>ERZ773022.1887-NODE-1887-length-13213-cov-6.078887_pt1 | contig 13213 bp, 13 predicted proteins | sample MGYA00580839_ERZ773022 | MGnify/ENA primary metagenome ERZ773022 (study PRJEB29015, sample SAMEA2738020) | human oral metagenome | biome: human oral; feature: human-associated habitat; material: dental | place: China | collected 2044 ... | reverse complement strand
TTGACCCAGCAATTGTCTATGCCAAGGGCGGGCGTCTGCTGGTGATGGTACGGCGGCTAATCGGCGAGGAGACGTTTCGCGCAGGACTAAAGTCATATTTTGAAAAATTCGCTTACCAAAACACTGTTGGTAATGATTTATGGCAAGAGCTAGAAACCGCCAGCGGCCAGCCAGTTGTTGAATTGATGAATGCCTGGATTTCTCAGCCGGGGTTGCCGATTGTGCAAGTCGAACAAGACAATTCGGCTGAGCAATCTACTGTCACGTTAAACCAGGAACGCTTTTTCATCGGCGATCACCAACCGTCCGACGCTTTGTGGCCGATTCCGCTGTTTGCCAATCAACCGCTTGATAATATTCTGACCGAGCGCGAAAAAACATTTACGGCAAATGGCGACGTTCGGCTAAACTGCGGACTGAACGGACATTTCGTAACGCACTACGACCCGGCAACGCGAGATCGATTGATCGAAAAGGCGGCAGAATTACCGACGTTAGATAAAATTTGCTTATTACAAGACATGACGTTGTTGGCGCGGTCTGGACGAGAAAGTTCGGCGGCGCTGCTGCCGCTGGCACGCGTCTTTCAGCACGAGACTAATGAAAGAGTCTTCAATAAAGCTGGGACAAATTTGGTGGAATTACGCAAATTCGTCGATGACAGTGAAGCAGGACGCGCTCGGCTAAAGCAGATTTCTGCTGAATTTGCCCGCGATACATTCATGGAACTTGGCTGGGATGAGCAGGACGGCGAATCTGATGATGACCGCGAACGGCGCACGGCGGCATTGGGACTGATGCTGTACGGCGAAGATTCGGCGGCGCTCGCAGAAGCCAAACGGCGTTTTCATGAGACTGAACCGGAGAATCTGCCGGCTGAAATTCGTCCGTTGATTATCAATGCCAATGTCAGATATTTCGAGACGCCAGAAATGATTGACAAACTGTTTGCGTTATATCAGAATACACCATCCGCTGATTTGCAAGTCGACATTGCGCTGAGTTTGACCTCGACGAAGAATCCAGCAACCGCCGAACGAATTTTAACAGCGATCAAGGATGCTGATATTATCCGCCCGCAAGACGCCAGCCGTTGGTTTATTTATCTGATTCGTACGCGGGAGAATCGGCAAATTGCTTGGAATTGGCTGAAAGAAAATTGGTCGTGGGTAAAAAATACGTTTGGCGGCGACAAAAGCTACGACAATTTCATCCGCTACGCCGCCAGCGCGCTGTTAACCCGCGATGAGCTAAACGACTTCACCGAATTTACCGCATCCTTGCGCGCCGAACCAGCCCTGACCCGCACCATTGATCTGGGCATCCGCGAGATTACCGGCAGAGTAGCACTGATTGAGTGGGATCAGGCGGCGGTTATTGACGCGCTCATGAAAGACAAATGTGTTTTATAGACACATATTATTGACTCGCAAACAATGGCATGATATAAGAATATATACGCTGATTTACTGGTGGAATATTTTAATTTACAACAAAGATAAGGAGGTTGTATGGAAAAAGGTAAAAAAGGAAGCACTATTATAGAAGGGCTTAGACATCTCGGAGACTATACAAAAAGAGCTGGAGTAGCAGCATTGGTCGCATGTAGTGCTATTGCACCTTCAGCAGCTTGTTCGCTAGAGGGAGACCCGGTAGATCATCAGATAACAGCTTATCTATATTGCGAAGACGGCGATGGAAACCCTAATACAAATCCAATCCCAGAAGTATTAGAAGTGAGAGATATAGATGGCGGAAATAGACGTGCAGGAGAAATATATTCTGACTCAATGACTTTTACGTGCGCTGAAGGAACATCGGCGGCCATCAGGAATATTTTCCAACATGATAGCAAGAACGGAGGCGGCGCTGGCGATTATCGTTATAATATTTCCATACACTGCGATGGTGACGTTAAAAATCCAATCAACTACTATAAAGTATACAGTCTAGATAATTCCGACGAAAATAAAAGAGGGATACAAATAGCAACAAACGGTTTCTGTGACACAGTAAACGTAGAAGGTCCTAACCCGGTCAACATAGAAGGTCCTAACTAATTTACAATGACTACTCGTTCGAAAGTAGCGCATGTTTTAAGGTAACTAATATAAATTATCAGAGGAGATTTATGAGCAACTATGAATTTAGCGGCAAAAGAGAATGCTTAAGAGAAAAACTTTCTATTATAGAGAGAGGGCTAAGCAAGAGAGCCTTAGCGCTAGTCCTTTCTGGAGCAGCTGTTTTTGGGTTAACTAGCTGCGCTGAAGAGGCTAAGACCCCCAGAGAAGCAGGTTTTGCCGTAACCTGCAGCGATCAAAATGGCGCTAACTATGCCCCAGATATAATTAGCGTACAGCAAAATACACCAGACGACAGAAAAGCGCTAATAGAATTCGGCTGCCCTGTAGACACAGATATGTCAGTGGGCGGAATTGACCCTACCAGCAATAGCTCACTCAATAGCCCATCAGATTCAGATAATCAAAAAGATCCTGCAACAACATATCTAGTAACAGGAGCGGCATACTGCCCAGTCTCACTTGACGGTAAGAGTATAGTTGACTGGGCACGTTATAGTCATGATGAAGCAGGACGAAAAACTTTTGTGATAGCCTTCAATAATGGCTGCGATGTTACGGAGGCAACTGTTTCAAAATAACTAATTCAGAATTTAATCCACGACCACAGACTGCTTAATACCCTGACATTCATCAACAGCCACCGCCAGCATCCGCATATCACGACCTTCGTATTGCGGATTTTTTGCTATGAACAATTCCGCCGCGAAGCGCATTTGACGCTGTTTTTTGGCAGTAATCGCCGCTAGCCCGTCACCAAAGTCATCGTTTTTACGGTATTTAACTTCAGTGAAATATAACACGTCCTCCTTCATACTGACAATATCAATTTCACAGTACCGCGTCCTCCAATTGCGAGCAATGATCTCATGACTATCCGCCGCCAGCCAGTCTGCGGCCGTCTGCTCACCCGCGTCGCCGATGGCACGTGTAGTGAAAGATACAAGTGAACAGATGGCAGATTCGCCGTCATCCTCCTCCAGAGTACACTCTTCACTCGTATCTCCACCGGAGATACTTCGTGAGCGTTCGGCTGAAACGTCCGCTCCTCGCGAACGTTTCACAGCCTCTGTCGGAGGAGACAGCGAATCTACATCAGTCTCCTCAATAGACGAAGAAGTACCACCCGTTTTTGCTATATTCGCATACTTCGCCAGCGGCGCAAAACTCAACCGGTGCAGCGGCGTCACACCCAACCGCTCAATTGCCGCACGATGCTTCGCCACGCCATAGCCAGCATTTGACGCGAAGCCATACCCTGGATAGACTGCATCTTGCTCGGCCATAAACTGGTCGCGCGCTACTTTGGCGATAATCGACGCCGCCGACACACTCGGGATCAAACCATCGGCCTTGGCCATCACCGTCACATATTGTTCCAGCGCCGTATCCGCCAGAAAATTGACCGTCCCGTCAATGATAATTTCATCAAACGCCACCTTCTTTTCCCGGCATTGCACCTGAATTTGTGCGACCGCCCGCCGCGTCGCCAGCCGCAGTGCCTCGCTCACACCAACCTCGTCAAGCTCCCCAGCACTCACCCAGCCCAATGCCCAGGCGGCCGCCTGTTCGCGAATCACCCCGTCTAAAGCCTCGCGGCGTTTTTTAGTCAACTTTTTACTATCATCCAGACCCTCAATCTCGGCACCACCCAAAATCACCGCGCCCACCACCAGCGGCCCCGTCCATGGCCCACGTCCGACTTCATCAATGCCGAGGATCATGCGCGCGCTGACCCTTTTTCACATCCTTTTTTACACCCGAACGTATGAACACCCAGCCGATCCACACTGCCGCTGCACCCAGCGTATTTGCCAAAATATCCCAATTGGTGTCGTCCAACGTTATGTGCGCCAGTCCTACCTTAACCATAAATAATTCCGCCAGTTCATTGATACAGCCCAGCGCCGACACCAGCGCAAACACCGAAAACACCATCACCAACCAGTGTGCCCGCCAGCGCGTCGCCAGCACCAAATATATCCACAACAATCCCGTAAACAGTCCGCCGCCCACGAAATGCGTAGTAAAACTAGTATCTCGCCCCTCGATCAGCGGCGATGGCAAATACCACGAGATGAAAAACAACACGCACGCAACGTATAGCAGCCAGCGGCACTTTACTTCATCGGTAAAACCCTGGCGGCGCAACACATACGGCACCGCAAATGCCAACGTCACCGGAACAAAAACGGAAATATAATGAAAGATCGACATATTGGCATTATACCATGAAAAACCGCCCCCCCCCAGAGAGGGCGGTCATATGTCTCAAAACCAATTACGCTTCTTTATGGCGGGCTGCGACCTCGGCAGCCTTGGCGTCAAGCTCTGCCTGAGCGGCGTCTTTTTCAGCCTGCTTAGCAGCAGCTTCCTTAGCAGCCTCTTCTTTCAGGCGCTCCGCCTCAGCCTCAGCTTTAGCATCGTGCACATTATTAACAGCAGCACGGTCAAAGTTCTTGGCAGTCAAGCGAGCTGATTTACCAGACCGCTTGCGTAGGAAGCTAAGGAGCTTGCGGCGAACCTTGGCGCGGCGGACGATTTCCACCTTTTCAATCAGCGGGCTGTGCAGCAAAAACGATTTTTCCACGCCAACACCTGACGCAATTTTGCGAACGGTAATGCGCGAGGTATGCGACTGCTTATTATAGGTGCGGATAACCACACCCTCAAACATCTGGATACGCTCTTTGTTGCCTTCTTTAATTTTCTGATATACGCGCACTGTATCGCCGCTGCGGGCGTCAACAACTGCCTGCTTTTTCTGCGCTTGATTGACTTTATTGATTAACTCAAAACTCATAATATTTCCTATCTTTCAAACCAGCTCTGGCTGGCCACGCAGTTGTACGCCTGCGGCTCCACACCGAACAAAGCCCGAATAATTAACTCTTGTACAATGCAGTTAATTTTAGCACAATATCAGATGATAGACAATAGCCGCGAGGCTAAAAGCGACACGCAAACGAGCAGATCACCAGCTTAACACTTAAATCCTAGTTTTTCATAAAATATCCGAAAATGGTTTACGCTGATGTTGGCTGTTTGCGGTTATCAACAGAGGCTGGCGGCATATTGTTGCTAAAATCTTCTGCCGGGTTGGCGCCTAGATAGGCAAAAGTATTAGGATTAACGCACATTACATCTTCCCCAAGCTCTCCTTGCTGCGACCTTATATCGCAAGCTGACACGCGAGACGCTCTATCAATCACTATCCTGCGTGCTTCTGGAGATTGATCATCAACACTATCCAATCCTGTTGGCTGCAGCGGCGTACCAGTACTTTCAGCAGATTTTCTTTCTTCTGGCTGCTGGATGCTCGTATTTGCCCTGTCATATTTCCCATCGATAGAAACGCCGACGGAAACAGCACCGGCTGCTGTCGCACCGATTACAGCAAGACCAGCTATTGCTTTTATTACATCGCCACCAGAAAAGCAGCCTTCACGGCTTAATTCTCCAGCAGCATGTCTTGGCACATGTTGTGACCAGATTCGCCTGCATGATGAGCGCCAGAATAACCGCTCCAATGTCTTAATGCACACTTACTCATTTTTACTATATTTTTACCTCAAAAATATTAAATAGTAATAAGCTTTCAGATTATACCACAATTAGATGATAAAATCAAGCAGATTACCTAGCAATGCAGTTTTACGCTCTTATTGCCGGCAACGACCAAGATCAGCAGAGGTGGTATTGACCATTGTCTGCAGATCAATTTTGTCATCATCACCTCTATACTCGCAGCCAACCGGGTAGTACTTACCATCAGACGACAACCTAAATAGAACTGCAACATTACGCCAATCATACACATCAGATGAATCAGTCCCCACAGCCTGAATAGTATTTAACAGCTCCGTATAGCCATCCGGGCGCATGTAAGCAATAGTATATTCGCCATTTTCAGGAAATACTTCTTTAATCGTCGTTTTTTCCGGCTGATCTCCCCAAACCAGGGCAAAGTATCGCACCTGATCCCCTTTGCCCACTTCCACTTTTCCGCCGTTACATACCTCCTCGCCGAACGTAGTAAGCTTGCCATTGACTGACACGATCGGCCTGGAAACAAGCGTACCATCTTTAGTCCAGAACGCTCCTGTGGAATACATTATGCATTCGTCTTCCTCCAAATTATCCACCGATAGCTGCTCAACTGTTGGCAATTTGCCCGGGGCGACCATCTTTGGCGTTCTCTCGGCGGTCGGCATTGGAGACGCTTCCGCGGTGGACGTAGTATCTGGCGTGGCAGTTACTTCTGGACTAGAGCTAGCTCCTGCACCAGCTTCGCCAATACTGCAGCCGCCGAGAGCTAATGCAATACCCGCCAGTCCCGCCATCGCGCGCTTAAAAATCTCACCGCTAAAAGGGCCCTTACTCTCGACACCGCTCCTCATAATATTACTTCTCCTCCTTATCTATAAAACTATCCAAATCATATCATGTCTCCAGATATATAACAACAAACCGTTATCATGGCGTATAATATTGATATGGACTACAACAAACTAGCACTAGAACTACATGAAAAATATAAAGGCAAAATCACCACCGCGCTGCGCGATAACGGCGAAATCGACCGCGATAAACTTAGCGCTTATTACAGCCCGGGCGTCGGCGCCGTTAGCCAAGCCATCGCCGAGAACCCGGCGGATTTGCCGAAATACACTTGGACGAATAATTTGGTCGGCGTGATTTCTGACGGTTCAGCGATTTTAGGCTTGGGCGATTTGGGGCCGAAAGCCGCTATGCCAGTCATGGAAGGCAAGGCGCTGCTGTTCAAGCATTTTGCTAATGTCGATGCTGTGCCAATTGTCTTGGATGTTCATGAGCCAGAAGAAATTATCGCTGCCGTCAAGGCGATAGCGCCGAGTTTCGGGGCGATCAATCTGGAAGATATCGCTGCGCCGAAGTGCTTTGAGATTGAAGAACGCTTGAAAGCCGAACTGGATATCCCCGTATTTCACGATGACCAGCACGGTACAGCAGTCGTGGTATTAGCAGGGTTGATTAACTCTATGAAAGTCGTTGGCAAAAATCTGCCTGACTGTAAAGTAGTGATGATTGGCGCGGGAGCTGCCGGCACAGCCATCGCTAAGTTACTATACGCTTATGGCGTTCACAATATTTACGCTGTTGATAGCCGCGGCATTATTTCCGATGAACGCGATGATTTGAATGCCGAAAAAACCGCATTAAAACAATATCTGAAAACCGATATTAGCGGCTCGCTAAACGACGCAATTACCGATGCCGACATTTTCATTGGCGTATCAAAGCCAGGACTGCTAACTCCGGAAATGGTAGCAAAAATGGCTAAAAATCCTGTCGTCTTTGCCCTGGCAAATCCAGTACCAGAAATCATGCCAGACATTGCTAAGGAAGCGGGCGTGGCTGTTATCGCGACTGGCCGCAGCGATTTTCCAAATCAGATCAATAATTCCCTGGCCTTCCCAGGAATTTTCCGCGGCGCATTAGATCACGGCGTTAAGAAAATCACCGACGAGCATAAATTAGCGGCAGCCGAGGCTTTGGCGGCACTCGTCGACCACCCGACCGCCGATGAGGTCATACCATCGCCATTTGATGAGCGTGTTGTACCAGCGGTAGCCGACGTTATCAGGTAGCTCGAAATAAATAGCCAGCCCATAAAATTGCTATTTGACAAAATAGTAATGCTTATGCTATAATTAGAAGAGTTATATCATAAAACAAAAGGATAATCATGACCCCAAAAAATTTTTGCGTTCCGCGCGACGTACAGTTACAGGCTGCGATGTTCCGCCTCGGTAAGATGGAAGATGAAATCCAGAGCGGCTACGAAATTCTTCGGAAATATCAGAAAACCGTAACTATCTTTGGTTCAGCACGCACCGACCCTAATAGCGCCTATTACCACGCCGCGAAAGAAACGGCTGAACGGCTAGCCAAACTCGGCTACGCCATCGTTTCCGGCGGCGGACACGGCATCATGGGCGCTGCCAATGAAGGCGCCAACAAGGCCGTCCAGGAGGGTGCGCGGGCTGCTGGCGGCGAGTCGATCGCTTTTAATATTCGCCTGCCGCACGAACAGGAGGTCAATAAATACGCCACCGAGGTGTTTGAGTTTCAGCACTTTGCGCCGCGAAAGATCGTCATGACTATGTTTGCCAATGCGTATATCTATTTCCCAGGCGGCTTCGGTACATTGGACGAGCTGGCGGAGATATTGACACTGATCCAGACTGAAAAAGCCAACCGCGCACCGGTGATCTTGTTTGACACAGCGTTTTGGAGCGATTTGGATGCCTTTTTCCGCAACCATATGCTAGCCGAGGGGGCTATCGTTGAGAAAGACCTGGATATTTACACCATCACCGACAGCGTCGATGAGATCGTTGAGCTGGTACAAGCAAATAAGACGTACTGCTGACCAAGCACAGAATTAGCCCGCCCAATCACTCTTAACTTTCAGATTTTAGATAATTCTTAGAGATTTTCAGGCTTTACTGGGTTTTTATTAGATTTTTTACTGCCAGATTTTTTAGGCTTTGCAGGTATATCAGCCGACTTGCAGCTTTTTGATTTAGCATTAGCTACCGGCAATTGAAACGGCGATTCTGACTTGACTGGCTCGCCAACAGCCGAGGCAATATAGCAAATCCCACCCTCGCAGACGACACGTTCGACTGTCGAATTGTGAGTTTTCGGATGATCTTTATAACGGCGAGCGATTTCAAAGCCTAAACCCCTTCTCCCTCGAGATGTTTGGTGTTGTCCAAGCGGTAATTGATGATGATAATTATCAATGACATCGACCGGATGAAAAGAAATAACTTGCCCGTCGATATCTAACAATACCCAATCGGATGCCTTAAACGGCGCCCAATTTTCTGCCCGCGGGGCGATTGCTTGCAGCGCCTGGTAAACTTCCTCGGCAGTAGTATCGCTCGGGTCTAAACCAAGCGAGCGAATGATCGAATGCGCCCGCGCTAAAATTTCCGCGATCAACCGCACGTCGCTATCGTCGCGTGTCATTCGCTGCAACTCGTTTAATGCTAATCGCTGCTTACTGTCATCACCCAAAAGCCTGCTTAAACTTCGCGGCATTTCAAACCTCCTTTTCATGAATTGGCATAGCGTGGAGCGGCACTCCTTTTTGTAAAATTCCAGTTTTAGCGCCGATGTTCATCACCACCGAACTGGCGTTAGCGCTGGCGAAAATAACTGCATTTTTCAAATTGCTATCCTCCGCCCAAGCGCTTAAAAATCCAGACGCAAAAGCATCACCAGCGCCAGTTCTGTCAATTGACGGCCGATCATCATACATGCCAGCACGAACAATTGTCCTGCCGTCGCTGGCGATAGAGCCGTTCACGCCGTCGGTTATCAACACAACCGGTACTAAATTCAGAGCATTGCGCGCCAAAGACTCCAAATCATCACCGGACACCAACAACTGCATTTCCTCGCGGTTCACAGTTAAGATCTCGACGTCTTGCAATAGTCCGATGAGCTTATCTTTCTGCGCCAATTCTTTTTTCCCGGGGTTGAAGCAAATCTTAATCCCCTGGTCTCTGGCCTGGCGGAATAACTTGTTTAGCACATCCATGTTTCCCGACAAGGTAGAAACGTACAGCCAGTCGGCTTTTTGATCGCTGATATCAAAATCCGCTGGATGATAATGCGTCGATGCGCCGCGATAAGTTAAAATCGTCCTTTCGCCGTTTGGCGCTAATAGCAACACTGAGTAACCGGTACTATACTTTAAGGAATATTTTACCAATTGCGTACCGACGCCTTCTTTATCTAAATCATCCAGCACTGCCTGGCCAGCCGGATCCTTGCCGATAATACCCATAAACAAAGCCTGATGTCCTTGGCGCGCAAATGTCACTGCCGCATTGGTAGCGCCGCCGCCCGTAGCGAAATGAATCTGATTAACATCGGCTTTCGCCCCCAAATCCAACCGGGCAAAACAATGCTCTGGACTTTCGCACACTGGCTTTAGCGCATCCGACTGGCTTAAAAAAACATCCTGCACACCTGCACCGACAGTAATAATTTTCGCCATTACACCACCGCCTTTCCTGCCGAACCGAAGGCCTGAATCTTTTCCTGAATTACCTCCTGAACAGCAGCATATACCGGCGGCATCAGCTTGACGATGGCGTATTCGTTCGGATTTTCGCGCAAGGTCTTTTCCAGCGTCGTGCGAAAGGCGTAGCGCATATCGGAATTAATATTGATTTTAGAAACGCCAATTTTCGCCGCATCCTTAAAATAGTGCAGCGGCGTGCCTGACCCGCCATGGAGCGAAATCTGGCAATAAAGCGCTTCGCGGATGCGCCCTAATAATTCCAAATCCAGGACTTTCGGCACCGGATACAACCCATGCAAATTACCAATCGCCGCCGCAAAGATGTCAATTCCCGTCGCTTCAACAAATGCCCGCGCGCCGTCCGGCGTGGAAAAGGTTTTCTTAATTTCTTCATAGTCAATCGCCTCGGTATGGACATTTGACGAACCCCAAAAATAATGCGGCTCGGCTTCCACCAACGCGCCGGTGAACTTGGCATACTCGACAACTTCGCGAGTTTTGGCAATGATTTCCTCATCCGAGGCATCATGATTTGCCTGGGAAATATCAATATGCACAAACTCATAACCCGCGTCAATCGCCCGCTTGCAGCCCTCCACTGTCGGCCCGTGATCCAAGTTCAAATACATCTCGATGCCGTATTCAGTCTTATAATTATCCACCAAATCGCGCACGTTCTCCAGCCCCATGGCTTTAACTTCAGCATCCGACACTTCCACCAGCACCGGCGACTGGAGTTTCTGCGCTGCCCGCGCCACCGCGATCAGCGTTTCTTGATTATCAATATTAAACGCCCCGACCGCAAAATGTTGCGCCCGTGTCCGCTGCATCAAATGGCGCGCATGCGTGGTATTGCGCCGAATGTCAGAAATTGTCAGTCCCATATACCCTTTTACCTCTTATACTACTTATGTTTAAGTATAGCAGCGGCGGCGGAAAATGAAAAGAGGCGGATTTTGGCAAATAATTTTTAGCGAATTTTACAGAGGTGGGTGATTTGACTTTTGGGGAAAATGCGGTGAGAGTGTTGACTTTTCTGTTCCGGTATGATATATATATCAGCTTTCGCCAAGCTTAGTCTGGGGCGAAAGTCGCCCTTAGCTTGAGTGAAAGACAGAAAGGAGGCGTCATCATGGACGCCGTTGAGATCATCTGCCTCACGATTGGCATGCTTATCATTTTCGTCCTAGGGACGAACGATAAGCTGTGAAACATCACTCAACGCGGGCTCACGCCCGCTGAACTACTCGCCAACCTCTCACTCCGGTTGAGATATCTTTCTTTGATATCTCCCGGGTTGAGACCCGGTTCGGCTTGAGATGTTCGGCGGGCTAGTTCACTGGAATTATTTACCACGTTTTACAATATACTCTTTATTTGCTGGACAATCGCTTCGACATCCAGCCCATGCTTTTTCCACAATTCAGCTACCGAGCCGCTTTCGCCGAACTGGTCGCGGATGCCGATACGCAGAACTTTGACTGGCAATTTCTCACTGAGCACTTCTGCTACCGCGCTGCCAAATCCGCCGGCAATTTGCCCTTCTTCCGCTGTCACCACACGGCTGCATTTTTGGGCGGCGGCAACGACCGCTGCTTCATCCAGCGGCTTGATAGTACTAAAATGTACGACTTCTGCCTGAACGCCGGCGTACGCCAATTGTTCTGCCGCCATGAGCAGCTGATACGTCATCGTGCCAGTACCTAGTAACGCCACATCAGTGCCTTGGCGCAGTACGGACGCTCGGCCGATAGCCACCTCACCATCCAAAAACAGCGGCATATCGGCCCGCGGCAACCGCACATAGTTTGGCCGCGGATCAGCTGCCATCACTGCTGCCATCATTTCAGCCTCGTAGGCATCACCTGGTGCCAAGACCACCATGTTTGGCAGACTCCGCATCAACGCGATATCCTCCAACATTTGGTGCGTTGCGCCGTCTGCACCGACATTCAGCCCGGCATGCGAGCCGACCAGCTTGACCGGCTGATCATTCAGGCAAATCGTTGTCCGAATTTGCTCCCAATTACGCCCCGGACTGAACGCTGCGTAACTAGCTGCAAACGGGATATTACCCATGGCTGCTAGGCCAGCCGCCACCGTCACCAAATTTTGCTCTGCCACACCAACCTCAATAAACCGCGGCGCGCCGATCCGCTCGGCAAATTCGCCAAAGCCGACGCTGTCTGCCAAGTCAGCGCTTAGCGCCACAATTTGGGGATTTTTCATTGCCGCGTGAACTAGCCTATGGCCAAAACCGAGCCGCATCGACGCGGTATTCCCCGCACGCCAGTCATCTCGCAGCACACTCATGCGCCTACTGATCCTTCCGACTGTTTCCTGGCTGATAGATCTAATTGCGCCAGAGCTGCAGCGGCCTGCTCAGCATTTGGAGCCTTGCCGTGCCACCGATAATCACCCTCCATAAAATCAACGTTGCGCCCGGGTACTGTATGCGCGATAATCACGTTCGGCTGCTCGCGTACTGCCTGTGCTGCTTCAATTGCCGCGATAATTAGCGCCATGTCATGCCCGTCGATTTTCTGCACCCGCCAGCCGAAACTGCGCCATTTCTCGCCCAAATCATTCAGCGGCATGACTCTTTCTGTATCGCCGCCAATTTGAATAGTATTACGATCAACAATGGCGATTAGCCGGCCTAATTTATACTTGGCTGCAAACATCGCCGCTTCCCAAATATTACCCTCATCAAGTTCACCATCGCCTAAACTACAATATACGAAGCGCTCCGAATTCTGCAAATACTGCAAATGATACGCCATACCGGCAGCCTGACTGAGACCGCAGCCAAGCGGCCCGCTGGTCGTCTCTAGCACCGGCAATTTTACCCGCTCCGGATGTCCTTGTAGCCGCGAGCCAAACTGCCGCAAACTCATTAACTCTGATTCCGATAAAAATCCGCGCAGCGCCATCGCTGCATATAGCAGTGGCGCGTAATGACCATTGCTCATGACGAACAGATCGCGATCATGCCAATCCGGCTCTTCTGGCCGCAATCTAAGAATCCGAAAATATAACACCGCCATCA
>ERZ773022.1884-NODE-1884-length-13223-cov-5.887303_pt1 | contig 13223 bp, 8 predicted proteins | sample MGYA00580839_ERZ773022 | MGnify/ENA primary metagenome ERZ773022 (study PRJEB29015, sample SAMEA2738020) | human oral metagenome | biome: human oral; feature: human-associated habitat; material: dental | place: China | collected 2044 ... | reverse complement strand
AGTTCGAACTGCTCTTCGTCGATATTCATCAGCCTGCCCTCGTAAGGCGCTAGGCTTATTCCTTGTGCTTCGGCTCGTTCAGCTGCAAACTGGAGCGCCATCGAAGCCTCGCCTTCGAAGGTGCTGGCTGACTTTATGCCGAGCACTGCGCTTACCGCGTCAAAGAGGCGGCCTGCGCTTGTTGACTTCACTGTATTTATATTATTTCCGAGCATGAAGTCGATGCTCTGCCTGCCCTTCTCGTCTCCGAGTCCGAGTGTCTCTCCTATGCGGTTGGCCGCCTCGCTTCCGAGCGCTGTGCTAATCATGGAGTATGCGATTCGCCATCCCTCCCTAGAAGCGATATCTCCGCCAGCATGTATAAACGGCGCTATACTGCCGACACGCTCGTATCCGCTCTCATCTCCAAGCAGGAATTCGCCGCCCCAGATAGTTCCATCTGGACCGTATCCAGTTCCGTCAAAGGTCACTCCCAGAGCTGTTCCCTCGTATTCGTTCTCTGCCATGCACGATACCATGTGTGCATGATGATGCTGCACTTCCATAACTGGAACACCTTCTCTCTCTGCAATCACCCTAGCCATCTCACTCGTGTTATAGCCTGGGTGCATATCTCCCACTATTATATCTGGCTGAATCTCTAGTAGCCTTTCCATACGAGTTGTTGCCGCTTCAAGCGCCCTCACACTTCTCATATCCGCCATATCACCTATGTATGGTGATGGATAAAAAAGCCCCTTATCGCCTAGGCAAAATGCATTCTTTAACTCTCCACCTATTCCGAGCGCCGCGTACGAGCTTTCTCTCTTCGCTACTATTGGAAGCGGAGAATATCCTCTCGACCTTCTAATCATATAAGGCTTACTTCTGTAAAATGCCATAACCGTATCATCCGCTCTTATCCGTATGTCCCTAGAGTTGGAAAGTATGATATCGCACATCGGCGATAGATACTTAAGCGCTTCCTCATCGTTCATGCATATCGGAGCTCCAGATGGATTTCCGCTAGTCATCACCAGAATATCAGATATTGTCTCATCATCAGGATAATCGAAGAGGAGCATATGAACTGGTGTATATGGCAGCATCACCCCTAAATTTGGATTGTTAGGTGCTACGGATGCTGCGATTCTTAATCTATGCCGTATCTGGCTGTTGGTCTTAATTTCTTCTTGTATATTGGAATCAAGCTCTGCCGACTCAACTGAATCGTGACGTCTAGGAATCAGTATTATCGGCTTCTGCGGGCCGGTAAGCAGCGGCTCCATCTCTGGCTCCAGCCTGCATTCGCGCCCGACCACTTCGAGATCCCGCATCATCACTGCGAACGGCTTCATCGGGCGCGCCTTCAGCTGTCTGAGGCGCTGGACCGCTGCTTCGCTTGCGGCGTCGCAGCAGAGGTGGAAACCGCCGATTCCCTTGATGGCGGCTATGCCGCCATTCCTGATAACAGTCCTGGTTTCCAGAAGCGCCGCCGCACCATATGCACCCTCGTGGCGCCCAGTACCAGATGCCCCGCCCACGAGGGTGTAGAGCTCCGGCCCGCAGTCGTTACAGCATACAGGCTGAGCATGGTAGCGTCTCGAATCCATATCGGTATATTCATCACTGCAGGCCTCGCACATCGGAAAACCAGCCATGCTGGTTTTCTCTCGGTCGTATGGCATCGAGTCGAGAATAGTTAAACGCGGACCACACTGAGTACAGTTTATAAACGGATGGAGATACCTCCTGTTATTCTTATCAAACAGTTCCCTTGCACAGTCCGGGCAAGTTGCTATGTCAGGCGATACGAATATCTGCCCATCCTCATGCTTGCTCAGTGCAATCTCGAAGCCTGATTGAGCTTCTATATCCAGAGGATAATCCATAACCTTAACCTTGACGATTGCAGACCGCTCTGGCGCTTCTGCTTCTATGGCATGTACAAAATCGCCGATTACGGGCTCATCTGCTCTTGCGATTATCTCAACGTAAGAGCCCTTGTTACAGACACTTCCAGATATGCCATATCTATCCGCAAGTCTACTCACAAAGGGTCTAAAGCCAACGCCCTGAACTATTCCATAAATCCTAATTAATCTACATACCAATTGTAATCACCAATATCTATCTATTTCACTACATCTCCGGCTTTCTGCCAGTATTCTTCATCTGAGCTCGATGAGTACAGAGAAGCCGAAATTGCGAAGTGAGGAAGACTGAGGAAAGTACCCTTCCATCCAGGAAGCGCCCTCTTGATTAGCGGATCACCAATCACCATATCGTACCCTTCTGCATCTACGAGCTTCATGAGCTCATCCTCTTCATTTAACTTAGCATCATGCTCCTGACGAACCTCTTTGCTCATCATGAACCAGCTCGCGACGTCTACGTGCTCTAATGACTCATCCTTGGAAGCTTCTAGAATCACGTCTCTAAGAGAATTTGCCAAAACCTGCTGATGCACGATCAGCACCTTCTTAGGCTCGTGGTCCAGCACCTTATGGGCGAACTCATCTGAACGCTCCTGTGGCAGCGGATAGTATATCTCATACTGTACGCCGTACTTATCTCTTAGCCATCTCGCAGGCTTTACACCGCCTGGAGATACGACGATATTTCTATCCACATGTGCAGCGGCAGCCACATCTTCGAGCGTATCGTTCATGCCATAGATAATCGGGTTATCCACACCCTGCTCGCTTAGTGCAGTCACCATATCTTCATAGTCGCCGCTTCCAGGGGTGTCGAGCGGCGTAAAGCCTATTACCCCAACTCTTTCGGAAGCATTACTCTTATCAATCTTACCTAACTTACCTAGCTTGCCCAGTTTTCCTAGCTTTTCTAGCTCTTCCAAGCTAATGACTTTTTGCTCAAGACTGCCATTTGCGATAAATCTCGCTCCTGAGCCTCCCTCTTCATACAAGTAGTTCTTGAGGATCTGTAGAAACGCCCTGCTAACACCTTCGTCATACATGTCGATTCCATTAGTCTCAACAGGCACAACTGGCACCTCGTAGTCAGTCTCCATCAGGCGCTTTAGCGCTCTATAGTCAGTAGCTATAACGGCTGGTACAGGCGTCCCGATTAGGCCGACGAATTTAGCGTCTATATCTCCGAGTGCTTCCTTAGTCTTCTGGATGAGAAGCTCGTCACGGCCGAGAATCGCATCTAGATCACGAAGAGCTGCGCTAAATATCGCGCTCTTTGTCTTATCCCAACGCGGCTCATCGTATCCGCAGATATTTCCAACGCAACCACCAGCATCCATGATTATCAGCATACCGCCGTAGTGAAACAGCACAGAGACCGCGCCAGACTGGTCTGGCGTAAATGGCGATAGATACTTTCTAAGCCCTTTCATCAGCGAGCCTCCTCTCTATTGCCTCTACAAAGTATACTAGCCCCTTGTATCCAAATGGCTGGATTTCGTTATTCCAGTGCACATTTATCGACTCCGGATAGTAGAACTGTGCATCTATACCGATTGAAATATCGACTTTTTCTGAGCCATCGTAGTTCATCATTGTCGGTGACATAGTCGAGTACACCTTGAGGTCTGGGTTGTAACTAGCTAGTTCTCTAATAAAAGGAAAGTCATCTTCGCTTATATTCGCAAACACCGACTTAACGCGTAATCCCAGTTTCTCGAGTGCTAGCGCCATCTCAATTGAGTTTCCATTTACAACCTGTCCTATTGCAAATGTCTTTCCTTCACACAGCTGCTGAAGTCTTAGGCACGCATCGCTAGCCTCACGGAAGTATTCCGAATCATCAATTTCTACTCCGAGAGCCGAAGCGAACAACGCATATTGACGCTTGATTCTATCTATTTCATATACTCTAGTCAGCTCCACGTAAGGGATTCCGAGCTTTGACTCAAGTGTGAATGCTGCCTTTCTAGCCTCTGGATGAAGTATGATATTGAAATCTGCTCCGCCCATATCCATGTATTCTTCGAGGGTTTCTTTTCTCCCTACCTCGTGTATGGTCTTGATTCCCATCTGACCGAGGATGTCATAAAGGTCTGAATCGTCCTCTAGATGTGTAAAATTACCGAGCAAATTAACTGTCCCACCTGTCGGCTTTCTCTTCTCAAGCAGCGAGTAAATCGCTTCTCTTACAGCTACCATCGGTGGGTTCTTGCCCTCGCGCATAAGCGCATACATATATGTAGGAACGACGTGAATTCCCGTGCGTTCCTCAGCCTTTCTACAGACACGTTCTAGGTCAGTTCCGAGAAGCGCATCGACGCATGTGATGCAGATAACCACAACCTTAGGCTTCACTTCACAGACTTCATAAATCTCCTCGATAGCCTCTGGTATATCGGATAGGTGTCTGCCTGTGACGAGGTCATTTTCACTCATCTGAAGGAAAAACATCCTCTCGCTATATCCGCCTTCGTCCGCCAAAATCGTGGTATTACGGCCACAGCAAGCTGGCGCAACCACGAGCATGACCGATTCCGGTATTACTACTCCTGCTCTCTTAACGCCAAAGCCCTGTGCACCTGGTGAGTTGTACATCAAGGTCGCCGGTGAGCTGTACACGAGATGCTCGTTGCTCACTAGCTCTGTCGGAATACTGCCAGCCTCAGCGAGCGCCCCTATTGTCGTGAAATAAGTGTCTCTCGCCATTATGAATTCTCCTTAATCAGGTAGTCTGCCAGTGCAAAGAATCTCTTTGCGATATCAGACTCAGGATTACCCTCGATTACAGTCTTACCCTGATCCTCCCAGTCGATGATCTCCTGACTGCGAGGAATCTCTCCTACGATTGGTATTCCAGCCTCATCTGCAAATGCCTGTACCTTCTCCGTCTCATTCTCGACGTTACGGTGATTGAGCACCACGCCCTTCACTTTGGCATAGCCTCGGTCCGCAAAATTATCTACAGCCGTCTTAATATTATTCGCCGCATAGAGAGCCATCTTTTCACCCGAAGTTACGATGAGTATATCCTCTGCAAAGCCCTCTCTGATAGGTGCAGCAAAGCCTCCACAGACTACGTCCCCGAGCACGTCATATAGGACTACATCAGGATGAAATCTGCCAAAAACATCTAGATCATCTATGAGGTTGAAAGTCGAGATTATACCTCTACCAGCACATCCGATGCCCGGTGTAGGTCCACCAGTCTCGATACATTCAACTCCTCCAAATCCAGTTTTAACCATCTCGTCAATTGTCGGTTCATCGTCGTTATCTCTCATGAAGTTCATAACCGGAATCAGCGGATTACCTCCAAGAAGGTTGATTGTCGAATCAGCCTTTGGATCACATCCAATCTGAACCACCTTATATCCCTTAACTGCAAAGGCTGCTGCGAGATTCGCAGTCACTGTCGACTTGCCGATACCACCTTTACCATATATTGCTACCTTAATCATTTATCCCCCTACACAAAAAGACTTCAAACCACACAGGTAGAAGTCTCCGAAAACAATTTCATACCACTCGGGACACCTTGTGGTTGGTCTTCATTTAATTAATTAAAATTATACTATCGCAACAGATTGTGCGCAATAAAAGGTATTTTAATCACAATCGTTTACATTTTTTTGAGTGACTGATAAAATATTTTAAATACATTTTCTCTCTTTATACCTATTAAAAAGGTGTAAATTGGTGAGGTGAAATTTATTTTTTAGGAAGTATTTCTCTATGAAAAGAATTGCAATATACGGGAAAGGCGGAATTGGAAAATCCACTACCGTCTCTAATATGTCCGCGGCACTCGCCGGAAAAGGATATACGGTCATGCAGATTGGATGCGATCCAAAGGCAGATTCCACGATTAGTCTTCGTCAAGGTAGGGATCTCACTCCAGTTCTCGATACTTACAGGGATAAAATCAAGGACATTCAGCTTGAAGACATGTATACCATCGGCTACAACGGTGTTATCTGCGTGGAAGCTGGCGGTCCAACTCCCGGCATCGGCTGCGCTGGACGAGGTGTTGCTAAGGCGCTAGACCTGCTCAAGCAAAAGAATTTCGAAGAAGTTCTCCATCCCGATGTCGTCTTCTACGATGTGCTCGGAGACGTAGTATGTGGCGGTTTCTCCATGCCATTAAGAAAAAACTATGCTGACAACGTATACGTGATTTCATCCGGAGAGCAGATGGCGATATATGCAGCGATGAACCTCGGTCTAGCGATGGAAAATTTTAAACGCAGAGGTCACAACGGACTCTCTGGAATAATTGCCAACAAGCGCAATGTTAATGGTGAAGACGAGAAGCTTCAGACCCTTAGCGAAGACCTCGAATGTCCGATAGTCGGAACTATCGAGCACAGCATGGTGGTAAAAAGAGCGTCTGACGACGCTCTCACCGTTTCCGAGGCTTTTCCGGATGACCCGATGGTTGACGTATATACGAAGATAGCGATGGAGATTATAAACAGGGACTAATATGCTGATTGATTTACACAAACCCGATATTAATAAAGCGAAGGTGAAGCTTGGGGATCTCGATACCCTGGCTCCTTTCCCACGCAAACTTGAATACTCATGTCCTTCGCGCGGTGGCTGGACTATTGCGCATACACCGATGATTATTCCTAGCTCGCACATGATATACATCGGAGCGTCAGCATGTCTACGCGGCGTGGTTCTCTCTGCTGCCGAGTATGAGGGGCTGGATAGATTTTCAATGGTACTCATTGAGGAAAAAGACATTTTGAGTGGCAACATGGAAGAACTTTTTATCGAGGGTGTTACCGACGTCCTGAATAAACTGGATTATAAACCTACGTGTGTACTCCCTTTTACAGGCTGCATTCACTACTTCCTAGCCACGGACATTGAATATATATATGACGAGCTTTCGTCTCGCTTTCCAGACATCGACTTCATCTCTTCGCAGATGACGCCGACCATGAAGATAAACGACCACACACCTGAAGAGGATATGTGCCGCTCGATGTATCTATGCATCGAGGAACAGCCTCTTAATGATAAGGTCGTTAATTTCATAGGTGATAGTTTTCCGATTGACAGGTCTGGCGATCATATGAAGCTACTACATGATAACGGTTTCCGCACCCATGACCTAGCTTCAATCGATGATTACGCTGAGTACAAGGCTATGGGAGAGAGTTTTCTCAACATCTACTCACTTCCTATCGCGAAGTGGTCCACTGAATGCCTTGAGGAGAGGCTCGGTCAGAAGAGCCTATACATGCCGTACACTTACGACTACGATGAGATTGACAGTGATATGAGTGCGCTTTCTCAGATTATCGGAGCTCCTACTCCTGATTTTGCATCACTTCGGTCAGAAGCTGATGAAGCTCTAAGAGATGTACTTTCTGTTATCGGAGATGCACAGATTGCTATAGACTTCATGAGCACACCGCGTTTCTTGAGCCTTGCAAAACTCCTGCTCTCACGAGGTTTTAACGTGACAGAGATATATGGTGATGCTCTAACACCAGATAGCAAACCAGACCTTGAGTGGTTAAAGCAGAATTATCCAGATATTCCGCTGATTGCAACTCAGGATTTTCGTGCACGCTTCTATCCACGAGATGAAGCTGAGGGTGGCAAGCTGCTTGCAATAGGTCAGAAAGCTGCGTATTTTACTGGCACTAACCACTTTGTAAATCTAATCGCCAACAACGGCTGGTATGGATATGACGCCATTAAAAAGCTCGCATCAGAAATGATCGATGCGTTTAACAACGAAAAAGACACTAAGTCCATAATTCAGGTTAAAGCTTGGGGGTGCTCGGCATGAAACAAGTAGCAAGAGTTTTATCCACCTATTCAGCTGACCTATTCGGCATCTGCTCCGTCCTCTATGAGCTGGGCGGTCTCGTTGTAATGCACGATGCATCCGGCTGCAATTCGACATACAACACGCACGATGAGCCGCGTTGGTATGATATAGAGAGCATGATTTACATATCTGGGCTCATTGAAAATGACGTAATTCTCGGAAATGATGAGAAACTTATAAGCGATGTAATTGAGGCTGCACAGGAAACTAATCCTAAATTCATCGCTATCTCCGCTGCACTGATTCCACTCTTTATGAGCACTGACATGAAGGGAATAGCCCGCATCATCGAGAAGCGCACGGGAATACCGACCTTTGGATTTACGACTAATGCTATGGATACTTATGTACTCGGCGGCAACATGGTATACCGAGAATTCCTAGATAGATTCTGCCCTACCCTTGATTGTAGCCAAGCTACATCTGATTCACCTTCCATATCCGTAAATCTCCTCGGCGTAACTCCGCTCGACTTCTCGATAGTCGGAAACGTTGAGGCTCTAAAGGAGTATTTTAAAGAACGCGGCATCAGGGTTAATTGCTGCATGACGATGGGCTGCACTCTTTCTGAAATGGCAGAGGCTTATAAAGCTGATGTCAATGTCGTCTGCTCATCTCTGGCACTTGACGGTGCGAGAATACTCAATGATAAGTACGGAACACCTGCAGTTCTGGGTCTGCCTATGGGAAAGACTGCTTGCTGTGAACTTGAAAAGCTTATAAGAGAGTCTGCATCTGACGGTAAATCACGTCTGCTCGGGTCAACCGATGAGATAACCGGTATCCCACCTATTGAACATCCGAAGTCGAGCTATACGCTTAGGGATAGAGCCAAGGGTGGCACCTGGATTATCGGTGAGGCGATTAATGCAGTAGGCATACGCTATGTGCTGGAGCACGACCTTGGAATTTCTGAAGTTCACATACTATGCCCTACTCAGGTAGATGCTCATATGCTTAGAGATGACGATGTTATGGTGCGCGACGAAGCTGACATAGAGAAGGTATTAAAGAGCGCAAAATGCGTAATCGCAGATCCTATCTATAGACGAATTCTGACGAGAGATGAAAATGGTAATTTACCGCACTTCATATATATTCCCCACGAAGCTTATTCGGGCAGGATGTACAGGAGTCATATCCCGACCTTCATCGGAGCAGGCTTCACAGATTGGCTGACTTCTAAGGTCAATGCTGATCAGGATTCCATCGGTATCAACGACATAATGCGGATAAATGTGCCATACAAAAAGGGATAAATATTGGGGAAACAAAGTAATATGAAAAAAAGACTTTTAATTGCACTTGCTGTAGTATTATTGCTGTCACTTGCTGGGTGCGGTAAGTCTGAGAAAAAAGCAGGACTTGCAAATAAAGATATAATCGGCATATGGCAGTGCACTGCAGCGCTTGAATCAATGGATTCATACTCAAAATTCTACGAAGAAGCTAAAAGGCAAAGCAGTTACCTTTACCGTAGAGGATTCAAAATCTATCGTTGAAGGTGCTAATGATTTGCTGCCATCTGGTTCTACAATCAAGTTCAAGATTGACAAGAAGAATATGCGTATCACCCGCAAATTTGAGCCTAGGGGCGTGTTCGTGTATGAACGGAATCATTAGTTATATATTAAAAAACGTAGCAACCGAAATTGAATGCTACGTTTTTTCTTATAACCGAATAAATATTTCTTACCAACACCTTTATTGATTAGAATTCCTCATCCTCTGCCAGCGCAAGCACTGCCTCAACAGCCCTATGCCACTTTGCCTTAGCCCGCTGTCTTTCTTCATCTTCAATCCCTGGATAGAACTCCTTGTCAATATCTTTAATCTCTATGATATCCTCAATCGACTTGTAATATCCTGAAGCGAGCCCAGCCAGATATGCAGCTCCAAGCGAAGTCGATTCAATCGACTTATGACGAACTATATGGATATCTGAGATATCTGCCTGATTCTGCATCAAGAAGTTATTAAGTGAAGCTCCACCATCAACCTTGAGGTCGGTGATCTTTCTTCCAAGATCCTTTTCCATCGCCTTGATTAGATCATCACTCTGAAAAGCAATTGACTCAAGTGTCGCCCTAACTATGTGCTCTTTCTTGGTAGACCTCTTTATACCGAGGATTGCCCCTCTCGCATCTGGTTCCCAGTAAGGTGCTCCAAGTCCTGTAAATGCAGGTACGACGACAACTCCATCACTATCTGGCACCTTGCTCGCGAAGTTTTCCGAGATACTCGATTTCTTAATCATCTGAAGGTTATCGCGCAGCCACTGAATAGCAGCACCACACACGAATACTGAGCCTTCAAGCGCGTACTTAACCTCACCATTTAGCCCCCAAGCGATAGTCGTGAGTAGACCGCTGCTGCTATATACGGGCTTATTACCAGTGTTTAGAAGCAGGAAATTTCCTGTTCCATATGTGCTCTTAATTTCACCCTCGTTAAAGCAAGCCTCACCAAAGAGTGCAGCCTGCTGATCTCCTGCAGCTCCAGTGATAGGTAGCTTGCCGCCAAATAATTCGAAAATAGTCTCACCAAAGTCACCTGCACATGGCACAGGCTTCGGAAGCATCGCACGCGGTATATCTAGGATAGATAGGATCTCATCATCCCAGTCAAGCGTATTTATATTGAACATCATTGTTCTTGCTGCATTTGAATAGTCTGTGAGATGCTTAGCGCCACCAGTCATCTTCCAGATAAGCCAAGTTTCAACCGTTCCGAACAGCAGCTCGCCACGATCTGCCTTTTCCCTCGCTCCATCTACGTGGTCGAGAATCCACTTTAGCTTAGTCGCACTAAAATAAGCATCTACGATAAGACCTGTCTTCTCCCTAATCACGTCAGAATAGCCTTTATCTCTAAGCCATTCAGCGGTGTCTGCAGTTCTTCTGCATTGCCACACAATCGCATTATAAATCGGCCTTCCGGTCTCTTTGTCCCAGACAATAGTGGTCTCACGCTGATTGGTTATGCCGATAGAGTCGATATCCCTATAGGTAAGACTAGCCTTGAGCAGCGCCTCCTGAGCAACCGCCATCTGCGTGGAATATATCTCCATCGCATCATGCTCGACCCATCCATCATTAGGAAAAATCTGCTTAAACTCCCTCTGTCCAACGCTTACCGCATTTCCCACTCTATCGTAGATTATGCACCTCGCACTCGTCGTGCCTTCGTCGAGTGTCATGATGTATTCGCCCATCACAGCCTCCTATCTATGCTATACAAATAGCGCCATAATACTGTTGCTTATATCTATGCCTTCGTCCGTAAGCCTCATGCCATCTTCACCAATTACGATTTTTCCTTCTCTCTCATATTCGCGAGCTTCTTCAAAGACATCACTGTAATATTCCCAGAATTTCTCGTAACTACCGAGCACATCCTCGTATCTAATTCCTTCTACCTTCCTAAGCCCTGTAAAAACAGCCTCCGCCACGTTGTCATGCTCCGAGTTCTCATGTACTTCAGCGGAAGGCGCAATACCTTTACCAGTGAGGATAAAATATTCATCGAGCGAGCAGGCATTCATAGCCCTGCTGTTATCGATGAACGATGATGCTCCGAGACCAAGCCCCAGATAAGGAGCCATCTCCCAGTACTTGAGATTATGTCTAGATTCATAGCCACGCTTAGCGAAGTTAGAAATCTCATAGTGCTCATATCCCTTCTCTTTGAGGAGCTTAGTTCCAGCGTGATACATAGCTCTATCGATTTCATCTGTAATTTCAGTAAGCTTTCCCATTTCAAACTCCTTGAAGAAGGCTGTACCTTCTTCAAGCTGCAAACTATAGAAGGATATGTGTTCAGGCTCTAGGCTCGTAACAGCTTCTATATCTATAAGCGTAGTCTCCAAGCTGCTATCTGGCACAGCGAACATGAGGTCGAGATTTATATTATCAAATCCTGCTTCTCTAGCATTCTGCACATCTCTTATCACATCACGAGCTGTATGAATCCTTCCAAGCCGCTTAAGGATATCGTCATTCATGCTCTGAACACCCATCGATAGGCGGTTTACTCCAGCATTTCGGTATCCTACTAAGCTTTCCATAGAGAGCGCCTTCGGATTAGACTCAAGCGCAACCTCCGCTTCACTATCTATAACAAAATTCATATTTAGCTCAGCTATGATTCTAGCAATCTGTTCGCTCGTCAGTAGCGATGGGGTTCCGCCGCCAAAGAAGATGGTATCGAAGACTCCATCTGCATGGTCACTCATAAGCCTTGCTCTGATGCGAATCTCTTCGCACAGCGCCTTCACGTAGCGCTCTCTCAGGGCTTCATCTGAAGCTCCTGACAGAAACGCACAGTAGTTGCACTTCCTTACGCAGAACGGAATATGAACGTATATACCAGGGTTCTTACTTGTCGTCATCGAACTTTAGAACCTCTGTGAATGCCTCCTGTGGCACCTCAACTCTTCCGAACTGCCTCATACGCTTCTTACCTTCCTTCTGCTTCTCAAGCAGCTTCTTTTTACGCGAGATATCTCCTCCGTAGCACTTCGCAATTACGTCTTTACGGTAAGCTCTTACAGTCTCACGCGCAATTACCTTCTGCCCAATCGCTGCCTGAATTGGCACCTCAAACTGATGCATAGGAATTAGTTTCTTGAGCTTTGCACAGATCGTACGCCCCTTTGCATATGCTTCCTCTTCAGGCACGATAGTGCTGAAGGCGTCGATAAGCTCCTTGTTGAGCAGAATATCTAGCTTCACGAGCTTCGCCGCTCTGTACTCTTTAAATTCATAGTCTAGCGAAGCATATCCCTTAGTCTTGGATTTGAGCGCATCAAAGAAATCATAGATTACCTCGTTGAGCGGAATCTCATAGTGCAGCTGTACTCTCGTCTCAGTCAGATACTCCATGTGCACCATGTTCCCGCGTCTGCTCTGGCACAGCGTCATGATAGTTCCGACGTAGTCCTTAGGCGTCATGATTTCAGCCGAAACGATTGGCTCTTCTATCCTCTGTATGTCAGTTGGATCAGGCAGATTTGAAGGGTTCTGAACCATGATCTCTGAACCGTCCTTCATTACTACCTTATAGATAACACTTGGCAGCGTGGTTACAACGTTGAGATTGAATTCTCTTTCAAGCCTTTCGATAATCACGTCCATGTGAAGCAGTCCGAGGAATCCGCAGCGATATCCGAATCCGAGCGCAGCGGAATTTTCAGACTCAAAATTGAACGCCGCATCGTTTACCTGCAGCTTCTCTAGGGCGTCCTTTACATTCTCGTATTTCTCACCCTCCGCTGGATATACTCCGCAGTACACCATTGACTGCGCTTTCTTATATCCCTTGAGCGGATGTTCCGTCGGCGATTTAGTCAAAGTAATTGTATCTCCGACTCTGGCATCGGCAACCTGCTTGATGCTGGCACAGATGTAGCCTACCTCTCCTGCCTTTAGCTCCTTAGAGGGAACCATGCTCGGTAT
>ERZ773022.1881-NODE-1881-length-13229-cov-2.953469_pt1 | contig 13229 bp, 14 predicted proteins | sample MGYA00580839_ERZ773022 | MGnify/ENA primary metagenome ERZ773022 (study PRJEB29015, sample SAMEA2738020) | human oral metagenome | biome: human oral; feature: human-associated habitat; material: dental | place: China | collected 2044 ... | reverse complement strand
TCTTGTGTCAATACAGATAGAAGACACGGCATGGTCGAAGAAGAACTCGTCAAGAAAGAGCGCAGTTGGGGAGAATTCGACTATTATATCCCTACAGAGTACCACCAAAATGAAATTATTATTAACGTAGACTCTTCCATTTCGGCAGAGGAAATGTTGCAGCTAACGAGTCAAGGAAACTTTGTAATAAGCCTAGACCACCACGAAGTCGAAGGTAATCCTTTGTTCCCAAACCAACAGTATTGGTCTACTACTGAGGAAAACGGAGATGGGGTATCCCTCATTGGCGAAGCGGTTTTAATCAACAATCAATATGAGTTTGAACCAGAAGAATTAAGATTTTGGTCAGGTACAGGGGTTGTTTTAAACGCTCTATCAAAGATTTTAGAGGTTGAAATTGAGACAGAGTGGGTCGCCATGCATGGAGTTACTTTACTTTCTGATGTACGAGATATTGAAAACCCTTTAGCTAGAGAGATTTTAAAGGTCACATTTGAAACTCCTTTAGTTCAGATGCCTGTATTGAGAAAGTTAGTTCATGTGTGTCAAGCTGAAGTACCTACTGCTTTTCAACGGTTCCCCGAAAAGTTAGATAGAACTTTCGTGGACTTCAGCTTGTCACCTTATATTAACGCTTCATATCAGTTAAATTTGAGTGAGTATTTGTTCCGATTGTGTATCCAAACGGATTTCTTTTACTCTTTACCTGCTAAAACTATTCGGACTCGTATTTTGAACCACATGAAAGACTATCTGAAGGTCACAGAACTTGAAAATTTGGTTATTTTAGCGATTGATGTTGCAGAAATACCAGAGACCTCAGACTCGAAGGAGTACAACTTCAAGTACACTTCATTTTTAGGTTTGATTGCGAATCAGTATTTGAGAGACTTAGGAAAAACGGTCTTGATTGCAGCAGTTGAAAAAGGGAATTGGCTCAGAGGTTCTGTTCGTGGTTTTCATCCGGATATAGAGTACAGAGAGTTTTTTGAACATCACAACTTCGATGCACAAGGTCATAAAGGTGCATTTGGTTTGGTTTCGGTGCATGGCTCTATCAACTTCATGCAGTTAGATAAAGACCTCGGTATCCTCGAACAAGGCGCAACTCAACAAGCTTCGAACATTCATGTAATGTCGAATTTGTTAGCGAACTTTGATAGATTAAAAGAATTGGCTTATGAAAATGAGTTTTTATTGAGTTCTCACTACCATTCTATCTCATATAGTGGTTTAGCTTATTCTACATTTACAGAATCAGCTAAAAAACGAGGTTATGAGGTAGACGGTATGTTTGTAGACTCTTTCGATAAGGAGCTAAACCCTAAAAACGCTTTAATTGTGCCTTATTTATACGGCGATGAATTAAAATTGATATTGAGAAAATAGCTCTTTGAGGTTATTTTCAAATATTTGAAAATTCCCTTTGATTTTAAGAATTATTTTCACAGAATAAGAAATAGAAAGAAATAGGTAGTAAAATGACAGAAATTAAATTGATGGTGGATTTAGGTAACTCAGAAACACGCGCAGTAGCACAGATTGTAGAAGAGGGTATCATCAAACACACTTGCGGTTATTTGCTTGATAACCACTTTGTAGTTGAGAACTTGGCTACTAAAGAAACTTACTCTCCATACATTCAGTCTGAGGATTTTAGCAAATTAGACTCTAATGTTCTTGAGGTTTCTCTTCAAGTTGGAGTAAGTAAGGTTGAGAAATTGGTAATGTGGGGTGATCTTGCTACTGCAAACCTACCTAAGAAACTAAGAACACCAGTAAGTCACTTAGCAAAAGCAGATAACTTACTGAACTATGTTGTGTTGATTAACTTGATGGATAAAGTTTTGGATTGGGCAAACACGATTTATAGGACAAGCACAAAACAAGAACTGTCTAAAGAAGTTGTATTTGACCTAGCGGTGTTAGTTCCACCAGCGCAAGCAGTTTCCGCTCGTAGTGTATTTGAACAAAACTTGGTTCGTACCTTTACTTATAAGAACTTGTATGACGGTGTTGAACTAGACTTGAAAGTAAACTCCGTTAAAGTTCTCCCAGAGGGGTATTCGTCATTCTACTCAGTATTTTTGAGCTATGGAGACTTAAACCCTCGTCCTCATTATGAAGACTTAGCTTCTCGAAATGTGTTGATTATTGACTTCGGAGAAGGTACTACGGACTTGATTGGGGTATCCAGTCAGCGCTTACTTGATGGTTTGAAACACACAATTAAGATTGGTGGTTCAACGATTTTGAGTAAAGTTAGAGCTTCTGTCAACAAACGACTTGGCTTAGATATTCCGATTGCAAGCTTTAAAGATGTGTTGAAAACGTGTGAAGTTCGTTATGGTTCAACAACTCACAAAGTTCGTGAGGATGTAGAACAAGCGATTTATTCAGTGGCATCAGACATTGCACAAGAAGTATTTACTTACTTACGAGGAGCAGAAGTAGAGGTATCTTCATTTGACCGTCTTTTGCTTGTAGGGGGTGGAGTTGTTTCTAATGGTTCAACAGTAACAATTTCTGAAGCACTCTTGTCTGAATTGCAACTAGAACTTCCGACATTGGACTTGGTAGACTTGCAATACTTAGAGGAGTCGGAGATTGAGGGTATCCCCTTTGACCTCACAAGCCCACGTTACTTGAATATTCTTGGTTTAATGACTGCTTTTGCTTTGGCTCAAAAGACTAAGAAATAGTTACATTTAGTAGGATAGTGAGGTAGAAACATGTCAGATTTTGACTATTACTACTTTGAACTGAGTAAGTCGATTATCTCGGAGGTTGAGAATTTACTTCTCAGAGCACATAGAACAGATATTCGATTTGTTTCAGGAGGTTCAAAGTTTCAACCTTTATCAGCAAGAAGTCACGCTAAGAAGATTAGTACGGCAGGGTTTCTCTTAACTGCTGATGAAAAGGTTAAATTGGATGCGAATGCTACAATACGTGACGCAGTTGGACCAGACAGAGCGCATGTCATCACCACTGCTGATGAGCTTGTCTTGTTATTGGAAAATGAGCTAGGAGAGTCCTTAACGGTTGCACCACCTAAGATAGAGGAGGTTGCACCTCCTTCAACTTCTCCAATTTCAACTATACCAACTCAAGAGGTTCAGTTAACTAAAGAAGACACAACTTATTCTCCCAACTCCCGAACAGTATCTCCATTAACCCCACACTACGGGGCAACTCCAGTTGTTTCCAAAATGGAAATAGGTGACAAACCTAGTAGTTTCACATCTGTTACAGAGACTTCTTTGGAAACAAATTCTTCAAGCGTAGTTGAAGAGGTTGCACCTTTACCTGTAGATGATGGTTTTGGTTTAACTTTAGATGATGAAGTACAATTATTAAGAGCTGACAATGAGAATTTACGTCGAGAGTTGGCTTTAGCAAAGACCAACCAAAGGGAAGGTACAGGGGTATCCTCAGAACAATTGCAAACTTTACAAATAAAGTTGAAGGAAAAAGAGGAAGACTTGGTTAGAGAGAAAGAATCTCATAGTAAAACGCAAGACTATTTAACCTTAATTGAGTCTGACTTTAACAATAAGAAACTAGATTACGCTAAACTGGAAGTTGAAGTGGATGACTTGAAAGCACACCTAAAAGAAAGCGCAGTAACTCCAACAACTCCTTTGAGCGTTCCGCGTAATGTAGAGATTTATGTAACTGCTTCAAGTTTGGATTTGGTTCCGTCTTACCAACATTTGTTGGTAAATATGAAAGACACTCTTGTGATTGATTTGTCCCCAGAAAGCATTATGGACACTTTGGTTCGTATCCCTAAGCGAAATAGGGTAGCTAAGTGGTTGTTAGGAGAGCAAAATATTCGTTCACTTTATTCTCCTTATGATGAGATTAAACTGAGAGTAGCTGAAGGTCTTGATTTATTGACTTCTCCAAACGCTTTATTACCAGTAAATGTCTTATCCGAAGTGGATTGGGAACGGAAATTTGATGATTTAGCTCGTTTAAATAGACCAGTTGTCTTATACTTAGGCTTGGAAACGAATAGAGGTGTCTTTGAGTTTCTAAGTCGCTTAGATAAACAAGCCAAAGTCTTGCGTTCAGGTAGTCCATTGAGTGAGCGTTCATGGTCTCGCGTAGTTCGTCAACACGAAGGTTCTGTAGAGGAGGTCTCAATTTGAGTTCAAGAATGACGTTGTCTGTACGTTTAACTGAGGAGCAGTCAAATTTAGTTGATGTCCTTCGTACAGAAAAGAAATTAAGCAGTTATATTTCCTTGTTATTGGGAGCTTTGCTCCAAGATAGGGTATCCACAACTCAATTTTTGCTTGGTTTGTCTGACCAATCGGTAGCTTATAATAGTTTACAAGAGTCTACTATTCAAGCGAACTTGTATGAGAAGTGGTTGTCTTTAAAATTAGATATGCCTTTTGAAGATTGGGTTACAACTCTTCGCAGTGCTGAAATTAAGCACTTTGGTGGACTTGACATGCCTAAAGTGGATGTCAAATCGGCTTTGCTTGATTTGTTGGATGACTTAGGTTTAGAGTTGGTTGAAAAGGGTTCAACTGCACAGTCTTCTGAGGACAACCTTCAAGCGGTATCCTCAACTGAAACAGGTTCTTCTCAAGCACTTGCTCAAGAGGTAAACCCTCATGACTTAAAAGATTTGGTAGCAAGCATGGTTCATGAAATTTTGTCCAACAAGTCTACCAATCAAGGAGTTGAGCAACCTCTCTCAGAAGCTCCCACAGAGCCACTGGTTGCAGTTGAGACGATTGAGAATACAAGTACACCTCAAGAGCTAGAAAATGCACCAGAGGGCGCGACAGCGCCTCAAAATGAGGTTGTAGAGCAAGAGGATGAGAAAGTTAGTCAAGTTGAGGGGAAGTCATCAGCGGTATCCCCAGTTGAGGAAGAACTTCCGACCTATGAGATTAGTCCTTTGGTAGATACTTCAGCTCTTATGAGTGGTTTCGGTGAATAGAATGTGAGGTGATAACAAATGAATAATCAAGTTGATTTATTTGGCGATGGTTCTTCAAAACCAAAGTCAAACAATCAGGGTGGGTTTGGTTCTGTACCTAGCCCTCAAGGTGGTTTCCAAGGTGGTGGGTTTAACTCTAACTTTAACCAAGGTGGTGGTGTTCCTTTTAAGAACCCTCAACAAGAACCACCTAAGAAGTCCTATAAAAAGTTGTGGATAACTTTAGGTGTGATTGCAACTCTCGGTATCATTGGTACAGGTTCAACTTTGGTTTACAAACACAACCAAAAGGCAGCGATTGAGAAAAAAGCAAAAGAAGATGCTTTGAAAGACTTGCAAGATAAGATTTCAAGTGGTGTCTCTCAGTTCTCTTTAGCAGATGTCTCAGATACTTCTGAAACGAATGGTATTTCCTTGTGGGATTTGAACCTTACCTATGTTAGTACCAACACCTCACGCACAGATTTTGTAGGTGCAGTTTCTAAGGCAGTAACCGTTGAATTAAATGGTTCTGACGCTACAATTAAATCCCCTAACTGGGATTACATTGGGTGGGTCATCAAACATGTAGACCACGATAAAATCAAGGCTTTAACGAAAGACTTGAAGAAGGACTCTTACACTTACAAAGATGATTTAGTAGATGCTTATGCTAAGTATATCGCTCAGAATTTAGCGGATATGTTAGAGTACAAGAACGCTTATGTAGCTTCATATATGCAAGGTTCTGATATTCCAAAACCTTACAAAACAACAGCAGTAGCAGGAGCGGTATCCTCAGACAATAAGCTAACTGCTGAGTTTACAACTGTGTTGGATAAAGAGGTCTTTAGTGCTGAAAAATTACACACTTCACAAGACTTTTTTGTAGGTGTCACAGAAGATAGCTATGGTGAGAAAAGTGAAAGCAAAGCCCATTCTGAGTGGTCTGCAAGAGAGAAAGAGTTATCGACTTATATTAACAACTTGCGCCCTTACCTTGGTTTGAAAGCACGTGAAGTCAAACAAACCAAGAAAACAGATAAAGGAACAGAGCAAGTAAATGTTGAAAACCCTAATACTTTCGATAAGTTGGACAATCCAACCTATGACAGTGCGGTATCTTCATGGTTAGAGCTGAAAAAAGTTGAGCCTAGTCCTTATACTTATGCTAATGGTGAGAAAAACCTTGATAAAGTCGTATCTTATGGTTGGGTTGGGTCTACTTATATTGCAAGTAAAGAAAGCGATGCGAAAAGTATCAATGTTCATATTGGTTCAGGAAAATATGATGATCCAGTTACTTTAGGTACACCGTTTGTTACGAAAATGCAAGACACTTCTGGTAATTACCAAGATGTTCGAGTGACTGTTACTAAGGTGTTAGTAGGTGATGAAGCTATTAAAGATGTTCAAACCTTTAACGATAAGAACAAAGGATTTACCAATGTTTCGGATTTAGTATTAGGAACTGTTCATTTCCAAGTGGAGAACTTGTCTGATAAGGAAATTGAGGTTGACTCTGAGTTTACGTTAGCAGACCCAGAGCAGAACTTAATTAATCGAACAGGTAATATGTATGGTCTCCCAGAGCGCTCAAAGATTGCAGCACGTGGAACTGCAGAGATGGTCGATTGGTTTAATACTAAAGAGACTAAGACTTTGAACTTGATGTGGGGCAAGACCTTTAACCACAAGCACGAAGCAGTTTATATCAATGCTTTAGGTGATGAAATTTACGACCAGTATGGACGTAAGATGGAGCGCAATACGAAGAAACTCGTAGAAAATAAAGCCCAAGCAGACCAAAAAGCTCTTGAGCGTTTGGCGAAAGAAGAGCTTGAAGCTCGTAAGAAAGCTGAGTTGGAGGACTAGTCTATGTTCAAACGTAAACAAAAAACTCCTAAAGCTAATTCTCTTTCGGTATCCAATACTCCGCAAGTCAAACAACCAAAAGAGTCTTTTTTAAAGCATTTGGTGTCTTATTTCAAGACACATAGAAAGACTCGATTGTTTGTCTTTGGTTTAATTGGTCTAGCGGTATTTTTGGCTTTGCTATTTACTCTTTACAAGCTGATTTTGGTCTTGTTAGGTACAATCATGCAATTTTGGTTCCGTTACACAAGTAATGAAATCCTTTTGTGGGTATTAACTTTGTTGTGCTTTGCAATGATTTGTGGATTCCTTTATTTCTTATGGGTGCGCAGAAGTGAATACCTAAAACGAGAAGAACAAGAGGAAAAACTAGTTATGAGTGAAGTAGAAGTAGATGAAGATTGGTTTCAGTCTGATAATGGTTGGAATTAAGTAGTTAGAAAGGTTGGGTATCCTTAATATGTTTCGATTTTTCAAACGGTGGTGGTCTTCTTTGCAAGACCACACAAAAGGGGCATTGATTTGTCTTATCATTATCTTTATTGCTTGGTTTTTCTTTAGAAATTCCTTTTAAACTAAATAGGAACGCACTTCGGTGCGTTTTTCGTTTGACTTTCCAAACACTTTATGATATAATACCATTATAAAAATTAGAATACAGGAGACACCCTATGTCCAAAAAACTCACAAAAACCAAGTCTTTTAAATATTGAAGATAACACACCTACTGGAACTTTTAATGTTTTAACAAAAGAGCAAACCCAACAAATGTTGAAAGACCATTTAGCGTTTACACATGGTCTATTGAAAGAAGAGAAACCTATCTCTGGTGTTCTAACTGTTGCATCTGTTGAAGGAACAGATGAAGAAGACCCTCATGGTGAAGTTATGTTGACTTGTTCTAACCATCAATATTATTCATTGTTATTAAGTGCTATTGAAACAACTTTGACTGCGAGGGATAGTGATAACCACCTAAATCAGTTCGGTATCGACAAATCAGCTTTAGCTTCTGAGGTTGTACAATTTTTGGCTTTTCGCATTGAGTCATCTTTGGGTCTTGATGTTCACTCTGAACTAGAAACTACTGATGATTTAGATGATTTGATACAAGAACACCCAGAATTAGTGGATTTTTTAGATAGTCACATGTCTTCTATGGTTTATATTGAAGGTGAAGAATTATAAACATTCTTGACACATCAACCCTTTTATGCTATACTGATTAAGAAGTAGGTGAAAGGCTTCAATTCGGTCAAGGATACTTGGTGGTGCTTGTTAGACCGAGGTTAAAAACGAACTCACTATTTAACGGTATTGAAAAGTCACGTAAGTGGCTTTTTCTTATTAACTTAACGACTTATTTGTGGTATAATAAATTAAATTAAAAATTTTAGGAGTTAGAACATTATGGTTAGCCAAAGTACTTCCGTTAACTTACAAGAACACAAAAAGTTTTGGGGTGATAGAGATACAGAAACTTTAGAACCTATGTCTTTCGTATCTCTTGCAACATTTGAGCAAGAGAATAAGGTTGGTTTTAGTTCAATACGTGAAACTCATGTACGTAACGATTCTGTTTATGTCACACTAGATACAATGGTTACTGCTATTACTCGTATCTTAGGAACTGATGAAACTTTTGAAAAATTAGGTTTAAAAGCGGAAGACCTTATTCGAAATACGGTGATGACTTACATTGTTCAGATTGCTGAAAAGCTGCCTAAAGATGAAGAGAGTTTGATTACTTTGGTGGAAAGCGATGAGGGTATACGTTCATTGTTTAATTTACATTCTGCGAGCGTAAATCGTCTACTAGGAAATTCAACAGAAGGGGAAGGCTCAGATGAATAATACAGATTCAAATATTTTGGAAACTCAGCTATTGATTGGTAAGCAAGTCCTCGAAATGCTCTTAGACTTAGTAAATGATGAGCACAAAGAGGGTGCTGTCGTACCCTTGGATTTGAACGGTAGAAAGTTTACCCTTACAGTTGAAAAAGACTAACACCTCTCTTAGGTTGATTAAGTACTTTTCAACCGTATCATTTAAATAATTTAAAGCACAGAAATAGAAACTGTGCTTTTTATGTGTCCAAACTCCATTAGGGTATCTATTCTTCAATATTCTTTCTAAAATTTTTGTTGAAAATTTAAAGTTTTCACTTGCAATTTTTTATATTATTTGTTATATTATATTTAATAGAAATAGATGAGAGGAAAAATTTATGGTTGTTCAATTTGTAAAAGAATTACCCGAAGACTTGCAAGTTTTATTAGCGATGCGTTCTGCTTTTCAAGTTTGGTTTGAGAATGGTCAATATTTAGAGAGTCTTAGTGCAGATGGTTTAAGACAAGTAGGGGTTGAGTGGAAATGCACTCGTAACGCTTTTAACTATACAGTTTTAAGACCCAATGGTCGTCCATTTGTTTCTTTGTATTTTACATTTGCAGATAATGGTTTAGAATTGAGACTGATGGTTCAAACTTATTCTCATGGTAAGTTGGTTGATACAAGAACTTTGGATGGTGTGGCTTTTTCCGTAGAGGATTTTAGACAATTACTTGTTGCAATACCTCAAACGGCTTATGTATCTATCTTACGTTCTTTACCTTTCTTCTTTACGTTGACTGGTTTAGAGTCACAATTCCAAGGGTATCAACATCGTTTTGCAGCTTTAAATGGATGGGTTGAGGGGTAAGAGATATGGTTCAATCAGAAGTAGAAGTAATTAAGTTAAACGCTTTGTTTCAAAAGGTTTTATATAAGTGGTTAGAGGGTTCACAATATCCTTGGTTCAAGGTTGAGTTAGATACTTCCTCTATGTATTTACTGGGGTATACTCAAGAGCTTACGTTTGTATTGTATCGAGACAATAAACTACCTAGATGCAGTGTATCTCTTAGAAAACTTATCTCTTGTCCTTATGACTCTTGGACTTTGGGTGTAGCTGATTACGAGTTCAGCTCTAGTATTTGTTTTTACGGTCGAGGAAAGCTTTTATCGAAGTTCACGCGTAAGAGCATTAACACACAACAAGAGGAGTTGTATCCTTATGTTTCTGAGATAGTAACTTCTTTGAATGAGTCTCAGCGTTTTAGTTTAGATATTGCGTTACGAGATGTTTTAAAAGAGTTGGAAAAAGAGATTGAATTTAGAGAGGGTTTAAATAATGGATAAGAAACAATTACGGACAACGGATATTTTTACAAGATTTAGTTTAGCTCTAAATACTTGGTTTCATTTAATAGCTTATCAAAACTTTGAGTTTGTAGGTGAAAATGTAGATTATAGCTATGTAGTTACTTCTGATTTACTTGAGGTGCGAAGTTATCGACCAAGAAGTGGTTTAATAAGTTCTAAGTTGACTATAATCAGAAAGTCTAATAGTGCAGATGGGGTATCCTCAAATTCTCAGTTTTCTGCAGTGTTCCAAACTTTTAGTCATGGTAAGCTTGATTTCGTATTGGTTAAAGAGGATTTAATTGGTGAGTATAATGCAGATTGGCACAGGTTCAATCGTAAGTCTTTCTGTAATAGTGGTAATGTTATAAATAGTTCACTTTATGATGCGTTTACAGAAGTACAGTTGACTTTGCTTAATGACTTACTAGCTTTAAACCCAGACTTCAATCAAGTGAATTTCTTTTAATACTTGGAGGTTCGGTATGACGGATTTAAAACAATTCACAAAAGAACAACGTTTTGCTTTAGTAGCAACCGCTTTAGTTGATACTTGGGTAAAACTGAGACAAGAGATAAATAGACCAGCTACAGTCGAATTTAATGCGGATACAATGATATTGAACATAGATAATCAAGGTTGCTTTGTAAATGTACTGAGACAGAATTATTTGACTTGGTACACCTTTAGTTTTACTTTTAATAAAGTCAACAAATTAGCTTTTAGAGTAACTCCTTATGTTAGAAATAACCCTCAGTTTAATGAAGTTACTAAGGGTATCTTTGCTGCACATAGTGATTTTGAAAAGTTAGCTTCGGATTTACCGTCTGACTATTTAGCACCATTTATAAATAATATCTTGCGTATTTTTAGTGAAGATAATACGTGGTCTCACACATTTAATCACTTTTTATCTGTTGGTGTTCAAAGTCTTCCAACTGCTAAACAAGTAGCAAAACGAAAACACGTAGATAAAGTGGATGCTAGAAAAGAGTTAAGAACTACGTTTCTTCGTATTTCTGACTTCTATAAGTCTCTTTTGCGACATTCTATGTTAGATGAACAGAGTTATGCAGAGTCCACTCCAACCTCTTTATTAACTATTAACAAAGAGGGTGTTTCGTATTCTGTTTTAATCGATTCTAAAGCTTACTACACCTTTGCGATGTTACAAACAAAAGATAAAGACTACTACCTATATAAGCTTTCGAATCAAAATGGGAATTTAGCTGAGTTCATTGAATTGGGTATGTTTTATGAAGACGCAGATCGTTTGTCAGGTTTAATTCCAAGAGAAGATATACTTGATTTCGTTACAGAGTTTGAGTCTTTGATTACAAAATTAGGTTTGTGGTCGTCTTACACTAGTTTAGGTTATGTGAAATGAAAGTGAGGGTATCCTATGTCTAGTTTTGACTCTTTAAGTCCAAAAGAGCAATTTGCTTTAATTTTAATGGCTTCTGCTGCTCTCTATAAAACTCTTTATGAGTATAGTGATTTGAACGAACCTTTGACAGTTACTTGTTCTAACGTGCAACTTCGATTAGATAATCAATCCTTTAACCTTGATGTTTGTCGTAGAAATAGTGACTTGCTTTACAGTAACTTCCAAGTGACTTCTAAGTATGCACAAGGTAGTGATTTATATATTTCTATGGAGTATTATCGAAGAGGTACAACTTTAAGTTTGTTTGAAACTACGTTTTATAAAGTTGATGTTACTACTTATTTAGAGTTTGTTAAAAATTTTCAAGAAGATATACTTCCCAAAACTATCAAAGCGGTATACTCTTGCTTTGAGCAACTTGGTTACTCTTCAGACTTCTCACAATTTTTAGGTGTGGCTTATAGTTTGTACGAATTGAAACGTTAAATCCTTTGATTAGATTTGAAGATTTAAGAAATAGAAAGAGGTGTGGTTTTTATGTTTAAGAATTTAGATAGTAGAACTCAGTTAGCTCTATCCTTGATGGCGACTGAGAAAGTTTATAATAGTTGGTTGGAGCACTGGCGATCTAACCCTAATGGTATTTATGACTCTAACATATAAAATATAGACAGCCTTTGCAAAGATACTCATTTATCCTCAGAATATGAATTTTTATGTTTGGCGAAAAGGTAAAGGGTATGCTCATACAAGCATTTACATGCAGTACAATCCTCAAGGGTATTGTTTTGTTTCTGTAGAGAACTATTACCGTGGGGTTGCACGTGATACGCTTGAGTTGAACAAACCAAACACTACCTTTGAAGATTATTTAAAGTTAGCCAATAATTTCCCAGAGCAGACAGTTGAAGTTATTGTCAATGGTTTGTCTGATGGTTTTACTCAACTTGGTTTGTTTAGTGAGTACTCTTACTACTTAGGTGTTGCAACTACCTTGTTGGATTTGAAAGAATAGATATTTATCTTATTTTAAAGAAAAAGAAAAGCTACAGACCACATACTGTGGTTTTCTTTTATTACTTCTAGCTATGTATTGACCTTGTAAAATCTTCATTTTTATGGTATAATAGTTCCTATCGAACGAGATAAACTACATATTTCAGAAGCTTTGAAAGATGTAGATTTATTTAACCTAGAATAAGGAGTTGTCAAATAATGAGTAATGTATTTACGATAACAACTGAATTAAAATTGAATAAAGAATATAATCAGTTGGTTGGTAAATACATTTCTGATTATATTGAACTATTTAATAAAATTCAGAGATTGACATTTCATAGAATTAAGAATTACTATATTAAAAATGGTAAAATCACTCAAGAAGATAGAAATATTATTCATGCTCAACTAAAAGAAGAATTTAATCTAACTAGTAGAGCTATTGATGCAATATTAAGTAATATGTTAGGTCGCTATGAATCTATCAAAGAATTAAAAGAGTTTGAGAGAAAAAGTTTAGAGAGAAAAATTTCTATTCTTGAAAAAGAGCTTGCTAAATTAAAAGATGAAAGAACTTTACAAAGAATCAACTTAAATAATGATTATCAAAATTTTAATTTTACCAAATACAAAAATCTAAAAATAAAAATTTATTGGAAGCAAAACAGATTAAATACTAAGAAACAAAAATTAAAGAATCTTGAAAAAGAAATTGAAACTGGTAAATATAAAGTATGTTTTGGCACTAAGACTTTACTTAAAAAAGATTATAAAGAATTTATTAAGAAAAGAGATAGTGAAATCTATTTCTTAGGTAGAGCTGGTGATAAAACTTGTAATA
>ERZ773022.1878-NODE-1878-length-13246-cov-10.787734_pt1 | contig 13246 bp, 18 predicted proteins | sample MGYA00580839_ERZ773022 | MGnify/ENA primary metagenome ERZ773022 (study PRJEB29015, sample SAMEA2738020) | human oral metagenome | biome: human oral; feature: human-associated habitat; material: dental | place: China | collected 2044 ... | reverse complement strand
GTAAAAGAGGTGATATCATCATTTGCCAACGACGACAATAGCCGGCTGCTGGTAAGCGCGATAATGAAACTTCTCAGTCGAGATGCAATGGGCAACCTCAAGGCAAGTCGTGTAATGCAGCTCCGTAAGCTCGCCACCGACAGTGGCAATGCCGAACTGATAGATGGCGTAGAGATTATCGAAAAAGCGTATCGCCCGCAAATCAGCAAAACGTTTGTTCGCGCAGAATACAAAGACGAATACGGCAAATGGATAAGCGTGCCTCTCGGTATGACAGAAGCGTAAAATCGAATTACAAATTATCAATTACGAATTACGATGAAAAAAGACAAAAGGATATTTGATGTGCTTGAGTCCGCCAAAAGGGCACAAGACGAATACGAGCTAAATTTAGCAACACGAGCTTTGAAAGCATTGTTTCCAAGAGAGATACTCGACATAAAAAAAATAACGATGGACTCTACCGACAAAAATGAGTGCCCTGGATGCACTTTTACTTTAAAGTATGATGGAAAAGTGCTGTTTAGAAGAGAATATAACGGAGAATTCTCGTTTAGGTACGAGTCTCCTGTCTTTGGCGATGTTTTGAATTAGATTTTTAGGAGGCATACCCTTAATGGTTGGTGGAGGTGCCCGACAGACGAACCATTCGGTTCTAATAACGAAAGATTAGACGTGTTCGCCCACAGCAATGTTAAGAGGCTGCAATCGTGTGTAGCGTGGGCTTTTTTTTGAAAATGAAAATAAAAACGATAATATGATTAAAGAAAAAAGGTTTTTGTTGCTCAAAACAGTTGGGAATGATAGGTTAATGTATATTACGTCAATAGCAGCAAATAGCAGAATTGAGGCGATGGAGGGGTTTCGGAAATTCACAGCGAATAATCTTAGGTATGGCTTTGGCTTTTGGCAGTACTATGTTTCGGGCATACAATGGGTACGGACGCCGTATAGAAAAAAGGTGAGTGTAGATAGTAGTGCGGCTAAAAAGGGACAGATGTTTGTTTAATTACAGATGTTCAAATAGTTGTGAATTGCTTTCAAAAATTTGTATGTTTTGTTTTTAGCGGAGGAGGGACAGGCTTCTCCTGCCCCTCCTTTTGAAAAAGAGAAAAAAAATGAACGATAACGTCAAAAGAAGGTCGGAGATAGTGCGGCAGCTTGTAGCAGACAACTACGAGGCAGGCAGGCAAGACAAGTGTAAACGCTGGGTCTACCGCCATATCGTGCGTAAGAGCTACCCGATGAGCGAACGCACTTTTTGGCGTTATCTGAGGGAAAATAACGAGCCCTGTGGCGATGACAGCAGGCAAATGAAATTGGATTTGTAGGAATTGAATATGACACCCGAACAGTTTACAAAGAATATAGAGCGACAGGCAGATGAGATACGAGGGATGATAGACAGAACACTACCGATAAAAGCCGGAGCGATAGCCAAAAAGCATTTTAGAGAGAACTTCGAGAGGGGCGGTTTTGTCGACGACGGGCTGCACGAATGGAAGCCGGCTCTACGGCTATCGTCGAAGTACGGCGACAAGAAGAATAAGACGCTTATGTCGTCGAGAAACCACCTGTACAACAACATACAGGATATACCACAAAGAGGTAGTGTAAAGATAGAGAACCGTACGCCTTACGCTGCCGCCCACAACGAGGGAACGACCACAGCCGGCAGGAACCGCAATGTAACTATACCCAAAAGGCAATTTATCGGAGAGAGCAAAGAGCTTACGGAGAAGATAAAGTATTTGATAGAAACGGAAGTAGAAAAGGTGATAAAAAAGTAGCTTCAAAAAAAACACTCCATATATCAAAAATATGTATTACCTTTGCACTCAGAGAGCATTATGCTTTTAGTCTTACACTACGGTGTGGAGCATCGCAGGAGGCTTTTAGCCTCCTGTAGTTTTATAGAATAGTCTTAGTTTCCCTTTTTCGTATAACCAAACTTATTTTTTTCGTTTAAATAGAATTTAATCGATTTTTGTTTGGTGTTTAAAAAATAAGTATTACCTTTGCACTCAGAAACCGTTATGGTTTTTAGCATGTGCTACGGCACGTTGTATCGCAGGAGGCTTTTAGCCTCCTGTAGTTTTTATAGAACAGTCTTAACTTTCCTTTTTCGTATAACCAAACTTGTTTTTTTTTCGTTTAAATAGAATTTAATCGATTTCTGTTTGGTGCTTAAAAAACAAGTATTACCTTTGTACTCAGAAAGCGTTATGCTTTTTAGTTGCACTACGGTGCGTACGCTTGCAGGGGAGAGTTTACTCTCCTACTGCTTTTTATAAAGCAACCTCAGCTTTCCCTTCTCGTAGCCCCAAACTTGTTTTTTTCGTTTAAATAGAATTTAATCGATTTTTGTTTGGTATTTAAAAAAGAAGTATTACCTTTGTGATGCGGTTTGAATAAAACCGAAGGCGATTCTACGGATTCGCACATCGTAGGGGGAGTTTTTTTACTCCCTACTGCTTTTTATAAAGCAACCTCAGCTTTCCCTTCTCGTAGCCCCAAACTTCTCTTACCTTGTTTCCGAGCCTTATCCTGTTGGCGATTATTTTTTTGATAAACCTGTCGGAGCAACCCTTATTATTGTCTATAACAATACAATCCGATTGCTTTAATCCTCTACTAAGCATACCAAGTATTTTATCCTTCTTAAATGGTGGTATATAGCTTTCCAGCTCATAGAACTTGCCATCAACGAGTAGGTCGGGACACTTACGCTCATACTTGGTGCCTATGAGCGAGCCGTATATAGCCTTGTATTCGGGGTCTTTGAAGTGTAGCTTGGGTGTGGCTTTTGCTACCATACCCATACGTGCGAACTCCACCCCGACACGCTTTATCATCTTGTAGTCGCCGCTCTGCCTGTCTACCTGTTCGTGCTCGAGGTAGGTTCCGCCGTTCTTGAACTCCTTAACCTTTTTGAAGTCGTCCGCCGTGCCGAGTAGCTCGGCGGCGTGGGAGCAGGCGTAGCAGTCTTTTACCTTTCGTTTTATGAGCCCTTTATTTAGCGGGCAAGAGGCACAGCTCTTGGGGAAGTACGGATGACTGTCGCCGAATATCTGCCCGTCGACGGCGGGGTTGTTGTCGAGCCCTGCGTGCGGAGTGCTTTTCTTTGCTATCGGGTCGGGTAGCGTCGGCACGCTTGTCGGCGTACGATCGGTCTGCTCCCATCCGCACTTGCAGTTCCAACGGTCGCCCGGGTGGTGCTCGCTCCAAAAACTATCGCCTACAGGACGCACCACGCCCCAGAACGGGCGGTGATCCTCGCCCGGTGTATGCGATGTAGTCGGTATCCACTCGATATTGGGATATACGTCTTTCTCCGCCTCGAACTGCTTATACTCGGCGGCAAGATGTGCCCGCAGTACTGCGGTATCGTACTCGGTACGCAGCCATTGCTTACACTGGTGGTCGGTAATGGACTGTACGTCTCGTGCGAACTTTGAGAAGGGTTTCAGATTGCCGTCTTGGTCGAGCATTTTGCTTGCTATGTCTTGCTGCATATGGTGTACTTTAAATGCACTCCATATCTCGTTATTACTCCGTATCTGTCGGGCAAACTCTCTCGTAGGGTCGAAGTGAGCCTTTACGAAACCTTCGCCTACTGCGGCGTTAATATGACGCAGAGTCTCTCTGAACAGTCCTCTGTCGAGCTCCGTGAGCGGATTATAGCGTTTTTCGTAGATGCCGATCAAAGCGTCGGCTATCACCTCAGGACTGAAAGTGATGCCATGCGATGTGCGAGTGTCTGCAAGCGAACAACAGGGACAAGGCTCGCCATAGTAGAGATCATCGATTAGAAGTCGGTATCGGGATTTGCCCCGCTCGCTGTCGGCGGGGCTTTGACGAAAAAATCGTAAAGGTTGGCAAAAAGATTCTTGCCCTTATCTTTTTTGTCGGCATCGTTGTCGTTGCCGTCCTTGCTCTCCTCCGCCTTTTTCGCAAGAGCGAGCAGAGCGGCACGTTCCTCTTCACGCTTGGTGATGAGTTCGTCGTAATTGTCGGGCTTGGGCAGTCCGTATGTGTCGTACCAATAGTCATCGGAGAGAGGTACTTTGAGCGATACCTCGCGGTCGATGTCGAGCCGTGCCTTGAGCTTCTCAATATCTACCTCCTGCTCGAACTCAAAGCCACCTCCTTCCGTAACGGGATAGCCGTAGCTCTGTAGTATCCGTAGAAATTTCGCATCGTTAAGCGTATTTTGAACGAATGCAAGGTCGCTCTTCGTTATCTCGAACTGCTGTTCGCTCTGCACTTTCGCCTGGGCGTAGCCACTCGAACGGCTTGCGGCGGTTGTCTCGGTATTGCCGAGTACGGCTATTGACATCTCGTCGTTGCAGGCACGAATAAAACCGAGCTGCAGGTCGCCGTTGCTGTTGGCGGTCTTGCCGTCGAGCATCTGGAACTGAGCTTGCTTGGGTATCATCATCGCAAGCGACGAGCCGGACGTTTTGAGCAGAGTCGAGAGCTGCTCCTTTGTTTTCGTGTCGTAGGCATCGTAATAGATGATACGTACCGGCTGCCCGAAGATTTCCACAAACTGAGCGAAATCGCCAAAACCATTGATTTTATAAAGCGAGTACATGGCACAAGTCAGCAGCTTTCCCAGGTCTCTTTTTTTGCCGACTGTCCAGACGAACGGTAAGTCGTCGATATCTGTGCCCTCGTTGGCGTACTGAGACTGTACTATTATATTCCTTTCGGGGATTATGTGCTTGCGTGGCACCTCTTCGAAGTCGAACCTGCTACCGACCATAAACTCCACGCCACTGATACCCCAGAGCCTACTTTCGATTATTATCCTAACGAGGTCGTTGAACTTCTGAGAGGATATCAATGTCTCGAAAGCGTCTACACGTCTGCCTTTCTTGTCTTTGTAATATAAGGACTTGTTTTGAACGGCTGCGACACGCTTCTCTATGATACCGCTAAGGTGTCCGTCTATGGTGGTGATATGGTTGTAGATATCGTACAGCTGCACACGTTTAGGCAGGGTAATACTTTCGGCTCTTTGTATAGCAGCCTTGAGTTTGCCGACATCAGCAGTATTGCGGTCCGGAGAGACAAGGGTCATGTCCTGCACTACGATGGCGGGATGTGTTGCTTTTTTTACGATTGTGTTGTCTGTCTTTTTATCTTTTTTCATGGTTAAAAGTGGTTGTTGCGTTTTATATTAGAAGTCCAAGCGACACTGTCGCCACTTTCGTCGTTGGGCGTATTGGGGTCATCCGGTTTATATGGTAAGTCGGGAGCGACATCGCCTTTTTGTAGGTCTTTGAGCCAGTCAAGTGCATCTTGATAATCAAGACGAAACAGTTCGAGGTCAACGTTGGGGGTTGCCAGGCGTACTAAGTAATACGAGGCTATGATTTTTATAACCTTTTTGATGAGCTCAAGCGCTGCTCCCTTGTAGGTTGGTTCTTTGTCGACCGTACCGAAAATGGCATCGCAGTCGTATTTACTCATATACGAACGAGTGAGGCTTTCGGCAGCGAGTATTTGCAGTTCCGCCGCTTGAGTGTTGTCGCGAGTTATAGCCTTTATTATCTCCGGATAAAGGCTTGTCTGTGAAAGTTCTTCTACTGTTACTATCATATTGATTAGGTGTTAGGTGTTAGGTATCAGAATGCTCTTTTGTTTCTTTTTGTTTGTATTATCTCGTATGAGTCGGCAGAATCGGTTATCTCCATCTCGCGGAGGACGACGACACCTCCCTCTACCATATCCGGTCCGTCGAGCTTCTTTTGCTTGCGGCTTGCGTTGCGGAATTGTGCCTTGAGTCGCTTCATGTGCGGGTCGTCGGCTTCGTCTATGTTGAATATCAAGTGCCCAAGCCTGTTTATTGGTTCGAGCGTACCTTCTATACGGCTCCACTTCTCGGGCTTTTGGCGGGTATCGGGCGTAATGGGTAAGAACACACCGGTTGCTACTGCCTGCGAGTAGATAAGAGGTAGTAACACTTGTTCATAGAATGGGTCTTGTAATGTGTTGTTTTCTACAAAAACGCGGATATTGTCCGCACCTTTTGCCTTTGCCCACGAGTAGAACTCAAAAAGATAGTCGATAAACTTAGCATTGCTCATCGTGTCGCAGGCACAGCGAGCGACGTAGTAGTCCATGCCTTTCTTGAGTATAACTCCGATAGCTTTATCGGAGCCGCTCGTCTTGTCTTTATTGCTCGTAGAGGGGTCGGCATAGATGACGACTGCACATGAGCGGAGGTCGGGTATCTTGCCGTCCTTTAAACTGCGGAAAGTGTCGCCTCCGTCCATAGGGTTGTTGAAGTATTCCTTCTGCCCCGATTCGTAGCTTATTTTGGACAAGACGCGGTCGATATACTCTTCACTATTTTTTTGTGGCCAGGTCGATTTGCCTTTGTCGTCGCGGATATTTACTATCTCGAAATAGTCGGCGTTTTCCTCGAGCATCTTAACTGTGCTATGCTCGCCGATGATATTGCCGTTGACAAGCACACGGAGGGGCTTGGAGATGGAGCGTGTGGCGTAGAGTGCCTCCATTATCCACTTGTATTTGTTCTTTTGAATTTCTTCATTACGAACCTCCTCGTCGGTGTCGATATCGTCTATCAGGATAAAGTCCGGGCGAATGTTTTCGTTACGCACACCACGTGGCGACTGCCCAGCTCCGAAGATATAGAAGGCACAGCCCTTTTTGATTTTGAACGCCTTTGTATCCCACTGTCCAAAGGTCTGCTGCTCTCCGTAGTCGTTTATCAGGCGTTGGTTGCTTTCGAAGCAAGCCTTGAATGGCATTATCAGTTTAGTGGCACTGTCGAGGTTGGCGGAAGCGAGTATTACAAGTTTAATCTTGCCTGTCATAGCAAGGTATATCACCTCCATCATCGAGCGGGCAGACTTGGCAAGCTCACGAGACCACGCCCTGACCTCAAACCATTCGGCTTTGGCGATAATACGCTTTGTTGCCTCTTTATGAAATGGCGCAGGCTCGGATGTACAGTAGTTCGGAAAGTAGTACCGAAACCACTCCTCTGGCGATGCCTCGAGTCGCTTTATACGCTTTGCCTTCTCGATAGAGGTCTCGTTGACGTTGGCAACAGTTACACGTCGAAAGCTCTCAACGAATGCCTTGTACTCTTTTACTATGTCTACATCGGATGCTTTGCCTATTTTACGCTGTGCCATTTCTGTTTTTCAATTAAGTGGTCTATAAACAGCTCAAGCATATCATTTACACGCTTGGCGAATGCGAGGTCGGGGTCTTCGTCCTGCGTTATGTCGCGGCAGAACATAGTGAAGTCGCGGGCTATTATCGACGCTTCGGCTATGTTGTACTTGCTTTCGAGCTCCGATATATCCTTTATTATCTTGCGGCGTATGTCCGCCTCTTTCGATGTCGGGAAGCGTTCGCCTTCGGGGCGGCTTTTGATAGATGCACCCAGAGCTGCCAATTCGTCGTAAAGTTCGCTCAGGCGTTCCGATTTTGAGTTTACAAGGTTCTTCCGGATGATATCCCAGTTCTCCTCCTTAGCCCAACGGCTGACGGATACCTTCGATACGCCGAGTTTGTCGGCTATCTCTGTTTGCGATAGTCCCTGCATAAATAAAGTCTTGGCTACTTCTCTAAGTTTAGTCTGTTTCTTTTGTCCCATTATATATGCTATTTTCTTTGTGATGCAAAATTATCTCACATGGACTGGGCAGAAAAAAACTACTGCCATTATGGCATAAGTTTTTGGCGGGGGTATATGGCGATAGTACTTTTGCCGAAAAATATAAAGAATCGATGGCGTACAAGAAAATAAATAAAGAGTTCTGCCTGTCGGACGACAGCGTTAACGTGTATGGCTACCGTCTATTGACAAGCGGGCTTATGCTCGACAGATTTAAGCCTGCAATAGGCTTCCTGATGCACGACCGCGAGTCGGGTATTGCGGTAAGATGGGAGGACATACGTACGGAAGGCGGAAAGGTCTTTGCCAAGCCTGTAGTCAACACGACAAAGTTTCCTAATCTTGTGCAGGAGATAGAGGACGGCTTCTATGCTGCTGCCTCTGTGGGTCATATTGTTGCGGTGGAGCTTACAGACGACCCGAAATACAAACTCGAAGGGCAAACGGGACCGACTGTAACGAAGTGGTTTCCTCGTGAGTGTTCTATCGTAGATATACCTGGCAATTACAACGCCATTGCCAAGCTCTACGACGATAAAGACAATGTGCTTAGAGATTTGAGCGATAATTTTTCATTAAAACATAAAGATAATATGGACGAAAAAGTATTTAAAGTAGCGGATTTGAAGCTGCCCGGCACGACCGCCGACCTCAGCATAGACCAAATCAATGCTAAAATTGGAGACCTTGCGGCAAGAGCCGACAAGGCGAACAAATTGGAAAAGGAGGTTGCCGACCTCAAAGCGGAAGCCAACAAGAAAGAGGTGGACGCTATCCTCGAAAAAGGAATGGCGGACAAGAAATTGACAAAAGAACTTGCCGACAAACTCGGCAAAGACTACGAAGGCAATCCTTCCGGATTGAAAATGCTTGTAGATGCAATGCAGCCACAGACTACGATAACAGACAAGCTTGGCGATGCCAAAGTACCCGCACAGTATGAAGGCAAGACCTGGCAAGACCTCTATTGTAGCGGTGAGCTGGAGGTGATAAAAAATAAATACCCTGAGTATTATGAACAACTCAAGCAGAATAGATGAACGGACAGCCGACGGCTACGATAGCAGCTATTGCTTCGATGGCGGATGCGGTATTGTAGATAGAAGCGTGTCGGAGATGAATGATTTGTATAACGAATAAAAAGATAAACAATTATGGCAATTAATCCAGGTGCTATAAGCACCATTCCGGTAGAAGTTTTTGCGTCTTATATCGTCGAAAAACTTCGTAAAGAGAACCCTCACTTTGAGGCGGCTATCGACGAGAGTGCGTTCGTGCTCGGCGGCTCGGTGGTACACATACCGCAGGCAGGTAACTCTCCTGCAGTGGTAAAAAATCGTAAGACGTTCCCCGCCACTGCAGTGCAACGCGGAGACAGTTTTGTTACCTATCCGCTCGATGTCTATTCGACAGACCCGACGCACATTTCGTGGCACGAGGCAAACGAAATCAGCTACGACAAGACCGATAGCGTTTTGGGCGACCATGTAGCAACTTTGATAGAGGCTGTCGGCGATAACCTGCCGTATACTTGGGTAAAGGGGCTTAAGTATAACGGTACGGCATTCGTAGCCGACGAGATACCGGCTTCGGCAAAGATAACAACGACAGGAGCAGCTACTGCTGTCAATCCTACCGACGGGCAGACAGGTAACCGTAAGGCGTTTACTTACAAAGAGCTCCAAACATCTCAAGCTAAGATGAACAAAGACGGTGTGCCGAAAAAAGACCGTTACGCCATGCTCGAATCGTATATGTACCAACAGTTTTTGGACAGCCTCTCGGCAAACCAGATGGCAGCGTTCCAGGCGGCAGCCGACCTGTCGAAAGGCATTTGTGGAGAGTTCGCTGGCTTCAAAATAATGGAGCGTTCCACTGTGTTGGCATTTAGCCAGGCAGGAGTATTGAACGTACCCGGCGCGGCACTGCAAGCAACCGACAACCTTGCCTCACTCTGTTGGCAGAAAAACAGCGTTGCAAAGGCAAACGGAGACATCAAACCATTTCAAAATGTCGATGATGCAACGTACTACGGCGACATTCTGTCAGCTCTCGTTAAGATGGGCGGACGTTGTCGCAGAGCCGACTGGAAAGGCATAATAGCTATCGTTCAGGGGACTTAACCTTCGATGAGGGGGTATATTTACCCTCTCATTGTTTTAAAAACAATGTTTAAATAGTAATTAATAACCAATTAAAATATAGAAAGATGAAAGGATTCATTGGAAAACTATTTCTTTGCCTGCTCTTATTGAGCGGCATAGCTGTTGCCTCATATTCGGCAACAGGCGATAAGGTTGCCGTTGTTCAGACGGCCGGTGTAACGAGTATTGCTCTTGCAGCTGTTGTAGCTCCTTTAGGTGATGCCGACAAGACACAGCTGAAAGACTATTTTGAGCGGTATCCAAATTCGATGGAGGTTTACGTTAACGGTGGTGTGCTGTTCCACGACCGAGGTGCCGCCGACAGCTACGGGCAAAGCGAAACAAGGAGGTATACCCGAGCGGATATTTGCAGCAAAGAGGATAATATACCATCAAGTTTACCACCGATAGCGGAGGTAGATATAAACGCACTGTCGTACGAGCAACTGAAGTATTATGTGGTAAAACTCGAACTGCCGACGGCGGGCAGCAAGAAGGCAGACCTAATAGATGCCTTGACAGCGTATAAAGACAACTTAAAACAAGAACAGTAAGTTTATGGCATTTCCAGGAGCAAAAATAAAAGTATCGAGCGGTAATCTCCTTCGGGAGATTGCTGTTTTGGACGCAGTGCCTTGCCTTGCAGCTACGGTAAAAGAGACAAGTAATATAAAGGTATTACGACAAGTCTACAGCCTGCAAGACGCAGAGCAAAAGGGTTATACCGAGGCAAAAGAGCCTTTTATGTGGGGTTTGATAAAAGAGTATTACGAGGAGCTTGGCGGCAAGCAGTTGCTTTATGTTTACGGCACTGCCGAAACGGCTACGATGGCAGACGTGCTTAATGTTACCAACGCGGACGGTCTTGCCAAGGCTCTTACGGAAAGCAACGGAGAGATAAACCTCGTTGCGGTAGCACGCAAGCCGGCTTCCGGCTACAATGCAGGGGCTGGCTTTTTGGACACCGACGTAGCCGCCGCCGTGGGAAAGGCTAAGGTACTTGGGCAAACACAACAGGCAAAGAACAATCCTTTGAGGGTGTTTATCGAGGGGCGAGTTGCCGCTGAAGACGCAACGAATACTTACAAACCGAGTGAGCAGGCTAACGGATATGCAGCAGTGGTGCTTGGTAGCACAAGGGCGGATGGTTCGGCTGCGGTTAGCCTTGCCTTGGCTCGTGCGGTAAAGTATCCGGCACACGTAAAGCTCGGCAGCGGGCAGAACGGCTCTTTGTCTGCAGAACGCATATATATTGGTACGAAGCCTATCGAGAATAGGCTCGACATGGAAAACCTGCACGACGCGGGATTCATGACATTCCATCACCGCGTAGGAGTAGCAGGGTACTTTTTTGGGGTAGACAAAATGTGTACAGACGACGACTTCAGAATACTCGCTCACGGCAGGGTAATCGACAAAGCACAACGCATAGCGTCGATTGCTTTTCAGCCATTCGTTGAAAACTTTGTAACGCTCAAAAGTAATGGCACTATCAACGATTCGGAGGCATCGTATATAGAAAATACGATAGAGGCCTCACTACTGACGGGACTTAAGGGACAGGTGTCTGACGTGGCGGTAAAGGTAGACGCTGAGGCGGACTTGGTAAATACATCTACCCTGCCGATAGAAATAAAAGTTCTGCCTTTGGGATACCTAACTTGGATAACTGTCGGACTTGGACTAACGGCTTCAATAAAGAAAAACTAATAGAATCATGGCAAACATAAACATCAGAAGTAGTGAGTGTGCTTGGAAGCACGGTGAGCTTATCCTGCTGGGTAGGCGTATCAACGGTCTTAGGGGTTTTGAGCTGAAGAAGACCGTAGAGAAAGAGCACTTGTATGGCACAGGGCAGAACCCGCTCGATATACAAGAGGGCAATATAAAATGCGAGGGAAGCATCAAGGTATTGGGCTTCGAGCTCGATGCAATGAATAGAGCCGCTATGATGGCAGGCTACTCTGACATCACCGAAGTGCCACACGAGGCTATCGTGATGACGGTGAAGTTGCAGAAGAGCGTCGCTGAACAGAAAACGGTATTCAACGTTAGAGGTATAGCCTTTACCGAGGCGGTAAACTCTATGGAGCAGAATGCAAAGATGCGGGAGGTAACTCTTCCGTTCCTTGCTATGGACATTATTCAAATGTAAAATCGAGAAGTAAGATGGAAACAAAAGAAATGGTAAAAGAAACCACAAAAGTTGGGAACGCAGGATTCGAGGTGCTTTGTAAGCGTTTCGGAAAGGAACGCGTCGAGGAGTGGCAAAAAGAGTACGCTCCTCGTAAGTTGAACGTCATCGAGGTAGAGGGAAAATTGGCTGTATTGAGACCTATTAGAGCCTCTGAAGTGGCAAACTATTCGTATCTATACCTAACCGAAGGTATGGATAAAGCTTGCTCGTTCGTAATGTCGGAGCTTTGGATCGACGGAGATAATGAAATTAGAGACGAAGAGGAGTATTTTATCAGTGCAATGCTACAGGTTGAGAGTGTTATCAATTTAAAAAAAAGCACTTTTTACAAACTGTAGGCAGGGGCAAAGAGCAATCTTTGGGAAGCTATGAAACGGTAACTACATTTGGACTCATGTATTTCGGGAGTGAAATGCTGAGAGAAAATGAGGAGTTGTTTTATTTCAGAACAGGGATTGCTCTTAAGCTTTGGGAGCAGGGTGTTGGTCGTGGAATTATCTAAAAAGCCAATATAAAATCAACATTAAGAATAGCGTACCACAACATAAAAAAGCCCCAATAATTATACCGCTCCAAAGAGGTACGCCGGATTCGAGGATATACGATAGTATTAATCCTAAGACTACGAATGCCACAAATATGCCAAATAGAAACTTAAAAGTATTCTTCATACTCACTGTGTGTTAAGAGTGATATTTGCAGCAAAGGTAATAAAAAAAATAATATGTCGGACAATAGTGTAAATTATTTCATTTCATTCAAATATAATCCATCGGGTACCAACTCTGCCATACGTGACTTGGGGCGACTCAATGGTAAGTTCTCCGAGAGCGGTAGGTCTATGGCACAGCTTAGTGCCTTACTAAACCGTACGCAACGGATGTATGCAAGCTCTACCGACATAAACAGAGCAAAAGCCTACGCTGGTATGATAGACCAAATAAAACTTCGTATCAAGGAACTGGAGGTGGCTACGGCAAGTTGTACTACAAAAACCAGAGGGTTCTTTTCCAAGTTGAAGGAAACTACGGGAGTTGGAGCAGTAGGAGTTGTTGGTATGGGAGCTGCCCTTCTGGGACGGCAAGTTTTTGACGAGCTTAATACGATAGTCAAGGCCGCCGCACAGGTAGAGCGTTATGGCGTAACACTAAAAACCCTATTGCAGAGTAGCTCGGGGGCTTCGGAACGTATGGATGAATACTTCGACATAGCCAAAAAAACTCCCTTCTCTCTCGAATCTGT
>ERZ773022.1873-NODE-1873-length-13279-cov-10.157139_pt1 | contig 13279 bp, 12 predicted proteins | sample MGYA00580839_ERZ773022 | MGnify/ENA primary metagenome ERZ773022 (study PRJEB29015, sample SAMEA2738020) | human oral metagenome | biome: human oral; feature: human-associated habitat; material: dental | place: China | collected 2044 ... | reverse complement strand
AGATCTTGAAGTCGTGGAAGCCGCACTCCTCGAACAGGCCCGCCTCCCACACGGCGGACTCCACGAGGGCCTCGGCCGTGGCCTTGCCGTACTTCTTGAGCAGGCGCCTATCGAGGCTGCCGGCGTTGACGCCGATGCGCAGGGAGACGCCGTGATCGGAGGCGGCCTTGCAGATCTCGGCCACCTGATCGTCGAACTTGCGGATATTGCCGGGGTTGACGCGCACAGCGCCGCAACCGGCCTCGATGGCCGCGAAGACGTACTTCGGCTGGAAGTGGATGTCCGCGATGACCGGAATGCGGGACTGCGCGGCGATGATCGGCAGCGCGCCCGCGTCCTTGTCGGTGGGGCAGGCCACGCGCACGATGTCGCAACCGGCGGCCGTCAATTCGGCGATCTGCTGGAGGGTGGCGCCGATGTCGTGGGTCTTCGTCGTCGTCATCGACTGAACCGTGATGGGGGCGTCACCGCCGACGTACAGGTCGCCAACCTTGATCCTGCGGGTGGGCCTGCGAGGGGCGAGGACGGGGCTTTCCTCACGGACGGTGGGGATGCCAAGAGCAACGGCGTCAGTCACGCGCTCCAGTATGGCACCCGGACGGGCGCCTGATCCTCCCGTGCGCGCCCCCGTTGTGTGGCATGGGTCCCCTGCCGGCCCGGTCCGGCAGGGGACCGGTCAGGGCTCGCGGGACGGTCAGAAGGGGGCGACGACGTCGACCCAGATGAGGACGACCGCCATGACAATCAGAGCCACGAAGACGACCTGCCCGACCGGCAGCATGCGCGCGGTGTCGACGTGACCGGGGTCGGGGCGGTCGCGCCAGCGGGCCCGCAGGCGCCGCAGCCCCTCCCAGCAGGCCCCGGCGACGTGCCCGCCGTCCAGCGGTAGGAGCGGCACCAGGTTGAAGGCGAACAGGGCGAGGTTGAGCGACCCCAGCAGACTCAGCATGGAGGACAGGCGCGCCGAGAACGGGACCGTACCGGTGCCCACGCCCTCGCTGGAGACCTCCCCCGCGATCCTGCCCACGCCCACCAGGCTGACTAGGCCGTCGGCCCTGCGCTCCTCCAGCCCGAGACCCGCCGCCACCGAGTGGTAGAGGCCGACGGGAAGGGTGATGATCGCCTTGAGGGTCTGCCCCACCGCCGTGGCGACCTCGCCGGGCACCCGGCTCGGCGCCACCCTGACCGTTCGCGCCCTCGGCTCGATGCCGACGTAGGGCCGCAGCTCGGTGGAGGCCGACCCGTCGGCGGCCGTGACGGTGCGCTCGACCTCGACGGGGGTGACGCTTAGGGTCGTCTCCGTCCCGTCTCGGCGCACGACGACGTCGGCCGGCTCCGTGCCCCCGGAGCGGATGGCCGCCTGAACGTCCGCCCACGCGGGCGTCGGGACTCCGTTCCACGAGACGATCTCGTCGCCGGCGCGCATGCCCGCGGCGACGGCCGGCGAGACCGAGGACGCGGAGTCGGAGGAGTCGGAGGCGCACTGGGAGCCCGGCGCGCCGACAGCGGCCGGCACGCAGGGCTCCACCGAGGACAGCGTGGATGTGGCCGTGTACTGCCCGACCGCCCCCAGCGCCAGCGCGAGGCAGACGATCCCCAGGACCAGGTTGGTCAGAATGCCGCCGGCCATGACCAGGAGCTTGCGCGGCACGCTGAGACGGTAGAAGGCGCGATCCTGCTCGTCGGGTCCCAGCTCGGCCAGGGCCTCCTCACGGGCCTCGGCCACCATCGATCCGGGCTTGTCGGGGCGGCCAGGACGGGCGGGGGGCAGCATGCCGAGGAGTTTGACGTAGCCGCCGAGCCAGATGGCCTTGACGCCGTACTCGGTCTCACCGCGACGGATGGACCAGATGCGCGGCCCGAAGCCGATGAAGTACTCGGGTACTTTCACCCCGAAGCGCTTGGCCGGGACCATGTGCCCCAATTCGTGGAGGGCGACCGAGATGGCCAGCCCCGCGATGAGGACGATAATGCCCAGGATGTAGGCGAGGGTCGGACTCACGGGCTGCTCCCAGGGTCGTAGAACTGTCGGAGAACTGATGCGGACGGGCGGCGGTCACAGCGAGCGACCCGCGATGAGCTCGTCGGCTCGTCGGCGCGCCCAGGCCTCGACTGCAAGCACGTCCTCCAGCGCCGGATCCCCGGTGCCGGCCCCCTCGTGCTCGCCGACGACGGCGGCGTCGACCTCGACGATGTCCGTCCACCGCAGGCGGCCGGTCAGGAAGGCGTCCACGGCCTGCTCGTTGGCGGCGTTGAGGACGGCGGGGTGGGTGGCGGAGGCCGCGACCGCGCTGCGGGCGAGGTCGACGGCCGGGAACGTCCCGGTATCCAGCGGCTCGAAGGTCCAGGCGGCCGGCTCCCCCCAGCGGTTGGGGGTCACCAGGCCGGACAGGTCGGAGCGCGCCGGCCAGGTCAGGCCCAGGGCGATGGGCAGGCGCATGTCGGGGGGCGAGGCCTGGGCGATGGTGGCGCCGTCGACGAACTCGACCATGGAGTGGACGACCGACTGCGGGTGGACGACGACCGTGATGTCGTCCGGGGCGACATCGAACAGCAGATGCGCCTCGATGAGCTCCAACCCCTTATTGACCAGGGTCGAGGAGTTGACAGTGACGACGGGCCCCATGGCCCAGGTCGGGTGGTTCAGGGCCTGGGCGGCGGTGACGTCGGCGAGTTCGGCGCGCGAACGAGCTCGGAAGGGGCCGCCCGAGGCGGTGAGCACGAGCCGGCGCACGTCGGAGCGGCCCGTGACCTCCGGGCTCGTCAGGCCCCTGCCGTGGCGGCCCGAGGCCAGGGCCTGGGCGATGGCGGAGTGCTCGGAGTCGACGGGGACGACCTGTCCGGGTCGCCGCAGAGCACCCCTGACCAGGGCGCCGCCCACGACGAGGGACTCCTTGTTCGCCAGGGCCAAGCGCGCCCCGGTGGCCAGCGCCGCCAGGGTCGGGCGCAGGCCGACCGAGCCGGTGATGGCGTTGAGGACGGTGTCCCCGCGCCCCAGTCCCGCCTGCTCGACCAGCGTGATCGGGGCGTCGGAACCGGTGAGGATCTCGGCGACGGGGTCGGGGCGTCCCGCCCGTTCGGCCGCGGCGGACAGGGCGGCGCGCAGATGCGCGACGGCATCCGTCTCCTCGGCGCTGATCGCGACCCTCGGCACGCGCAAAGCCACCGCCTGCTCGGCGAGCGCCTCGGGGCGCGCTCCCCCGGCCGCCAGCCCCACGACCTCGGGCGCCCCGCCATCGGCCCCCAGCCGCCCGACGACGTCCAGGGTCTGGGTCCCGATGGACCCGGTGGACCCCAGCAGGACCAGCCGGGAGGATGTGTGACTCATGCGCGCTCCTTCCTGAATGATTCCTCGCGAGCCTGCGGTGCGCAGCGCGGGTGCCGCCGCGCGACGGACCGACGGACTCAGCGGACCGCGGCCGTTCTGCTTCTCATGCCCTGATCCGCTGGCTACTCGACGGACAGAAGGACTTCGACGACGCGGGCCAGATAGCGGTCCACGCTCCTCTCGTCGTAGGCGGCATCCTTCTTGGCCGCCGTGAAGGTCGCCGTGCGCACCTCGGTCGACGACAGGGCGGTGTCGGCGTCGAAGTAGGAGGCAATACGATCCATGAGGGCGTCGACGTCGACCTTGGAGTAGCCGTGCTTGTGGGCGGAGGCGAAGCGCGACCCGTGGGGCCGCAGCAGCCGCGGGTAGAGGGTGGTGGCCAGCTGGGCGACCTCCTCCATCCAGGCCTTGCGCCCCCGCTCGGCCACGAAGTCGGCCCGGCGGCGCTGGAGGAAGGCGGCCTCGAGCCGGTCCAGGGCGGCGTCGACGGCGGCCGGCTTGTAGCCGCCGCGCACAATGTCGAAGGCGACGGTGCGCACGCCCTCGGAGTCCATCTCATCGAGCTCACCGGCGTCGTATATCTCGTGAGCGGTGGCGAAGTATCCCTCAACCTGCTCACGGCGGTAGCCCTGCCGGAGCAAGCCCACTCTCGGGAACATGTCGCTCATGTCCTGGCCCTTTCCTGGTGGAGCACCTCAGTGGCCAGCTGGCCGCAGGCGCCGTCAATGTCACTGCCACGAGTATCCCGCACCGTCGTTGTGATGCCGGAGCGCCGCAGCGTGTCGACGAAGAGATCCTGTACATCCGCCTCCGAGCAGGTCCAGATGGATCCCGGTGTCGGGTTGAGCGGAATGGGGTTGACGTGCGCCCAGCCGGTGCCGCGGCGGTTGAGCTCATCGGCGAGCAGCCGGGCGCGCCAGGCGTGGTCGTTCATGTCCTTGATGAGGGCGTACTCGATGGACACGCGCCGACCGGTCGCCCGGAAGTAGTCGTGGGCGGCGTCGAACAGCTCCCCCACCTTCCACCTGGAGTTGACGGGGATGAGCTCGTCGCGCAACCCGTCGTCGGGGGCGTGCAGGGACACCGCCAGCGTCACGGGCATGCCCTCGCCGGCGAGCCTGCGGATCAGGGGCACCAGGCCGACCGTGGAGACGGTGATCGCTCGGGCGGACAGCCCGAAGCCCTCGGGAGAGGGGTCGGTGAGCCGGTGCAGGGCGGCGACGACGTTCTTGTAGTTGACCATCGGCTCGCCCATGCCCATGAAGACGACGTTGGACAGGCGGGCGGGGCCTCCCGTGAGCGTCCCGGCCGCCGAGGCCTGCGCGGCGTGGCGCACCTGCTCGACGATCTCGGCCGCCGACAGGTTGCGGGTGAGCCCCATCTGGCCGGTGGCGCAGAAGGGGCAGGCCATGCCGCAGCCGGCCTGGGAGGACACGCACAGGGTGGTGCGGTCCCGGTAGCGCATGAGGACGGACTCCACGCGCACGCCGTCGTGCAGCTCCCACAGGTGCTTGATGGTGCGTCCGCCGTCGGCGCGCAGGGCGCGCACCTTGCGGATGAGGTCGGGCAGGAGCTCGGCGGCCAGCTGGTCGCGCTGCCCGGCGGGCAGGTCGGTCATGTCGGCGGCCGTGCGCGTGAAGCGGGTGAAGTAGTGGCGCGAGAGCTGGTCGGCGCGGAATGCGGGCAGGCCCGCCCGCCTCAGGGCGTCCTTGCGGCCCGTCAGGTCGAGGTCGGCCAGGTGCCGTGGGGCCCTGCCCCGCGCCGGGGGCACCGCGAAGGACAGCCGGGGACGCGCATCGGGACTGGTGGCGCCCTCCGGGGGCTGGTCGGTGGGCCGCACCTGAACCCGACCCGGCTCGGGAGCCGTCGGCCCGCGTCCGATCGCTACGGGCGTGGGCCGAGGCCTGCGGCCGTGGTCGTGTACGGGGCTCACGGGTTCGGGACTCCTCTCAAGGACGGGCTGCGAAGACGGGCTCGGACGGGTCATGCGGACGAGCTAGTGGCCGAGCTGACGGACGATCAGGAAGAACATGTAGACGACGGGGGCGGCCACGAGGATCGAGTCGAGGCGGTCCATGAGCCCGCCGTGACCCGGCAGCAGGGTGCCCATGTCCTTCAGGCCGAGGTCCCGCTTGAGCAGGGACTCCCCCAGGTCCCCCAGGGTGGACACGACGACGATCGTGGCGCCCAGGACGGCGCCCGTCCACCAGGGCCCGCCCAGGGCCCACAGGCAGCCCGCGCCGGCGCACACGGCGGCGATCAGCGAGCCGGCGAGGCCCTCCCAGGACTTCTTGGGGGACACGCTCGGCGCCATGGGGTGCCTGCCCAGCGTGACGCCCACCAGCCAGCCGCCGGTGTCGTTGGCCGCGGGCAGGGCGATGAGCGTCAGGGCCTTGCCGACCCCCTGGTCCTGGGCGGCGACCAGGACGGCGAAGCTGGCGAGGAACGGCAGGTAGGTCGCGGCGAAGACGGAGGCGGAGGCCTCCACCGAGCGGGAGCGCCGCACGGCGTCGTGCTCGTCGGTGCGCGGGACCAGCTGATCGGGGGCCTCCAGGTCGGTGCCCGACTCGGCCTCCGCCTGGTCCATGAAGCACCACAGCACGCAGGCGCCCGCGGTGGCGAGGTAGGCGCCGAGGGCGGCCTCGGCGCCGATGGTCCAGGCGCACACGGCCATCCCCAGGGAGCCGAGCCACAGGGGCGCCAGCGGCAGGCGGATCCCCTTGCGGGCGAAGGCGCCGGCCAGCTCCCACAGCGCGCCGCAGACGGCGATGACCACGACCCCGACGAACACGACCTTGTAGAAGAGCAGGGAGGCCAGAACGGCGCCGATCAGGACGGCCGCGACCAGGACGGCGGCGGGGAGGTTGCGCCCCGCCCGCCCGGTGGCGGGCAGGGGGGCGCGGTTCCGCGTCGGTGGCGGGGTCAGCAGCGTTCTCAGCAAGGTCACGGAATAATGTGTTCTCGTCGGTCTCCGAAAGCGGTCGGGCCAGGGCTCACACGTCGAGAAGCTCGGCCTCCTTGGAGGCCAGCGCGCTGTCGATGGCCTCGACGAAGCGCTTGGTCAGGGCGTCGAGCTCGTTCTCGGCGCGCATGACGTCGTCCTCGCCGGCCTCGCCGGCCTTCTTAATGGCCTCGAGCTCCTTCTTGGACCTGCCGCGGACACCGCGCACCTGGACGCGGGACTCCTCGGCGCGGCTGCGGGCGAGCTTGACGTAGTCCCTGCGCCGCTCCTCGGTCAGGGCGGGCAGGGTCACGCGGATGACCGTGCCGTCGTCGGTCGGGTTGACGCCGAGGTCGGACTCGCGGATGGCGGTGGTGATGGCCTTCGTCGCGGAGCGGTCGAAGGGGCTGACGAGGACGGTGCGCGCCTCGGGGATGGTGATCGAGGCCAGCTGCTGGAGCGGGGTGGGGGCCCCGTAGTAGTCGACCAGGATCGGGGTGAACATGGCGGGGTTGGCGCGACCGGTGCGGATGGACGCGAGCTCGTGCTTGGCGGCCTCGAGGGCCTTGTCCATCTTGTCCTCGGCATCGAGCATGACGTCGTCGATCATGGTTCTTCCTTCGGTGGTGGAATGGTGGTAGCCGGTTCGTGGGGCGGAGGCGGCCTCAGCCCTGTGTGACGAGGGTACCGATGTGCTCACCCAGCAGGGCGCGGGTGATGCTGCCGCCCTCGCCCATGCCGAAGACGCGCATGGTCAGGCCGTTGTCGCGGCACAGGGCGAAGGCGGAGGCGTCGACCACCTTGAGGCCCTCGGCCAGGGCGCGCTCGTAGGTCAGGTGGCTGAGCAGCCGGGCCGCCGGATCCTTGCGCGGGTCGGCGGTGTAGACGCCGTCGACGCCGTTCTTGCCCACCAGGAGCTCGTCGCAGCGGGTCTCCAGCGCCCGCTGGGCGGAGACGGTGTCGGTGGAGAAGTAGGGCAGGCCCGCTCCGGCGCCGAAGATGACGACCCGCCCCTTCTCCAGGTGGCGGATGGCGCGCAGCGGGACGTAGGCCTCGGCGACCTGGGTCATGGCGATCGCGGACTGGACGCGCGCGGGCACCCCGGCCTTCTCGATGAAGTCCTGCAGCGCCAGGGCGTTCATGACGGTGCCGAGCATGCCCATGTAGTCGGCGCGGTCGCGGGCCATGCCGCTCTGGGAGAGCTCGGCGCCGCGGAAGAAGTTGCCCCCGCCGACGACGACGGCCACCTGCACCCCGGCGAGCACCGCCTCGGCGATCTGGCGGGCGGCGTCGGAGACGACGTCGGGGTCCAGGCCCACCGCTCCCCCGCCGAACACCTCTCCGGAGAGCTTCAGCAGGACGCGACGCGGCACGGCCGGGGTCTCGGAGGGCGTCGGCTGAACGGTCATAAGTGATGTCTCCTGGTTTCGCGTCCGATGATCGTACTGATGCGTGCAGGAACGTCGAGGGCGAGCCTACCCGCTGCCACGGGGCCGTCTCTCGCTCACGCGAGATCTACTCGATTACGAAAGCGCCATCGAGCCTGACCACCGGACGCGAGTATGCCCGCAACCCTCCGAGCGCGTCCATGGGCACCCTTCCCCGACGGCCCGGCGCCGTTCCCCGGGGGACGGCGCCGGGTCGGGCACCGGTCGGGCGGGGCGCCCGTACGCACGGGTCCGGCCGCCCCGCAGCAGACGCGGTGGGGCGGCCGGGCTCCGGGTGGGTCAGGCGCCGACGCGGAAGCGGACGAATCCGGTGAGCTCGCCGCCGACTGCCTTGGTACCCACGGTATCCACGGTATCCACCACCTCCATGCGCCTCCTGGTCCACACGTCCACACGCTCAATGATGACACCGCCTGCCCGGCCCTGGACGGCGCCGCCTAAAAGAGCACCACGCCGCAGGACTTGACCCTCACAGCGCAAAGAAGTATGATTTACATCATACCTTCGGTGTCTGGGTGACAAACACTCGGAAAGGAGGTAAGAGCCGTGGCTGCCCCACGGTACCAGGGAACAGCATTCGCATGCATGAACGCGGTGCCGGTCTGCAGCACCGTCGCACTCGCCGCATTCCTCACGGCCTGCGCCGCCACCGCCGTCTGACGCCAGCCGATCCCCCGGCACGGTGACGCCGGGGCGGGAGCGAGCCGCCTCGCTCCCGTTCCATCCTGCTCCCTGAATCTACCTGATCTACCTGAACCGTCGACAAGGAGGTGGGCGGCGATGGATCCCATTCTCAGCACTCACGCAATTCTTCACCGCCGGCCCAACGCGGGCTTCTGCTACGTTCCCGATTCCGAGACGTCCACGGAACGCGTCAACCACGCATGGGAAGAGATTCTCGACCCCCGTGCGGCGCAGGACATCTCATCGCTCACACCTGCGCCAACGGCGACTGCTGGTGGCGCGAAACTGACCTGGGTCGTCATCTCCTGGGCGTGAGGCACTGACTATGACGCCGAAGCTGTCGGCCAGATCTTCGCTCACGAGCCGGGTGCGGGCGATGGTGCCGATGCTCTTCGGCGCCGTCGTCATCCTCATGGGCGTCACCGTTTACTCCACCGCCTCGATAAGCGCATACCCGCGCGTTCCTGATGGCGTGAACCCCACGTCAGCGACCGCTTCCGCGTCGGCATTCGCCGAGGCCGTCGGGATCGGGGCGCTAGGAAGCACAAGAGTCACTGTATCATCGGACTCGGTAGCCGCGACGTGGTTCACCCTCAATAGTCTTTCCGCCTCAGAGGCAGCTGGTCTGCCCATTTACTACTGGACCGTGAACGACGAGTCAAGCGATTGCTCCATCGACGTGCTCCTCGACGGATCGGTAGGCGGCTTCAGATGCCCGGCCGACGCAGTGTCCAGCATCTCGGCGGAGGCACTGGTCTCCTGGGCGGACGCCCACACCACGACTGCGGGTGCTGAGGAGAGCGACGTGGATTCCATCCTGAATGGTTCGGGGTCCGGACGAACGCTCGTATGGTCGGATGCGGCTTACGGCGATGCGGTCGTCGAATACACACTCGCACGTGAGAACGATACCGTCGTCATGCAGGACTCCCTTGTCCCGCCGGCCTCCGAGCAGTCCGCGATCGAGCGATCGTCCTTCATCGGCGAGGCTATATCGATGATCGGCTTCGTGTCGTGCCTGATACTCCTAGTCCTCGCCGTCGGGTCCTTGCTCCGGTCTCCTGTCGGCAGAGTCCCCTCTCGTCCGCTCACAGTCATCACTCTGGTTCTCGCGACCCTCGTTATGTGCTCCGCAGCCAACAGCCTCACGAGCACCACCATCGTCCCGCCGCCTGGCGTGTCGGAGAGCACATACATCCAGGCGCTGTTCCTTTCCAACGGCTTTGCCGCTGCACTGCTCCTCCTGACCGTGAAAATATGCGGGGAGGCCGGTGTGTCCTTCACTCCGCCCTCGGGAGGATGCGTGCTCGGCCGGGTGACGTGTCTCCCTCGTCGACAGGTCGGGCTCGGCCTTGTCACCGCGGCGGTTTGGCTGGCGGTGTGCTCCGTCGTCTATGCGTGGACCAACGAGAACGGGCTGACTTCGGTCAGTCTGAGCCAACCGGACGACTTCGCCGCTGCAAGCGCCTTTCCTCTTGCAGCCCCATTACTGTCCTCGCTGGTCGCAGCGTTCCAGGAGGAGGTCCTCTTCCGCTGGTTCGCCCTACGATACATCGCCTCCAGGACGAGGAGCCTTGCTCTGGCCATCACGGTCACAGCCGTCCTCTGGGCGCTCATCCATGCAGGCTACAGGGTCATCCCACCAGCTTCGCGCGTCATCGAGCTCGTCCCCCTAGGGATAATCCTTTCCGTCCTGAGCCTGCGTTATGGAGTCATCACTGCGATCGTCGCGCACTTCGCGATCGACTACATCACCGAGGCGCTGCCTCTTGCACGCATTGCATCGCCACCTGAGACCGTCATCCTACTGGTCCTGCTCGCACTACCGGCCTCCACCTGCTTCATCCGTTGGACGCGCACGCCGATCGACCGCCTAGAGAAGATTGAAATGACCGGGTCCAGCCCGAGACCGGCGAAAGCAGATGCGCACCGCAGGCAGCTGGCAACACGCCTTTCTCGATCCGGTGAGCCCACCGAGAGACGAGCAAGTGCCATCACGGTCCGAGCAGCATGCAAGGTATTCGACGACATCACCGCGCTGCATAACGTCAGCTGCACAATGCAGTACGGGAGGATCAGCTGCCTCCTCGGGCCGAACGGCGCCGGAAAGACCACCCTCATTCACGTCGTCATCGGGCAGGAGACGCTCACCGACGGCAGTGTCGAGCTAAGAGTCCAGCGCACCTCGCCACACCATGCGTGCGCGATCGGGTACGTCCCGGACGCGTCATTGGTGTACCCGCTGCTCACCGTTCGCGAGCACCTACGACTGATCGAGGCCGTATACCAGCTGTCCAGGTTCGACATGTCGAACGAGAACGATCTTCTCAGGCGATTCGGACTGGAGAGGCATGCGAACCACCTCGCAAGCAAATTGTCTAGAGGACTCAAGAAGAGGCTGATGCTGGCGTGCGCCGTCCGCCAAGGAGCATCGATCATCATCCTGGACGAGCCCTTCGACGGCCTCGACCCAGCAGGCCAGGACACGCTGATGAAACTATTGGTTGACCTGCGGGACACCGGACGCTGCGTCCTCGTCTCGACGCATCGGCTGGATATCGCAGAGCGGATCGCTGACGCTCTTCTCGTCCTTAGCGACGGCGAGGTCGTGTTCTCCGGCACAGGAGCACAGTTTGCGCGCGCAGGCCTCCCGTCACCGGGCAAAACGGCCTTCGAGGCGGCTTTCGCGGCCGTGAGCACGGCTGGCGGCCGTGCTCCCATGGCGGAGTGGGACGGAACGAGCACATGACACGGGCCGTTCACGCCCTGCTCAGTGCCCGCTGGAGGGGCGTGAGGAACAGAATAGCGGCGCTCCTGTCTCATTGGCCGGGCAGGGTCGGAGGTCTTGTTGCCGTTATCATCATTCTGCGGCTCATCCATGGCCTGGCCCGCATACCCGCATCGGCCTCGGGCACCGGCAACACGAACATCGCGACGACCGTGTACGCCAGCACCACCCTCCTTATCGTCTGCGGGTACGGAACACGATCAGTCGTTCGACCTCCTTTCGTCCTCGCGCTCGGCGACTTCGGTGTACTCGACGCGCACGCCCTGATCAGGCCCGCCCTGGTCGCCGGTCTCCTCGCTCGTGTCCCGATGGCCGCTTTGGTGTCGCTGCTTGCAACATCAGTGCTCGTGAACCTCACCCCTGAGGTCTGGCCGACAACGCGTTCACGCGCTGGGGCTGTTCTTTTTCTCCTAGCCGGCCAGCTCGCGCTGACGTCGCTGCGGCTCGCCTCCGGGTGCGCGGCATGGGCGTGGCCGCGATGGAGGCTCGTGCTGGCGGGTGTGTGGATCATCCCCGCCGCCGGCTGTATCGCCCTGATACTCCTACGCCTCCCGTCCCAGGGAACGGATGCATTCTTGACCTGCGCCGGACTGTTCGCCCTCGTAGACGATCATGTCGGCTGTGCCGTCGCTATTTGCCTCCTCTTTTTCGCGATCTCCTCCTCAGCCGTCATCCGAGTCGCTCCGCGCCTAGTCCCGATATGGGCATCCACCGGTCGGCAGATCGCCACGATCATCGATCTTGCTCATGAGGCCGACGCGGCGGCGGCGCTTGCGTTGGCGCAGTCCTCGCGAGCCAGGAGCAGATCTATTCCACGTTCTCTCGCCGGCCCCAAGGGCTTCCTCGGACGACAACTTATGGAAGCGCACCGCAGAAAGATCGGCAGGGCACTGGCCGCGCAGGTCGTATGCGCCTGCGCGCAGAGCTGGCTCGTGGCCCGTTTTCTGCCGTCCTGGTGGTTTTTTGCGTTCCTCGCCATCGGTTCTTTCGTCGTCCCGCAAGCGGTCCTTGACGGCGCGCTGAGTGAGGTTCGATATCCGGTCTTCGTTATGGCGAGCGTGCACGACAGACGGCGCGCGCTCGCTGCCTGTCTGTGGTCGTGCATCCTACCGGCGAGCAGGGCGGTGTTGCTCCTCCTCTTGACGTCACTCAGTGCCATCACGGCTGGGATCAGCCTGCGCTTCGGGCTCATCGCAGCCGGTTGCGCCATCACCTGGGCGTCCTTCGCCGCATGCTGCTCCAGTGCCGGCGCCCTCACTCGACTCTTCAGAAGCCGGACACGCGCGCCACGGGCATCAGCCGCAGTGGCCTCCTTGGGCGGGCCGGTGCTTCTGGCTGCCGGGCAGGCGGCGGCCCATCTCCCGGTATCGCACACCACGGCATCCGGAGTCCTCGTACTCGTCGTGCAGGCGGCGGTGGCCTTCGTCCTCTCGTGGGCCTTGCTGTACATCGCCATCTCTGCCGGAACTGATAAACGCTACACGATTCTGAGCGACGATGCCCTGTCGGCGCTCACGAATGACCTCGTCGCAGACACAGGCACCAAGAGGGAAGAAAGGAACGATGTGCAATGAGCGGCTTCACCCAGAGTGCGAAGACGGTGCTCAAGGACTCGAGAAACGCGGCCAGGCAACGGGGCGCGTCGCAGGCGACGGCTCTTGACGTCCTCATCGCCGCCATCCGCAGCTCGCCGTCTGTCGCCGCCGTCGCCGACGGCATCCACCTGGACTGGCACGACCTCCTGGCCGCCGGCGCCCAGTCCGACCGTCAGGGCCAGGGGCTGTTCCGTCTGCTGAAGAGGCCGGTGGGGTTCGACGACGAGACCAAGACGGTCCTTGTCAGGGCGACGGCGCTGGCGTCCGGTGGGGACGTATCCGCCCACCACCTCGCGGCGGCGGCGCTCGAGGTCGACGACGACCGCGTGTCCGAGCTGCTCGCGGTGAGGGGAACGGACCGCGCCTCACTGCGCGCCGCGCTCCTGTCCTGACCCGTCAACGCCGGGCCGGCCTATCGCTCGGGGCCGTCGTCGCGCGCGCCGGGCCCCGGCGTGGGGAGCCACCCGGCTGCAATCCGGGCGGCTGCCGTCGTCG
>ERZ773022.1872-NODE-1872-length-13282-cov-6.307477_pt1 | contig 13282 bp, 13 predicted proteins | sample MGYA00580839_ERZ773022 | MGnify/ENA primary metagenome ERZ773022 (study PRJEB29015, sample SAMEA2738020) | human oral metagenome | biome: human oral; feature: human-associated habitat; material: dental | place: China | collected 2044 ... | reverse complement strand
TCGCGCGGCGCACGCCGGGCTTCACGGGCGCGGATTTGTCGAACCTCGTGAACGAGGCGGCCCTCTTGACAGCGCGGCGCGACAAGAAGCGCATCGGCATGAATGAGCTGGAAGAGTCCATCGAGCGCGTCATGGCGGGACCCGAGCGCCGCTCGAAGGTCATGACGGACAAGGAGAAGGAACTGACGGCGTATCACGAGGGCGGTCATACGCTCGTCGGCATGCTCCTGCCGAACGCCGATCCCGTACACAAGGTCACGATCATTCCGCGCGGCAGGGCGGGCGGCTACACGCTGATGCTGCCCAAGGAGGATCGCTCCTACGCGACGCGCTCGGAACTCATGGACAAGCTCAAGGTCGCGATGGGCGGCCGCGTCGCCGAAGAAGTCGTCTTGAAGGAGATCTCGACGGGCGCTTCGCAGGACATTCAGCATGCCTCGCGCATCGTGCGCAGCATGATCACGCAGTACGGCATGAGCGACGTCTTGGGGCCGATTTCCTACGGTGAGAGCGCCGAGCATCAGGTGTTCTTGGGACGCGATCTCAATCATCAGAGGAACTACTCGGAAGAGGTCGCGAGCGAGATCGACAAGGAGGTGCGCCGCTACATTGACGAGGCATACGAGGCATGCCGCAAGATCATCATCGACAACCGCGACAAGCTCGACCTCATCGCACAGGCTCTGATCGAGCGTGAAACGCTCGAAGCTTCAGAGTTGGAGGAACTCGTCGAGACGGGCAAAATTACGGAAAAGGACAAGAAGCCTGACGCGGATGCGGACGAACCCGACGATCACGACGGCGTGATCCTTGAGCCGCTGCATCGTCCTGCGGATGCCGAGCTTAGAAAGCCGGTGGAAGAGGCGGCGGAGGAAGAAGTGGAAGTGAAGGAAGTTGCGCCCAAACTCAATGTGACGCGGCATGACGGATAGGAGAAGTCGGGAAGATTCCCGCGCTTCAAAGACAGAGGGCTGTTTCCAAGAAACAGCCCTTTTCGTCAGGAGGGATGAATTTGCGCTCCAGGATTTTAGAGCTTCTGCGCAAGGCGGGCGAAGAGTACATGTCAGGCGAGGAGATCGCCAGGAGGCTCGGCGTTTCGCGCACCGCCGTCTGGAAGCACATCAAGGAGCTTCGTGAGGCAGGCTATGGGATCAAGAGTCGGTCGAGAAGCGGCTACGCCTTGGAGGAGACGCCCGACTGCCTGTTGCCTGGGGAGATCAAGAACGGCCTTAGGACACGCTTCATCGCCAAGGACATCGTCTTTTTTGAAGAGATCGATTCGACGAATCAAGTGGCGAAGCAGCTCGCACAAAAGGGCGCAGCGGCGGGTACCGTCGTCGTGGCGGAGTCGCAGGGCAAGGGGCGCGGACGCTTGGAGCGGTCGTACTTCTCGCCTGCGGGCAAGGGCATCTGGTTTTCGGTGATTCTGCGCCCGCACATCCTGCCGCAGGAAGCGCCGAAGTGCACGCTTCTTGCCGCCGTCGCTGTGGCGATGGCGATGAAGCGGTTTGGCCTTCAGGCAGAGATCAAGTGGCCGAACGACATCCTGCACGAGGGGAAGAAACTCACGGGCATCCTGACGGAGATGAGCGCCGAGATCGACCGCATCAATTACATCGTCATCGGCACGGGCATCAATGTCAATATTGAGGAGGAGGAGTTCCCCGAGGAGCTGCGCGACAAGGCGACGTCGCTTTCCATCATGAAGGGGGAGAGATTGCCGCGCGTCGCTTTCTTCCAAGCAGTTCTCGAAGCGCTCGACGAGCTTTGCATCGTGCTGGAAGAAGACGGATTCGCGCCCATCATCGCGCGCTGGCGCGAGTATGCCGTGACGCTCGGGCAGGAGGTTCACGTCATCGGCGCCATAGGCAAGGACAGCTTTGACGGCAGAGCGGTCGACATCGACGAAGAGGGCGCGCTGCTCGTTGAGACGGAGGGCGGCGTGCGCCGCGTGCTCGCGGGCGACGTGTCGATTCGCCCGAAGAAGGCGTAGATCATGAGAAATGTGCCTTTTCTAGCCTGCCTAGGGGCAGTGCAGTCTGGGAGGATGGAGAATGTTACTTGTTTTTGACATAGGAAACAGCAATATCGTGATGGGCACCTACGAGGGGAAGAAGCTCCTGCGCCATTGGCGCATCTCGACGGACAGGCAGAAGACGGGCGACGAGTATGGCATGCTCATCAACAACCTCTTCGCGTATCAGAACATCCGCATGGAGCAGGTGAGGTCGATCATCATATCGTCCGTCGTGCCGCCTCTGATGGTGCCGATGATCAAGATGTGCGAGCGCTACTTCCACATCCATCCGCTCGTCGTGGGGCCGGGCATCAAGACGGGCTTCCGCATTTCCTATGAGAATCCACGCGAGATCGGCGCCGACCGCATCGTCAACGTCGCGGGTGCTTTCGAGCAGTACGGCGGGCCCTTGATTGTCATCGACATCGGCACGGCGACGACCTTCGATGTCGTCGCGCCGAACGGCGACTTCCTCGGCGGCGTCATCGCGCCGGGGCTGTCGAGTTCTGCGGACGCGCTCTTCCAGCGCGCCGCGAGATTGCCGCGCATCGAGCTGGTGACGCCGAAGCGCATCATCAGCCGCAACACGGTCAGCGGTATGCAGGCTGGCATCATCTACGGCTACGTCGGGCAGATCGACGAGATCGTGCGCCGCATGAAGAAGGAGATGGGCTACGACGAGATCAAGGTCGTCGCGACGGGCGGCTACGCACGCATGGTTTCGCGCGAATCGAAGACGATCGACAAGATCGATCATTTCCTGACGCTCACGGGACTTCGTGTCCTCTATGAGAGGAACGCCGAATGAGGCTCGGCAGGCTCGATTTTCCCGTACCCGTCTTTCTCGCACCGATGGCGGGCGTGACGGACATGGCATACCGCATCCTCGTTCACGAGATGGGCTGCCCGCTCGTCTACACGGAGATGGTCAGCACGAATGGCATCAACTACCGAAACGAGCGCACGCTCAAGATGCTTCAGACCGATCCGCGTGAGCGACCTCTGGCCATGCAGCTTTTCGGCAATGAGCCGGAAGCCGTGGCGCGTGCTGCCGCCTATGTCGAGAGCCTCGGCGTCGCCGACGTCATCGACTTCAACATGGGCTGTCCCGCGCCGAAGATCGTCAAGAACGGCGAGGGATCGGCGCTGCTCCTCGATCCTGTGCGTGCCGAGCGCATCTTGAAGGCATTGAAGCGTGCCGTCAAGCTGCCCGTGACGGTGAAGATCCGAAAGGGCTGGGACGCGGCGCACGTCAACGCGGTGGAGATTGCCGTGCGCGCCGAAGCGGCGGGCGTCGACGCCATCGCCGTGCACGGTAGGACGCGCGAGCAGTTCTACAGCGGCGAGGCGGATTGGGCAATCATCCGCGCCGTGAAGGAGCGTGTCGCCATTCCCGTCATCGCGAACGGCGATGTCCGAAGCGTCGTCGATCTCGTGCGCATCTTCGAGGTGACGGATGCCGACGGCGTGATGGTCGGCAGAGCCGCGCAGGGGAATCCGTGGATCTTTCGTGAGATGGCGGGCTTCTTGCGCACGGGCGAGGTTGTTGCGCCGCCGACGGCCTCCGAGCGGCGTGCGCTCATCCTGCGCCACCTCGACATGCTGCTCGAAACGAAGGGCGACTACGTCGGGCCGCGCGAGATGCGAAAGCATGCGACGTGGTATACGCGCGGCATGAAGAACGGTGCGCGTCTCAGAGAGCTCTTCAATCGCGCGGAAACGAGAGCGGATTTCGCCGCGATCTTGGAAAATTTGGCATAAGGCTATAGAAAGGTGATATTATGGCAGAAACGAAGGACAAGAAGAAGGAACTGCCTTGGAGTGCGTACTCCGAAGCTGAGAAAAAGGAGCTTGAGACGCTTTCCAAAGGCTACATCGAGTTTTTGACGAAGTGCAAGACGGAGCGCGAGAGCGTGCGCGAGATCATCCGACAGGCGCAGGCGGCAGGCTACGAGGATCTTGAAGAAATCGTGCGTTCCGGAAGGAAGATCGCACCCGGCGCGAAGGTCTACTGCGCCTACATGAAGAAGGCGATCGCGCTCTTTCATGTCGGCACGGAGCCGCTGGAAAACGGCCTGGCGATTCTCGGTGCACACATCGACACGTGCCGCCTCGACGTCAAGCAGAATCCGCTCTATGAGGACAGCGGTCTCGCCTACCTCGATACGCATTATTACGGCGGCATCAAGAAGTATCAGTGGGTCACGGTTCCCCTCGCGCTGCACGGCGTCGTCGCCAAGAAGGACGGCACGGTGCAGGACATCGTCATCGGCGAAGAGGCTTCCGAGCCGACCTTCTGCGTGACCGATCTTCTCGTGCACCTGTCGCAGGAGCAGCTCAAGAAGTCGGCGGACAAGGTCGTCGAAGGCGAGAAGCTCGATGTGCTCGTCGGCACGCTGCCGCTTGCGGGCGAGGAAAAGGAGGCTGTGCAGAAGAACGTGCTTCATCTGCTGCAGGAAAAGTACGGCATCGAAGAAGAAGACTTCCTGTCGGCGGAGCTTTCCTTCGTACCCGCAGGTGCGGCTCGCGAGATGGGCTTCGACCGCAGCATGATCCTCGGCTACGGGCAGGACGACCGCGTGTGCTCCTATACATCGCTCGCTGCCATGCTTGAGACGAAGCCCTCGAAGCGCACGGCGTGCTGCCTGCTCGTCGACAAGGAGGAGATCGGCAGCGTCGGTGCGACGGGCATGCGCTCGCACTTCTTCGAGAACATGCTCGCCGAACTCATGAATGCGCTCGGCCAATATTCGGAACTTGCCGTGCGCCGTGCGCTCGCCTCGTCCAAGATGCTCTCGTCCGACGTTTCCTCGGGCTATGACGCGCTCTACGCCGAGGCCTTCGACAAGCGCAACGTCGCCTACCTCGGGCGCGGCATGGTCTTCAATAAGTTTACGGGTTCGCGCGGCAAGTCCGGCTCGAACGACGCGAATGCCGAATATCTGGGCGAGCTTCGCGCCATGCTCGATGCGCGCGGCGTGCGCTACCAGTCCGCCGAACTCGGCAAGGTCGATCTCGGCGGCGGCGGCACGATCGCCTACATCATGGCGCTCTACGGCATGCAGGTCATCGACAGCGGCGTCGCGGTGCTCTCAATGCATGCGCCGTGGGAAGTCACGAGCAAGGTTGACGTCTACGAAGTGAAGAAAGGGTACGCCGCGTTTCTCGCGGAGGCATAAAGCGGCATGTACGAAGTTCTTTTCCGCCGTTTCGTCAAGAACCATGACAAGACGGCATTGCCCGAGGTGCGCTTTGCCTACGGGAATCTGAGCGGCCGCGTCGGCATAGCAGTCAATTTCCTCCTCAGTGCCATCAAACTTGCGCTCGGTCTCATGAGTGGTGCCGTCTCCGTCGTCGCCGACGCCGTGCACAACCTCGCCGATGCAGCGGCGTCCATTGCGACGCTCCTGGGCTTTCGTCTCGCGGCGAAGCCGGCGGATGCCGAGCATCCCTTTGGGCACGGCAGGGTCGAGTACATTGCGGGCTTCTGCATCGCGGGGCTGATCCTTCTGATCGGCTTCAAGCTATTGGAAGCTTCCGTCGAGAAGATCCTCGCGCCAGAACCGCCCGAGGTGAGCGTTTCGATGCTCGTGATCCTCACGGCGTCCATCGCGCTGCAGCTCTGGCTCGGCCGCTTCAACAAGACGATCGGCGAGCGCATTGACTCGGCGGCAATCCGCGCGGCGGCGGCGGACAGTCTGAACGACTGCATCGCGACCGTCGTCGTCGTCGCCAGCCTCGCGTTCCATTATGCGACGGGAATCGACATCGACGGCTGGGCGGGCGTCCTCGTCGCGCTCTTCATTCTGCACAGCGGCTGGGAGGCGGCGCGCGACACGCTGCAGCCGCTCCTCGGGCAGCCGCCCGATCCCGCGCTCGTCGAGGGAATCGAGAAGACGGTGCTCAAGCACCGCGCGATCACGGGCGTGCATGACATCATCATCCACGACTACGGCCCAGGGCGCATCTTCGCTTCGGTACACGCCGAGGTGCCCGCCTCGATGGACTTCCTCAAAGCGCACGAGATCATCGACGGAGTCGAGGAACTTCTGCGCAGGAAGTATCACATCATCGTGACCGTCCACATGGATCCCGTCGTCACGGACGATCCAGAGGCTGAGCGTGCACGCGCGGAGGTGGAGGCCATCATGCACGAAAACAAGCTGGGCGAATCCATCCATGACTTCCGCATGACGACGGCGAAGGGCGGCGGCAAGAAACTCATCTTTGACGTCGAGGTCGCGCCCGAATGCAAGATGACGAACGAAGATGTGCGTTTCTTCCTCGCGCGGGCAATCGAGGAACGTCATCCCGTCTATCATCCTGTGATTCGCGTCGACCGCTTCTTCTGCTGAACAAAGATCTTTCCTTTAGGAATCGCTGATAAATTCAGCCGCCATCTTCAATGATTCGGGCGATCTCGTCTTATCTGCGTTCCTTAAAATTTGGGTAGTTTAGGCAAAGAAGCAGGAGTTTAAGCCTTGATGAAGAATAAAAACATTTGATGCAGGCAATCATTTTGAAATCAGGAGGCAGAAAACATGAAAAAATTCCTTGCTGCTGCGCTTTTCGCGTGTTCGCTCTTTTTGGCGGCACCGCAGGCGCACGCATATTCCGAGTTGGATCTCCTTGAGGGGAACTGGTACGACGACAACGGCAATCTCTTTGCCATCGTGCGCGACGGCAGGCTCAATACCTTCCGCATGGATATGATCACGATGGCGGGCAGCCCCGGCAATTTTGCTGCGGCCGTGCAGGTGCAGGAACCGAACGGCTTCCGCAACGTGCCCGTCGAATATTCCAATGCGGCGGCAAACGACAAGGAGAAGAACAACCCGTTCTTCCGCCCGACGGTGCACTTGAACGGCGTCAACGTCCACAAGGAATGGTTCCAAGTGCCCGACAGCGCCTATGATTACCTTGATGGTCATTGGTACGACGCTGACAATAACCTCGTCGCCTTTTTCCGCAATGGGACGTTCAACACCTATCCGATGACGTTCCTGAGTTTCTATGGCGTAGGAAACCACTTCGACAGCATCTTCAAGATTAACGACCACGGCACGGAGAAATACTTCGCGCTGTCTTTGCATCCGACGACTGCCGGCATGAGGATCTCCATCCGCATGTTGGGTGTCGATGATTGGTCGTATGCCTCTTTGCATCAGTAAGTTTGTGAAGCTGATGAAGACAACCGCTCGATTGAAATCGGGCGGTTGTTTTTTGCATCTGCATGTTGTTGAAAAAGTTCGAGATGGAAGCAATGGAACGCTTGCATGCGGTTTGCCATAAATGTCTTGCGGGAGAGGGGACGTATATTTAATATATGAGACAAAAAGTTTAGTCCTTCACTAAGACAAGTGGGAGATGGGAGGCGGCATCAAGCGCGGCCATCTCACTTTGCAAGTGGAGAGAACGCCGACTGATCGGGATAATACTTGTGTTTGGAGGCGAATGATAGGTGGAGCAACATATCTCTGTGGAAAGGCATATAGCGAATCTGTGCAGAGCGCGTTTTCCGATGCTCTATATAACAACATGGGAAGAAGAGCGTGCGCTGAAGACGCTGTATCGTCTGGTGAAGGATGTAGAATTCATCAAGACGGAGCGCACGCTTTTTGTCTGGCGCATCACTACTGGAATCGAAAAGATAGAGAACGAACTCGATATTGCAGCAGGAGGCAAGAGCGAGGCAGATACGAGCGACCCGCTCAAAGCGCTAGAGTTCATTCAAAAGTATGACAAGCCTGCGCTGCTTGTTCTGTTGGACTTCCATGTATATTTCGATCAGCGCAAGCCCGAAGCCAAGGTGATTCGCAAGACTAGGGATACGGTCAATATACTCAAAGGAGGCGTCGTGCCGAAGAACGTCATACTGTTGGCGCCGCGTCTCATGCTGCCGAATGAACTGCAAAAAGATATTACGATCGTGGATTTCGACCTGCCGGATTACCGGGATATAGAGAAAAGCTTGCAGCGGATCATCCGGGACAACATGAGCAATACGAAGATCCGGTTCAATCTCAATGAGGGAAGCATCGAGGAATTGGCGAAAGCTGCACAGGGATTGACGCTTCAGGAAGCCGAAAATGCTTTTGCGCGTGCAATCGTGGAGCGAGGCTGCCTTGATGAAAACAGCAGGGATATCATCGTCGAGGAGAAACGGCAGATCATCAAGAAGACAGGCGTCTTGGAATTCGTCAAAAGCAGTTTGAATCTCGACGACGTGGGAGGTCTCGGAAACCTCAAGAAATGGTTGATTAAGCGCAACAAGTCATGGCAAGGAAGGGCGGCGGCATACCACCTTCCCGCTCCCAAGGGCATCCTCATCACAGGGGTTCCAGGCTGCGGCAAGAGTCTCACAGCGAAGGCGATCAGCGCTATATGGAAGCTGCCGCTCCTGCGCATGGATGTCGGAAAGATCTTCAGCGGCATCGTGGGCAGCAGCGAGGAAAACATGCGCCATGCCATCAAAACGGCAGAGGCGACGGCGCCGAGCATCCTGTGGATCGACGAAATCGAGAAGGGGTTCAGCGGTGTGGGCGCTTCCAACGACAGTGGAACGTCAACGCGCGTATTTGGAACGTTCCTAACTTGGATGCAGGAGAAGAAAGAGTCTGTCTTCGTCGTCGCCACAGCCAACAATATCCATGCGCTGCCCTCGGAGATGCTGCGCAAGGGGCGTTTTGATGAAATCTTTTTCGTGGATCTGCCGACATTGTCGGAGCGAGAAGCCATCTTCAAGGTCCATTTGAAGAACCGTTTGCAGAGCGAGGAAGTCAAGGGGAACTTCGAATGGTCGGAAGCAAATTTGCTTCATTTGGCAGCGAAGACGGAGGGTTTCGTCGGGGCGGAAATCGAGAACATCGTGATTAATGGGCTTTTCGAGGCTTTCTGCGAGGATCGCCCGATACGCATGGAGGATTTTGACAAGGCGATTGACAATACAGTTCCGCTGGTTGTGACACAAGCGGAACAGATATCTTCGATTCGCGAATGGGCGAATGTGCGTGCTGTTGCCGCCACTGCGCCAGAAGATCGTCAGGACTATGTGCGGGAGGACGATGACAGCATTGCGATCAAGAAGAAGGAAAAAGAGAGGAAAAAAGAAGTGTTCGAGCAGCGCGGCGGCAGAACAATTGATATTTGAAGAGAGGGAAAGAGATGTCTATTTGTTTGCTGGCAATACCCGTAGCATTGGCAATGCGGGTCGTCATGGGAGAGAAGAAGTTTGACGCATGGATAGAATCGAATACGGTGCGCTTCGCGACGAACTTCCAAAGCGATGCAGATCTGGTGCGGACTGTGAAGCAGGCAGGGTTTGATGCTGATCCATGGGGCAAGCAGTACAAGACGCATATAGATGAAAACCTGTGGTTTCTTTGGGAATACCATGAAAACAAATGGCAGGCGAATTTCAGCAAGAGTGACGATACGGATAAGATACGGCGATTCTTCAAAACGCTGCAGCAAAGAGCGAATCGACAGATTCTTTATGTCGCTCCGCAGACACAGAGGATTGAGCCTAAGGTAGAGCAGTCGCTTCCGACGATTTATACCGATGGTGCGCTCCTCATGGGCGTATTGCAGAAATATGGTGCGCAGCCGACGATGGTGAATGAAAGGGAAGTTTCCTGTGCGATCGATGGCGTTCGCATGAACTTCAAGCAGGCATCGCCTGAAACACCGTATGAGATGACATTTGTCGGGAAGAAAGATGCGCGGGAAGTCTACGACACCTTGCGGAAATTGGATGAGGGATATCAAGGCGCTGTTCAGGAAAGAACGTATTTGGCTGTGAAAAAGAAACTGGAAGAGCGGCGGCTGAATATCGAGGATGAGGAAATCCTTGAGGACAACTCGATCGTATTGACCATTTCTCTTTAGAAATGAGGGAGGCGGAAGGTCGTTGGACGCATTGAGACTATGGAACGGAGGGAATCGTCTTGGAGTTAGATGTGAATCAAGCAGATCGGGATACCTTGCTGCTTCTGCCCGGCATCAATCGGAAAGAGGCGGAAGAAATCATTGCAGAGCGCAGCAAACGGGGAAGGTTTTTGTCGCTTGCGGAATTCATGGATTTTCTCGTCCGGCTCGGTGTACCACCGCATCATTATGCGGTGATAGAAAAAAAGACGATAGTTCGCTATGAGGCGGCGCCTTCCGCGCGAGTGATTGATTTTTAAGGAGCGTTGAATCTTCTTCTGGGGGTGACAATATGGCGACAATTCAACTGCGTATTTTCCCCGATGGAAAGGTGCAGGGGACGGTCGATGGCGTCAAAGGGAAGCAATGCACAGGCTATGTGGAGATCATCGAAGAGCTTACGGCGAGCAGGACGTGGGAATCGCATTATACTGAGGATTTTTATGAGCATTCCGTGGTTAGGCTGCAGGAAGAGCAATCCATTTCTGAAAGCGAGTCGGTCGTAAAGGCATCTTATCATGAACGATGAAATTTTGCGGCTGCATCATTACATCTTGTGCACGCGGACGGAAGGGCCGGGCGCTCGCGCTGCCATCTGGGTGCAGGGATGCCCGAATCATTGCGTGGGATGCGCTTCTCCTGATACATGGTCATTTGCAGAAGGATATGAAAAGCGTGTCGACGAGTTGGCAGATGAGATTCTCGCTGTGCCGCATCTGGAAGGCGTCACCTTTGCGGGAGGAGAGCCGTTTTGCCAGGCGCAAGCTCTGGCCTCTCTGGGACGGCGGCTGCAGCGAGAGGGGCTTTCCATCATCACGTTTTCCGGTTATACACTGGCGGATCTGCGCGATATGCACGAGGACGATGTGACAGGCTTGTTGTCCGTGACAGATGTGCTCATTGATGGGCCGTACATGGAAGAGCTTGCATGTCAAGACCGTCCTTTGGTTGGCTCGTCGAATCAAGAATATCACTTTCTGACGAAGCGCTATGCCTTTCTTGAAGAGTTATGGCGGGGAGGGAAGAACAAGGCAGAAGTCCGAATCATGCCCGATGGGAGGATTTCCGTCAATGGGATGCTAGCGCTGAATTTTATGAAGGGTTTGTTGTGAATAGGCAAAATCATCTTTAGAGCAATTTTTCTTGGGACGAAATTGTATATGAAAGGGTGGAAGTGATGAAGCGTTGCGACACATGCAGCAAAGATTATACAGATGATATGCACTTTTGTCCTTCTTGTGGTGCAAAGTTGACTGTGCCTGTGAAATTTATCGATATTGATGATGATATGACAGGCGGACAGCAGGCTGAGTCAAGTGAGAAAAGGTGCCCGAATTGCGGAAAGATCTGTGACGACGGAATAGCCTTTTGTCCGCAATGCGGCACAGATATGAAGATGAACGATGTCTTGCCAGCAGCGAACGATGAAGTATCGGATGCTTTACCCACGGATGCGGAAAAGATTGCGACGATACAGAATGTATCTGAGAGAAATAGAAAATGGTCGTTTCGGAAAAAGTATGTGTCTGGCAATAAGATTTGCAGCAATGTAATGGCGGATGGGACGTATCTGCATGTGGAACAGTACAAGCAGGTGTTCTGGCTCTTTAAGATAGGGAGAACGTCATACGACTTGGATGTGTCTGACCTTACGGCTGTACAGAAAGCGAAAAAGTTCTCGGGAGTCAGTCTGATGGAAGTTCTCCTTGGCATTTGGGCAATATGTTCGGGGCATTATTCCGGATTGATTTTGCTCCTTTGGGGATTGTCGGCGCTGCGCGGTGATTGCCTCGTACTTTCTTATCCGCGTGCAAGTGTGGAAATACCCGACAGACAAAGAATACATAGCGGCAATAGGGACATGGCAAGTTTTGTAGAGTTTATTCGTCAGCATAATCCGAGATGTATAAAGTCCACTGAATGATTTCTTGTTTTGGAGTTTCGGAGTGAGGAGAGTTTATGAAAAAGTGTACGAGATGTGAGCGTACGTACGATGACACGATTCGTTTTTGTACGAACTGTGGTATGAAACTGCAAACTGCTGCGAAAAATTCGCATGTATGTTCGGAAGAATCTGTCAAAGCTTTCATAAAGGAATTGAAGAGCAGGTATACGTTCTCCTGCGAAGTGTATTTTGCAGGTGACGGCGAAAAGGCAGAGAGCAAGATACGCATGGCGATGACTGCCTATGCCGTATTGACAAAGGGAGAACTGCCTATACTTTGCGTAGATACGACCGTGTTTGGCGGTGCGGAAGATGGTTTCGTGGTGACGACGCAGGGTATACATATACACGAATATCTTGCATCGTATCGATTTGTTTCCTACCCAGAGATGAAATATTTGATTCTGGATGGCCGTCACATCGTAATACAGGGGGAAAAAGTTCGACTTTCCAACTCTAAGCAGGAAAGGGAAAATATTCTGGTGCTTTTGCAGGAAATACGGCAGCGCTTTTTGATGGCTCAAAAAACGGCTGTGAAGACCGAGCAAGAAGCGGCTGCTGATAGGGTTGTTCGTACGCCCTTGAGAGCAACGCCGGTGAAGCGGAAAGCGTCTGATTTGCCCTTGCCGAAAGCAAAAGTGCCTGCACCTTTGCTTGATTTGAATCAAGCTACGGAAAGCGATCTGGCAGAATTGTTTTTTGTGAATCAGATTCTTGCGAGGAGAATTATCATAGAACGCGAGAAAAACGGCAAATTCCAGTCCATCAGCAACTTTGCCGCTCGCATAAAAGTTACGAAAGACGCCCTAGCGGAGATTCGAGAAAAATGCTGCGTCAAGGATCTGCCGCAGCCTGCAGCTGGAGCAAGGGAGCGGAATATAGGGCGCATCATTGATTTTTAGGCAGAAGGGTAAGAGTAGCTCAAGGAGGCGGAAATAGTGAACATCATAAGTTTCAAAGCACGAATTGTATGGAGCGGATTTCTTGCGTTAGGATTCGTCTTTTTCCTTAGTGGCTGTATGTCAAATGGAAGAAATGCGCCGACTGAAGAAAAAACGAAAAATCCCTATGAGGCATATAAAAATGGTGATCAAGGAGTCAATGGCTATTTGTTCTGGGCGACGATTGAAAAAACACCTCAAGTTCATCAATTTTTGAAGAGACGATTGGATATACAGAAGAAGACAGATAAGCTTTTGGAAAATGCGTCTTTGGAAAATGGCGGAGTTCATCTAGAAATAGAATCTAATTTTTTCAGTCCGGATCAATTCAGAAAGAGAACTGAAAGAGCGAATATTGGTCTGCAGGGGAGTGGACATTCATCGTTAGTTTATATTGGCGAAATGAAGGATGACATGCCGAATGGTTTCGGGATTATATTGGTGGAGAACAAT
>ERZ773022.1866-NODE-1866-length-13309-cov-18.499396_pt1 | contig 13309 bp, 16 predicted proteins | sample MGYA00580839_ERZ773022 | MGnify/ENA primary metagenome ERZ773022 (study PRJEB29015, sample SAMEA2738020) | human oral metagenome | biome: human oral; feature: human-associated habitat; material: dental | place: China | collected 2044 ... | reverse complement strand
GAGAGTTCCTATTCCAGGAGGCTGTCAGGCCAACGCCTGGCTGACCCATAGCGCCCGATGATAGAGCACTTCCGGGCAACAATGTGCCGGCCACCTTTCACCTTTGAGACGAGCAGTCCCTTGGAAACAGTTCGTGGGGGCGAGCCTCCAAGGCGGCCCACCCCCACGAAAGAGTTCAGTTCAGATCAGATCAGATGTCACTTCACCCGCCATTGGTAGGCGTTCCAGGACGTCAGGGTCTGGGTGGAAGTGGGGCGGACGTTCTTGACCTTGTTCTTCCACGCGGTGACGCCCGGGTGGGCGTAAAGCGGGATGTTGAACAGTGTGTCCCATTCCGTCTTCTCGATGATCTTGAGCTGCTCGAGCTGCTCTCCCCGGTCAAGGGTGTTGGTCATCTTGTCCCAGGCCTGGTCCACTGTCGCGTTGGAGTACCGGCCATAGTTCTGGGGCCTACCGGTGGCCTGAATGTTCTGTCCGCTGACGATCTGACCGGAGCTCGACCAGGCATACAGAGCGACCTCGTAGTCGCCATTCACGAGATCCTTCTGGAAGAAGTCCGGCGCAGGGGAATCCACCACGTTGAAGCCGGCATCCTTGCAGGAGGACTGAATGGCCTGGACGGTTTCCGTGCGCCGCTGGTTACCGGCCTTGTATCCGAGCCGAACCTTGACGGGAGTCTGAACGCCACTTTCTGCCACCAGCTGCTTGGCCTTCTCGATATCGACCGTGTCGTACCGACCGTCATAGGACGTTGAAGTAATCGTCTTGTAGTCGGGCTGGAACGGGAACGCCTCCCTGGCGTTCATCACCGTCGCATTGGGATCAATCGGTTTGATGATGGTGTCGACGATGGTCTGGCGCGGAACGCAGTAGGCGAAGGCCTCGCGCAGCTTCTGTCCACCCTGGGAGTCAGAGAACACGTTGTTGTCACGGAAGTTGAAGTCCAGGTGTTCCCAGGTCAGTTCCGAGTAGGTCGACATGTTGACGGAGGACCCCATGCCCTTAAGGGTGTCGACGGTGTCAACGGTGGCCTGCGGACGAATCACGTCCAGGTCACCGTTCTGCAGCGACTGCGCCATCTGGTTGTCGTCCACGTAGGAGAACACCAGATTCTTCGTCCCTGCTGGGGTTCCCCAGTAGTTCGGGTTCGCCTCCAGAGTGACGTTGTTGTCCTTCCACGCCTTGAGCTGGTAGCGGTTCGAGGACGGGACCAGATCGGAGTTGGGCAGCTCGCCCGGGTTGAAGATCCAGCCGCTGTTCCAGAAATCAGCCGCCTTCTTGACCGTTTCCGCATCGCGGCTCAGGATCGCCTGAGCAAGCTGGTCGGAGGTGAGACCGGCCTGCTTGGCGACCACATGGGCCGGGAGCGGGGGATCCATCATGATTTTGTAGTCGGGGTAATTGCCCTTGAACTTCATGGTGAAGGTCTTGCCGTTGATCTCACCCTGCGGCCCCTCCGGGACCTGTTCCGCCCACACCGTGGAGACATGGTTGAAGACAGCCTGGGCATTCTCGTCCGTTCCACTGATCAGACCCGGCGCCACGAACTCGGGGTTCTGGGCGGCCCAGGCCAGCAGGAAGTCGTTGACGGTGACAGGGGTTCCATCCGACCACGTAGCCTTGTCGGAGATGGTGTACTTCATCTCGAGCGGGTCCTTGCTGACCGTCTCGTAAGAGCCGAACTCCTTGTCATCGCAGATAGTGCCGTCAGTACCGAAGTACCAGAAATTACCGAGAAGCTGATCAACGACCACCTGGTTGTAGACGGAGTTCGTCGCCGAGGTGGACGAGTTGTAGGCACCCCAGTTTCCAGCGCCGGCGCTGTAGACCACCTGACCATCGGCAGTCTCCTTGATACCCACGTCCCGGGCGCATGGATTGTCGCCTCCGATGGCGGTCTCGGAGGCTGCCGGCTTGGCTTCGCCCTCGGCTTCCTCACCGCTGGTACATCCGCTGAGCAGCAGTGCTCCGCTCACCAGCACAGCCAGGGCAGCATTGGTTCCCCTGAACTTCATGTTTTCTCCTTGTCGTGAGCCGACATGCGGTCCCACAATGGGACCGGTTGGCATCGGACCCTAGTGGTAGTCGAAGTCATCACGCACCCCGAGGGTCAGTTGTGAGACATATTGTTACGTATCTGATACGTGAGACCCCTTATCAGACCACAGTCAGACCACGATCCGAGTGACCGGCAGCCCGGTCTGAGCGGAGAAGTCCAGCGGCGACGACGGCAATCCTGCACGCACGGCTGTCAGGCCGACGGCGGCGATCATGGCTCCGTTGTCAGTGCACAGCCCCGGCCTCGGACGCCGCACCGCAAGCCCCTCTCCGCCGGCCCGTTCCTCAAGCAGTCCACGCAGCCGTGAGTTGGCGGCTACTCCCCCTCCGAGCAGGATCGTCTCCACCCCGAGATGCTGGGCAGCGTCAAGGGTTTTGGAGACCAGCACATCGGCGACGGCCTCCTGGAAGCTGGCGCACACGTCGCTCACAGGAACCTCCCGACCCTCCAACCGAGCGGTCTCCACCCAACGCGCCACCGCCGTCTTCAAACCGGAGAAGGAGAAGTCGAAGCGATGTTTCTCGAGGTCGTGGCGTGCCGTGAGGCCGCGCGGGAAACGGACGGCCGTGGGATCGCCATCGGCTGCGGCGCGGTCGATGACGGGACCGCCCGGGTAGGGCAGGTCCAGCAGTCGTGCCACCTTGTCGTAAGCCTCCCCTGCTGCATCGTCGATGGTGGAACCCAGTTCCTCGATGTCACGGGCCAGGTCGCGAACGTGCAGCAGGGATGTGTGGCCGCCGGAGACCAGCAGGGCCAGGGCGGGCATCGGGAGAGGACCGTGGTCGAGGAGATCGACGGCGATGTGCCCGACGAGGTGGTTCACCCCGTACAACGGTTTGCCAAGATGCGCGGCAAGGGCCTTGGCGGCTGAGATCCCCACCAGCAGGGCTCCCATCAGGCCGGGTCCGGCGGTGACGGCGATGGCGTCGACCTCGGCCAGGTCGACGTCGGCCGCGGCGACGGCGCGTTGCAGGGTGGGGACGAAGGCCGACAGGTGTGCCCGGGAGGCGATCTCCGGCACCACTCCCCCGAAACGCACGTGGAGATCGACGGAGCTCGCGACCTCGTTGGCCAGCAGCTGATCGCCGCGGATGATGCCGACGCCCGTCTCGTCGCAGGAGGATTCGATTCCCAGGATCAACGGCTCGCTCATTGGCTCTCCTCCATCTTCATCCTCTTCTCCATGACCACGGCATCGACGCCTTGCCCGTAATAGTTTCCGCGCCGATTCACCGGGACGAATCCGTTCGCTGCGTACAACTCGATGGCCGCGATGTTGTCGGAGGCCACCTCCAGCAGAACGTTCCCGACCTGCTGTTCCGCAGCCCAGGCGATCCCGCGCCTCAACAGGCTTCCCGCTATGCCTAGGCGGCGGTGTTTCCCCGCAACGACGATCCGGTCCAGGTCGGCGGTGTCGCCCGCGTGACGCCAGGATGCACAGGCGATCACACCCTCCACCGCGGCGACGGCCACCTCCACGAGGCGGTCATCACCGCTGATCTCCTCCAGCCACGACGTCTCCGACCAGCGTTGCCGAGCCGGGAAAACCAGCTCCAGCTGGGTCAGGGCGGGGACGTCGGCAGGCATGGCGGTCCGGATGATCATCGGGGCGCCCTGATGCGGGGCAGCGCCGACTTGCGGATCTTCGGCACCGCGGCATCTGCAGCCCGCAGGTAGAAGGGCTCCCCGTCGACGACTGGTAGATCAGCCCAACGCGCCGCCAACACCGCTGCATCCAAGAAACGCGGCCCGGCAGGGTCGTCTGGGACCGGGCCAGCTGCAGGCAGGTCCGGGATCACCTCGGGCGCACTCACCCGGGGTTCACCGACGCGAATTCCGTCGCGGTAAAGCGCCCAGTAGAACTCCTTGCGGCGAGCGTCGGAGGCCACCACGAACTCGTCCGGAGCGTCCCGCCACTGGGCGGCGATCACGTCGAGGGAACACACCCCGTGCAGGGGCCTGCCCGCCACCGCTGCCAGAGTGCGAGCGGTCACAATCCCGACGCGCAGTCCCGTGAACGGTCCCGGTCCCATGCCGACGGCGTAGGCATCGATTCCGGTCACGGCGATCCCGGCCGATGCACACACGCGCTGGATCAGCGGAATCAGGGCCTCGCCGTGGGCGCGGGTATCTGCCACCGCATCGGATGCGACGGGTTCCCCGTCGCGGGCCAGACCCACTGTCACGTGGTGGGAGGTGTCGATTCCCAAGGTCCAGGTCATGGTTTCCTCCTGATGACTTCCAGGGCGCCGTCCCAGCGGGGACCGATGCCGGTCAGGATCACACGCCGCGCCTCGTCACCGACTTCACGGTCGATATCGATCTCCAACCGCTCGTCGGAGAGCCACTCGGCGATTCCTTCGCCCCATTCGACGAGGGTCACCGACCGGGACAGCGTCTCATCGAGGTCAATGTCGGCCAGTTCATCGGCATCTGCCATGCGGTAGGCATCCACGTGCACCAGGTCCGGCCCATCGCCGCGAGCAGAATGGATGCGCGAGAGCACGAAGGTAGGTGAGATCACGGGGCCCTCAACCTCGAGTCCCTCCCCGATCCCCCGGGCCAGGGTGGTCTTGCCGGCCCCGAGGTCCCCGGTGGCGATGATCACATCGCCCGCACGGAGCAGACCCGCCAATTCCACACCCAGGGCATGCATCGCTGCGGGGGTGGGGACGGTGACGGCCACGGGCAGATCGCGGCCGAGCACGATCCCGGATGCGTTTTCGCGGAGCGGACCGAAACCGTGCGCACCCCACCACTCCACGAGCTCGGGGAACTCACGGCGACACAGCACCTCGACCCGCTTCAGACCCGCGTCCACCGCGAGCGAGACGGCCCCACCGATCATGGCCTTCGCAATCCCTCGCCGAGTCTCGGTGGGCAACACGGAGACCCGGCGCAACGTGGCGACCTCTCCGTCGTGGGCAACCAGCAGGCAACCGACCAAGCGCTCACCATCGAAGGCGCACACCCCCCAGCCCTCTGTCAGGGCCCTCTCCACATCGGTACGAGAGTCGGAGAGGGCGTCGGCGGGTGGGTCGACGCGACGGCGGGCGGCGAAAGCGGTCCGGATGACGCGCAGCATCCCGGGGACGTCTGCTGTGGTGGCCAGTCGCACCTGGATGATCTCGGTCATGGCGGGCAGATTCTAACCCCGCTCCCCCCGGTGGCCGCGATCCCGGCGATCGCCACGCCGCCAGGGACCACGAGCACGACCTCCGCCAGGACGGCGCCGCTGCTGGGGCCTGGGGGCGATCAATGCCTGGTAGTCGCTCTCCGTCACGGGAGCTCCCGCGCAGGGACGGGCGCCCGTGAGTGAGGCGAGTTCGTCGCTTCCCGGAGTCACCTCGATCGGTTCGGTCTTGACCCCGGCCTGCCCCACGATCCGGCGCATCTGTTTGCGCTGGTGCGGCAGGACGATGCTGACCACAATTCCTTCCTCACCGGCACGGGCGGTGCGTCCGGCTCGATGGAGGTAGTCCTTGTTGGTCTTGGGGGGATCCACCTGGAGCACCAGGGAGATGTCGTCGACATGGATGCCGCGGGCGGCGACGTCGGTGGCCACCAGGACGGGCACCTCTCCTCGTTTGAAGGCCGCGAGGATGCGGGCGCGGGCACCCTGGGTGAGGCCTCCGTGCAGCGCCCCGGCCATCACCCCGGCCTCACGCAGCTGCCTCGCGATGCGGTCGGCTCCCATCTGGGTGCGGGCGAAGACCACGGTCCTGCCCTCCCGGTTCGCGATCTCGGCAGTGGCCTGGTTCTTGTGGTGAGGAGCCATGTGCAGCACGTGATGGGTCATGGTGGTCACCGATGCCTTGCCGGAGTCCACCTCATGGGTGACCGGGTCGGCGAGGTGTTTCCTGACCAGTGCGTCCACTGCACCGTCAAGGGTGGCGGAGAACAGGAGTCGCTGCCCGTCTGCGGGCACGGCCTCGAGGATGGTGGTGACGGCGGGCAGGAACCCGAGGTCGCTCATGTGGTCTGCCTCATCGAGAACCAGCACCTCCACCCGGCTGAGGTCGACCGCCCCTTGTTCGAGGAGATCGATCAGCCTGCCGGGTGTGGCCACCACCACGTCCACGCCGCGTTCGAAGGCCTTGAGCTGGGGACCGTAGGCCATGCCGCCCGCCACCAGGTACAGGTGAAGTCCCATCACTGCAGCCAGTGGTGAGAGGTTGTCTGCGATTTGCAGGGCCAGTTCACGGGTGGGGGTCAGTATGACGGCGCGCGGAGTACCTGTGGGGTCATCGGCTGCGAGGCGGGTCAGCAGCGGGAGCCCGAATGCCAGGGTCTTGCCAGACCCGGTGCGACCGCGCCCGAGCACGTCGCGACCAGCGATGGCGTCGGCGATGGTGGCGCGCTGAATCGGGAATGGCTCCGTGATGCCCTGCTGCTTCAAGGCCGCCACCATGGGAGCGGCCACACCGAGTTCTGCGAAACCGGAGGTCGTGTCGTCCTCGGCGACCTCCACCTCGACGGTGGTGGCCTCCCAGCTCATCTGATCTTGTTCGACGGGGTCGAAGTCACGCGATTCGCGGAACTGGCCGCGCCCTTCCCCGGGTCGGCGATCATGACGGTTGCGACGCTCATGGTCGCGGCGACCGTGTGAATGTTCCTGCCGATCCCACCGGGGGGAGCGGAAACTTCTCGGACGCTCACCGCGACGGAAGTCCTGGTCGAAATCGCGATCCCGACGTTTCCGCTCGTTTCGCTCATTCCGGCGGCGGTCGCCATCGCGGTCGCGGAAGTCGTCGCGCTGCCGGAAGTCATCACGGCGGCTGTCGAACCGGCCTGCGTCACGGCTCCGCGGCGCATTCCGGTCGTCACGTCGACCGTAGCGGGAGCGGGACCCACCCCATCGCTGCCCAGATTCGCGATCGTCACGCCAGCCTCGGTCGTCACGCCCACCTCGATCGTTGCGGCGACCACGTTCCCTGTCGCGGTTCCTCTCACGGTCGAAGTCGCGATCGTCATTCACGAAGCCACCGCGCCCATAGGGGCGATCGCCCCGACCGAAACCTCCGGAGCGCGCTTCAGGGTTACGTACCCCGCCTGATCGACGGGGTTTGTGACCGCGAGCGGCACGTTCAGCAGCGCTCCAGCGCTTCTTGGGGGTGCCGTCCGACTTGAACGACTTGGGTTTCTTCCTGGGCATAGCCATGGCAGGTCCTGTTCACGGTGCTCGTCTCGGGCCCGACGGATAATCCCGCGGGCGGCGGCGCGTCTCGTCACATACGAAAACATCCGGAACACAAGACGGCCGTTGGTGCGCTCGGTGCGCAGCTGACAGCCGGGAAATCCGGCGTCGGGGAACCCGGGGAAAGGTCAGCAGCATCCCCGGGAAGGGCCAGTCAGGCCGACTTGTCATTGTATGCCGTGAAATCTGATTTGATCAATTCACGCCTCATTCCTGAGGTGCCAGGGAGACAGCCACCCCGTTGAGGATCACCTCCAGTTTTTTCATGAACCAGTCACGAGGAGAAGAATCGACGGCCTCCAGTTTGGCCTGGCGGATCGCATCCCACCCGGGGACAGGCTCCCCGATCGACTCCTCCGGGGCCCAGGTTCTTCGTAGGTCATCGCGCTCAGGCCCTGCCTCGGCCAGCAACCCGTCCACGTGTTCCACCGCACGACGGTGATCCACCACCATGTCGAAGATGAGGTCACAGGCCAGCAGGGCATTGCGGGCCGTGAACCCACGTTCCATCAGAAAGGAGCACAATTCGTCGTTCAGGCGCACCAGCATCGGAGTGATGACTCCTCGTGAGGCCTCGGTAGCAGAGCCGGGGTGAGCCTCCCAGAAGCACCACGCGCAGGTGGCGTAGTCGACGAGCACTTGCCGCCAGGTTCCCTTCAGCTCGGGCCATTCCACGGATTCCAGGGCCAGGCTGAGTCCGAGCCGGACAAGCTCATCGCGGTCAGGGGCGTAGCGGAACAGCGTGCTCTCCCCCACTCCGAGGCGTTTCCGGACCGCGGCGAAGGTCAGGGTCGGGAAGCCCACATCGAGCACGGCCCGGGCCACCGCTTCCCGATCCAGTCTCGGAGGTCGACCGCGACGAGCTCGCGTACCCATCAGACACTCCCCCGCGCAGCGGTCTCCGCATTGGAGCGGAAATCACGAAAGGCGGGATGCACGAGAACGAATACCGCAACGATTCCCAGAGCCACAATGGACACGATAACGGGCAGCGGCCTCCACCAGCCGTAGAAGAAGGTGCTGAGCGTCGGGGCGAGAACGTAGGTGAGGCCGTTGGTGGCACCGATCACCCCTGCGAGCCCACCTTGCTCGTCGTGCTCGACCAGCATGGTGGGACCGGATATGTATTCCCATCTATAGGGCCGATACGAACATCACCCAGAGTTCCGCCTCGGGCAACATCACCACGAACCCGACGGTTCTGACCACCGCACCGACGCGCAACAGCATCGGCGGCGCCCACTTGGTGACGGGCACGACGACGGCCTGGGCGATGATCATGCCGACCCCGATCGCCAGCATCACGGCACCGGACAGCTGCCCGCCCGCGACCTCATCCAGGTGGAACCTGTCCATGATGATGAAGCTGGCCGTGTTCTGGATGAAACCAAGGGCGGTGAAGGTACCGAAACCCACCACCAGACAGGCCAGCACGAGCAGCAGGAACAAAGCAGTAGCCGTAAGCAAGCCCTGCATGCCAGCGGCGGCAGAGACGGTCACGCCCAACTGCCACTCGGGCATGCCAAGTCTGCAGGAGAGAGGGGTGATCACAGGTCCACCTGGCATGTGGCTCCTAACTTTTGGTCAGAGTTTGAATTGGCTTTAGCCAAGGTCTGGAGTGGTTATGGATTTCCGTTCTAGCCTGTTGCCGTTGCTCCCTTCTCTACTGGCAGGAGGTTGACGTGTCCCACTGGAGGATTGACGAGCAGGCCACGGGGCAGATTCTGCGGTCGACAGCGGCATGTGCTCAGCAGTACGCCGCCAGCCGAGGTGATGCCTCAACAGCTGCGGGGAGTTTGTCGGATGCGCTGAGCAACTCGGGAATTGTTGCTGCCGCAGTCGCAGGATGGATGGATGGCCGCGACCCCCCGGGACTGGTCGAGCTCATGGAGCGGGTCGGGGTTGCGGTGACGGCCACTGGTGAGGCGCTGGCCACCTACCACCACGGGAACCTCGCTATGGCAGACAATGCGCACACCATGGCCTCCTTCACGCAGAGCCCACCACAGTTCCCCGGAGGCGATGGAAACCCGTACGACCCGTCCCGGTTCAGGAGACGCTAGACATGAGAAACACCGTTCACACATGTGGGGTGTGGCGCACGGGATTCAAGAAGGTGCGGTGTGTCGTTGACTCTTCCTGCGGTGGATGAGTCCGGGCCTGTTCGCGACGGGGCTCGGAGCTTGTTGAACGTGTACATGGGGGTGGTGGACGTCACTGATGAGATCGCCTCCACATGGGCCGGTTTGAGCACGGCGTATTCGACTCCCGAGGCGCCGGATGTGTTGGACGCCATGACCCAACCGGGGACGTGTGCTCGCACTCTGGCGGCTGATGCCGACGGTGCATGTGCGGCGCTGCTGGCATACGCGGACCGGCTTGACGAGTTGAAAACGCTACGAGAACAACTCACCGCCGACATCGCCGCCCATGAAGCCAAGGCCGCGGCGACTTCCCAGGACTCCGCCCAGAGCGATGACCCAACCGCCCAGCAACATCAACAGAACCTGTTGCACTCGGAGGCTGTTGCGTTGGAGGGGCGGGTCGCCAGGTTCATTCAGACCCTGGAGGAAGCACAACAGGAATGCAGCAGCAAAATCCATGCCGCCCAAGGCAACACTGCACCCAACCAGAACACCACAAGCCTGTCGGGCGCGGGCGCTTTCCTGGGGGCACCTTCTTTCATCCCCATCATTCGTGATCCCTTCGTTGACGTCGATCATGCGCGTAATGGTCGTTTGTATCCTGGCGGGGTTCGACAGGAGACAGGTGTGAATGGCGAGGCGATGGGCTTGGGGTCCCCCATTCCGGGGGAGTCGGCTCCCATGCCCCGCCCCGAGCCGTGGAAGTATCCCGGTGACAGCGAGGGGGAGGGGTCGGGTCCTCACGCGCAGCGGGAAGCAAACATGGGTGATCACGTCAAACACGAGGCAGCGGTCTCCGCTGCTGGAGTAGTGCAGCCTTTCTGCCCCGACGCATCAAGGAACCTGTTGCACTTCCTCAACAATTCCGGGGAATCACTCGACATGAACACCAATGGCATGCTCAATGACCTCCCCAGCCTCCGGGGCAAAATCAAAGCTGATCTAAAAGAAATTACAAATAGTGCGATAAACGACGCCAAAGCTTCTGGCTATACTGGGCCGGTGACGTATCCGTTCGTCACCAAATGGTAGCCGGAAGAGGTGCAGAAGAGTGAGGATCTGAACTGGCATTACGCCGTCGGCGGATATCATCATGCGACTGCGGGGACCATTACCGTCTATCCGGATGGCACCTACGCCTACAGGTATCAGGTGCACACTGCAGATCGGTACAATTGGGACGGCGGAAAGATCTTCAAGATCGGCCCGGCAGAAGTTTCCGACGCCGAGTTGCAGGAACTGCACCGTGCCGGCATCTCCCAGGAATACAATCTCGTCGGCGAATCATCCATCAGGACCGGGCCATGACACACCACCCACGGCGAACCATACTCGCAGCCGCGGCGGTGACGGCTGTCACACTTGCCGGTTGCGCGAATCCTTTCCTCGGCATCCAGTTCACACCGGAAGAAACCATCACCTCCACCGGCCAGGTAAACGCCCCCTACCCCGCCAACCTAGAACACCTTGACGACATCCTCGCCCTCGGGAAAATCACTCTTCCGGAAGGTGCTACCGACGTTACGGTCTCGCCAGCTCTCAAGACTGCAGAAGCCTCACCCGGAGCCTGGGGATACGTCATCACATACCATGCCCAACCACAATCCATCCGGGAGCATTTTGCGAAATACACTGGACTCGCGAAAGTGAACGTTGAAGAGCTTCCTGATGCCGAGTCTTCTTTGGAAATTAACGATGTTGACTTCACCGATATTCAACATCCATGGATCACTGGCCTAGAGAATGCCAAGCTTATTGTTGAGCGCCCTCTTGGGCGGTGCTGGCTTATTATTCGTGGCGGATTCCGCTAGCCCCCGCTCATGCATCACGATAAGCACACCCCTATGACACACTCACCGCGACGAACCATGCTCACAGCCACGACAACTGCAGTAGTCGTCGCACTAACTGGTTGCACCAATCCCTTCCCGGGCATCCAGTTCACACCAGAAGAAACCATCACCTCCACCGGGATGGAAAACGCCCCCTACCCCGCCGACCTCGACCATCTCGACGACATTCTCACCCTCGGGAAAACCGCCCTCCCGGAAGGTGCCACCAACATCACAATCACCCCGGCCATCAAATTCGCTGAATCCTACCCCGGAGGCTGGGGATACGTCATCGCATACCACGCAGACCCGCAACCCATCCGAAACCACATCGACACATACACCAGCCACTCAGGAGAAAACATAGAAGACTATCCAGACACTGAATATCTTGCATATATAAAGGACATTGACTTCACCGCCATTCAACACCCATGGGCAACAGGTTTCGGTAAAGTGCAACTCGTTGTCGAACGCCCCCTCGGCCGCTGCTGGCTACTCATCCGCGGCGCACCCCGCTGAGCCCCATACGATGTTCCAGCCTGAGCAGCACATCACTAACTAAACAGGACCGGACCATGATCCACATCCCGCGACGAACCATGACCGCAGCCGTCGCGGCTGTCACACTGCTCGGCGCTTGCACACCCACCGAACCAACCAGCCCCACCCCTAAGGAAACCTCCATGTCAATTCAGCAAGAAGAGGCCCCCTACCCCGCAGACCTAGACCACCTCGATGACATCCTCACTCTCGGGAAGACCACTCTTCCGGAAGGTGCTACCGACATTACGGTATCACCGGCTCTCAAGACTGCCGAGGCCTCACCCGGAGCCTGGGGATACGTCATCACCTACCACGCAGAATCGCAACCCATCCGAGACCACGTTGAAAAATACACAGGTCATGCGGGAAAATATGTAGAAGTTTTTTCTGATTCTGGACCGGTTTCATACATCAAGGATATTGATTTAAGCACTATTAAACACCCGTGGGTCACTGGGTTTGAAAATGCACAGCTTGTTATTGAGCGCCCTCTTGGTAGGTGTTGGCTTATCATTCGCGGCGGATTCCGCTAGCCCCCGATCATGCATCACGATAAGCACACTCCCATGACACACTCACCACGACGAACCATACTCACAGCCACGACAACGGCAGCGGTCGTCGCACTAACTGGTTGCACGAATCCCTTCCCCGGCATCCAGTTCACACCAGAAGAAACCACCACCCCCACCGGAATGGAGAACGCCCCCTACCCCGCCAACCTAGAGCATCTCGACGACATCCTCGCCCTCGGGAAAATCACTCTTCCGGAAGGTGCTGCTGATATTGCGGTCTCGCCGGCTCTCAAGACTGCCGAAGCCTCGCCCGGAGCTTGGGGATACGTCATCGCCTACCGTGCCGAACCGCAACCCATCCGCGACCACCTCAATACATATACCGGAGATTTAGGAGATGGTGTAAATCACTACCCCGAAGCTAGGTCTGCTATCCACATCAAAGACATCGATATAACAAAAATTCAGCGCCCATGGATCACTAGCTTTAAAAACGCAGAAATCATCGTTGAGCGCCCTCTTGGGCGGTGTTGGCTTATTATCCGTGGTGGATTCCGCTAATCCCCACCCAAGAGCATGGAGCGGTTCAACCGGTGTCTGCTGTCATTGCTGATCGGGAGTCACCAGTCCCCAGACCACCTCGGGGAAACGCGACGCTTGCACATCGGGCGGGTACGGCCCGGGGAAACGCAACGCGGTGAGCGCCTGGAGGCTGGCGGCCATCAGGCCTGCCCGCCCAGCGGGCAGGCCTGCAGCCAGGAGGGTGCCGCAGGCCCCGGCCAGCACGTCGCCGGAACCGGCCTGGGCCGTCCATGCGGGGCCGGGCAGCGCCAGTCGCACGGAACCGTCGGGCGAGGCCACCGGCTGGATGGTCCCCTTGAGGAGCACCGTCGCGCCGAATCGTCCGGCGGCGAGGACCGCGGCGGCCACCGGGTCGGCCTCGATCTCGCCGCGCTCCACCCCGAGGAGCCGGGCCAGTTCACCCGCGTGGGGAGTCAGGAGGGTCTCGGCGGGCA
>ERZ773022.1863-NODE-1863-length-13319-cov-3.766812_pt1 | contig 13319 bp, 10 predicted proteins | sample MGYA00580839_ERZ773022 | MGnify/ENA primary metagenome ERZ773022 (study PRJEB29015, sample SAMEA2738020) | human oral metagenome | biome: human oral; feature: human-associated habitat; material: dental | place: China | collected 2044 ... | reverse complement strand
GACGCTTGTAACGCCATTGCATTTAACTTTCCTTTTGGTTTAGCGTTTGCAACGCCGGTGCAAGCCTCCCGCCAGTTGTCGTGGCGTCCGACTAAGCGAAAAAAAGTATCTACGTTAGGCTTGACAACTTCTTTGAGCATGGCTTTCTCCGAAGCCTCTATGTGCTCATCCTCTTTTCTATCCTCAACGACCTCATAGCTCTTACCTCCGCGGGGGCGACGGGGAGTATTCGTAATGCTGGCATCAACAATGGCACCACGCTTTACAATGATTCCTTTAGCTTCCAATTGCCGATTAAACTCCGCAAGAAGCGTATCATACAAATCCGCTTCAACAAGAATGTTGCGAAAACGGCACACAGTAGTGCTGTCAGGAACGATATCTTCCATGCCAAGACCTGCAAAACGGCTGAAAGACAGGCGGTCGTTAACCTGATCTTCAACTTCTCCGTCACTCAGACCATACCAGGTGCGGAGTAATTCAATCTTGAATAAAACAAGGCTGTCATAGCTGGGCCGGCCAGTAGACTTATAGCCTTTTGTATAAGCCACTTCTATTATAGCACGAATAGGTGCCCAATCAATGACTGTGTTTATTTGTGAAAAGAATGTCTGCTTGACCTTTCTTTGACCAAGGAATAGGTCAGCAAAACTTGGAGAGGATAACTTCTGTTTCATACCATAAAGGTACAAAAAATATTTAAGAAAGACAAATTATAGGAGGAGTTTTGCAGAGGTCTCATATTGTTATTTTCCTGATGCGGAAGTCTTTTTATTCAACCTCTTGAACACATCCTTAAAATATTTGGCCCGTTGAGTTTCTTTTGCTTGTGGAGCTGGAGCCTTTTCTCTACTAAACCAGAATGCATTAAGACCTTCTGGACTTTCCAGACTCCATCCTTGCCACTCGCGGAAAGCATGGAAGCACCAAGAGAAATTATTCTTCTCGAAGATATCTATAACATCTTTAAACCAATTGATAGCCGAATTTACAGGTGCCCATGTGATGACACTGAATTCACCGATCAAGACAGGAACTTTATATTCAGAGGCAAAATTTGTCAGGGGCTTGAGTTCAGCTTCTAAGGTTGCTTTGTCACAATAAGTTTCTTCCTTTTCCCACCAATGGTTTTTGGCCTTTCCCGGGTATTCTCTTTTGAAAGAAGCAATGGCTTCTTCATGAGTCATTGTTTTGGAAGTGTATTCTCCTTTATATAATATTCCCTGACAAGCAAAGGTTTCAGGGCAATAGAAATGAAGACTGTATACCACCCGTTTGTCTTTCTGAATAATCTTTTTCTTTTCTTTTTGGAAGGTTTCTGCCACCAGACCGGGTTGGAAAACAATCCATACGTTTTTGTTAACAGTGCGAATTGCTGTTATGATATCGGGTACCATAGCCAACCATTCCTGCACCGCAGCTCTGCCTTTCTCGCTGGGCTCGTTGAAAAGATCATATCCCCATATCTCATTTTCGTATTCTTTTTTTGTAAAATGCTGTGCAATGTTCTTCCACATCCGGATAAGAGCATCTTTCATTTCCGGATGATTTGCCCAAAAACCACGCTGGTTGTGGTCGTCTAATGTTGGTACTTTTCCGTTTACATAGATAGGAGGCTCATGCAAGTCTAGAATAACTTTTACATTTACACTTTGTGCAGCACGTACTTTTTCTTCTACCAAATTCAGATATTCCGGCAAGGTTTCCCATAAATCTTTTCCCTTTTTCAAAGCATAAGTTGCTGGGTTAAGTTGCAATCTTATGACGTTGGCGCCCCAAGTACTCAAATCTTTGATTGTTTGTGGGTGTAGTCCGTTAGCAGTCTGAACCATGAAGCCTCGCACTCTTGGGGGGGACGTTACTACTACCGGTGGGTTAGGGGGATTAGGGTTGGGATTAGGTGCAGGAGGTGTGTCTGGGGTATTCTTATCACCGCAAGCAAATAGGATTGGCAACATAAACAACAATGCAATAATTTTTTTCATAATTACAGTTTTAAGTTAATAATTAAAGTATGAACAATGCTATGTTCTTCCTCATAATTTTAGTTCTAAGTATTGTTAATTAAAATGAGACTATAACCGTATTCTGTTCAACAGACATATTAATTTTGATTAGCCTTTTACTAGTATATTAACGTGAGTTCGACGAATTCTCGTTATGTTAATAGCATCTTGAACATGAACGATAGCCTTCACTTCGTGCAGAACTTAAAGATGTGCGAGAGTAGTTTCCACGCCACAATGCAGGACAAGATGTTCGTGAATGGTAACAAGAACCTGTAGGAGTGATGTATACAACCCGACCTACTTTAACAGAGCGGGTAGATTTTTTCTTATGGACACTTGGCTTACGGGCTCTCGAACGCTTACAAACTTTCCTCCCCTTATACTTCATTTGCGTCTGCAAACTAATGTTTTCTGCGCGGGTTGTAGATGTCGTTTCATACGTAAAACTACTTGTGCCTATTAGTGTTGCCACGAAGAGAAGAACAGAAAATAGATGTCTCATAATTTTGTTTATATTTGTTATTAATAACGTGAGTTTGATGAATTATAAATGTCTATAAATTTGGTGATTAGCGAAATTGTTGTAATTTTAAGGTGTTGATATATAGAATTACAAACAAAAATCGCTATGATCACCGAAGACAAAATTACTGAAAATTGCTGTAATATTTGCATAAAATCGGCAGTTTAACGCAATTGGGCTTGATTATTAAGGCTATACGGTGTAAACCGCAGAAAATCCGCCACCTGCCACGAGGCAGTAATATGCGGATTATTGCGACAGAAAGGTTTTCAAATCGTTACCCGAAAGTAGGGTAACCACCTCCACCAAAAAGGAGAAAAATAGCGATTTTCCGTGCATCCGTTGCTGTTGCTTTGTTGCTCCATATTTTGCATAGCAGGGTTAGGCTCTTTCATGTTTAATTTTGCAACCAAAAAGAAAAGGCAATGGCAAGAAGCACATTCAAGGTGCTGTTCTATGTGAACGGCAGCAAGGAGAAAAACGGTATTGTCCCCATCATGGGGCGTGTAACAATCAACGGCACGGTGGCGCAGTTCAGTTGCAAGCGCACCATCCCGAGGGAGTTGTGGGATGTGAGGGGCAACAGGGCGAAAGGCAAGAGCAAGGAAGCCATCGCCACCAATCTCTCGCTTGACAACATCAAGGCGCAAATCATCAAGCACTACCAAAGGCTTTCCGATCGTGAGGCATTCGTCACGGCAGAGATGGTGCGCAACGTCTATCAGGGGCTGGGCAGCGAGTATGACACCCTGCTCAAATCCTTTGACAGGGACTGCGCCTCCCTGCTCAAGCGTGTGGGCAAGGACAGGAGCATGGGAACATACAAGGTGATGCTCAGGGCAAGGAACAACACGGAAAAGTTTATCCGCTACAAGTACAACCGCAGCGACATATCCATGCTCGAACTCACTCCCGACTTCATCAGGGACTTCGCCGTGTACCTCAGTACGGTGAAAGGAAACAGGAACGCCACGATTTGGCTGAACTGCATGTGGCTCAAGGGTGTGGTGATGCGTGCGCACTTCAACGGCAAGATACCGAGAAACCCTTTCGCGCAGTTCCATGTAAGCCCGAACACGAAGGAGCGTGCGTTCCTCACGGAGGACGAACTGAAGGCACTGATGTTGCACGAGTTCGCCGACAGCCACTCCGCTTTCGTGCGTGACTTGTTCGTTTTCGCCTCCTTCACCGCCCTTTCGTTCGTGGACCTGAAGGAACTCACCACCGACGATATAGTGGAGGTGAACGGCGAGAAGTGGATACTTGCGAGAAGACACAAGACGCATGTTCCGTTTCAAGTGAAACTGCTTGATGTCCCCCTGCAAATCATCGAACGATACAGACCGTTTCAGAAAGACAACTCCATATTCGGGGACATCAACTATTGGACGGTCTGCAAGAGGCTCAAGAAAGTCATCTGCGAGTGCGGCATCACAAAGGACATCTCCTTCCACTGCGCAAGGCACGGCTTTGCGACATTGGCACTCAGCAAGGGCATGCCCATCGAGAGCGTGAGCCGTGTACTCGGACACACGAACATCGTAACCACGCAACTCTATGCGAAGATAACCACCGAGAAACTCGACACCGACCTCTCCATGCTCGGCAGTAAGCTCAACGTTTCATTCGGCAATATCAAGATAGGATAACAATGAAAGGGAAAGATACAAACAACAATGCTCGTCAGATAATCACGATGGACGAACACGGGAACGTCACTATACCCAACGGCGAGATATGGATGGGCGAGTATGAGATTGCCAACCTGTTTGGCGTGTTCGGACATTCCGTCCGCACGCAGGTCAAGGAAATATACAAGGTCGGGCTGCTGCATCCCTGCACGGCAGAGAGGAACATAAGGGTGGCGGAGGGTCGCTGGCTTGATGCGTACAGCCTTGAAATGGTCATAGCCCTTGCGTTCCGTATCAGGTCGCAAAGGGCAAAAAGGCTTCGGGAGCATGTCATCGCAATGCTGACCGAACGGCACGAAAGGTTTGTCATGCTCCTTCCTGAACAGGCAGGCAGTCCCTGCTGAAACCCCTTAACAGAGGTTTATAGAGGTTTATCCCCATCGACACAAGGGGATAAACCTTTTTCTTTTTGGGTGGTTGAAGGGCAGGGATAACAGTTAGGGACGAGTCGTATAGGACTGCCAAGAAAAGAAAAACATACCGAACACAACTTCTTTTATTTTGATGAATTGATGAATATTGATATAATATGATTGAATATCAAGCGATTGCAAGTTCATCAACATATCATCAGACGCTTGCGGACGATGAAAGAAAAAGGCATTTTCCCTTTTTCAGCAACCCTCGACAAATCCTACCAAATTATCCTCCTGTTCCCATCAATTCTTGCTCCGCACCTCCCTGCTTTCCCCTGTTTTTATTCCATTCCGTTTTTCTTTCACCGTTCCGCGCCATTCTTCACAAGTAGTTTTCCGAACGATGTCCGTAACTTTGCACGATGCTATATATCAACCATTTAAGCAAGAAAGAAATGGATAAGAAAAACAATGACGGGCTGCTGGAAGATATGCCCGAAAAAAGAAAAAAGGACGGGGCTTTCGTCCGTGTGGGTACAACGCTCTACAAACTTGCAGACATGCCTCTTGTCGGAGGCGGTTTTGTAAGGAAGCGCATCGTGTGGAACAACGAGACGCTCCGTCAGGACTACGGCAGGGACTATCTGGCGACCGTCCCGAAGTATGACGGTTTTTGCACCGTCCCTGACCATGTGAACTATCAGCCCGTAGTAGGCAGTTTCCTCAACCTCTACGAGCCGACGGGGCATCATCCGAAGCAAGGTGCGTTTCCCCATATCGAGGCATTGGCAAGGCACATCTTCGAGGAGCAGTACGAGCTGGGCATGGATTACCTGCAACTGCTCTACCTGTACCCCATAGAGAAACTGCCCATCCTGCTGCTCGTATCAGAGGAGCGCAACACGGGCAAGAGCACATTCCTCAACTTCCTCAAAGCCCTATTCGGCAACAATGTAACCTTCAACACAAACGAGGATTTCCGAAGTCAGTTCAACTCGGACTGGGCAGGGAAACTGCTCATCCTCGTGGACGAGGTGCTTCTCGACCGCAGGGAGGACAGCGAGCGGCTCAAGAACCTCAGCACCACCCTTTCCTACAAGGTGGAGGCGAAGGGCAAGGACAGAGACGAGATTTCGTTCTTCGCCAAGTTCGTTCTATGCTCCAACAACGAGCGTCTGCCCGTCATCATCGACGCAGGGGAGACACGCTATTGGGTGAGGAAGGTGGGGAGGATAGAAAAGGACGACACTGACTTTCTGAAAAGAATAAAGGAGGAAATACCCGCCTTCCTCTTTTTCCTCCAGCACCGCACGCTCTCCACGAAGAAAGAGAGCCGCATGTGGTTCAGTCCCGAACTCATCCACACGCAAGCCCTGAGCAGGATTATACGGAGCAACCGTAACAGGACGGAGGTGGAGATGGCGGAAACCTGCCTTGAAGTCATGGACTGCATGAAAGCGTCCGCTTTCTCTTTCTGCATCAACGACATGCTCCTTCTGCTGAACTGCGCAGGCTGCAGGACGGACAGGACGCAGGTAAGGCGTATTGTGCAGGATATATGGAAACTCACTCCTGCCGAAAACACGCTCACCTATACGACCTGCCAACCGAGCTATGACAACATGCGCCCATACACGGAGGTAAGGCACACGGGGCGTTTCTACACCATCGGCAGGAAGCAGTTGGAGGAAATGCAGGGATAGGGGGAGTGGAAATGATGAAACTCAGCTTTGACAAGCGGCTTGATGAGGACAAAATGAAAGCATATTGTACTGATTTTCAGATTATTGAAACAAGATTCATCAATTCATCAGAATTTTCATCACTCCGACTTCGGTGGGAAACGGCAGTGGCATTACAGGCTGAAACGGAACAGGCAAGACACGCTGATATAAGCAACAGAAAAAGGCAGTCACGGCAAGCCGTGCATTCTGTATTTCCAAGCATGCAGGGTATTCAGATATTCGGGTGCAGTCCAAGTATGCCTTCGGAGAAACAAGTCCAATCGGCAGCACCGATGGAGAAACCGTGGGGACTTCAGGTTATAAGGGAAAGAAGTGGCAGGGGCAAATGCCCACGTGGTAAGCACGGTACGGATATTTTCAAAAAAGAAAATACCGTAGCTTATTAGGGGATTTTCTTAACGCTTCACTCCGTGTCCGCTAAAAATCCCCCAATAAGCCAACAGGGTTGCACCCCTCTGGACACCCCTGCCGAGCCTGTCGGCATGAAGGAACGGGCAAGCCGAAACACATTTCATTTTTCTTCTCACCGATAAAATCAGGAATATAAAAGACAAAAGACGACAACTATAAAACGATAACATCATGGGATATTGTGTATTGCATTTGGAAAAGGCAAAGGGAGCCGACAGCGGAATGTCGGCACATATCGAGCGCACCATTGTGCCAAAGAACATAGACCCAACGAGGACGCATCTAAACCGTGAGTTAATAATGTTTCCCGACGGCGTGTGCAACCGCACGTTAGCCATACGCCACCGCCTTGACACGGCGGGACTGAAACGTAAGATTGGAAAGAACCAAGTGCAGGCAATACGAATTGTATTGAGCGGCACACACGAGGACATGGCACGCGTGGAGGGTGAGGGCAAACTCGATGAGTGGTGTGCGGACAATGTGAAATGGTTGAGGGAAACCTATGGAGCAGATAATCTTGTTTCAGCAGTCTTGCACATGGACGAGGAAACACCGCATATCCATGCCACTATCGTGCCGATAGTACAGGGAGAACGTAGGAAGCAGAAAAAGGAAGAAAATGTGAAGCGCAAGTACAAGGTAAAAGCACCTGCTCCACGCCTGTGTGCAGATGAAGTGATGAGCCGTGCCAATCTTATACGCTATCAGGATAGCTATGGCGATCACATGGCAAAGTACGGGCTAAAAAGAGGTGTAAGAGGGTCTCTCGCCAAGCACCTCTCCACACACGAGTATTACCGCAGCCTTATCACGCAGGGCGAGGACATACAGGCGAACATTGCCACCCTGCTGTCAAGAGAGACAGAGGCAAGTCGAATCATTGCAGAGGCAGAGCAAGCTAAGCAGGAACTCGCACGCATCAAGGCGGAGACAAAGACGGTGGAACTGAAGAACTCCGCTGCCAGGACTGCCACCGCAGCACTCAACGGAATTGGTTCTCTTTTGGGAAGCAACAAGATGAGCAGGCTCGAAAGCGAGAACAGGCAGTTGCACGGTGAGGTGGCGGAACTAAAAGAGAGCATCGGACAGATGCGCACGGACATGCAGAAAATGAGAGACAGCTACACCGCCGAGCAGTTGCGGGTATCGGAGCAACATCAGCGTGAAATTGGCAATTTCAGGCGCATCATCGACAAGGCGAAGGAGTGGTTTCCTATACTTGCCGAGTTCCTCAGAATAGAAAGGATTTGCCGTTCGGTCGGATTATCCGAGAGACATACTGATGAACTGCTACAGGGAAAAGTCCTTGTCGTTACGGGAAAACTGTTTTCGGATGAGTACAAGCGTTCGTTCACCGTTGAGAAGGTACGCTTGAAGGTGGGCAGGGAGGAAAGGGATGGCAAGACCGTGCTTGACCTGCTCGTGGACAGAGTTCCGATTGCTGCGTGGTTCAAGGAGAAATGGGAGAAAGTATCAATAAATAGGTTTAGAAGAAATGAGATGACCATCCAAAAAGGGCGGGGTGTAAGACTATAATTATCAAAAAGTTACCATAGGTGTAAATTTCTGCAAGAAATGTGGAATTTTCCATCAATTATCATTATCTTTGCAAGTGGTTTGAGGAAACTCTCTCCAAGACATTGTAGAAAAAGAAGAAGCGTTATGCTTGCATCTGTTCGGCCTGAAACCTGAGAAATTTCAATAACGAACGAGGGGCTGCATAGTGGTTCTCACGCATAGGCGTGGGCTGCTATCTGTACATTCGTTCGTTTAGGTTTTCTCAGGACCTCAGGCTGAAAGTGTGGACATAGTCAGTTCCACGCTTCTGCATATATAAATAATTAAAAGCCGAGTGGGACTGGGTAGGCAAAGTTTAAATAGTACGGCCTGTAGTGGACAAGAATTGGCGGCTATTATTAAAAGGGCAAAGTCAATGGTAATGGCAGATGGGAAGATCAAGCCAGCTGAAATAGCCGTAATGACAAGAGAGTTCATGCGTTTTGGTATCCTACAAGACCAAGTAGATTTATTATTGAAAGCCTCTGACAGTATTGAGGCAAATCAAGCAGTCGCACTGATTGCCAGAATGGATGAAGAACGCAAAAAGTATGTGGCGTCTTATCTTGGTGTAATAATGGCTTCTGATGGGGATATAGACGACAATGAGCTTGCACTATGGACGCTTATTTCCACATTATGTGGTTTGCCTACAATGACCGTAATGGAGGCTATCAATAATATGAAAAACCTTTAAATATGGAATTGAACTTTATATTTAAGTCAAGTGATCATCTAAGATATGAAAATGGTGTTCATGTAGCGGGTCCTCATGGCGGAGCTAATCGTGTTGTGAAAGTAGAGCCGAACATAAATGGGTGCAGTGGCTATAACATACAAGGAGGTGATGGTTATATCGTTACCATCTATAATTTGGATGGCATGCACCCAGTTTGGCAAAACAATGTGCAGATGTCTCCCAAGCCAATGCGAATTGTTAGCCAATCAGTAGATAAGATTGTTTTAAGGGGATATCCTGTTCAGGCAATGTCGCCTTTTGGTTGGATAGATTTCAATGGGGAAGATTACGGACTGACCATTTGTATTCAAGATGGAGAAGTGGACAAATGTGTGCTACACTTGCACGATAGAAAAATTGACCTTGAATATTTGAAATAGAATTTAGCAATAATTTATTTTTAAAGAGTGTGTGTCAAAATGACACACACTCTTACCTCTTTGCATTAAACAAACCATGTTTTATCTAATCTCTCTATAGATTCCTTAATAATTTTAGCATTAATTTTTTGAGCGAATGTTTCAACGGAGGCACCTGCATACTTGTCAATAATGAATGAAGGTTTATTTTTGTAATCGAAATTGTCCTTTATCATTTCATTTATTCCTTTATCTTTACAACCATATCCAATGATAATCAAGGAGTTTGCTTTTGATAAGTTATTTCTGAATTTCTTAAAAAGCTTCTTGAAAAGCAGGGTTTCATCATACCTTTTAATCTTTGATGTGGTACCTGTCAGAAAATCTGCATGATATTCAAATGGTGAGGCATCATAACCATATTTGGATTTTCTACCTTTGATAATATTGCTCGCTCCTATTCCCCATTTTATTTTGACATATTTCTCTGGTTTCATAAAACCATTTTTATCTCTTCGATAGAAAGGTACATAGTCAATACTTCCATGAAGTTTATATAGTCTTATCGGTGTATTGTACCTACCTGTATATCTTTCTAATCGACAATTGTAGTTTCTATGGTCATGTTCGAGTATGCCATAATACTCAGACCCGTATTCATCAAACCCATCTGATATATTACCATTTATATTACTTGTTTGGTTAAAAGATTCAATAAGTAAATCATGGTTTAATGTATGTATGTTTATGATACATTCCTTACTTTGCTGGGATAGATATAAAAGAAATTCATTATAGGCATCTGCACAATTTACTTTGAAAGGTTCACCGTCATAATAACTCTTTCCTTCTTTATCTTTCAATAAATACAAAACCATTTGGTTGTAAATATGCACAACATTGAAAAGATAGTTGTCATAGTCATCAGACTTATTTATTAAATCTTGACATAAAAGTCGATAACGGTTATCTTTTGCTTCGTCACTCTTTATGAAATCATAAAATTGTTCATAGTCAAATTGATTGCTATGCGCTTTTGTATATTCATTTATAAAGCGTTTACAAAAGATAAAGTATTTTTGATGGATATTGCGCACTCCTTCAATTTGAAAAAGAGGTTTATGTCCATCTTTTGAAATAGCCAACATGCCAGAAGGAGAAAAATCAATATTACTATCATCAAAGTTTTGTATCTTTTTGTTTATATCATTGCCAATCGGATAACTTTTAGGGGCTGAAAAACCTGCACCTAATAGAATTGCTATTGATTGTCTATTAGACAAAGGGAGTTTGATTTCTTGTTCATCATCAAAATCAACATCCGAAATAGTTTTATTCATCTTAATCATACTATTGCTTAAATTAGGATATTGTGCACTATATTTAATTAAAATAACACACGAAGATTCCAATAAAATACTTTTTACGAGGAGATTTTCTTTATATATGCAAATGTAATATTTTATTTTTAAATATACGGAAATAAAGCTGGTCAATCTGTGCGCGAATTCATTTTTAATTTGTATTTTTGCTATCCATAAGAGTACCTGTGAGCAAAGTATAGCAGACTATAGCAAACAGAACGGTTGTCAAATCGTTACCTGAAAATCAGCCAATCGCACGGAACGCCCTTAGATAAAGGAATGTCGCTTTTCTATCCAAAGTTACGGAAATATTTTGTATGGCAGACGACTTCTGCAAGTTTTTTGATGCAATGACAGCAAAATATACGCTAAAACCTACCGGAAAAAGAAAATATCATCGAAGTTCCACGATGTCAAAGGCCGAAGTCATGCTGATAATGATTCTTTTCCACGACTCCGGTTATCGCTGCTTTAAACATTTCTATCTTGAAAAAGTATGCAAGCATCTTCGCCATCTGTTTCCCAATGTTGTTTCTTATAACCGTTTAGTAGAATTGGAAAGGGAGGTAGCCGTACCCTTAACCTTGTTTATCAAGAAGGTCCTCTTGGGCAAATGCACGGGCATAAGCTTTGTTGACAGTACACCATTGCGTGTCTGCAAGAACCAGAGAATACATATTCACAAAGTTTTCAAAGGCATAGCCCAAAGAGGAAAATGCTCTATGGGTTGGTTCTTCGGTTTCAAATTGCATTTGATTTGCAATGAGAAAGGAGAGCTTCTCAACTTTATGATAACGCCGGGAGATGTTGATGACCGTAAGCCTTTGGAGTACAAAGCATTCATAGATTTTATATATGGTAAGCTATTCGGTGACAAGGGGTACATCAGCAAGAACCTCTTTCAAAGGCTTTTCGTTGACGGAATACAACTTATTACCAAATTGAAAAGTAACATGAAAGGAGCTTTAATGAGTGTTTCAGACAGACTTTTACTCAGAAAAAGAGCCATTATAGAAACGGTGAATGATGAACTTAAGAACATTGCGCAGGTGGAACACTCCAGACATAGATGCTTTGACAATTTCATCGTCAACTTATTAGGGGCAATTGCTGCCTATTGCCTGTTTCCAAAGAAGCCGTGCATCAATGTACAAAGGACCATTGATACACAGCTTGCTTTGTTCTGAATTCGTCGAACTCACGTTAGTTTAGCACCTGCCTCTTTATGAATGCAGATAACCTTCTTTGGTTTGATAGTTTCTATAACTTTCTTTATTGTTGTTTTGTCCGCATGACCAGAGGTGTGAATGTCCACAACATTGTGGAACAGTTCACGAAACTCCTTGTATTTCGGGTTGGCTTTCACTTGTTCAGGAATCTTGTAATATCCATCCCAAGATGAGAATATCAACAAGGTCTCCTCCTGCGGAAGTTTATCGATAAGGCCTTTGACTCTATCTATTTGTGATGTTCCAACAATCATGGTAAAGCCTCTGCGCTTCAACTTGCCGTAAAGTCTTTCACTATAGAACAGAGGGTCAAAGGAAAACAAACCTCGCGAGCGTTTTGATTCCCTTTCCGTAAAGAGTTCCATCGTTCTTTTCATGAACAAAGACCAGATGCACAAAGGCTTCTGTGCGCTTATTGCTGCTCCTTTTATTGCTGCCAGTCGTTCTATATCTGTAGCTGATGCCAAGACAAAGACGTATTTGAATGCCTGCATCACGCTTGCCATCTTCCTTGACACCTCACGTTCATGGATACATCTGCCCTCACGCTTCAGCATCGTACCTTCAGTGATTAGTATGTCGATATTTGTGGCATATTTCTTCAGTGTCGGGAAAAGTCCTTTGCCCAGATAGCCGTGCTCGCGATAGTCTCCTGTGTGCCAGATGCGTTTGCCATCAGCCTCTATAAGAAATATGTAGGAATCATAAATGCTATGACAATTATAGAACGGAGTAACCTTTATGTCACCTATTGTTATGGATGCAGGAGCCTTCTTTACTTCTGCTCGCGTCCATGTTTTAAATTCCCTCACTTCATCTGCATGAGCAACTGCGGATATATATTTCATTTCAAGCATGATTCTCTTGTGAAAATCACATTCTGGCTGCTGGCTGTACTGTTCTTTCTCTTTTTTAATGGTCTCTTCAAGTATCCTGTACTTAATCAGTAGCAGTTCTTTACTTCCTTCTCCAATATACTGATCAATAGGGATATACCAGAACAAGCCGACATGATCTTCGTGGGCATGGGTGTAGAACACAGCTTCGTGTTCTTTCATATTTTTATCAATAATATCAATGACCATACTAAAGTCTTGCTCTGAAGTTGTTGATTCACCACTACCTGGAAGATTCTGCCCAAAATCGATGAAGACCCTGGATGTATTTGTCCATATTTCAGTGATGCAACCACCTATTTGGTTGAGACCTCTGTGTACCTTGATGTTCACGTTTATCTCCTTTCTCTATGGTTATTTAAGATTTGGGCGTAATGGACATTACTCCTAAATGTCCATTACCCATTTTTTATTAGTCATTAAAAAAAGATGGCCAT
>ERZ773022.1855-NODE-1855-length-13391-cov-4.788017_pt1 | contig 13391 bp, 13 predicted proteins | sample MGYA00580839_ERZ773022 | MGnify/ENA primary metagenome ERZ773022 (study PRJEB29015, sample SAMEA2738020) | human oral metagenome | biome: human oral; feature: human-associated habitat; material: dental | place: China | collected 2044 ... | reverse complement strand
TATTTGTAGTATGTATAATACTGCCTCTTTATATTATTGAGAGTATAATTGATAACATTTTTTTCAATATTCCATTAATCTGGTTATTATTCAAAATAACGACTATGTATTTTTATTCTATAAAGTTTGAAAAAATAAATAAAACTGAAGATGAAGAAAAAAAGAAAAAAGAGAAAATTAGATTAAAGATAATAATTTTTTTATTAAATATAGTAGCACTTATTATTTTTACAATATTTTCTATTGATTTAGTAAACAAAATTTTTAATACATTATTAAGTTTTTAAATATGAAAGGAAAAACATGGATATTTTAGAAAAAATAAAAATAAAAAGAGATATACAGCTTGAAGAAGAATTAAAATCTTTTAAGCAGCCGTCGTTGAAAGAGGCATTGAAACAGGATGGAGTACGGATTATTGGAGAAATCAAGAGGGCTTCTCCATCGAAGGGAAAAATTGCGAAAGATGATTTTGATTTGTTAAAACAGGCACAAAGTTATGTGGATAAAGGGGTTGCAGCTTTTTCGATATTGACAGAAAAAGAATATTTTAAAGGGGAGAATGAGTTTATAAAAATTGTTCGGGAAAAATTTCCAGAAATGCCAATTTTGAGGAAGGATTTTATTTATACTCCGTTTCAGGTGGCACATGCTAAGTTTTTGGGGGCTTCGGCGATACTTCTTATTGTTAGAATGCTGGATGACAAGACTTTGTGTGAGTTGCATAAATTGGCACATGATTTGGAGATTGATGTTTTGGTTGAAGTTCATGATGAGGTTGAGTTGGAACGAGCTTTAAAGATACCTAATTTGGAAATTTTGGGAGTGAATAATAGAAATCTTGATACTTTTGAAGTGGATATTGCGACAACGAAAAAATTGATAGATAAAATTCCAGCTGAAATGAAAGAAAAACTTATTCTTGTTGGAGAAAGCGGTTTTATGACAAAAGATGATTTGGAATATGCAAAAACTATTGGAGTTGATGGGCTTTTGATTGGGGAAGCGCTTATGAGAGGGAATTTGGATTTGGAAAAAATTTAAAAAATAATATAAATTTTTGAATTTAGTGGATTGAAAGGAGATGCGTTGGAAAAGAATAAAACTTTACTAAAAATTTGTGGGATTCGGTCGATTGAGGAAATGGATGAGTTAAAGGGACTTAATATTGATTATGTTGGATGTATTTTTGCAAAAAGTCCAAGGCAAGTGAATATTGAAATTGCAAGTCAAATTGTAAAAATTGCGCATAAAAATGAGAAAAAAGTCGTTGGCGTGTTTGTAAATGCAATGATTAGAGATATTGTGAGAATTGTAGAAACGCTTAAAATTGATGTTGTACAGCTTCACGGAAATGAAACAGCGGAATATTGTGAAGAGCTGGGAAAAGCGCTTGAGAGAATTCATAAAAATTATTTGAATGATTTGAAAAATGATGTAAAAAGTATTAAAGATAAAACTGTGATTTGGAAAAGTTTTGCTGTGAAAAATAAACTTCCAAATATCAATGATTATAAATCGTTTATCGAATATCCACTTTTTGAAACAAAAGGCGAAAAAGCGGGTGGAAATGGAAAAACTTTTAATTGGCAAATTTTAAAGGAAGTGAGTCCATATTCATTTATTTTAGCTGGAGGAATCTCAACAGAAAATGTGGAAGCAGCAATATCTTATAGACCAGCGGTAGTTGATGTAAATAGCAAAGTTGAAATTGATAACAGAAAAAATAAAAAATTAGTAGAAAAAATAATTGAAATTGTAAAAAGTTAAGTTAAAATAAAAATTAGGTAATAGCGATATTTATATATTAAGGGGTCAAGATATACCGATAAAAAGTATTTAAAAAAATATTATTTAATAAAAAATAGAAGGAGTAACTATGGAAAATAAAAAAGCATATTTTGGAGAATTCGGAGGGCAGTTTGTTCCAGAAACGGTAATGACGGCATTATTTGAGTTGGAAAAAGCTTACGATGAATTGAAGGATGACAAGGAATTTTATGAAAATTTTGAAGATTTGCTGAAAAATTATGTTGGAAGAGAAACGCCACTTTATTATGCAAAAAGTTTGAGCGACTATTACAACCACGACATTTATTTGAAAAGAGAGGACTTGAATCACACGGGAGCACATAAAATTAATAATGCGCTTGGACAAGTTTTACTTGCAAAAAAAATGGGAAAAAAGAAAGTTATTGCTGAAACTGGGGCTGGACAGCATGGGGTTGCGACTGCTACAGCTGCGGCACTTCTTGGGCTTGAATGTGATGTTTATATGGGAGCAGTTGACATTGAGCGTCAAAAATTGAATGTGTTTAGAATGGAGCTTTTAGGAGCGAAAGTCGTTTCGGTTGAAGATGGGCTTAAAACATTGAAAGAAGCTACTACTGCGGCAATTCAGGCTTGGGTTGCGGAGATTGAAACTGTATTTTATGTAATTGGTTCTGTTGTTGGACCACATCCTTATCCTACGATTGTTAGAGATTTTCAGTCGATTATTGGAAAAGAAGCTAGACATCAGATTGAAGATTTAGGGAAACATGCTGACCATGTGATTGCTTGTGTTGGTGGAGGAAGTAACGCGATTGGGATTTTTAGCGGATTTTTAGATGACAAAACTACGAAATTGTATGGTGTTGAAGCTGGGGGGCTTGGAATTGATACGGATAAACATGCTGCTACGTTGACGCTTGGAAGAGAAGGGATTATTCATGGAATGAAAACTTATGTGCTTCAAAATAAATATGGGCAAATTTTACCAGTTCACTCGATTTCAGCAGGACTTGATTATCCTGGAATAGGGCCTGAACATTCGTATTTACATGATATGAAAAGGGCAATTTATGCGCCGGTTACTGATAAAGAAGCGATGGATGCACTAATTTTGGTAACTAGAAAAGAAGGGATAATACCTGCGATAGAAAGTGCTCATGCACTTGCTTATCTGGAAAAACTTTGTCCGACACTTTCTAAAGATAGAAGAGAAACTATAATTGTAAATGTATCTGGACGAGGAGATAAAGATATGCATACAGTGTTTTCAGTATTGAGAGGAGATGACGTTAATGAATAGTATAAAGAATGTATTTGAGAAAAAAAGACAAAATGGAGAAAAAACAAATATTGGATATGTTGTCGCAGGTTATCCAAACTTGGAATTTACAAAAAATTTCTTAGAAAATTTGGATAAGACAAGCATTGATATATTAGAAGTTGGAGTTCCCTATTCAGATCCACTGGCTGATGGAAAACTTATTTCTGAAGCTTCTTTTGCAGCATCAGAAGCTGGAGTTACAACAGATACAGTATTTGATTTGATAAATGAAGTGAAAGAGAAAGTTACAAAACCGCTTGTATTTTTAATTTATTATAATTTAATTTTTTCTTATGGAATTGACAAATTTATTAAAAAATGTGTAGAATGTGGCATAAAAGGACTTTTGGTTCCTGATTTGCCTTATGAGGAAGCTAAAGAACTGTTTGAGAAAGCTAAAGAAAATAATATTGATTTTATTCCTTTTGTGAGTGTGACTTCACAGGATAGAATTGAAAAAGTTGCATCTAGGGGAAGTGGATTTGTATATGCAATTGGTTCGCTTGGAGTGACAGGAAGTAAACAAGTTGACTTACCAAGACTTGAAAAATTTATTGAAAATATTAGAACGAAAACTGATTTGCCTGTGTCATTGGGATTTGGAATAAAAAATAATGACAATGTTAATACAATGAGAAAATTTGCAGATGGAGTTATAGTTGGGACAAGTATAGTTGAGATCACAAAATCAAATGATGTAAATTTTACTATACAAAAGATAAATGAACTTTTTAAATAAAAAATATCAAAATTAATCTAAATATTACTAAATTAACTAAATAACTAAATTAATGGAAGAAAATTAAAAAGGTCTTCCATTTTTATTTTTAAAAAATAAATTTTACGAATATAAAAAAAAATGATATAATAATAAAAAAACAGGAGAAGTAATTTTAAAATGAGCAGTATAAAAAAAATGGTGTCATTGTTTTTGATGGCAAACGCTATCATGCTTTCGGCAAAGGAATTAAAATTGATGACATATAATATTTACGGAGCTAGACTTACAAATGGACAAAAATTGGGGCAGAGCATAAAGCCGTATTCACCGGACTTTGTTTCACTTCAGGAAGTTGACAGAAACACTCAGAGAAGTAATTTTAGAGATGTGACTTCGGATATTGCAAAAGAGCTGGGATATGGCTATTATTATTTTCAGAAAGCAATGGATTATGACAAAGGTGAGTTTGGAATTGCATTTATTTCAAAATATCCGATTGAAAAGATTTATAGCTACGAGTTGCCTTCGATGGGACGGGAAAGACGACAGCTCATAATTGCTGAAATTCAAAAAAAAGTTTTTGGGAAAAAAGTTTTAATTATGAATACACATTTGGATTTTAAACAGGAAATGAAACCTGAGGAAATAGAATCACTTGGAGTTTTGACAAGTTTTTTTGACAAAAATGACATAAAATTTATAAGCGGAGATTTCAATTTTTTACCGACAACAAGCTATTACAGCGAAATGATGAAAAATTGGAAAGATACTTATATGGAAACTCGTTCGCCTGAGATAAGATCGCTTGATAAACCAAGAATTGACTATATTTTTGGAAATAAGTCAAATAAATGGAGAGTTAAGTCAAGTTATTACATAAATGACAACACGCAAGACTGGACAAAATTATCAGACCATCTTCCATATATGGCTGTATTGGATATTCGCTAATTTAATTGAAAAATAAAAAAATTTGAAAGGAGAAGTTTTTTTATGAAAGTTTCTTTGATAATGCCGACGATAAATGTCACGAATGAGCTTATATTGTTTTTGGATAGCCTTTCAAGACAGACATTTAAAGATTTTGAATTGATTGTGATAGATCAGAATAAGCACGATGAAGTATTTGAAATTTTAAAAAGATATGAAAAGTTATTTGACATAAAATATGTGAAAAGCGATGAAAAAGGGCTTAGTCTTAATAGAAATAAAGGGCTTATTTTGAGAAATGGCGAAATAGTTGGATTTCCTGATGATGATTGTGAGTATGACGACGATACGCTAGAAAAAGTAGTTTCTTTTTTTAAGCGAAAAAAAAATTATAAAATCTATTCATGCCGTACGCTTGAGCGTGGGAAAAATTATGGAACAGGTGTTATGGAAACAAAAGATATGAATATTACACCTGATAATGTTGATACGACTGTAAAATCCATCACTTTTTTTGTGAATTATAACGGGGACGAAATAATTTTATTTGATGAGCAGTTGGGAGTTGGAGCAACTTATGGAAGTGGCGAGGAAACTGATTATGTGTTGACTTTGCTTCATAAAGGCTACAAAGGTAGATATTTTGCAAATGATATAATTTTTCATCCAGCGAAAAAAGGAAATTACAGTGATTTGACGAGAGCATATAACTACGCTTTGGGATTTGGAGCTTTGGCAAAAAAAGAAGTTAAATATAGAAAAAATAGAATGTATATTTTTAAATATTGGAAAAAAATCTTTAGAAGCTTTGTGGGAATGCTTATTACGAAAAATAAGGATTATCACAGAGTGGTTTTAAAAGGGAGAAGAGAAGGTTATAAAAAGTATAAAATGTAGTGATGGAGGAAAGAGAGGAAAGAATTTGATAATAAAAAAATGCCTTGGTTGTGGAATTGAATTGCAATGTGAAGACAAAAATAAAGAAGGGTTTGTTCCAGAAGAAAAACTTTGGACGCAAGAAAATTTGCTTTGTCAGAGATGTTATAAAATAAAAAATTATGGACAAAATTTGGCAAATAATTTTAGTTCGGAAGATTACAGAAAAGAAGTTTTACAAAGTGTAAAAAAATCTGACATAATACTTCCAATTTTTGATATTATTGACTTTGAAGGTTCGTTTACCGATGAAGTTCTGGACTATTTACGAGATTACAATTCAATAGTTTTGATTAATAAAATTGATTTATTGCCAGATTTTGTTCATCCAACAGAGATTTCAAATTGGGTAAAAGCAAGACTTGCCGAAGAGGGAATTGTGCCAGATGATATTGCATTTGTGAGTGCTAAAAATAAATATGGCGTAAATGGGATAATCAGAAAAATAAATAATATTTTTAAAAATAAAAAAGTGAGAGCGACAATTTTGGGAGTGTCAAATGTTGGGAAATCTTCGATTATAAATTTACTTTTAAAAGATGATAGAATCACAACTTCAAAATATTCTGGAACGACATTAAAATCAATAAATAATAAAGTTCCAGACACTCAGATTACAATTGTAGATACACCTGGACTTATTCCAGTTGGCAGAGTTTCTGATTTAATAAGCGTGGAATCTGGATTAAAATTGGTTCCAGCTGGAGAAATCTCAAGAAAGACGTTTAAGCTTGAAGAAAATCAAGTATTTATGTTTGATGTTTTTTGTAGATTTAAGATTTTAGAAGCAAATTCGGGGTACAAGACAATATTTTCAGCGTATAGCTCAAAAAATGTGAAATTTCATGTGACGCGTCAAGAAAGAGTTTCTGACTTATTAAAAGGAGATTTTTTTCAAATTTTATCCAAAAGTGAAAAGGAGAGATATTTTGAAAATAAATTTGTAACAAAAGTTATAGAAGTTAAAGAAAATGAAGAGCTTGTAATTGCAGGACTTGGCTGGATTAATGTCAAAAGAGGAACATTAAAAGTAGAAATTGTGTATCCAGAAGCGGTTAAAGTCGTTGTGAGAGAAGCAATATTTAAGTCAAAAAAAAATTAAAAAATGGAGAAGAATATGGCGTTTAATGAAAATAGTTCAAAAATATTGAAAAAATTGTTATTCAGAAGTATTTCTTTTGTGTTTGCATTCGCTGTTGCAATTTTTATTGTCGTAATCATGGCTTCAAGAAAAGCCGATAAATTAATAAAGGCTGATGTGCAAGTGGAGACGGCAAGATTTCAGAATGCTGTGAATGAATATTATAAAAAAGAGGGAATTTATCCTGAAATTGCGGGATTTGAAAATAATTTATCTCTTATCAAAAGTCCTAAAAATGACGGTTTTAATTTTAGTACATTCTATGGGACTGAACAAATTTATGAAATTCCTGAAAATTTGAAGCTTCATAGGGAAAGAAGCAACCAAATTGTAATAAAAAAAGATAAAAAAGGTGGCTGGGTCTACGATAAAAAAAGTGGAAAGGTTACACCAAATATTTAATAATTTAAAAAATATAATTATATGTTGATAATTAAACAAAAAAATGAAGGAAATCAAAAAAAATGAAATTTTCAAGTTTAGGGAGTGGAAGCAGTGGAAATTCCAGTTTTATTGAAATGGGAAATAAAAAATTTTTAATTGATGCAGGATTTAGCGGAAAAAGAACGGCTCAAAGATTGAATGACATAGAAAAGCGAATTGAAGACATAGAGGGAATTTTTGTGACGCACGAGCATACTGACCATATTCTGGGGCTTGGAGTTCTATCCAGAAGATATGATATTCCGATATATTTACACGAATTGACTTACAGCGTAATTAAAGATAAAATTGGAAAAATAGATAAAAAAAATCTTAATTTTATAAGAGAAGATAAAATTGTGATTGGAAATTGTGTGATAAATAATTTTGAAGTTATGCATGACGCAAAAAAATGTCTGGGCTACACTTTTGAATTTGGTGAAAAAAAACTTTCTTATGCGAGTGATGTTGGATGTGTGAATAATATTATAAGAGAAAATTTGAAAAATAGTGATGTCATCGTTTTGGAAAGCAACTATGACTACGAGATGCTTATAACAGGACCTTATCACTGGGAGTTGAAAAATCGTGTGAAAAGCAGATACGGTCACCTGTCAAATGAAGATGCGTCAAAGTTAGTTGGACAAGTTTTATGCGACAAATTAAAAAAAGTTTATTTAATGCATATAAGTAAAGATAACAACACGCCAGAACTGGCTTATAACTCGCTGCACAAGATTTTGAAAAAAGAAAACAGAAAAAATTTGGAAATTGAAGTTATTGGGGAGGCAGGTACAAAAATTTACAAATTACCTTAAAAAATCGTTAATTTAGTGGCGAAACTGTAAAATAAATATAAGAAATTAATTTTTTTGAAATTTTAAAAGGAAAAAATATGTGGGAAAATTTGGAAGTTGAAGTAGATATTTGCGAGAGATGTAAATTGGGGAAAAAATACGACAATGTCCGCATTGTTGGGCAAGGAAACCAAGAAGCTGAAATATTCTTTTTGATGGATGAAATAAATGGAAAAGAAGCAGAGAGAGGACTTTTGCTAGAAGATGAAAACGGAAAGTTATTAAAAAATTTTTTTAAATATTCAAATTTGGATATGAAAAGATGTTATTTTACAACTCTCACAAAGTGCTATAAAGCAGATAATATCATCGAAGAAGAAAACATCAGTGCGTGCAGTGTCTTTTTGGACACACAGATTGCTCTGGTGAATCCTAAATATATAATTTCAGTTGGAGAAAGGCCAACAAAAGCACTTATAAAAAGTCAAAAAGTAGATATAAAAAAAATGTTTGGCAAGGAGTACGACTATTTTGGGATAACTGTTATTCCAATTTATGACATTGACTATTTTTTGAATAAGACAACCGATAAGGAAAAATGGAAAATAGCAAATATATTTGCAAATATATAAAATTATTTAAAAAGTATTTATTTTAAGAAAGGAAATAAAAAGAATGATAGGAATAGGAATTGTAGGATTACCAAATGTAGGAAAATCAACATTATTTAATGCGATAACAAAAACACAGAATGCAGAGGCAGCAAATTATCCGTTTGCGACAATTGAGCCAAATGTAGGGCTTGTGAGTGTGCCAGATCCGCGGCTAAAGGCTTTGGAAAAAGTGATTAATCCAGAGAGAACGGTTGGAGCGACAGTTGAATTTGTGGATATTGCAGGGCTTGTGAAAGGTGCTTCTAAAGGGGAAGGGCTTGGAAATCAGTTTTTGTCGAATATTAGAAATACGGCTGCGATTTGCCAAGTTGTGAGATGTTTTGATGATGACAACATTATTCATGTGGAAGGAAGCGTTGATCCGATTAGAGATATTGAAACAATCAATGCGGAACTTATTTTTGCTGATTTGGAAACTGTTGAAAGAGCAATTCAGAAAAACCAGAAACTGGCTCGTGGCGGAAACGCTGAAGGAAAGGAATTACTTGCAGTTCTTGAAAGATGTAAGGCACATTTGGAAGAATTTAAATTATTAAAAACTTTGGAGTTTACTCAAAGGGAAGAAGAATTAATAAAAGTTTATCAATTTTTGACTATAAAGCCGATGATGTTTGCAGCAAATATTTCTGAAGATGACTTGACAAGCGAGACTGAAAATGACTATGTAAAAAAAGTTAGGGAATTTGCAAAACAGTATGACAGCGAAGTTGTGACTTTTTCGGCAAAAGTGGAAGCAGAACTAATTGAAATTGAAGATGAAGAGGAAAGACAAATGTTTATTGATGAACTTGGAATTAAAGAACCAAGTTTAAATAGATTAATTCGTGCTGGATTTAAATTATTGGGATTAATTACATATTTTACGGCTGGAGTGAAGGAAGTCAGAGCTTGGACGATTAAACAAGGAACAAATGCACAAAAATCGGCTAGTGAAATTCATACGGATATTGAAAAAGGATTTATTCGTGCAGAAGTTGTTTCGTTTGATAAATTTATTGAATTAAATGGATGGAACGGAGCAAAAGAGAAAGGTGCGATGCGGCTTGAAGGGAAAGAGTATATTGTGCAAGATGGGGATGTTATGTTCTTTAGATTTAATGTTTAAGAAAAAAATAATTTTTCTTTTTCTTCTTTTATTTAGTTCAGTAGTTATATTTGGTAATACAAATAACCAGACTTTAGAAGTTTGTAAATATTTTAAAGGTGGAGATAGTAAGAAAAAATTTAATCCATATACTGGAAAAACAAATATTCCTTTTAAAAATGGTATTTACAAATGTGAAAACACGAATGTTTTGTTTAGAGTATTTATATTGAAATATCTTTATGTTGATGATTTGGATATTTCTGGAACACTAACTTTTGAAATAAAAAATGGAAGAATGGTAAAATTTGAAGCAAGAGATTCAAAAACTGGTAAATTAGAATTTTCTGCACAATATAATCAAAGTGGACCTGTTGGGGAAATGTATGTTGATAAATCTTTTGGATTTGGTAATGAAAATTCTTTAAAATTAAATTATAAAAATGGTAAACCAGTTGGAGAAATGGAAGAATATTATGATAATGGAAAACTTTATAGAAAAGCTACTTTGAGAAAGAAAAATAATTTTCATCCATTTAGTAATCCAGATGATTTTAAAGATTATGTGGAATATTATGAAATATATGATATAAATACAGGAGAAATTGTAAAAAAGGAAAGTTTGGCTAATAAAACGGGAATTATCTGGAAATATAATTCTAAAACTGGAAAATTGGAAATGGAAAGTCATTTGGAAAATGGAAAAATATTTTTGGAAAAAGAGTATGGAGAAGATGGAAAAATAATTCAGGAATATAATTATTAAGATATTTAAAATAATCGTTGTGATAAAAAGCAGCGATTTTTTATTTAGCAAAAATATATTCAAGTTCTTAATGAAAATAAATATTTGCTTTTTAAACAGGGAATATTATAAAATATAATTTTAAATAGAGTTTAGTTTATAAAAAAATTATGATATAATAAACCTAAACGATTTAAAAATTTGAATAAAAAATTGAGTGAATTTTGGATAAAAAAGAAGGAGGTTTGTATTGTGAAGAAATTAGAGGAGAGTAGAATTCTTGCTATGGCTCCGAATGCTTCGGCGATTTCAAATGCAAAAAAATTGTGCAATAAAGGGGCATTTTTGAAATTATGGCGTTCGGTTGACGATACTTTGTATATGGGCGAGTGTAAGGGAAGTGGGAAATCGAATTATACGGTTTCAGTGGATTTTATTGATGAAGAAAATCCTGTTACACGATGTACTTGTCCAAGTAGACAATTTCCTTGTAAGCATGGATTAGCTTTGTTATTTGAGATATTGAGAGGGAAAAAATTTGAGGAGTGTGAAATACCAGAAGATATTTTGGCAAAGAGAGAAAAAAAGGAAAAATTAAAGGCTAAAAGGGCGAATGAGGAAAAGGAAGTTAAGAAAAAAACTTCTTCAAAAGCATCTAAATCAGCTAGAACAAAGAAAATTAAAAAGCAACTTGAAGGGCTAGATTTGATAAAGAAAATAAGTTCGCAATTATTGAAAGTTGGACTTTCTGCAATGGGGAGTGTTTCGATTACAGAGTATCGAGATATTGTAAAACAATTGGGAGATTATTATTTGCCAGGACCACAAGTTTTGTTTCAAAGATTACTTTTGGAAATTCAGGCGTATAAAGAGGATCAGGATAAGGGACATTATCAGACGGCTTTAGAATGTTTGAAAAAGTTAAGGGCGATTGAGAAAAAAGGTAGAGAGTTTTTGAATGAGCAACTTGAAAAAAACGATCCAGAATTGACGGATAATACGTTGTATGAGGATTTAGGAGGTGTGTGGAAGTTAACTCAGTTGAATGATTTGGGGTTAAAAAAGGAAAATGCGAGATTGGTGCAGCTTTCATTTGAAGTGAATTATGATGAGGCTAGTAAGATTTTTACAGATTGTGGATACTGGATTGATTTAGAGAGTGGGGAAGTGTCATATACTGCCAATTATAGACCTCGTTCGGCGATGAAATATATTAAGCAGGAAAATTCTAATTTTTCGTTATTGACGGTGCCTACATTAACTTTTTATCCAGGTGGAGTTAATAAGAGAATAAGATGGGATGCTGCTAGTTTTGATAAAATTGAAAGTTCTTGTTACAAAGAGATAAAAAAACATGCTCAAAATATAGATCATGCTGTAAAAATTGCTAAAAATGAATTAAAAAATATTTTGACAAATAATAAAGTGGTTTTATTACTAGAATTTGAAAAAATTATGTTTGTTGAAGAAGAAGGTAAGAAAAAATATATTTTAATTGATAAAAATCAAAAGATGATAGAGCTTAGAGATAAAAAAAGCAAGGAATTTTCAGAAAATTTCTATGAACTTTTGCCAAATGAATGTTTGGAAAATCAAGTGATGTTTACAAAATTATTTTATGAAGGTAGAAATATTTATGCCCAAGCACAAAGTATCATAACTGATGATAAAATTATTCGTTTTGGATTTTAGAATGAAGTTTAGGAGGGAGAAAAAATGAATTTAGAACCGTTATATGAATTGAAGAATAGGCTTGAAAATGTTTCGATTGTTGGGATAAATTTGGTGAAAGATGATTTTCGTTTACAAAGAGCTGTTGATCAAATGAAGGGATATGCTTCGGCTGCCAAAGTATTTAAACAAATTTATGAAATGGGGCAAAAATTGATTGAAGATGATGAGGAAGATAAATGTGATTTATTATTAGATTTGTTGGCTTTGCTTGATGCGGTGCTTTGTACCCAAGCGACAACTTATTCAGGTGATAATTTGCAAAAAATAGAAACGACTGCTGGAAAAGAAAATTTTTATCAAGAACTTCATTACAGTGAGTTGAGTGAATTAATTGCTGCATTTAAAGGAACTGGTGGTGGTCGTTTCAGAGTTATTGATTCGACATTGCGATGGGATAATCCTGAAATAGTGAATGATTTTAGAGTGAAAAAATTTATGATAAACGGACTTAATGATAGTTATTCTGGAATTATAGATTTAATGATTAAAATGTTAAAGAAACAGGGGAAAGAGATAGTTCCGCTATTGAAAGAAGGATTTAATCCTCAAGGTAAAAAGGAAATGATTGCCCGATTGGAAATTATCAAGGATATTTGTAAAGGTGAGGAAAATGAATTTTATAAATATTGTGTTGAAAATGGTGGAAAAGAAGTGAAAGAAGTTGCGATTGGAGCTTTGGCATATAATCAGGATAACGTTGACTATCTTTTAGATTTAATGAAAAAAGAACGTGGGAAATTGAAAAATAAAGTGTTTGAAAGTCTTGCGTATATGGATGATGAGAGAGTCAAAAAAGAGTGGGATAAATTTTTTAGAAAAAAACCGTTTGAAAATATGGAATATATGGCGAGAACAGAGCAGCAATGGGTTAAGAATTATTTGGAAAATTATGTTGAGGAATATGTTAAAGGATTGAAAAATAGGGATTTGTCTGACAAAAATGAAAAATATAATATTCAAAGAGAAATTTCAATATTATGTTCGTGTACTAAAAATAAACTTACAGATAAGATGGTGAAATTATATAAAAAATTGTATCGATATAATGAATATGAGATTGAAAAAATTTTAAAAAATAAGAATTGTTCTAATAGGATTGAAATTTATTATTT
>ERZ773022.1854-NODE-1854-length-13402-cov-7.524462_pt1 | contig 13402 bp, 14 predicted proteins | sample MGYA00580839_ERZ773022 | MGnify/ENA primary metagenome ERZ773022 (study PRJEB29015, sample SAMEA2738020) | human oral metagenome | biome: human oral; feature: human-associated habitat; material: dental | place: China | collected 2044 ... | reverse complement strand
GGCGGATTCCCGTGAGGATCACCGTGCCGATGCCGCCGCCGACCGCCGCCTGCGGACTGAACGCATCGTGCAGGATGAGGGCAAACATCCCCGGCACGGCATCGATGTGCATGACGACAATGATGAGCGCGATGAGGAGATACAGCCCAGCCATGATCGGCACGAGGAACGTCGTAAACGTCGCGATGCGGCTGAGCCCTCCAAAGATCACGAGTGCCGCCAGCACCGAGAGGGCGATGCCCATGATCCACGTCTCCACGCCGAACGCCTTCTCCACCGACAGCGCAATCGTATTCGCCTGTACCGAGACGTAGATCAGGCCGAACGTCACGGAGATCAGCACGGCAAAGAGCTTTGCCACGGCGGGCTGACCGAGTGCATTCTGGATGTAGTAGGCAGGGCCGCCGTGAAAGAGCCCGTGGCCGCGCGGAATCTTATAGATCTGCGCGAGCGTGCTCTCCACGAACCCCGTCGCCGTCCCGACAAAGGCAATCGCCCACATCCAGAACACCGCACCGGGGCCGCCCGTCACAATGGCAATCGCAACGCCCGCAATATTGCCGACGCCGACGCGCGACGCCGTACTGACGCAGAACGCCTGAAACGACGAGATCGCCTTGCGCCCGCTCGGACGACGGCCGAGATCCCCCGTGAGGAGGCGCACCATCTCGGGCAATGCGCACAGCTGGACGAGCTTCGTCGAGAGCGTGAACCACAGCCCGCAGCCGACGAGGACGACGATGATGATATAAGTCCACAAAAAGTCATTGATCGTCCCCACAGCAGAATTAAGAAAATCCATCGTATCACCCTTTCCTATAATAAAACAGCATCCATCATAAGCGAAAAAAAAGGTTCTTGTCAAATTGCATCCATGTATTCTTTCATGTTTTTTGGAAATACAGAAAATAAATCTGCCGACAGGCTGTATGGTGTGCACAGCATCTTTACTTCTCTTTCAAAAGAGTGTAGAATGTTGATAGTTGTAAACTCAGGGATAAAAAGACGGGGGATATGTCATGCTGAAAAAGACAAAAATTATATGCACACAGGGTCCTGCCACAGATCCGGACGGCGTCGTCGATGCACTCATCGAGAGCGGGATGAACTGCGCTCGCTTCAATTTCTCCCATGGCTCGCACGCGGAGCATCTGGAACGCATCAAAAAGGTACGCGCTGCAGCAGAGCGCTCGGGCAAGATAATCTCGTTGATCCTCGACACCAAGGGACCGGAGATGCGTCTCGGCGAATTCGCCGCCGGCAAGGTACACCTCGAAAAGGGCAACAAATTCACCCTCACTTATGACGACACGCCGGGTGATGAGACACACGTCAGCGTCAACCACAAGAAGCTCTACACTGAGGTCAAGCCGGGCGACAAACTGCTGCTCTCCGACGGGCTGGTGGAGCTCGTCGTCGATGAGATTCGCGGCAAGGACATCGTGACCACCATCCTGAACAGCGGGGCGATGTCTACGCGTAAGCGCGTCGCAGCGCCCGGCATTGAGCTGAGTCTGCCCGCTATCTCCGAGCAGGATGAACGCGACATTATCTTCGGGATCGAGAACGATATGGACTTTGTCGCAGCATCGTTCATCCAGCGCCCTGCGGACGTAGAAGAGATCCGTCACCTGATCGCAAAGCACGGCGGTCACATGGAAATCATCCCGAAGATCGAGAACCTCGCAGGCGTCAACAACTTCGACGAGATCCTCGCTGTCTCCGACGGAATCATGGTGGCACGCGGCGACCTCGGTGTCGAAGTTCCCGCAGAGGACGTCCCTGTCCTCCAGAAAGAGATTATCCGCAAGTGCAACGCGGTCGGCAAGCCCGTCATCGTCGCCACGCAGATGCTCGAATCCATGACGGAGAATCCGCGTCCGACACGTGCTGAGGTCTCCGATGTCGGCAATGCCATCTTCGACGGTGCAGACGCGATCATGCTCTCCGGCGAGACAGCAAACGGCAGCTACCCGGTCGAGGCAGTCAGAACGATGAACACCATCGCTCTGCGCTGTGAAGCATCGCTTGAGTACGACACACTCATCCGCGCACGTCAGATCCGCGAGCGTTCCTCCACAACGGATGCCGTCTCTCACGCAACGGTTCAGCTTGCCTACGAGACAAGTGCCACCGCCATTCTCACACCGACCCAGTCCGGCTACACGACGCGCGTCGTGTCGAAATACCGCCCAAAGGCGACCATCGTTGCCTACGCGCCGAGCCCAATGGTTGCACGCCACATCAACCTGCGCTGGGGCGTCTACTCCATCCAGGGACGCAAGTGGACGAGCGCCGAGGACATGCTCGACTCCTGTACGCAGAGTGCCCTCGAGAACGGCTACGTCGACCACGGCGACAAGATTGTCATGGTCTCCGGCATGACCTACAACGAGGGCGGTGCCATCGCCGTCCGCGTCACGACGATTCACTAAACGGAGCAAATGCCCCCTATACGGCTTACACAGCCCGCTGCATCTGTATATATCCCATACTCCTCCGCTCGCGGCAGGGGAGAGGGCTCGCAAAGCGGCGGAGGGGAAAATGGGAAGGGCTGATGTACGGAACAGAATGCTTCGTACATCAGCCCTTATTGATGAAAGGAGCTTTTCTATGGAAATGATTCACAGCGATAACGCCCCCGCCGCTCTCGGGCCCTACAGCCAGGCGATGCGCGTCGGCAGCCTCGTCTACACCTCGGGGCAGATCGGCATCGACCCCGCCGCAGGCAAGATCACATCGGCCACTGTCGACGGACAGGCGGCACAGGTCTGTGCGAACCTGCGTGCCGTCCTCGCCGCCGCCGGCACCGACCTCACGCGCGTTGTCAAGACCACCTGCTTCCTTGCGGACATGGGCGACTTCGTGGCATTCAACGAAGTCTACGCCCGCCACTTCACGAGCAAACCTGCGCGCTCCTGCGTCGCTGCAAAGGCGCTTCCGGCAGGTGCACTCTGCGAGATCGAGGTCATCGCCGAGGTATAACGCCCTAGCATAATCTGCCCCCCATTTGATATTGCAATTTAGGGATATAATTGGATGATAGGCTTGCATGAGAGATTTCCATGTATTCATGGAAAAATATCAGAAAGGACCGTATGCTGTCGCATACAAAAAATGCAGGCTCGACGAAAAGGGCATTATCTCCTTCTCAAGGACGATCCATGTATGAACGAACAGGCATGGAAAAACACACCTCTCCTGCAAATGCTATAACGGATCAACAAAAAAGCAGTTCTGTCAAGGATAAATTTACCTTAACCGAACTGCTTTTTTGTTTAGTGTAGTTACTTCATGAAATATGGAAAAACTTTATCTCCTACCAGCTTATCATCTCCTACAATTTCCTTTAATGGTGTGGGAACTTTTATGTTCAATGCTTGAGGTGTAAATATTATTCCACCCACACGATAAGATCTAAAGTCCAATGTGCTGCTATAAAGTTTTTTCGCTTCTTTGTCGTAAAAGTATAAAATGTGCTCAGCTGACGCCCATGACGAAGTTGGATGTTTATACACGCGCAACACATAGGCGATATACTGTGAAAAGGTGCCATTGTTTATGAGTGCTTTCGAATTCGCTTCATCTACATAATATTCTGCTGTATCTGTATCTGCCACATATACCCACCTTGAATCATCAACAAACTGTAATTTAACATCTGCATTCATTTTGTTAAATGTCGATGCGTATATAGGCGAATTGATGCAGGCGAGAACCATGCCAAAACAAAGCAACACAAAAAGAATTCTTTGCATTATTCATCACCTTCCCTAATCATGATATCTATTAAACAATCTAGCTTGATTTGCGCAAAAAGTCAATAGTATTTGAGTATATCCATTAAATAGAATCGCCCTATCAAATTTCCTATTTGCCGCCGTATAAAAAGAGTGCCGTCCAAGCGCCTCTTCTCCTGTCTGACAGAGTATTAGAAACTACGAAATAGATGCATAAAAAAGGACGGCATTGAGAGCGTCCCCCCTCATCATGCCGACCTCGTCAATCAACTCTTACTCCATCACCATCGGCTCGATCTGCTCATCCTTCATAAAGCGGCTGAGCTTCTGCACGCTCGCCATGAGATTGCGGTAGTTCTCCGGCGTCAGCGACTGCGGTCCATCGGAGAGGGCTCGTGCGGGATTCGGGTGCACCTCGATGATGAGCCCATCCGCTCCTGCCGCGATAGAGGCGAGGGACACGGGCTTAATCATGCGCCACTTTCCCGTACCGTGACTCGGGTCGGCAATGATCGGCAGATGCGAGAGGTGCTTGATCGCGGGAATCGCGCTGACGTCAAACGTGTTGCGCGTATACGTCTCATACGTGCGGATGCCGCGCTCACAGAGAATGACGTTCGGGTTGCCCTCATTCATGATGTACTCAGCAGCATTCAGCCACTCGTCGATGGTCGCAGCGAGTCCGCGCTTCAGCATGACGGGCTTGCCCGCACGTCCGACCGCACGCAGAAGGCCGAAGTTCTGCATATTGCGTGCGCCGACCTGCAGAAGATCGGCGTAGGCGGCGACCGTGTCCACTGCCTCGACCACCGTGACCTCCGTCACAACGGCAAGTCCCGTCTTCTCACGCACCTCGGCGAGGTACTTCAGCCCCTCCTCCTCGAGTCCTTGGAACGCGTAGGGCGAGGTGCGCGGCTTATACGCACCGCCGCGGATGAACTGCGCGCCGCCTTCCTTGATGATCTCTGCTGTTTCGAGCAGCTGCTCACGCGACTCCACTGCGCAGGGTCCCGCCATGACCACGGGCGTGCCGTCACCGATCTTGATGCCGCGGATATCCACCACCGTCGCGGCGGGATGGAACTCGCGGCTCGCGAGCTTATAGCTCTTCGAGATCGCGACTGTCGTCTCAACGCCGTGCATCGCATCCAAGGGCGTTGCGGCGAGCTTCGTCTTGTCGCCGATCACGCCGACGATCTTCTGATGCGCGCCCTCCATCACCTTTGCTTCGAGACCTTTTTCCTCAATTGCCTGAATGACGCCCTCAATATCAGCCTGCGTGGCATCCGCATTCATAATAACAACCATCGTAAAACTCCTTTATCCCTAAGGAAGCACTGATAAACTCAGCACCGCCGTCTTAGTACATCTTTTTCGCCCTGTCTGTGCCCTAGAATCCTCCACATAGCTCTTGCTATGCGTCCGGTTTGCTGCCTCAATCGGACAAAAATCTACGCCAATCTGAGAGCCTGTTTTATCAGCGATTCCCTAAATCCCTAAATCCCTAAAAAACAGCGGTGCTCCCTATTCATTGTGAGCGAGATGTACCGGAAATCGCCCCAACTCCTTCAGCCAGATGCTCCGCCGTGCGACGGCGGCGATCGCCTCCTCTGCGGCATCGCTGTGCGCATCGAGATCAAAAAAGAAAAGATACGCGCCCAGCTCCGTCCGTGCAGGGCGAGACTCAATGCGCGTGAGATTCACCTCGCGGCGGGCAAACTCACCGAGGACATTGTAGAGTGCCCCCGGACGCGAACCGTCGATCTGTGCCACCAGCAGCACCGTATCGGGTGCTGCGGGGGGCGATGTTTCCTGCGCACGCACGACCTCAAAGAAACGTGTGCAGTTCGCTCCGCTGTCCTCAATCCTACCCGCGATCTCCACCAGACCATTCAACACACCTGCCCGCCGCGTACAGATCGCCGCCGCTCCCGCATCTACAGGCAATGCACCAACCATCTCCGCCGCACGCGCCGTGCTCGCCGTCTTGATGAGCTCCGCCTGCGGGCAGTGCTGCAGGAGAAACGTCCCGCACTGCGCGATGGGCTGTGCATGGGAGTAGATCGTACGGATCTCCACATCTGCGCGCCGCGCCATCAGATAGTTGTGGACAGGCCAGATCACCTCACGGTTCACACGCAGAACATCCGTGTGTGCGAGCACATCGAGCGTCACGGCGATTGCCCCCTCGAGGGAATTCTCCACAGGGACAAACGCCGCATCCACCGCTCCCGTCTCCACCGCATGAAGACACGCCCCGATATCGCCATAGCAGACAATCTCGCGGTCAAGTTTCTGCCACTCCACGAGATAGCGTGCCGCCGCCTCACTGTGCGTCCCCGCGGGGCCGAGCACCCCCATCGTCTCTTTCACCAGCACGCCCTCCTCATACAAAAAGACGTATCATATCATACTATATGTACGGCTCGTTGACAAGTCTATTGCGAAACACTTTCATTACTATATCATTTCCCCCAAGGTTCGCCAATATGTTATAATCATTTAAGTAATCAACAAAGGAGCAGCTATGACCCCAAACGATTATCTGTCCATCCTGCACTGCATCGCAGGCCTCAAGGAGCGTACGCGCCACGCTTGGATGAAATCCGGACGACAGGAGAGTGTCGCCGAGCACAGTTGGCGCATGGCGCTGATGGCGTATTTTCTGCACGACCAGTTCCCCAAAGCCGACCTCACGCGCGTCCTCCTCATGGCGCTCCTGCACGACGTAGGAGAGGTATTTACAGGCGACATCCCAACTTTTGAAAAAACAGACGCCGACCGTGCCCGTGAGCACGAGCTCCGCGACAAATGGATCGCCGCACTGCCCACTCCCTACACGGAGGAGATACGTGCCCTTTTTGACGAGATGGATATGTGTGAGACCGAGGAAGCCCGCCTCCTCAAGGCACTCGACCGCATGGAGGCAGTCATCACGCACAACGAGTGTGGTCCTGCTGCATGGCTGCCCCTCGAATACGACCTGCAGCACACCTATGGCGTGAAAGAGTCAGCGTTCTCTCCCGTACTCAAAGGGCTGCGCGCAGAGGTAAACCGTGAGGTCGATGAAGTGATCGCATCATTGCAAAAGGAAGATGAAAGATGAAAACGAACTATGGCAATTGGATCTCCGCACCGATGATGAAAACTCTCGCATCCATTGCGGGCGGACTCTACATGTTCACCGCGCTCTATGCGCTCATTTTCGACCGCGTGACGGCCCCCTTCTTCATCCTTTTCATTCTCTCCTTCGTCGCAACCGTTGTCGTCATCTATATGTACTACTGCCGCCGTGTATTCGACTTCGAAGGCGGCGGGCTCATGCGCCGCATTCACAGCTATCTGCTCGATCATCTGCCGTGGGACGGCCGCGGCAGGGTGCTTGAGGTCGGCTGCGGCTCGGGCGCACTCAGCATTGCCGCAGCGAAACGCTTTCCGCTCGCTGCGGTACAGGGCATCGACTACTGGCCGCCAATGTGGAACTATGGGCAGGCACAGTGCGAGACAAACGCCGCCGCCGAAGGTGTCGCAGATCGCTGCACATTTCAGCACGGTGACGCAGCGAAACTCGACTTCCCCGACAATCATTTCGACGCTGTTGTCAGCAACTTTGTTTTTCACGAAGTACGCACGCAAAAGGACAAATTCATGCTCGTTGAGGAAGCTCTGCGCGTACTGAAAAAAGGCGGTGCGTTTGCCCTGCATGACACCTATGGGAACAAGGATATGTACGGCAGCATGGATGAATTCGTTGCCTGCCTCAAACAGCATGGCATTGCCGACGTATCCTACCTCCCGAATACCGAGCGAAACATCCCCATGCCCGCCCTCCTCCGCTTTATGCTGCGCGGTGTCGGCATGCTCTATGGAACAAAGTGACTTGTGCCATAGACGAACGTTTTACTGTAAATTTCGAAAGGAAACGGTCACCGCATCCATAGAAAGGACGATCACCATGAAACTCTCCACACTGCCCGCTGCCCTCGCTGCCGCCGCTCTCCTCTGCGCCCCCCATTCCTTCGCTGTGCCTGCGCCCGCATCAAAGGACAGTGCACCAAGCATCCCGCGGCCTGCGTTCCCTGCCGAACTCCCGCAGACAAAAAATATCGACGCCAAACTCGCCGCAGGGCTGCACTTTTCCCTCCCTGCACCGCATCTCGACATCCTCCCCATGCCGGGGCCTGCCGCCGCCGAGGTCACCATTCTCGGCGAGCCCACTGCAACCGAAGAGCAGATGCTCGCCTGCCTCCTCGCCCGCAACCCAAAGCCAAAGCTCACGGGCTCTCCCAAGGAACTTGTCCACGCCTACTACGAGGAAGCAGAGCGCGAGGGCATCCGCCCCGACGTTGCCCTCTCACAGGCGTACAAAGAAACGGGCTTCTTCGCCTACGGCGGCGACGTGGACTGGCGGCAGAACAACTTCTGCGGACTCGGCGCAACGGGGAACGGCGCAAAGGGACTCTCCTTCCCCGACATGCGCACGGGCGCGCGCGCGCACATCCAGCATCTCCTCGCCTACGCAAGCACAACGCCGCCGCACAGCCCCATTGTTGATCCGCGCTATGACCTTCTCCGCACAAAACGCCCCGACATCTTCGGCAAACTCACGCACTGGGTACAGCTCAACGGCGTCTGGGCCGTCCCCGGCACCACCTACGGACAAGGCATCCTCGCCATCCGTGACCGCGCGGCTCTCCCTGACGGCTCCGACGCCTCCCTCCATGCCGCCAACGCGCGCATCATGCAGGCGGCCGACGTCGACGGCTACATCTATCGCGGACTCGTCTACCTCCACCGCGGCAATGCCTCTGCCGCACTCGCTGACTTTAACGCCGCACAAAAACGCAGTACTCGCCGCCCCGAACCATACCTCGGCATTGCCCTCACACACACGGCGACAGGCAACCGCAAAGAAGCCCGCCGTGCCTACGAGGCATACCTAAGACTTGCTCCCAACGATGCCGGAGCACTCTACAACTACGGACTCACCCTCTTCACAGAAAACGCTCCTGCACAGGCAGTTCCCATCCTGCGTGATGCCATCCAACATAATGCACAAAATACCGACGCATACAGCGCTCTCGCCGTCGCCCTCATCCATACGAAGGATTACGCAGGTGCATGGAAAGCCCTCGCAGACGCTGCTGCCATCGCCCCCGCAAATCCTGACATCCTCATCAACCAGATTCTCCTGCAGGCATGTCTGAAGGAGACGGATAGCAAGAAAGAAAAGAGAAAGTAAGTAAAACAACGAAGGCGACAGCTGAGGATCATTCCCTCGACTGCCGCCTTTTTAGATGGTTACGCCTTTCCTACGCTGCCCATGACCTCCATCTTCTGCATCACATATTCCTGAACTTCCGCCATACCGCGTATGCTGTACTTTTTCGGATCAAATGCATCCGGCTGCTCTTTCATGAACGACTTAACACCATTTGTGAAAGCGATGCGCAGATCGGTCGCATAGTTCACCTTGCAGATGCCGCGACTCACACAGTCACGTACCTGTTCATCTGGAACACCCGATGTTCCGTGCAGCACAAGCGGAACATCGACCAGCTTGCGGATGGAACTTAGGCATTCGACATTGACGTGTGGAGTTCCCTTATAGACGCCATGTGCCGTACCAATACCGACGGCGAGAGAATCCACTGCTGTCCGTTCAACAAAGATTTTCGCCTCCTCGGGATCCGTATAGAGATTATCATCCCCACCTTCGAGATCATCTTCCTTACCACCGACCTTTCCCAGTTCCCCTTCAACTGGCACATTGCTTGCATGACAGACTGTGGTAACGGATGCCGTGAGTGCAATATTTTCCTCAAATGGAAGCTTCGAACCATCGATCATAATTGAGGTATAGCCCGTACGAAACGCCGCTATTGCCATCTGAAAACTATCTCCATGGTCAAGGTGCATCGCGATGGGAACTTTGGTCCGCTCTGCTGCTGTACGTACATTCGCCAAATAGTAATCAAGCCCCGCATAGCGAATGGTGCCCGGTGTCGTCTGCATAATGACTGGAGACTTCTGTTCCTCTGCCGCAGCGAGTACCGCCATGACCATCTCCATATTCTCCACGTTAAATGCACCAACGCCATAGTGTCTCTTCTGCGCGTCGAGGAGCATTTCTTTCGTTGTAACCAGCATGACTTATCTCCTATGCAATAGACTCCAACACTTCCACGCACGTCTGTGCAAAAATTCTTTCCACATTCTGCGGGCTCACCATACCGCTCTCTTTCTCCAAAACATTTGCTGCACCGCAGGCGGAAGCGAATCGGAGCATTTCCTCTACGTCATATCCACGGCAAAGTCCGATCGCAATCCCTGCGACAAACGAATCCCCTGAGCCGACCGCGTTAATGACATTAAGGCGTGGTAGTCGTATACGATAGACGCGCCCCTTCCATCCTGCGACTGAGCCATCCGCCCCGAGAGAGATCACAGGAAACGCAACTCCGTTCTCCATAAAGGAACGAAGTTCTCGCACTGCATCTTCCGGTGTAGAAATCTTATGTCCCGTAAGCATTTCAATTTCATCACGGTTTGGTTTAATAAAAAATGGCTGTGCGGGAAGGCTGTCCATAAGTGTTGTTCCGCTCGTATCAAGCAGGAAATGTTTTCCTGCTTTGCGCGCAAGAGAGATCAGCTCAGCATAGAAGGTATGCGGCACTCCCTGTGGAAGGCTGCCTGACCCGACGACAACATTGACAGACGAAAGAAGCATTCGATACTTCGTGCGAAATGCCTCCATCTCGACGGGTGAAACCACAGGGCCCGCTTCTAACACCTCGGTTTGCCTACCATCCGGTGTGCCGATATTGATACAGGAACGTGTCTCACCTTGAATCGTAACAAAATCCTGATGTATTCCTTTTTTACTGAGAATCTCCATGATCATCGCACCTATATGTCCGCCGAGGAATCCCGTAACAAGATATTCCTCACCAAGGCGACTGCATACATTCGCTACATGTAGTCCTTTGCCGCCAGCTGTATTCTCCGTAGAGAGGGCTCGTGCGACGCCTCCATGAGGAAGTGCAGCAACTGTATAGATTTTGTCAAGAGAGCAATTCAAATTCAGTGCTAGTATCATGACGTGACCTTTGCTTATTCCTCGCCGCGATCTTCGACAAGGCTACGATACTGCTTGCGCGACCATACAACAGTAAACACGACACAAAGAAGATAGAATCCACCAACAGCAACAAGCCCTGTCACATTCGTCGCCGTAAGAGCCTGCGTCAAAATATAGGTGATCGGACTGCCCCCCTGATCGAGTGATGCAACACGTGCCATCGCATCGGTGAGTTGGCCTGCATTCTCAGCAAGTGTCGTATGCAGAGCAATCATCTGATTGGATGTCCAGATTGTCATGAACATAACGACCGCACCTGTAATCAGTGTGCGAAATAGATTCCCCCCATGAACGCCAACCGCCATCGCAATAAAAAAGCCGATTGTGGGCAAATCACCGAACGGAAGAATCTGATTGCCCGGAACAAGGGCGGCGATAATGATCGTCACAGGAATAAAGAGAAGCGATGCCGTGACGACGACAGGATCTCCGAGGAGCAGTGCACAGTCAAGGCCAATGAAGAACTGCGAATTCTTGAACTTCTTCTGCAGCTTCTCGCGTGCCACCTCCGAGATGGGCAGGAGCCCGCCCATAATATACTTGACAACAACAGGCATCAGGACGATGACCGCCGCCATCTGAATGGCAAGAGTCAAAACACCGCGTACATCGTAGCCGGCAAGAACGCCAATGACAATGCCCATGATTGCCCCCATAATGGATGGCTCGCAAACAGTACCAAAACGTTTCTGCAGGTGCACTGGATTAAAATCGATGCTGCGAATGCCAGGGATACGATCCATCACCACGTCCACGAATACGGCGATCGGTGCAAACCACCCCGTCGTACCATGTGGCATCGCAATGCCCTCGAGTCCAAAATAACGTTCTACCGTCGGCGCAAACCAGTCGCCAATCTTATAAGCAAACGCTGCATGAAGGGCAACCGCTGCGATTCCGAGAGGATAACTCCCTGTCGCGATGTCGACAATCGCACCTGTGAAGGCAAAATGCCAGATATTCCAAATATCGATGTTCACCACACGCGTTAGCTTCAATGCAATCATGACAACGTTGACGATAATCGCAACAGGAATCGCAACGAGTGCAATGCGGCTTGCCCACGTCATCGGCGAGGAGCCCGGCCAACCGATGTCAATGATATTCATGCTGATTCCGAAGTTTGCCGACATCGCCTGTGCTGCAGGAGCGAGGTTCGTCAACATAAGACCGATCACCAGGCCTATCCCGATAAAGCCGATACCGATCGAAATTCCACTTTTGATTGCCTTACCGATAGGGGTGCCAAGCACAACAGCGACAACAAAGATCACAAGCGGCAACATAACCGCTGGGCCAAGATTTACAAAATATTGAACGATTTCCAAAATGGCGTCCATGATATACTCCTTTCCGTCTGCGAAACAGGATTCCACCCTGCCTCATCTCATCGAAACGCAGCGTATAGTTGTGGGTTATTTCGTCAAGTCTCCAAAATGGAAAGAATCTTCTCCTCCGTCGCCTCACGGTTCATCCCCGTGAGAAATGCCATACCATTAACATATGGCGCGTCGAATGTCGGCTTAATACGCATGGTCGTAACGACAAGATCTGCTCCCGCCGCTGCATCATCAAGCTCAATGATGCGCATCTGCTGTACATCAGCAGCTATTCCATGCGACTTACAGAGATCACGAATGGCATCAGCCGCTACCGTTGACGTTGCTACGGCACCGCCGCAGGCGACAATAATTTTTTTCATGACTACCCCTCCTAAATCTGCTATTGATCACAATTCTAAATTCCTCTGCAGGGCATTTAGCAGTGCATTCATATCATGGCTATCCATGAGCTCTTGGACAAGCTCCGGCTGCTGGAAGGAAAGAAAGAGTTTCTTTAAAATTTCCAGATGCTGTTGCTGATCCTTCAATGCAAGAAAAAAGACAAGATTCGCCGATACGATATCCTCCGGATTCTCCATCGACTGAAAGTTCACGGGCGACTGCAATTTAGCGACAGCAATGCCGCTGCGACGAACATTCCCCTCCGGCGTTGCGTGCGGGATCGCAATGCCAACGTTTTGAAGCTGTATCCCCGTTGGAAAATCTCTCTCCCGTGCAAGGGCAGCACCAATATAGTCCGTCGTTACACAATCTTCGGCAACGAGCACCTCACCCATACGGCGTATTGTATTTTCCGCACTGTCTGCGGCAAACGGCTCGCAGATGAGTTCCGCACGGAACAGATCCTGCATCATCCTTCGCCCCCTATATCACATACATCACTTTCACGGCATTGCTCGTCCGATTCGTCAGGGTTTCAAAGGCGCGCATCCCATCAGACAATGCGAATCGATGCGTAATCAATGGATCGACCCGCACCTTCCCTGCAGCAAGATACTCTGCGGCAGCCGTCCACTCCGCACCAGGAAACGGTGTGGAAAAACTCATCCACGAGCCGGTCACATGCAACTCTCCGCGCAAGATCCGCTCGAATGTCCCTCCGGGCAAAGTCACATCTCCATGTGCCGTTCCGATGTAGACCACAGTTCCCTTCTTTTTCACGAGCTCCAATATCTGTG
>ERZ773022.1852-NODE-1852-length-13417-cov-3.706930_pt1 | contig 13417 bp, 13 predicted proteins | sample MGYA00580839_ERZ773022 | MGnify/ENA primary metagenome ERZ773022 (study PRJEB29015, sample SAMEA2738020) | human oral metagenome | biome: human oral; feature: human-associated habitat; material: dental | place: China | collected 2044 ... | reverse complement strand
AAAGTTTGTAAAAATTTTATAAATATGATAAAATTACAACATAAACGGATAAGACGTTGTTCGTTAGAGGTGGAGATGGAGGATTTGTTAGGTAAAACTGATAAAGACTTCTTTGACACCACTAGAATCTCATAATTTATTTATGGGAATACGTCAAAATCTGACAGATAGAAAAATATTCACTGTCCTTATTCTTTTATACAGAAAAATCGGTAAAAGAATTTGTTTTTTGCAAAAGACACAAAAAGAACGCGGTGCATACTTTGTATTCATTGCGTTCTTTTTCGTTTTCTTTTTTGTTATGATAAAACTAATGATTTAAAATGATTTTGGAAGGGGAGAAGAGATTTTTCTCGCAAACTAATGATAGGTATTTCAATTCACGCAGACAGTGTTCGTGCTGTCCGTATAACTAAAGGAAAAAAGTGTAACGTAAAACAATATTATGCCGCTCCCTTATATGACGGAGATATTGTCCAAGGGAAAATTAGGAACAAAGAAGGATTTATTGAAGCATTGGAAGACATTCGTCAAGCCATGAGAATTAGTTCTGACGAAGAAGTTTTTATCGGTATTCCAGATGCTACAGCTAAAATCGGAAGCTTTTCTATTCCGTCTAGTATTCAAGCCAAAGAAGATGTTATAAATGCTGTTCCCATTATAGGGAATCGGAATTCTTTTCAAATTGAAGTTCTTTTTGTTTCTGGTGACTATAAAATTTATACAAATCCAGAAAATGAAGAAGAGTTTCAAATGATGAAGACGATTTCGTATTGTGCTGTTCCTCAAAAAATTATTGGGGAATATGCAGAAGTGATTTCCTCTACTGGACTTAACATTGTTACATTAGAACCTAATGGATTAGCATTATTCCGTTATTTGCAAAACAAAGTAGATGAACCATTTATTATTTTGGAAACTGAATATGATTACACATCTTATTTGGTATTTTCAGATAAAAATGGGGCATTGAAATTAACCAGTTCTGACCTTGGTATTAAAAATCTCCTTTCTTACGAAGTTTCAGAAGATGGAGAGATTACAGATTCCACAATTAATTTTAATGCTTTAACGAGATTTAGTAATCGAATTAAACTTGTGGAAGAGTATTATAAAAAGAATGCGTTATCTCCCGAAGATGCAGATATAAGCAGTATTGTGTTTCTTAATACAGAAAAGGATTTTCTTGTTGATAAAATACAAGAAGATTACGCAAGTACAATCAATGTTTGTTCTTCTGAAAGTATTTTCCCAGACAACGTTTCTTCTAAAGGACAAATGCCAGAAGATTATTACAATTATTTCATCGCTATGGTTATTGCAATGAATGACGGCTTGGATGTATTTGCTTCAAAGAGAATAAATCCATTAGTAGAAGCGAACTTTGCTCCATCTTACTGTGTGGAAGATTCCTCTTATAAAAACATGAAGAAAAAAGTATCAATGGTTTTGACATCTCTTGTTGCCATTAGCGCAATATATCTTTTAGGGAATGTTGGAATAAATTTGCAAGAAATTTACTCTAAAGCTGATGCAGAAAAAGTAACACCAGAGCTTCAATCAAAGTACGAGGAAGCACAAAAGCAAGAAAAAGTTATGAAAGACAATATCATGAAATATAACACTGTCGCAGCCCATAAAAATAATGTTGCTCCGTATGTAGATAAAGTTGTTCAAAACAAACCAGAAAATGTTTATATATCAAAAATGGATATAAACCTTAAAGATAAATCAAAACGTCTTGTTTTGGAATGCTCTACAAATAGTACAGATGCTTCTATGGAGTTCTTGCAAAACTTAAAAAAAGACGATTCTTTCAAAGATGCTCAAATAACAAACACACAAAGCAAAGAAAATCTCATTGCTTTTCAAATTAATGTTCCGATGAAAAAAGATGATAAGAAGAAAGGATAAAACATATGAAAAATTTTGATATGAATGATATCCAACAAGAACTTTCTTCTTTTACTGAGAAGGTTAAACAGGATAAGCCATACATAAAAAAGATTGTGATAATGGCAGGTGCAATGGTATTATTACTAGGAGGAACCTTTGCAATCGGTCAATATCAAGCAGGAGCTATTCAAATTGCCTCAAGTAAACAAGAAGAGTATCGAAACATACAGAACTTTATGACAAAATATAATAAAGAAGCAAGCGAATATCAATCTGATATTAAAAAGGTTTCAACTAAAGTAGTACAGCAAAAAGATTTGGATAAGGCTTCTCAGATAATTTCTAAGTTAGCAGAAACGAATGCGCTTACTGTTTCAGATAACAAAAAGAATGAAAAAGTTGAAACCGTTGGAAACGGAATTTTTGCACAATCTGTTACTATGACGGTTTCTGGTGAATATGGGAATATTATAAATTTCTTAAATGAAATGGAGAATTCTACGTTCTTTGTTTCTACATCAACATTAAATATTTCAGCCAATAAACCAGAAAAAAATAAGGGAGAAAATACTGTAAACACAAAAATTGAATACAAAATTTTCTTCGTTAAAGATTAAAGAGGAAGGAGGAGTTCTCAGTGGAAGAGAAAAAAAAGAATAGTAAAAGACCTCTCATTTTATTAGGGGTTTTAGGTATTGTAGTTGCGTATGCTGTCCCAAACCTTATCCTCAAAAACTCAGATTCATCACCGACAGCAGAAACGACACAGGTAGAGAAGCAAAACGTTGAAAACAAAGCAAGCGCGTCGCAACCATCTGGACCATCCATTAATCAAGACAAATTAAATGTAGAAAAACTTATTTCGTCTCCGTATCAATTAAAAACTAATAAAGCAGAAGCACATCCCTTTAGGGTAATAAATGCAGTAAAACAGAATCAACAAACGAATACGACTACTGTAAAACCGATGAATACTCCATCTACCGTGCCGATTGGAAATGTTATGGCAAAACCGAATGGTGCGCTTCCTTTAGCACCACAAGGGAAAGAAGCAGACATGAAGTTATTGGCTATTGCACAAACAGGAAGTAAGATTATTGCTGTAATAGAAGTTGAAGGAAAAAGAACATCTGCATTTATAGGAACTTCTGTTGGCAATTACACGGTTACAGATATTGACAGTAATCATGTGTATCTGCAAAGCAACAATGGAAACACCAAGGTTTTGGATATGATTAAATAATTGGAGGTTAATCCATGATTAAGAAAAAAAATTTAAAAAAGATAATCCCCATTATGCTTATGGGTGCTACATTCTCGTTTTATTCTTCTCCATCTGCTTCTGCTCAGAGGTTAGGAGAAGATGTTCCAATTACAGCAGAGTTTAAAGATACTACAATTGTAGATACTTTAGATGCTCTTTCGCGATTAAGCGGAATCCCTATTGTTATTAATGGTTCTCTTACGGACAAAGTTACAATCAATGCCAATGGGCAACCATTGACAAATATTATTGATAACATTGTCAATACTTTTGACCTTACATGTACTGAAAAAAATGGAATGATTGTTGTTTCTGCAAATGACAAAAAATCCAATAAAATGACACATGTATTTAATGTTCAATATATGGACATGAATGAATTAAAAGAAAGTATTGAAACGTTTGCTGCGGCTGAAGATGTTTCCACGTCTATCATAAACAATACGCTTACAGTTACAGGAAATGCTGAGGTTATAAATAAAGTACAGGAACTCCTTAATGCTCAAGATGTAAAGCAACAACAAGTAACCTTGCAAGTGAAATTTGTTGAAATAACCAAGAATGAAGCTGAGAATCTTGGAATCAACTTTAAAAATGCAAACTGGGGAACATTTTCAAGAGTTGTAGGAAAAACAACACCATTTAAATTTATTTATGATGCAGAAGTTTTAGGTTCAGCGAAAGACAATTCTGGTAAGGTTATTTCTCGTCCTACGGTTTCTACCATGAATGGGAAAAAGGCAACCATTAATCTTTCTGACCGTGTGCCTATCTTAAAAACAACTACCAGTAATGGAGATACAACAACATCTGTTGATTATGAAGATGTTGGCATTCAAATGGATGTTACACCAAGAATCAATAGTAAAAATGGCGATGTAACGATGGAAATTTCTCCTAAAGTTTCCACGATTACCGGATGGACAGAAAACAAAAACGTATCAGCTCCACAAATCGCTACCCGTGAAGTAACAACCAACATTCGCTGCAAGTCGGGAGAAACAATTATTATTGGTGGTCTTATTAAGCAAGATGACATCCAATCACTATCTAAAGTTCCAATTTTAGGGGATTTACCTTTACTCGGAAAACTTTTCCAATACAAGCAACATCAAAAAAATGACACAGAATTAGTTGTTATGATTACTCCTATTATTGAAGGATTTGAGGATGCTCCAATGGAATCCGAATTCTTAAAAGAAGAAAAGCATCCAAATAATATTCATAACAAAGATACAATTGACAGAGCAAAGCATACAGACCGCCGAGGCGAAGACAATCGCGTTACGGGAAGGCTTTAATAAAAGAGAGCAGGGAAACCTGCTCTTTCTTTTATTTTCCCCTATTCTTTTCTTGCCCTCTATTTGATAAAATAGGCATAATGGAGTTATTTTTGGAAGGAGAAAACATAATGTCAGAAAACTTAAAAGATTTCAGTGCTAATTTTAAATTTGGGTATATTGATACAAATATTGCTGACCAGATGACTATAAGTTCGGAGATTCTGGAAACAATCCCGCCACAAATTGCACAAAGATATAAAATTCTTCCGTATCAAATTGTTAATAACGGAGAAGAAAAGGTTTTAAGTATTCTTACTTCTAATCCTCAGATTCTTTTATTTCAACAAGATATTCTTGAACTTGTTTCAGAATCAAATATTGACCGTTTGGACTTTTTTATGGTTGAAGAAAAACAACTGGAAAATGCCATTAATCAATTCTATAATTTGAATTTTTCAGAAGAAAGCTATGTTTCAGAAAGCATGATAGAAGTTGTTAATGACCAAGAAGAAGAACAAGAGGATGATATTAGCGAAGTTATACAAGATAACAATTCACCTATTATTTCTTTAGTAAACACGATTATACGCACGGCAGTTTTAACAAAATCTTCAGATATCCATTTTGAGCCAGAAGAAACAGGAATGTTAGTTAAATTCCGTATTGACGGCACATTGATTCCACAGAGACAATATACGATTTCAGAAAAAAATAAGAAAGCTATTATTGCTCGTATTAAAATCATGGCTGGATTAGATGTCTCTAAGAAAAGAGACACGCAATCTGGTCAGATGAAATTAAAACTGAATGATGTAGAAGTTGATTTTCGTGTTTCTATGCTCCCTGTCATTAATGGAGAAAAAGCAGTTATTCGTATTTTGGATAAAACAACTTCTCTGCTTGATTTAGATACACTTGGATTTGAAGAAAAAGATATTTCTATTTTTAATAAAATTATTAACAAACCAACAGGATTAGTTCTGATTACAGGTCCGACAGGTTCAGGTAAATCAACAACGCTTTATTCATTTTTAAAGAGATTGGATTCGACATCGAAAAATATTACAACAATTGAAAACCCTGTTGAATATCAATTACAAGGAATCAATCAAGTACAAGTTCAAGAGAAACATATTACTTTTGCAAGTGCTTTAAGGGAAATTCTTCGTCAAGATCCAAATGTTATCATGGTTGGAGAGATTCGCGACAAAGATACAGCAGAAAATGCAGTACAAGCCGCACAAACAGGTCATTTAGTTTTTTCGACACTACATACAAATGATTCTTTGTCTGTTATTAGTCGTTTAAAGAGACTTGGAATAGAGCCAGATGCAATTACACAAACCCTTTTATGTGTTATCGCGCAAAGACTTGTAAAAAGGATTTGTCCATATTGCATGGAAGAATATAAACCAGATTTTAATAAATATGGTATTTCAGAAAGTGATATAAAAATTTTAACCGCTCCCAATGATGAAGAGAAAGCAAAAGGAATTAAAGAGCATCACTTTATTCATGGAAAAGGTTGCGAAAAATGTAACAACACAGGATATAAGGGACGTATTACAGACTATGAATATTATACGATGAATGATAATGTTCGAAAGATGATTGAACGTGGCGATACAGTTTACGATATTAAAAACTACCTACGAAACGAAGAAGGTATGAAAAATATGTGGGAAAAAGGATTGATTCTTGTTCGAAATAATATTACAACAGTAGAAGAAATCGCCAGCGAAATCATTGAATAAAAAAGGAGACTGTTATGAAGTTTAGGGGTGTAGGCTATTTAAATGGCCAATATAAAGAAATATCCCTTGAAGCTGATACAAAAGAACAAGCGATTATGAAAATGAAGCAACAGAGATATACAAATATCTCTGTTGTGGAAAAAGCATCGTTTTTCGCGTTTCAAGGAGTAAAATCTAAAGATGTTACGATGGTATTTCGACAGTTAGCGGCATTTGCCGAAGCTGGCGAAGGGTTTACAAAATCATTGGCAAACGTGGCAGATGTTACGCAAAATAAAGTTTTAAAAGAATCCTTGATTGATATTAAAAAGAAAATAGAGGGCGGTATGCCTATTGCTACTGCGTTTTCCGAACATTCTGTTTATCCAAAAATCGTTGTAAACCTTTTAAAAGTCGGTGAGAGTTCGGGTGAAATGGAAAAAACACTTGACGAACTGGCTAAATATCTGGAACAAAGAAACAATATTGAACAAGGCGTTAAATCTGCTATGATGTACCCTAAAGTCATTACGGCTGTTATGGTTTTGGCTATGATATTCGTTGTAATGAAGGTTTTGCCACAATTTAAAACATTTTATACAGACATGCACATTGAAATGCCTTTAGTAACAAAAATGTTGTATGCGTTCAGTGACTTTCTTTCCGAACAATGGTACATTGCTTTTCCTGCCTTATTCCTTGTAGGATATTTTATTAAAAATATTCCGAAATATATGCCAGAGGCATACGATGCTACAGTAATAAGACTTCCTATCATTAAAGGATTGATGATAAATCTTTATATGTTTAGATTCTGTAAGACTTTTCAAATTTTAAGCAGTTCTAATGTTGAAATATTAGATACACTGAAACTTACAGGGGAAACAATGGAAAACCATCTTTATTCTCAACCGATAGAAAAATCTATTCCGTTGGTTAAAGCAGGAGAATCCATTAGTTCTTCTATTAAGAAAAATGATATAAAGCAAGTGTTTGATCCAATGGTTATTGCTTTCCTTTATACAGGAGAAAGTACAAACAATATTCCAGAATTAATGGATAAAGCGGCGAATTATTATCAGAAAAATTTAAATAGAAATATTGATGATTTCGGAAAAGCAATAGAGCCAATACTTCTTTGTATCATTGCATTGTTTGTATTTGTTCTCGTGTCTTCTATTTATCTGCCGATTTTCAGAATGTCTCAGATTGCTGGACAGAGTTAAAAGAAAGAAGGATAAAGATATGTTAAATTCATTACTTAATCGCAAGAAAGATTTATTGTTAAAAGGGAAAAAGAAAAGTGCTTTTACGATGATTGAACTCATTATCGTTATTGTCATTATTGCTGTTCTTGTCGCGGTGGCAATGCCAGATTTTGTTTCTACGATTTTCAGTTCTAAAGTAACGAGCGCAGAAAGCAATATTAAGGTTATTGGTGACGCGACGTTGAAATATTATACGGAAATGGGACAGCTTCCAGAAGCAAGTTCTATCAGTGATTTAAAGGAAATCCTTATTAAGAAAGAAGATAGGGATGGCATGACATATGGTCCGTGGATGAAAAACAACATGAGCGTTACAGATCCATGGGGACATCCATATCAATACATTCCAGACGATGATGGCATGAACTTTGATATTGTGTCACAAGGACCAGACGGGAAAAATGCACCTATTAAATATTCTAATTTAGGAAATCACAAGAAATAAAAATGTACGGCTGTCTCGTTAATGAGGCAGCCGTTTTCTTAAAAAAGGGGGTAAAAATAATGATAAAGAAGGTTTTTCTTTTCATATTTATTTTAGGAATATTTTTTCCTAATCATGTTTTTGCTAATGAAAAAATTTTAGGAATAGAAAAAAATGTATGGCAGGAAGATTTACAAAGAGATTTTTCTGAATATTCTTTTGATGATAAATTTTTGACCAAAATACAAGAAGAAGAAAAGATTTTAAAACAAAAAAGAAGTGCAAATTATTTTGAGGAATTAAATTCAAAACATCAATCGCCAAAAGAAAAACGTAAAAAAAATCCATTATTAAATAAGAATAATAAAGTTAAATCTAAATTTATTGTAGATTTAGATTTAGATAAAAATGAATATGTTCAATTGCTTTCTACAATACCAAGACTTGAAAAAACATATTATAATGATGAAATAGCAAAGTTCTTTCCTTATATTGCTTTATGCTTAAATTCAGATATAAAAATTGGCGAAATAAATTATTATCTCAAACAGTTTTCTTTAAGAGGCGTACCTGTAGATATAGCTACGGAAAGACTTTATAAAATTGCAAGCGAAAAATAAAACAAAAATCCTTCTTATCCAGAACAAGAAGGATTTTTTCAATTTCATTTGTCGTATTCTATTTATCACTATATAATATTTCTAGTAATGGTATTTCCTCTTTTTGAGGTAGAGAAAGGAGCGATTTTAATGAATAATAGGAATTTGGAATTTCGAAACGCTTTTGGGGGGATTACAAATTTCCTCACAAAATACTTTGGATATGTCTTGGTAAAGGATGGAGTGAACAAATCACTCTATTGTCCGAACCATGCAGATTCAGAAAACAATAGGAAGGGCATTAACTGCCATTCCAATGACACGAATGATACATGGTTTTGTTATTCGTGTGCGAATGAAGGATCTCATATTGCTCATGGAGGTTCGTACATTGCTGCGGTAATGGAAAACAAGAACATGAGCAAAGCAGAAGCCGTGCGGTGGCTCTGTAAAGAAGCAGGTATTGAGAACAAAGCCACAGAGTATTCTGTAAAGGACATTCGAGAAATGTTCGTTATGGAATGCCACAGGAATCTCATAGCCAAGATGAATGAGACTGAGGAATTCAATGCGGCCGCCAAATATTTGGCAAATCGAGGGTTTATCATGAGAACCCTTCGAAAATTTGGAGTAGGGTACTCCAACAGCGAAGAATTAAAAACTCTTCGTCAAAAGGGTATTTCTCAAGAAATGCTGGTGAAAGCTGGCATTTTAAGAACATCTAAAAAAGGTAGAATTTACAATGCTTTTCGCGGACGTATAGTAATGATGGTAGGAGAGAATATCTACGGAAGAGCAGTTAGCTCGGAAAGTGGATTAAAGCATCTCTATACCATGGGTGGAAACACGGTCTTCAATAAAACCGCAGCTCTTGCTAAAAAGAGAGATATTTTGTTCGTGGTTGAAAGTGCGTTTGATGCACTGACAATCAACCAATTTATCGAACGATTAGGCATGAATTGGGCGGTCATTGCCACATGCGGAACACATGGAATAAGGGATGCGGATTTAGTGGAATTTGTAAAGGATGCAAGTCCTGTAGAAACCATTATTATCCCAGACTGCGATCCATGGGTAAACGAAAGTGGCAGAAGGCATATGGCAGGGCAAACGGCAGGTTTGGAAAAAGCAAAGAAATTTGCTTTGAAAGAACTTCCTGTTCGCCTATTAGTTCTTCCTCCCAACTCGGATCCAAACGATCTTTCAAAGAATAAGGTCGGAGCAGGAAAGTTTAAGGAAATGGTTTTAAGAGCCATGCCTCCTGTGAAATATGAGCTTTTTTGCGAGGCTCATTACTATGACCTGAAAGATTTTGGAGGGAAAAGCGGGTTTTTGGAAAAGGCAAAGGCGATTATTGCGAATCATTACCTTGTAATGAGGAGCGAAGTCATAATTTACCTTGTCCAATTAACCAAATTGCCGATTGGAGAGGTTGAGGATTTTTTCACAAATGCCGTTAAGCAAAGTGCGGTTTGTGAATATTTCCGTCGTTGCCGTGCAAAAGGCTTGACGGATGAGATGATTCTCAACCATATTCAAGGGTTATTGAAGAAATAAGAGGGGATTCCCCTCTTTTTTCTGTTAAAATAAAAAGAAAAGGAGGGTTTTTATGGAGATTTTCTATATTTCAGTTTTTTTATTTGGTCTTTGTATAGGTTCTTTTTCAAATGTTTGTATCTTTCGTTGGGTAGAGGAAAAATCTGTTATTTTCCCTTCTTCTCACTGTCCAAATTGTGGTCATAGTATTTCATGGTATGATAATATTCCTGTGATAAGTTATTTGTTGTTAAGGGGAAAATGCAGAAATTGTCATATTCCGATTTCTTTACAATATCCATTTATTGAACTTTTGACAGGCTTAACGTTTTTAGCTATTTTTTATTCTTTTGGATTTAGTATTTTCGCATTAAAACTTATGTTTGTTGCATGGATGTTTATTGTTGCTACAATGACAGACATTATTGATAGAATTATTCCAAATGAACTAATTCTTATTGGTCTTGTTTTAATCCCTGTATTTTTTTTCCTCGAAGATACCACTTATATGGAATTAATTCTTGGTTTGATTTTTCCGTCTGTGATTCTATGTATCGTTTCCATCATCATTGAGGAAATAACAAATATCGAAACCGTCGTTGGTGGAGGAGATTTAAAGTTTTTATTCGTTATCGGCGGGTTAATGGGATATGAATTCTCTATGTATATCCTCATGGGAGGATGTGTTGTTGGGACGGTCGTATATTTTGCTTATTTTATAGAAGATATGATTTATAAAAAACATACCTACATTCCCATGATGGTACCATTTTCTTTAGCATTCATATTTGCTTTGTTATTTTATTATTTGAATCCATATCCAATGTTTTATTAAGAAGCCTATAAGGCTTCTTTTTTTGTATTGAGACAAAAAACATTATATAATTTACAAAGATATTATTTGTTTCCCTATTGGGTTGGTAGAAAGGAGAGATTTTATGGAAAATAATTATCACATCGAAAGAAAACGGCTCCAAAGGATAACTAAAGAGCAGGAGATTTTTCTTAGAAAAACTTTGTTTAAAACAGCAAATTTAGAGTTTTTCCTAAGGAAGTGTCATCAATTAGCACCGTATTCTATTAGAAATGTATTGCTGATGATTGCTCAATCAAACGGGCAAGTATCAGAATGCAAAGGTGTTGATGGGTGGCGAAAAAAAGGAGTAAAAGTTCTTCCAGGGGCTACTCCTATGAAAATCTTTGCTCCTAATGAAAAGGGAGCATGGAGTATTACGAATGTTTATGATGTTTGTAATACAGACGGAGTAAGGGAAGAACAACTGCTTCCAACACCTGAATATCACATGCAACTCCTTTCAAGATTATTGCAGAAAACAGTTGGATGGAATTTAGAAATTGTGAAATTTCGTCCAGATTTCAGGAAGATGACAGCAAAGAATAATACGAGGAAAACCGTTTACATACGGGATGATTTGTCTCCTCGGATTCAAGCTGTGTTAGCAATTCGTGAAATTAGTATTCTTGCAATGAGCAAAGATTGTTTGCAAGGAAAGCGAGTGCCAATGACGGAAGAAAAAACAATGGCATTTGCCACTGTTGTCGCATTTGAAGTCGCGGATTGGCTGAAAGAAAATCCTCCAAAGATTCCAAACAAAGTAAAAGAAATCCTTCTTAATGAAGGTGAATTTTTGGATAATTTGAAGGATATTAACAGGGTAGCATATCAACTCATCAAAGAATTGAAAAACATTCTTTCCGTTGCATATGCCAAAGAAGAAGAAAAAATGGCAAAAGTATAAAAAAGAGAGGGATTTCCCTCTCTTTTTCTATGTTTGCTATTCACTTATTTTTTTATGCGTTGTATAATGGGGATAGTTGGTTTTGAATGGGTCGTTAAACCAACAAATAAATTTTAAAGGGGAAAAAACAATGCAAAATGTTGTTGAAATCAATTTGTTTGATGTAGAAGAGGTTTCGTTTAAAAAGAAAAGAAAACGAAAAAAGAAAATTTCTAATCAAATTATTCAAGAAGCAATAACAACAGAACCTATTACATTGTTTAATAGTAATAATTATACAGAAATTTCAGAAAAAACAAAATATCAAAAAATCCATGAAAATTTAGAGGAAGATTTAAATGAAGAAACAGATGAAGAGTTTAATGAAGAAGAAATTGATAATATAACCGAAGAAGAAGTAAGTTCTGCAATTAATGGATTGGGTAATTTTTTCAAACAAGTTAATCAATACAAAATATTAACAAAAGAGGAAGAAAAAAAATATTTTACAGAATATGCTAAAACAAATGATATTGAAATTAGAAACTATATTATTTGTTGTAATATAAAACTTGTTATCTCTGTTGCCAAGAAAATAGCCAAAGGAACAAGTAAGGTTGCTTTGGAAGATATGATTGGCGATGGCGTTATGGGATTAATAAAGGCTATAGAAAAATTTCAGCCAGAAAGAGATTTGAAATTTTCAACTTACGCCTATTTATGGATTAAACAAACAATTAGTCGAGCGATAGCCAATACAGCAGATATTATTCGTATTCCTGTTCATTTTACAGAAAATTTATCTAAAATAAGACGTTATGAAAATGAATCTATGATAACCAATGGAACAGACGAAGTTTCAGATGAGGAAACTTCAAAAGCATTAGATATTTCCGTAAATAAAATTAAAAAATATAAAAAAGCAGCAACACCAGTGTCCTCTTTAGATGTTCCCATTGATGAAAACGAAACATCCGTTCTTGAACTGACTGAAGATGAATACACACCAAGTCCAGAGGATATGTTATTAAATAATTCTTTGCATGATGCGTTAATGCAAGCAATCAATACGTTAGAAGAAAGAGAAGCATTTATAATAGTTAATCGTTTTAATTTAAACAGAGGACAGAAACCTCTCTCTTTACAAGAACTTGCAACACATTATGGAGTTACCAAAGAAAGAATAAGACAAATTGAGGCTTCTGCCTTGCAAAAATTACGGCATCCAAGCAAAAGTGCTGTATATAGAGAATACTATGATGAATGAAAGGAAGAAATATAATGAAAGAAACACCACAAAAAGAATATATAGAAATGTTAATTAAGGATTTGGAAAAGAAAATTGATTTGTCGTTTGATTTTGAAGGAATAGAGAAGGAAAAGGCTTTAGAAGAAAATAAAAGACTAAAAAATCATCTTTTGGATAAAATTTTCGAATCTTCATCTTTTAAAAACAGAGAAGCCTTTGATATTGTGTTTAATACTGCACAACTTATAAGCAAAGAAACATCATGGTCTGAGTTTTATAAAAGATTTTTAATAAACAAAAGTTTTGATTTAAGAAGGAATTAAGCTATATTATCAAATAGATCTTTTCAATAACTTAATTTTTTATTTAACTCCTTATTTCAGAACATTTGTTTTATTAAATTCCAAATTGCGCATGATTTCAAAA
>ERZ773022.1849-NODE-1849-length-13430-cov-9.539140_pt1 | contig 13430 bp, 11 predicted proteins | sample MGYA00580839_ERZ773022 | MGnify/ENA primary metagenome ERZ773022 (study PRJEB29015, sample SAMEA2738020) | human oral metagenome | biome: human oral; feature: human-associated habitat; material: dental | place: China | collected 2044 ... | reverse complement strand
GCTGTCGGCGTCCGGCAAGCTCAGGGAGAGCAGGCCCAGGACGGCGAGCACGACCAGGAGCAGCCCCACGATGACGCGGACTCCCGTCACCTCACCTTCCTCCACAAAGAATGTGGCCGAGAACAGGATGATGGAGACGGGCAGGAGCAGCGCCCCGACACCAAAGGAGAGCTCGAGGAACTCGCCTGTCGCCTGGGTGACGGGAGCGCTGCTGGGCGAGACGATCGAGATGACCATGGCTATTGCGACGACGATCATGAGGACGGCGATGACGTCACCGACGGCGCTGCCCCTGACGGGCGCGGGCGGCACGGGGACGGAGCCCCGGCGCCTGGCTCCTGCCCCGGCCTTGCTGCTCTTCCTCTTTTGTGCGTTTGACCTGCGACCAGAGGACATCTAACCCTCCATCACGACCGGAATCACCATCGGCCGCGTACGGGTCTTGCCCCACAGGTAGTTCGAGAGCCTGTTGCGGGCCGTCTTGCGGAGGGTGTCCATCGTGATGCCCTCCTTGCGGGCGCTGCCCTCGACGGACTCGCGCACGCTGTCCTGAATCTCGCCCATGAGCTCGTCGATGGTGGCATCGGGGTTGTCGATGAGCATGAGGGTACCGTTGATGACCTCGACCATGTTGTGCGGCGGGATGTTGGTCGCCATGCCGACAGCGATGCCCGCCGTGCCGTTGACGAGGAGCTGCGGGAATTTTGCCGGGAGGACGGTCGGCTCTTTCTCCGAGCCGTCGTAGTTGTCCGTAAAGTCAACGGTTTCCTTGTCGATGTCGCGCAGCATGAGTTCGGCGATCTTCGACATGCGCACCTCGGTGTAGCGCATGGCGGCGGCGGAGTCACCATCGACGGAGCCGAAGTTGCCGTGGCCGTCCGCGAGCATGTAACGCATGGAGAAGTCCTGTGCCATGCGGACGATGGCATCGTAGACGGAGCTGTCGCCGTGCGGGTGGTATTTACCGAGAACTTCACCGACAATGCGCGCCGATTTCTTGTACGGTTTGCTGCTCGTCATGCCCGAGCCCTGCATCGCGTAGAGGATGCGGCGGTGCACGGGCTTCAGGCCGTCGCGTACGTCAGGAAGCGCGCGCGCGACGATGACGCTCATTGCATAGTCGATATACGAGTTCTTCATCTCATGTTCGAGGTTGACGGGGACGATGCGCCCCTGTCCAAAGTCCAGATCCAAAATGTCACCTCTCCGTGTTCGTTTCATAAAAATACATACTAAGTATAGCATTTTCGCGGGGAAAAGTCTATGTTTGGGGGCGTGGGGTAACACCGTATTGCGCAACGAGGTGTTCGCTTAGGAGCCGCGCACAGCATCGTCTCACGATATTTTGTCAAAAGTCAGGGGCTCTTTGCTGAGAGAGGGGAGAAAAGGGATTCTTCTTCTTCCCGTCGAATAGAGGTTATATTGCGAAAGGCGGGATGGTATGGACGATGTGCAGGCACTGCGGCAGGAGATTCTCCTGCGTGCCAATGATCTCTATGAAAAGAGGGAGTATGCGCGTGCGGCAGAGGTCGCGCAGGAGCTGCTGACGGTTCTGCCCGAGGATGCGGAGATGCGCTATATTCTCGCCGCCGCGCTGACGCAGACGGGGGCGTACGATGCGGCGCGGGCGGAGGTCGCACGCATCCGCGCTGTGTGCCCCGACCATGCGGGCGCCGCGCGGCAGGAGGTCTATATCGACCGCGCGGAGGGGAGGCTCGCGACGGAGATCGCACATCTGCGCGCGCTGATCGATATGCTGAAACGGCGCATGGCAGAGGAGGAGGAGCGCCGTGCGCACGATGCGGTGTTTCTTGCGAGTGCGTACAGTCTCCTCGGTTCGGCACTGACGGAGGCGGGGGAGGCACAGGAGGCGGTCGCGGCGTTTCTCGCGTCCGCACAGCTGGAGACGGAGCGCGCACAGCGGGCGGTGGAGTACAGCAACGCGCTCTTTGCCGTGAACTATCTTCCGACCCATCTGCGCCCCGCCTATGCAGGGCTTGCGCGCGTCTATGATGCGCTCTTTGCCGATGTCCTGCCGCGGGCGGGGGCGGCGGACGCCGTGCGCGGGCATGCGCGCATCCGCATCGGCTATATCTCGCCCGATCTCTGCGTGCATCCCGTCGGGCGGCTCGTGCGTCCGCTCCTCACGCAGTATGACCGCACCCAATTTGCCGTCCATTGCTACGCGCGCTGCGCAGAGGATGCGCTCTCCGAGACGTTCCGTGCCGCTGTGGATGTGTGGCATAATATTCGCGCGCTCTCTGCGGCAGAGGCGGCGGCGCTCATCCGCCGTGACGAGGTGGATATTCTCGTCGATCTTGCGGGGCATACGCAGGGGAATGCGCTGCCCGTTCTCGCGTTCCGCCCCGCACCCGTGCAGGTGACGGGGATCGGCTACTTTAACACGACGGGGCTCTCTGCGGTGGACTATGTGCTCTCGGATGTGTATGTCGATCCGCCGGGGGCGGGAGATGATGCGATGACGGAGGAGATCCTCCGCCTGCCGCACAGTCATTTCTGCTGTACGCTGCCCGATGATCTGCCCCCTGTCATGCCGCCGCCGATGGAGCAGAGGGGACACGTGACGTTCGGTTCATTTAATAATTTCAATAAGGTGACGGATGAGGTGCTGTGCCTCTGGCGGCAGGTGCTGGATGCGGTGCCGGGGGCGCGTCTCCTGGTCAAGGGCAAGATCTTTGATCATGCGGAGGGGCGCGCTATGGTCGCGGAGCGTCTCGCGCGCTGTGGCATTCCCGCCGCGCGTGTTGAGATGCGCGGGTTCAGCCGCGGCTATCTGGCAGAGTACGGGGATGTGGATATCGCGCTCGATCCGTTTCCCTATACGGGCGGCATTACGACCTGTGAGGCGCTCTCGATGGGCGTACCCGTGGTGACGCTCGCAGGGGAGAGTCACGGCGCACGGTTCGGTGCGAGCCTCCTCACGAATGCACATCTCCCCGAGCTCGTCGCGCAGACGCCGGCGGACTATGTGCGGATCGCGGCGGGGCTTGCCTCCGATCCTGCGACCCTGCGTGCTCTGCGGATGAATCTGCGCACGATGCTGCGGCACGCACCGCTGACGGATGCCGCAGGCTATGTGCATGATGTGGAGGACGCGTATCGGTCGATCTGGGCGAGATTTGTGCGTACGGCGGACGGTACGTGAGAGGTGTGATATGAAGCGTCGTTTCTGTCTTTCGGTGCTCGCTCTGTTCTGCTCCGTGCTGTCGGGCTGCGATTTTTTCGTCACGGAAAACAGCGATCCCTATACGGCGGATGAGGTCGCCGCGATGGTGAATGGAAAATTTCATGCCTATGGGGCGCAGGTCGTGCCGGAGGGCGTGCAGACGCTGCGGGAAAAGCCGTTTCAGAGGAATCGTTATGCGCTCTATGATGCGGGGAACGGGATCCGCTTTACCGCTGCGGCGGAGATTCGGCGTGCACAGTTCCCCTATCCCTTCCTTTACCGCGATACGGATGCCGCTGCGGCGTATGCGGAAGGCTATTTCGCCCATCTCTATCCCGCGGTGAATGCTGCCGCGGCTGACGTTCATCTCACGGCGGCGTCCCCCGAGGAGGCGGCAGTTCTGCGCGGGAACCATATGATGCACGAGGGAGAGCCGCTTTTTGATCGGGGCGATTTTATCTTTCTCCATGAGGCACGCGGAGCGGATGCTGTGGATCTGTGCCGTGCGCTGCACGCGCTCTATCGCCCGCAGGGCGACGATACACTCCTCACGGAGGCACATGGGCGCAGGATAACATTCTGCTGCTTGCCGGAGGGCACAGAGGAGCAGGCGCGCGCGGTGCCGATCATGACGTTCTATCTGCGGGCGGGAGAGGACTGGGCGCAGACGCTGCAGGCGAACCCGGGGCACTCGTCGGGGGAGAAGGATGCCGCACTCCTGGAGGAGCGGCTGGCGCAGTATTTTGAGGTGCGGCTGAAGGCGGCGAAGGCGCACGTGAGAGATTATCGGAAATAAAATAAGGGACTGCTGTACGAAGTTTGCAGCTTCGTGCAGCAGTCCCTTTCGTTTTCTATATTACTCAGCTGACGGTGTGCCCGAGCAGTTCGCGCGTGTGGGCGGCGACGGCGGACGGGGTGATGTCAGTGCGGCGTGCGACGCCCGTGTTGAGTGCCGCCTCAGCGACAGCCGCGGCGACGGTCGGTGCGACGCGCGGGTCGAGCGGGCTCGCGATGATGTTGGTCTCGTTCAGCTCGGACTCGTGGATGAGGGAGGCAATCGCGCCGGCGGCGGCAATTTTCATCTCCTCGTTGATTTCCTTTGCGCGTACGTCCAGCGCACCGCGGAAGATGCCCGGGAAGGCGAGCAGGTTGTTGACCTGGTTCGGGAAGTCGGAGCGTCCCGTGCAGACGATGCGTGCGCCTGCCGCCTTTGCCTCGTCGGGCAGAATCTCGGGGACGGGGTTCGCCATCGCCATGACGACGGGGTCCTTGCTCATGCTCTTGATCATCTCGGGCGTGAGGCTGCCGGGCGCGGAGACGCCGATGAAGATGTCTTTGCCCTTGATGACCTCGGCGAGGGTGCCCTGCTCCTTCTGATGGTTGGAGACTTTGGCGATGCTCTCCTTGTACGGGTTCATGTTCTTTTCGCGTCCCTCGTAGATCGCGCCCGTCGTGTCGCAGAGGACGACGGTCTTGATGCCGTAGGCAAAGAGGAGGCGGGCAATCGCCTGTCCTGCCGCACCCGCGCCGTTGATGACGATGTTTGCCGTCTTGAGGTCACGCCCGAGGTACTTGTATGCGTTGAGGAGGGCGGAGACGACGACGATCGCCGTGCCGTGCTGGTCGTCGTGGAAAACGGGGATGTCGAGGGTCTTTTTGAGCTCGTTCTCGATGTCAAAGCACTGCGGTGCCTTGATGTCCTCGAGGTTGATGCCGCCGTAGGTCGGTGCGATGAGCTGGCAGACCTTGACGACGTCCTCGACCTTTTCGCTGTTCACGCAGACGGGGACGGAGTCGACGCCCGCAAAGCCCTTAAAGAGGATCGCCTTGCCTTCCATGACGGGGAGTCCTGCGCCCGCGCCGATATTGCCGAGGCCGAGGACGGCGGTGCCGTTCGTGACGACGGCGACCATGTTGCCCTTGCTCGTGTAGTCGTAGATCTTTTCGGGATCCGCCTTGATCGCGAGGCACGGTGCGGCGACGCCGGGCGTGTAGGCGCGGCTGAGGTCGTCGCGCGTCTTCAGCGGGACGGTCGGCGTGATGCCGAGCTTGCCGTGGTGGTTCTTATGGAGGTCGAGTGATTCTGCATCAAATTTGCTTCCCATGGTCGATTGTCCTTTCTCTTGGGGGTTCCCTTTATGTGGCCCTCCCTGCTGCCGTTTTCACGGTTTCCCTTCTTCATGGAGGGAGACGGGAGTGTGTTATGCCTGTGTGATTCGATCAGTTTTCCTTGCCGGGGCTGCCGCCGCTGCGCTGTGGTGCCGCTGTGTCGCCGCCCCCGCTGTCCGCATTGCTGCTCTGGCGCGTGCTCGCGTGGCGGCCGCTGTTCCCGCTGTCGGAGTCGGTCGATTTTTTCGGCGGGGATGTGTCGGTGCTCTGGGATTTGCTCCCCTTGTCGCTGTTCTTTCGCTCGGTGGATTTGCGCTCGGTCTTGCTGCTGTCATCGGAGGAGGAGCGCTTGCGGCTCCGCGTGTCGAGTGCCTCGTCTCCGCTGACGCGGCGGCCGATGCTGTTGTCCCCCTCGGGCACCTCGGTGGCGCCGGCGGGGATGGAGTTCTCGTACTCGCGGATGGCGCGCTCCATGCGGCTGCGCTCGTTCGCGTTCAGGCTGATTCCGAGGGCGTTTACGATGTTGCGCCGCAGCTGCTCCATGTCGGGGATCCAGTAGCTGATGCCCTCGATGTAGAGCGGACGCCCCGGCACCATGTCGGTGCGCAGTCCGTTTGCCTGTGCCTGTTTCAGCGTGCCGATAAACTCAAGCATCTGGCGGACGCTGAGGTCGGTCTTGACACTGTCGATGACGCTGCTGATGATCCCCGGAAGGCGCGGGAGAATGGCCGGGGTGGTGACCGCATCAACGCAGGCACGCATGAATTTCTGCTGGCGTTTGACGCGGCCGATGTCGCCCTCCTCGTCACGGTAGCGGACGTAGGTGACGGCGGTCTTGCCGTCCATGTGCTGACGTCCCGGGCGCAGGTCGATGACGAGTCCTCCGTCGTCATCCCACGGATCCTCGTAGTACATGCGTTTTTCGACGTCAATGTCGATGCCGCCGATGGCGTCGATGATTTTCTGAAAGGCATGCGTATTGATGATGACGTAGTGATCGATGCGGATGCCGAGGAAGTCTTCGACGGTGCGCTGAGTGAGTTTTTCGCCGCCGTAGGCGTACGCGGCGTTGATTTTGTCGTAGCCGTTCTTCGGGATGGCGACACGTGTGTCACGCGGGATGGAGAGGAGTGCCGCCTCATTTTTGTGCGGGTCGATGGTTGCGACCATGAGGGTATCGCTGCGTCCGACATCGTCCGTGCGCTCGTCGACGCCCATAATCATGATGGTTGCCTTGTCCTTGGCAGTAAGCAGCTCATCCTTCTGTTCGTCCTTGGCACGGTCGAGCAGGCTGCTCTGGGCAAAGAAAACGCCCGCAAGTGCTGCGAGGACGAAGATGAGAATGGTGCCGAGCACGACGTAGGGCCAGACTTTTTTCTTTGCAGAACGCCTCTTCGGTGGTAGTGTGGTCAATGCAGAATCGGTCCTTTCCTCCCCTGTTTCATGGTACGGCGCATGTATTCCGCGCCGTACGGTTGCGCTTCGCGTGCGTGTAGATTATACTGTAGAAATCACGCGGAGTGCAAACCAACTCAGTATTCCATAATATATAGCAAACGCGTCGAATATGCAAGGGATACTTCATGAGAGGGCGTGGAAATTATTTGCTGTGTGCCGCTGACGTATCGTTCGGAACAGGCAGATGGGAGCGCATCCGATGGGGCTGCGCGGCATGTTCTGCTGCGGGAGAAAGAAGCCTGTCGTCGGATCGGAGGGAAAATATGGGCGTTGAGATTGAGCGCAAATTTACCGTGCGGGCGGACTTCTGCCCACAGAGCGCAGGGACGGAGATCGCACAGGGCTATCTCTCGCGCGATCCGCAGCGGACGGTGCGCGTGCGCATGGCGGGCGCGCGCGGCTATCTGACGGTCAAGGGGGTGACGCACGGCGCGTCGCGTGCCGAGTATGAGTATGAGATTCCCCCCGAGGATGCGCGGGCGATGCTCGCGCTCTGTGACCCGCCGCTCGTGGAGAAGACGCGCTATGTCATGGATGCCGCAGGGCGCCGCTGGGAGGTCGATGTTTTCCACGGAGCGAACGCGGGGCTTGTCGTTGCGGAGGTGGAACTGCCGTCGGAGACGGCGGAGGTCACGCTGCCCGAGTGGGTGGAACGCGAGGTGACGGGGGAGAAACGCTACTACAATTCGGCACTGATTGTACATCCTTATCGCTGTTGGACGCCGGCAGAAAAAGGCAAATATCCACCCTCTCCTGTGGACAAGTGACTCCGTATAGGCTACAAAATATAGAAAATCACACAAAATATATTCCTATATATGGGGTTATCCACTAATTTATCCACATTATCAACAGAAATCGGAGGGTCGTTCGGAAAAATTATGCACATTGTTGAAAGATGTGTGGATAAAGGAAGTTTCGGGGTTTTGAACAATTTTATCCACAGAGTTTTGCACAGCTGGGGATAACTTATGAAAAGATATATATAGAATATATATTATTTATAGGAGGAAGTTTTGATGGCGGAGTGGGAAGTCTGTCTGCGGCTTGTGCTCTCCTGTGTGATGGGAGGCATTATCGGTTATGAACGGCAGATGCGGAACAAGTCGGCAGGGCTGCGGACCAATATGCTCGTTGCGCTCGGCTCATGCCTCATCATGATTATGTCGCAGGCGATCTATGACAATGTGGAGGGAAAGACGAATGCCGATCCCGCGCGCCTTGCGGCGCAGGTGGTCTCGGGCATCGGCTTTCTCGGTGCGGGCGCGATCATGAAGGAGGGGCTGACGGTCACGGGCCTGACGACAGCGGCGACGCTCTGGGTGGTTGCGGGCGTCGGGCTTGCGGTCGGCGCGGGGTTCTACCTTGGGGCAAGTGTGACGACGGCGATTGTGTTTCTCATCCTCGGGAATCTCTCGCGGCTCGATGCATGGGTCGATCATGAGCGCCTGCTCTCGCTCTCCATCCACACGATTGATCGGCCCGGGCAGATCATGCGCGTCAGTGCCTGCATTGAGGATCTCCATCTGCGCTCACGCGGGATGAAGGTGCGGACGGACGAGGACGAGGCGGAGACAGAGACGGGCGGAGAGCGGCGCATCTACCTGACCTTTGAGGTCTACAACCGTGAGAACATCAAGCCGTCCTTCATCGCCGATGCCCTGCGGCAGGTGGACGGCGTGCTGCGCGTCGACGTCGTGTGAACGCAAAGCATGCGCCGAACCGCGGGGGTGTGTCGTCCCTCTGACCGAGCACCTGTCCTAATGAGGAGAAAACCCACATGATTAATGAGGAGAAAACCCACATGATTGTTCCATCCCAAGACCACTGTGACGTGCTTGTGCTCGGCGCGGGCATCGCGGGGATCTGTGCGGCGATTGCGGCGGCAAAAGAGGGCTGCGCCGTCGTGCTCACGAGCAGTACGGAGATCTTTTCCGGCTCCAGCTTTTTCCCGGGGACATGGGGACTGGGGCTGATCGGTCCTGTGGACGCGGCGGACGAGGACGACCTTGCCGCAAGCATTGCACGAGTTGGGGCAGAGATGACGACACCCGCGCTCGTCAAAACCTTCGTACACAAGATCAATCCCGCGATCAACGCGCTGAAAGCACGCGGCATCCGGCTGCGGACGGCGGAAAAATCCGATGAAAAAGAGTTTATCCCCTGTTTTGACCACAAGCGGCGAAATTGGAACGGTCTGGAAGCCGCCCGTATGCGTGCCGTCTTCCAAAAGGAGCTGTCGGAATACGGGGTGCGGCTCTGCCCTCATCATGAGGCATTGGAACTCGTTCAGCGCAGCGGACGCGTGTGCGGCGCAGTGTTCGCGGCGAAGAACCGCCTCCTCGCCATCCGCAGCAAGGCGGTCGTCCTCGCCACGGGCGGCTACAGCGGGCTGTTTCAGAACTGCCTCACGACCGCCGATGTCACGGGGACGGGACACGCCTTGGCACTGCGGGCAGGGGCGCGGCTCATCAATATGGAGTTCATGCAGATGATGCCCGGCTTCCTCTCCCCTGCGCCAAAGACCGTATTCAATGAAAAGACCTTTCGTTTTGCCACCTTCCGCGACGCGGACGGAAACGACATCTTGGCGCATCTGCCGAACCGCGCCGCACTGCTGGCGCAGCGCTCCACGCACGGGCCGTTTACCGCTGCGGGCGCGGATCGCGCGGTCGACTTCGCCATTGCACACGCGGAGCAAGGCGGCGGGGCATATGTGAGCTATTCGGACGAGATGAAGCAAAATCCGCCCGAGTTTATCGCGACCTATTTCGACTGGCTGCGCGAGAAAAAGGGGCTGACCCCGAACGATCCCGTGCGAATCGGGATGTACGCCCATGCAGCGAACGGCGGCATCGTGATCGACAGCGATGCCGCAACGGATGTCCCCGGCCTTTATGCCTGCGGCGAAGTGACCGGCGGGATGCACGGGGCGGATCGGATCGGCGGGCTGTCCAGTGCAAACGGGCTTGTATTCGGAGAGATCGCGGGCAAATCCGCCGCCACGGAGGCGGGCAGCACAATGGCTGCGGACGATGCGATCCTCCTGCACGCGCACAGCATCCCCGACGCACACGCCATACGCAGCCGTCTCCGCAGCCTGATGACAGAGAATGCCATGATCGCACGCAGCGCGGAGGGGCTGACGCGGGCAATCCGCTTCTGCACGGATGCACTGGAGGAAATGGAGCGTAATGCCCCCGCGACAGCAGCAGCGGATGTCGCCGCAGCCCTCCGCCTGTCCGCCCAGCTGCGGACGGCGACGGCAGTTCTGACAGCAGCTCTGCTCCGACGGGAAAGCAGGGGCGCACACTACCGCACGGATCACCCCGACACACTGAAATCGGAGGAAAAGAGGATCATCGTTACCGAAACGGACGGCGCGATCACGGCGCGGCACGAAAGTTCCGAAGAACGCATGAACAATATGAAAAATATTTGAATTTTATCGTCAAATATGCTATCATTTCCTTGTGAAAATAGAAAATATTTTAAGGAATCGCTGATAAAATGAAGTCTATCGAATTGGTCCGGATTTCTCCCGTCAGAGAGATCGGTCGAACGCATAGCCAAAGCTATGGGGAGGATCGAGAGCGCAGTCGGGTGAAAATATGCACCAAGATGATGGGGACTGCGTGTATCCGTGCTTCCTATGCCCCGATACAAAAGTATGACACACTCATTCCGTCATGCCGCACTCGCGGCACTCATCGCCCTTGCGCCGCTCACTGCGGCGGCCGCGCCCGCTGAGGTCGGCACACCTGCGCTCGCGTGGCAGTCGGTCGGCACACTCTCCCCCGCCGCAGGATACGCGGAGAACATCGGCGTTGCGGGTCTCGTACAAGGGACGTTCGGCGACTGCATCATCGTCGGCGGCGGCGCGAACTTTCCCGATGGCGGGCCGCTCACGGGCGGGGCAAAGGTGACCTATCCCGACGTCTACGTCCTGCGCGCCACGGCAGCAGGGCTCACCGAGACAGATCACGCGCAGATGCCGTACCCCGTCGGCTACGGCGTATCCGTGACGACACCGGACGGCGTGCTCTACTTCGGCGGCAGTACCGACGAGACGGGGGCGCGTGCAGTGACACGCCTCACCGCGCCGAACGGGAAACTCCATACAGAGACGCTGCCCGCCCTGCCCTTTGCCCTCCAGAACGGTGTCGCCGCCTATGACAAGGGCACAGTGTACCTCGGCGGCGGCAAGCAGGACGGCACACTCAGCAAGAAGTTCTACACCTACGATGTACGGACGGGAGCGCTCACCGCACTGCCCGACTTCCCCGGCGAGGCACGCGAGCAGTCCGTTGCGGAGTTCCTCGGTGGGCGGCTCTATGTGTTCAGCGGCGGCGCGAACGCAGCGTACACGGACGGCTATGCCTACGATCCGAAGACGCGCGCGTGGACAGAGGTCAAGGGGCCGAACGTGGACGGCACGCCCGTCTCGCTCCTCGGTGCGCGTTCCGTACGTCTCAATGCGGACGAGATGCTGGTCGTGGGCGGCTTCAACCACGAGATTTACAACTGGGCAGTTTCCAATCTAAACACCCTGCAAGGCGAGGAAAAGGACGCATTCCGCGCCCACTACTTCACCATGTCCCCCGAGGACTACCATTGGAATCGCGACATCCTCGTCTACAACGCCAAGACCGACGCATGGCGCACCGTCGGACAGCTGCCGTTCCCCGCACCCTGCGGCGAGGCACTCGTCATGGCAAAGGGCGCACTCTACTCCATCAGCGGCGAAATCAAGCCGGGCGTGCGCAGCCCGCGTCTCTATCGCGGTCTCTTCGTGAAGTGAGCGCAACGCTTGACGAACTGCGCGAATTGAAGTAAAATAAGCATAGAAAAAGGGCACTGCCGATGGGCGGCCGCCCCGTAGAATAGGAAGAAATCTCCGCCTACTGTTTGGAAGCGTTCGGCGGAGTTTTCTTGTTTATGACTTGATTATAAGAATCAAGGTGATGAGCAGAATGAGGAAAACATACAGATCGTAGATCCCCATGCCATCACCCCCTTTCGGGGGCAAGATTAGCCGCCTGCCGTTGCGTACAGTGCCTGCTGTGATTATAGCAAACAAATGTATGCCATGCAATACAGGGAGGAATCGTCATGATCATCTCGTGGGATGAGTATTTTATGGGCGTGGCGCTCTTTTCCGCCTACCGCAGCAAGGACCCGCATACGCAGGTCGGCGCCTGCATCGTCAACGAGGACAAGCATATCGTCGGCGTCGGCTACAACGGGATGCCGAACGGCTGCGACGACCATGAGTATCCATGGGGACGGACGGGGGAGTTCGCCGAGCAAAAATACCCCTATGTCGTGCATGCAGAGCTGAATGCCATCCTCAATGCGAGCACGTCATTGAAAGGCTGCCGTATCTACACATCACTGTTTCCGTGCAACGAATGCTGCAAGGCGATCATTCAGAGCGGCATTCGTGAGGTCATCTATCTCTCGGACAAGTACGCCGCCGCCGACAGTACGAAGGCATCGAAGCGGATGCTCGCCTCGGCGAATGTCACCTGCCGCCGCATGGAGACGGAGCTGACGGAGGTGCCGGTTCGCTTTACGCCGGAGGAGTAAGTCGTTCCCTTGTACAAAAAGAGCCGCATGGCGGCTCTTTTTGTATGCGGCGCTGCGGCGGTCATTCTCTCGGGAGAAGCAGCTCAAAATATTCCTCCGTATGACAGCAGATGTCCTCTTCGGCAGGGAGCTCTTCATGTGTGAGTTCTCCTCTGCGGTCAGAGACGGAGATTTTGATGCTCGCGTAGGGGATATGGAGATACATGCGGGTGATCTCTTTGCCGTCACTTGAGAGAAAGAGGGTATAGACGCCTTCATAGGGGAGGAAGAAGGCTGATGCGAAATCATACGTCTCTCCCGTATGAAACGTCTGCCCGCCGTGGTCGACGAAGTCCCGTCGGATACGAAAACGGTCTCCTGCCTGTATGTGTCCGAAGGAAAATATCTGATTGTCGGCACTCTGCACCGTACGGTAGAACGCATAGGGGGACAGTTCTTCCTTCTTTTGCCGGAGATATGCATCATGTGCCTCTTGTTTGTGCCGCTGTCTTACACTGTAGAGATAGGCGGCAAGAAAGAACGAGCCGAAGAGGATGGCGGCGATGATGGAAAAGAAGAGAAAGGGGGTCATGTTTCCTCACATGCATGGAAAAGGAGCTGCACAGCAGCTCCTTTTTTGTTCCGTTGTATCGATGTTACCCGACGAGCCATACCACGAAGTAGAGCACGAGCGGGATGGTCACGCAGAAGATGCCGATGAAGTCGATGTAGACACCGGTCTTGATCATCTTTGTGATGGGAATGTAGCCCGATGCATAGACAATTGCATTCGGAGGTGTAGACACAGGAAGCATGAAGCCAAGCGACGAAGAGAGGGCGATACCGATCGCGACGTGGATCGGGCTGAACCCTGCGGATACCGCTGCGGTAATGGCGAGCGGGCCGATCATGTTCGTCGCCGCCGTATGACTGGTCAGCTCGGAGAGGAGCAGCGCCATCACGCAGAAGATCGCGACGAGGGCGAACTCGGACGGCTCACCGCCGAGCATCCCGACAATGCGGTCGCCGACCCACTGCGAGAGCCCCGTCTTATACATCATGCCGCCCATCGCGAGGCCGCCGCCGAAGAGGATGAGCGTGCCCCACT
>ERZ773022.1848-NODE-1848-length-13436-cov-3.748225_pt1 | contig 13436 bp, 16 predicted proteins | sample MGYA00580839_ERZ773022 | MGnify/ENA primary metagenome ERZ773022 (study PRJEB29015, sample SAMEA2738020) | human oral metagenome | biome: human oral; feature: human-associated habitat; material: dental | place: China | collected 2044 ... | reverse complement strand
AATTTTTTATGATATTTTCTTTAATATAAGTCGTCTGAACCTCCCACTTCTTACGTCGCAGGGTTCTAAAATCTTTAAAAGTATTTAAAAATTTTCTAAGAAGTTTGATAGCACAACAACTATCCTTATTCTTTTAGGCGTGTTCAGCTCGCCCCTATTGTATAGGACAACATTTAAGTCCACAACTTTACTTTTCTTTAGAATATTTAATACTCCATTACAGTCTTCAATCAAAGATATTATATTATATACTCTACATTTTATCTACTAAAATTTTTCCATATGCTTACTAAATTTTCGTGCAATTCATCTCACAACTAAAGTTGCGAGTGTTCTTGCACTATTTCATAAAAAACTACCTTTTAATATTTTTTTTTATATTATTTTCTCGCAGAAATCACATAAATCGGATTTTCTGACATCATCATGTTAAAATCCTTCACTTTTCTATTTTTTGCCACAATTATTTGAGAAATATCAATATCCTCAAACTTTGATTTTTTTAAGCATTCAAGTGCTTCAAATGTGTTTTCTAAAACGATAAAATTTAAAGCGATTATTCCACCTTCTTTTAAATTTTCATAAGAATAATTAATAATTTCTGATAAATTTCCGCCTGAACCACCGATAAACACCTTATCGAAAGTTATTCCTTGTGGTAAATCTTCTGGTGCTTTCCCAGAAATTACAGTCATATTTTTTATCTCAAATTTTTCCATATTCTGTTTTATTAAATCAACAGCTTCCTCTTTTTGCTCAATCGTGTAAACATGCCCATTTTTAGCAAATCTAGCCATTTCAATACTCACAGAGCCAGTTCCGCCACCGATGTCAAGGCAAATATCTCCATCTGAAATTTCCATTTTTGCTATGCTAATCGCTCTAACTTCTTCTTTTGTCATCGGCACTTTTCCTCTGATAAATTCCTTATCTTTTATATGATACATTTTCTCTCCACTTCTTACATTTAATTTTTTTATTTTGTTAAAAACTTTCTTTTTATTACAAAAACTTTTACTCATTTTTTATTTTTTCAAAATCACAACATTCATTCCAAATTTCTCTTTATAATTTGCTAACTCTTTCGTCTTAAAACAATAAATTTTTTCATTTTCATAAGACAAATTTTCTCCAACAAAAATTTTCACATCTTCAAAATTATTTTCCAATAATTTTTGAGCTATTTTCTGCGGCGTATTTTCTTTAAAATCAGTCAATAATCCAATTTTTTCATGCTCATTCAATTTTTCCACAAAATCGAATTCCTTTCCATGAACACTGGCAATACAAGCATCATACCAATATTCTGAAATTTTCGCAAACATATATTGAACCGATGAAATTCCTGGCACAACTTCCAGCTCTTCACTTTCAAAATGTTTTTTCATAAAAGTCAAAAGACTATAAAATCCAGTATCTCCAGACACAACCACAGAAATCTTTTTATTTCGATTCTCGTTTATGAAATCCAGAACTTTTTGCAAATCAGCTGAAATGTAGCAATATTCCTTATTTCCCGCACACTCTCCTAAACTTTCAATATGCCGTTTTCCACCGACAATTACTTCCGATTCCTTAATTTTTTTCAAAACAATCGGCAATGTATAGTCTAAATTTCCAGGCCCAAGCCCTAGAATTTGTATTTTTTCCATTTTTCCTCTTTTCAAAACTATAATTTCTTACTGTATTTATTTTTTAACAAGCAAAAAGAAAATTTTAGAAATCTTTAAAAAAATCCTTGCTTTGTCCAATAACCTTTTTTTCAGCCGATAAAATCAACGTTTCCACTTCCAAGTCCCAGCCATTTTTTCTGCAATGTTCTTCACATTTTTGTTTTGCCTTTTCAGCTAACAAATTGAAAACTTCCTTTTTTTCAATGTATCCAGAGGCTTCTTCAGTTGTATTCGATTCTAAAATTTTGTAAACATTTTCCAACTTTTCGCCAACTAATAGAGCATTTGCAGCTAAAATTTCCATTTTTGCATCAGAAACTCGGCTATGTGTGTGAAAAATTCCTCCTGCCACTTTTACAAATTTTCCCAATTCGCCAATAAAATAAACTTTCTTAACCTCGTATTCACAAGCTTTGTCAAACATATATCCAACAAAGTTACTAATTACAACTCCTTCTTCAGCTCTTTTAGGAAATTCCTTACTCAAAAACATTTTTCCACGATTTCCAAAAAGAAAAATTGCTGTTTTCGTATTGAAATATGTCAAATTTTGCTTCAATTCTATCGCCAAAGAGGCTTTCCATGACTCTTCAGACATCGGTCGCACAATTCCCATTGTTCCAAGAATCGAGATTCCACCGATAATTCCCAGCTTTGCATTCATCGTTTTTTTTGCAGCTTCTTCACCCAAAGGCACACTTATTTCAACATCGACTCCTTTTCCATTTGGAAGAAACTCCTCAACAATATTTGTCAACATTTTCATTGGCGTTGGATTAATCGCTGATTTTCCAACTTCAACAGGAAGTCCAACTTTTGTAACTTTTCCAACACCTTTTCCTCCAAAAATATTGATTTTATTATCTTTTCTAAAACTCACTTTTGAAACAATCTCTAAACCGTGTGTCACATCAGGGTCATCTCCCCCATCTTTCACAACAGTTGCCATCGCATAATCCTTTGTCTTTTCAAAAGATTTAATCCCAATTTTTATTCTCTCACCTGCTGGAACGTCTATTTCAACTTCTTCGATTTTTTCGACTTTCCCCAGCAAAAGTAACAATGCTGCTTTAGTCGCTGCCGTTGCTGAACTCCCAGTAGTATAACCATATCGCAATTTTCTACCGTTAAAATATACATAATTTCCCATTTTTTATTTCTCCAAAATTGTACTAAAATATATCTGAAAATACTTTAAATCAATAATTTATATTATCTTTCATTGTAAAAAATTAAAATACAAAAATTGAAATAAACTTTCAGATATTGATAAATTCACTAATTAATTTTCACATAAAATTGTGATTAATTATTAAAATATTTATCCCTTTCGTACATTTGATAAAGGATTCCGTGCATTACACCAACTGCAACCGTGCTTCCACCTTTTGTCCCATTTGTTCTAATAAATGGAACATTGTATTTTGAAAGCTCAGCCTTCGATTCAGGACATCCCACAAATCCAACTGGCACTCCAACTATCAATTTTGGAACATTTTCTCCTTCTTTATCCATTTTTTCAAGCAATGTGAACAATGCTGTCGGTGCATTTCCAATTAGAAAAATTTTCGTTTGAGGATCCTTTAATGCTCTTTCCAATCCAACCATTGAACGTGTAATCCCTCTTTCTTTCGCTTCTTTCGCCACATCTGGATCCGCCACCAAGCAATACGCCTCAGCTCCAAATTTTTTCAACCCATTTTTATTCAGTCCATTAACAATCATATTTGTATCGCAATAAATTCTGCAATTCCCAGCTTCCAACGCCTCTTTTGCTGACTCAATCGGATTATTTTGAAATTCAACAATATTTACATAATCAAAATCTCCTGTAGTATGAATCAGTCTTTTCACAATTAATTGCTCTTCCTCACTAAAATGGTCAGCCTTTCCAGCCAACCCTTCAGTTATTATTTCAAAACTTCTCACTTCTATTGATTTTGGATCTTTAATATATGACATATTTCATTGTGTGATAATAACTACCACACTCTCCTTTCTTTTTATCATTTTTCACTCTTCTAATTCATTATTTTTCAAAAAAATTAAAAATTTCTAATTTTTTCAACAATCGTGAACTACTCTCAATTATAGAAGGCGGAGACATCTTGCTATCTTTTTCTAAAAATCTTTAAAATTAAAATTTCTCTTCAAAAGTTTCTTAATCTCTTTTCACATCCAACAAAAACTCAAAAAACTCCACATTCGAGTAAAAATGAATATGTGGATATCCAGCTATCGCATTATTTTTCACATATCCACATTTCCATTCTTTCCCATTATTCTTGTAAATATTATAAAAATAGCCTTCCGAGTCATTTTCACTCACTTCATTATTTTCCAAAATTTCCGAATAATGAAATTCATGTCCTCGCAACTTTATCCCATTTGCAGTTTCAATATTGATATACCCAAACCTTCCAATATTTAAACGTTTTCTCATCCCAATTTCAATATCAAAAATTCCACACATATCAAAAATTTCACCATTTAATAAACGTAATTTTTTTGCTAAATACATAAATCCACCACATTCTGCAAATATTCTCACGCCATTTTTACACGCTTCAACAATACTATTTTTCATCGAAATATTTTTACTCAACTCTTTTGAAAATAATTCAGGATAACCTCCACCAAAGTAGATAAAATCTATATTTTCAGGAAGTTTTTTATCTCGAATTGGACTAAACTCAACTATTTCCACTCCACAAAATTTCATCAAATCAATATTTGCTTCATAGTAAAACGAGAACGCTTCATCTCTTGCAATCGCTACTCTTTTTCCTTTAAATTTATCTTTTAGATGTCCTATTTTCGCATAATTGTCCATATTTCGACTTGACTCAAATTCTTGTGCAATTTCTTTTATCCGCTCCAAATTTAAGTAATTTTGTGCAATTTCTTTAAATAACTCCTGTTTTTGTGCATTATCCTCTTCAAAAGCCTGTTTCAATCCTAAATGTCGACTCTCTGTAGCAAGTTGCTCATTTCTAGGAATGTAGCCCAAACACTCAATTCCCGTATATTTCTCAACTGCTTCCTTCAAGCTCTCATACAATTTTTGTGAAGAAACATTGTTAAGAATCACACCTTTTATATTCACTCGTTCATCAAACATCTTAAATCCAAGAACTTCTGCCGCAATACTTGTTGAAATCGCCTTAGCATTTACAACTAAAATTACAGGAATATCAAGTACTCTCGCTAAATGAGCCGTACTAAAATTATCCTTTTCGTTCCCAATTCCATCATAAAGTCCCATAACACCCTCAACAACAGAAATATCTCTACCTTGCGAATACATCTCAAATATTTGTCTCACAGCGTCCTCATCATTTGTCATAAAAATATCCAAATTGTGTGAATGGTGTCCTGTAAATACCTCATGATGAGTCGGATCAATGTAATCTGGTCCCACTTTAAAAGGAGCCACATTTTCCAAAGCAGACATCAAAATGCTACTTACTGTAGTTTTCCCGCTTCCGCTCATCGTTCCTGATATTAATATTTTTTTCATAACAAATTTTTTTCCTCCAAAAATTTATAATAATCATTTTCATCAAGATTTTTATACTTCAGATAACTTTTAATTTTCAAAACATTTGGAACATTCAAATTTAATTTTTTCAAAAATTCAAAATCCTCAAAAACTTCGTCTCTACTACCTTGTCTTACAATTTTCCCTTTATCAAGAACATAAATATAGTCAGCAAATTCATATGCAAAATCTGTATCGTGTGTCGAAACTACAAGTGTTTTCCCAGCTTCAGAAAAATTATCTAAAATTTCAGAAACTCTTTTTGTATTTTTCGAATCCAACCAAGCTGTAGGTTCATCTAAAATTAGCAATTCTGGCTCCATTGCCGTAATCGCTGCTATTGAAACCCTTTTTTTCTGACCATAACTCAAATGATGACAAGGTCTATCCTTCAAATCCTCAATATTGATTTCCTTCATTGCTCTATTAACATTTTCTTCTACTTTTTCCTCAGAATATCCAAGATTTTCAGGTCCATAAGCCACTTCCTGAAAAACTAATGGAGCAAAAATCTGTATTTCAGGATCTTGAAAAATTATTCCAACTTTTCTCCTCAATTCCTCTAAGTTCTTTTTTTTATATTTAACCTTCTCCCCCTCAAAATAAATGTCTCCTTTTTGTGCCTTCAAAAGTCCATTCATTATTAAGAATAAAGTTGATTTTCCTGAGCCATTTTCCCCAAGAAATAATGTTTTCTTTCCTTTTTCAATATTCAAAGTCACATTTTTTAACGCTTCTGTTTCATTATCATACGAAAAAGTTATATTTTCAAGTTTAAGCATTTTATTTTACCACCAAATATAAATTTATTACAACTATTATTATTACAAAAATTGTTTCAAATCCAATTTTTTTGTATTTTCTATGAGAAAAGATAAATTCCTTTCCCAGTCTTGATTCTACAGCCTTTATAGAATTAAGATTATAGTAATATGTTTTTTTTAATATAGCTACCACTAACATTGGAAATGATTTCATCCCATTTCTAAAACTACTGTATCCAAGCCTCACTTCCTGTGCATTTTTGAGCTTTTCTTTATTATCAAATAGCAAGAATATGTATCTGTAAATTAGCAAAAACATCTCTCTAAATATTTTTGGAAATTTTAGCTTTTCAAATATATAATCTAAATCTACAACTGGTGTTGAGCAAATAAGAAAATAAATTACTGATATTGACGAAAATGAACGTAACAAAAATGTCCAAATATCCGCCTTTATTAGCCATAATGAAATTACAGTTGTTAAAATAAATAAAGCTGGAATAAAATTCAGCTTTAGTAAATCTTTCGCTTTCACTTTTACTACAAATAAAAGAAGTAAATTAAATAGTATAAGATTAAAAATAAATACTACCTTACTTCCTGTGTAAAGCAAAAATATTAATGTCATCATTGACAATGTAAATTTTATTCCAGGATTAATATTTTTTATGGGATTCGTATATGATATTTTATCTATTAGCATTTTTTCTTTCACCTTTGAAATATCCTAAAACATATCCTACAACTCCTGCACCTATTGCCGCCTGCAATGCAAAAAGTAAACTTTCTGTTTCATCTCCAGGCAATTCTATTAAATTTTTAGCCCAAGGCTCATAATTAGGTTTTATCGTTTTAATTACTTCTTCTCCTTTATCATCTGAACCACTAAATTCTGATTTTACAAGAAGCAATGGAACGACACCTATCAAAAGTATTAAAACTATTAAAATAATATTCTTTTTAAAAACACTTTTATTTTTATTCTCTGCCATTACGCTTCCACCCCTTTCACTTCATATTTGTCAAGTATATTCATCACAACATTTGTAAGCAATCCTTCAATTATAGCAAGTGGAATTTGAGTTACTGCAAACACCATTCCAAATTTAATAAATGAAGCAAGTACCCCACCTTCAGGCGACGGATATGCAAGTGCCAACTGAAAAGATGTAACAACATAAGTTGCAAGATCCCCTATTGCCGCTGCCAAAAATATAGCAACTGCTCTATTCTTCTTAGCAAGTCCTTTATAAATCAAATACGAAACAATTGGTCCAGCAATTGCCATTGAAGCCGTATTCGCTCCAAGAGTCGTAAATCCTCCATGAGCCAACAATCCAGCTTGAAATATCAATACAATTGTCCCTAAAATTGAAGTTACAAATGGTCCATACAAAATAGCTGAAAGTCCTACTCCTGTCGGATGTGACGAACTCCCTGTAACTGACGGAATCTTCAACGCCGATAACACAAAAATAAATGCTCCCGCCAATGCAAGCGTCATTTTATCCTTAACACTTCCTTTAGAAACAGTTTGAAGTTTTTTTATCCCCAAAATCCAAAACGGAATACACACAACAAACCATACAATAACCCAATTTATTGGTAAAAATCCTTCCATTATGTGCATTGAATAACCGTTTACACCTACCAATAACATACTAGTTAAAACTAAAAACAATAATGTTCTCTTTTTCATTTTTTCTCCTTCCACAATTTAATAATGTCAGACTTAAAAAAATAGAATTAATATTTTATTTTTTATCAGTAAAGGAATTTTAACTTTTACTAAATAATATATAGTTCTAAATTTATAATAAATCTGCTATTTAACTAGAAATAGTATGGCATTAAATAAATTAAAAAAAAATCAGCTAAAAGCCGAATTTAATACACGTCAAAACTTCCATAATAATTACTATATTACTACTATATAATAATTTTATGGAATAAACCACTATTGATTTATTTTATTGATGTATACTAAATCTTCCCTTCCCAGAAAATTTTATATAAAAATATTAGGTAAGTCTCCTGACTAACTTCATCCTACTCGTACCCTTCCCAAAATATTTAAAACATTTCAGTGGATTTTTGTACTTTCGTCAGTTTCACAGTAGTGGGGGCTGTATCGGATTTTAACCGATTTCCTTATTAAGTTTTTAAAACGCCTACTATTCACTATAAATGTTATATTATTTTCCTATATTTGTCAAGCCAAATAAACAGCTTCCAGTTTATCCATAAACATTTTACGAATAAATTCATACTCTCCCATCCCTTTTAAAACAGATGTTACTTCATAACCTTCATTTTTCAGTATTGTTTTCCACGAATCTTTTTTATCAGAAGACATATCATTTTTTGCATGATCTCCAGCCACTATCATAAGCGGTTTTAATAATATATTTCTAAAACCTTTTCCCTTCATTTTTTTAACAATATCTTCAATAGTTACTTTCCCTTCAACAGTAGCTATAAAAATGTTATCTTTTTCAGCTTTTAAATACTCATCCTGCAATTTTTGGTATATGCAATCTGCAGCATTTTCGGTTCCGTGTCCCATAAGCACAATAGCATCGTTTCCCTGAAAATCATTAAATTCTTTATTGTTTACAATTTTTTTTAAATCCTTGTCATCTGCCAAAAGCGGTTTTGATATTTTTCCAAACTTGTCATCAAGTTTTGAATATTCAATTCCATCTAAAATATGCAAAGACATTGTTATTATTACTTCAAATCCTTTATCTTTTAAGACTTTTAGTCCTTCCTCCTGATCAAATATATGAACTCCCTCTTTTTTTTCTATTATCTGTCTTATGATTCCTGAAGTATAAGCTCTTTCCACATTTTCACTTCCATATTTTTCCTCTACTTCCCTTTGGATTGAATCAAGACATTTTTTTCGTGTATCTTTATGCGATGTCCCAAAGCTAGTTACTAAAATAGCTTTTTTCATTTATTTTTTCTTTCCTTTCAAATTAATATTTTTATAAAAAAAGGCATTGAAATTTTCATGCCTTTAATGTGAACTACTCCCACTTGTAGAAGAGGGAGCTTCTTGGGAAGTATCTGCTTTTGCTAGCCAAATATATTTACCAAGCTCTTCGGGCAGTCCCTGCCCTGACTATGAATATTATACCATATAAGAGCTGTTATTTCAAGCTATATTCTGCAATTCATCTCCCACTTATAGAAGAAGGAGACTTCTTGCTAAATATTGTTAAATTTTCATAAAATTATTTTAATTTTGATTTTGCATCTTGAAACAGACCTTCTATAAATTCCCCTTTGCTCATATCATTTCCTGAAATTTTTACAGTTCCTGATATTTCACGTGCGAAAGGATAAACATTATAAGTCCAGCTATTTTTTTCAGAAATTTGACGTATGTTTTTGTTTTCTGAAGACGCTACTTCTGTTATTTCCATCTGACCTTTATACTTTCTTTTTTCAAATATTTTCAAAAGACTAATAAGTGCTGATTCATCGTGCTTTTCTATAATAAATTCAATTTTATCTGCATCTGAAAGATTTTGATACATTTGTCTTGCAAAATCTCCGTCCTTTTTCATTCCAAAAAGAAGATTTGCAAGTCCTCCTCTATTTATTGTTCCTGATATTATTGGACTTTCATAATTGTCATTAATAACTCCAATTACAACTTTGTCAAAAGCTGAAAACGACAGTGTTCCAAAAATAATAAATAATGCTAAAATTAATTTTTTCATCATTAATTCCACCTTTCTTGTTTTATAAAATATTAATTTTATTTTCTTCTTCCTTTCATAAATCCTCCACCAAGTCCTGGAATGCCGCCACTATTAAACATTTTCATCATTTGCTTCATTTGTTCAAATTGTTTTATCAATTTATTTACATCATTTACTTGAACTCCGCTTCCTTTAGCAATTCTCATTTTACGGCTTCCATTTTTTAGAAGTTTTGGATCACGTCTTTCCTGAATCGTCATTGAAAAAATGATTGCTTCAACTTTTTTCATTTCCTTTTCAGCCATTCCCATGTCAATCATGCTTGTGTCAACTCCTGGTATCATTTTCATAATTCCTGCAATTGATCCCATTTTTCTTATCATTTTAAATTGCTTCAAAAAATCTTCAAAGTCAAACTGGTTCTTTCTAAATTTTTCCTCCATTTTCTTGGCTTCTTTTTCATCAATGGCTTCTTGTGCCTTTTCTACAAGCGAAACGACATCCCCCATTCCAAGAATACGTGAAGCAAGCCTGTCTGGGTGAAATGGTGCGATGTCATCCAGTTTTTCTCCTTCACTTATAAATTTAATTGGCTTTCCTGCAACTTCCTTTACTGAAAGAGCAGCCCCTCCACGAGTATCTCCGTCCAGTTTTGTAAGTACGACTCCAGTAATATCAAGCTGTTCATTAAACTCTTTTGCCACGTTAACTGCATCCTGCCCAGTCATTCCATCAACGACAAGCAAAATCTCATTTGGGTTAAAACTGTCCTTTATATCCTGCAATTCATGCATAAGCTGCTCATCAATATGCAGTCTTCCTGCCGTATCAATAATCACATAAGTAGCATGTTCTGCCTTTGAAGCCTCAATTCCCTGCTTTACGATTTCCAAAGCATCTGTACTCTCATCAATTGTAAATACTGGAACTTTTACTTGCTCTCCCAGTACCTTTAATTGCTTTTTAGCCGCAGGTCTATAAACATCTGCTCCAATCAAAAATGGCTTTTCCCCTTTTGATTTCAAATATTTGGCTAATTTTCCAGAAAATGTAGTTTTCCCAGCCCCTTGAAGCCCAGAAAGCATCACAATCGTAGGATTTTTCTCAGCTTTAGCAATTGAAACATTTGAACCTCCCAGCACTTCTACCAATTCATCATTTACAATTTTAATAAATTGCTGTGTTGGATTAACTCCTCTAATAACCTGCTCTCCAAGAGCCTTTTCTTGAATTTTTGCTACAAAATTCTTAGCTACCCCATAATTTACATCTGCTTCAAGTAATGCCAAACGTACCTCCCTCAAAGCATCCTTCATATTATTTTCTGTCAACTTCCCCTGTCCACTGACTTTTTTAAATATATCTTTAAATCTATCTCCTAAATTATTAAACATTATTAATTTGTCTCCTTATTTTTTATATCTTTATAGCTATTTATTCACATATTTTTTTAATTTTACTGAATATAGGATAACATATTATAAGAGAAAAAACAAGACAGGGGAATAGAGTTTGTAAAGTAATATTTAATTAATAAAAATTTTAATGAATCCATATCTTCTAAATTGCTTAAATCAAATGTCTTGGTGGAAAGATTAAAACTTGCTTGCTGCTTTACCTGATTAATCGCTCTTATGAGATTATCTTTCACATACTCGGCTTCTTGAAATATCTCTTTCGACTCTGTATTAAACCTTCTCAATCTGCATAATAACTCCTCAAATCGTGCTTTTTTAATTCGCCAAACTCTTTGTGACATCCTTAATGCATCAATATAAAAATATCTGGGTCTTCTACAAGATAATGCCCAATCAATCAAATCCTGCAATCGTGCAATTTGTGTATCACAATCACTTATACTCTCTTCCAAATCTATTTCCCTTAAATCGCCGTTATAAACATAAGCTGCAAAACTATCAGGTAATTTCTTACACAGTTTATATGTAAGCTCTGACAGTAATTTCCCTGTTTTCACTATAGGTCCAATCATAGTTAAAAAATACATTCTTGCGGAATTATATGTTTCCCCCTGCAAACTGAAAACCGTTGCCTCAAATTCAAAAATAATTTTTATCATCTCTTCATAGTCTTGAATATGTTTTTCACATCTGTTTGTAACAGACTCCGCTTGTGATAAAGAACTGCCCAAATACATATCTATACTCATATATAATTACTCCTCTTTTTATTGTATTCTATATTCAACTTTTAACCTCAATAATATTTTTTAAGCTTCCAATAATAATTATTTACAATATTTAATTACTTATCAAACAACGGATTTCTTTCTATCTTGACCCTGCCTATATTTTCTTTACTGAACTTTGAGTATGTATACTTTGTCCAGTCAGATATAACTTTATCGTAAAGCAGCTCATCAGAAGCTTTTTTAATAGATTCTACAGGAATATCGGCTTCATCTAAGTATTTTTTTATGGTATCAGTATCGTTATAAAACTGTCTATCATAACTATTGGTTTTATTGGAAACATATATATCTTCCAATAAAATTCTTTTATTTTTATTATAATTATAATCAATAAAAATCCATTTATTCTCTTGTAATTTTCCACTAAAAGATATTGAAAAGGTTTTCTCTGAAAATTCAAATGAGAAACTGCTATACCATGTTAACCCATCTATCTCATTACTATCTGTATATTTCTCAAAAAGAATATCATCATATACATCATCTTTTCTGATTCTTTCCTTTATATTAGGAATTTTAGAAAATACCGTATACCCATACGGAACATGAAATATCCTCTCCTCACCATAATACATTTCATCAAATACATTCCTGTCGTTAGGGATGGATAGGTATATTATAAGTCCTATAGCTGCCAAAAAGATGATCATTAATACAATCTTTATCTTTTTCATTTATTAATCCACTCCTTCAAAAGTATACTCTCCCAGTTCATTTTGATGCTCTTCCAAACTTCTGATAAAATTATATCCTATAGGATTTATCTTTTTTAACTCTTCCATAGTTATACTTTTTTCTTCCAAATCATAACGACTTTTTCTAGGTAGATAATCTGTACTCATATCCTTAGATGCCACTAAGATTTCTCTCTTGATATACTCAATTCCGTTATTCTTCGCAAATTCATCAGCCCTATTTATTTTACCGCTCTCTATATCTCTATAGTATTGGTTGGCAACTGTAAGATAGCTCTTTGAAGAATTTTTATAAATATTCATAATATTATCCGCATCCAAATCAGCTTTATAATCATCTACTGTTTTCTGCGAATAATTCCGCTCCAACTGCAAGAACTTCAAAAAGTTTTCTATATTCAACATCGTTGCAATACTTATCTCTTGGCAACGAAGTTACTGAATATTATTTTAACTACCAAATTTTCGCAGAATAATTTTATTCTTCTGCATTACGAAGACGCTGTACATAGATAGCACGTTCCATCTTCAAGCGTTTTTTAACAGAAGGTTTGTCAAATTGTTGACGAGAACGAAGTTCTTTTACAACACCTGTCTTTTCAAACTTTCTCTTAAATTTCTTAAGTGCTCTTTCGATGTTCTCGCCATCTTTAACTGGTACAATAATCATGCTTGTTTGTTTTATTATTAATTATGTTAAACGTTCACCAAATGGCATTATGCCATTTTAGTGTGCAAAATTACGGCTTATTTTCTTATCTGCCAAATAATTGGCTGTTTTTCTCTGCTTAAGTTTCATTGGGTCAATGAAATAAGTATAAATTTCACTGGTTAATTGTGA
>ERZ773022.1846-NODE-1846-length-13446-cov-17.582779_pt1 | contig 13446 bp, 9 predicted proteins | sample MGYA00580839_ERZ773022 | MGnify/ENA primary metagenome ERZ773022 (study PRJEB29015, sample SAMEA2738020) | human oral metagenome | biome: human oral; feature: human-associated habitat; material: dental | place: China | collected 2044 ... | reverse complement strand
TGCGGCATCGGCTGGGGCGATGAGCCCCAGATGCTCCCCGCCAGGCTCGCCACAGACCCGGTCGCAACCGGAGATGTGGACGAGGCGCTGGAATGGCGCCGGGTGCTCCGCGGCCACCTCCTCCGCGATGGCGAGACCCTCCGCCTCGGCGCGTTCCCGGCGCCCCTCCTCGTCGGTCACTGGCCCTCCCGCGGACGCCCGTCCGGCCGAGCGTCCCGCCCCGGCCGCGTCTTTCTCTCCCGTCGGTGTGCGCCCGGCCGCCGGAGGGGACGCGGATGCTCGCGCCCCGGCGGCCGCCGGGGAAGGCGCCGGACGCGCAGTCGGCGGCGTCTGCTGCGACTGCGATGCGCGCGACGGCCGATCCGCGGTCTCTTCGCTGCCGGGCAGACGGCCCATGAGCGAGGACGACGTCTGCTCGATCGTGGACACCCGCGCGGCGATCCAATCCACCTTGTCCACGAGCAGGTTCAGACGGGCCATGACCTCGCGGTAGGACGGCGAGCCGTTCCAGGAAGGTCCGGGGGACGCATTCACGTGATCTCCTCGTTCGCATCGTCGTGTGGCAGCCTATGCAATGATGCTAGGACGAAAGAATGCTTTTGTGAAGGCTGAAAGTCTCCCGGGGGAGAGGACGGCTCCGTCTGACCGAGGCACGGACCGCATTCTGGCTCCGGACTCCCGCCGGTTCCGGCTCTGCCTATGAGCCGGCGAGTCGTGCCGCCGTGGGCCTTCAGGCCTCGGCTGCGGCCCTTTCTTCGGCCCAGCGGCCCAGGTCCTGCCTCTCGATGGCGGCGGCCAGCAGGTCGGGGAAGGCGTCGGGCGTGCAGCCGAAGGCCGGCACTCCCATCGCCGCCAGGTCCGCGGCAGCCTTGCGGTTGTAGGACGGCACGCCGTCGTCGCTGAGGGCCAGCAGGGCGATCACCTGCACTCCGCTGGCGACCATCCGGGCGATGCGCGAGAGCATCGCCTCCGGCTTGGCGTCGTAGAGGTCGCTGACGAGGATGAAGATGGAGGAGCTCGGCCGGCCGATGCGTTGGGCGCAGTAGTCGATGGCCGGCGAGGTGTCGGTGCCTCCGCCCAGCTGGGCGCCGAAGACGACGTCGACGGGGTCGGCCAGCCTCTCGGTCAGATCGGCGACGTCCGTGCTGTAGGCCACCAGGGTGGTGCTCAGGGAGCCGATGGCGGCCAGCACGCAGGCCAGGATGGAGGCGTAGACCACCGAAGTGGCCATGGAGCCCGACTGGTCGAGGCAGATGACCAGCTCGCGCTGGACGCCGAGCCGGCGCCGCCCGTAGCCGACGAGCCGCTCGGGCACCACGGTGCGGTGTTCGGGCAGGTAGTTCTTGAGGTTGGCGGCGATAGTCCGGTTCCAGTCGATGTCGGCCGGCCTGGGGCGGTCGGTGCGCGAAGCCCTGTTCAGCGCCCCGCGCACGGCCTGGTCGAGCCGGCCGGTCAGGCGCTCCTCCACGTCCCTGGCCGTCCGCGCCACCACCTTGCGGGCCGACTCCTTGGAGCTCTCCGGAATGACCTTGGACAGGGACGCCAGGGTAGCCACGAGGTGGATGTCGGGCTCGACGCTCTCCAGGATTTCGGGCTCCATCAGCAGGGAGCGCAGCCCGAGGCGTTCGATGGCGTCGGTCTGCATGACTTTGACCACCCGGTTGGGGAAGTAGGCGCGGATGTCGCCCAGCCACCTGGCCACGTCGGGGGAGGAGCCGCCCAGGCCGCCGCGGCGGCTCCGGCCGGTCCCGTCGTCGTAGAGGGCGGCCAGCGCCCGGTCCATGGCCTCCAGGCGCCCGGACAGCGGGACGCGCCGCCGAGGGGCGTCGGCCCCGAGCATGAGCCGCCAGCGCTGATCGCGGCCGATCCTCTCGGCTCCGCCGTCCGGCGTCCCGGCGGCCGGCTTTCCGGCTCCGGCGGCTGCATCGGCGCTCGCGGCCGTGTCCGCGGCTTCGCCTGCCGTTCCGTCCGCTCCCGCGCCGAGCTCCCCGCCGCGGGGGAGTTCGCCCGCGGCGTCCGTCGTGTGCGCCGGGTTCATCGTCCTCCTCCCAGGATCGCGCTGACGGTCTCGAGGACGGGCCCGGCGAAGTCGAAGTCCTCGTCTTCAGGTGCCGCTGCCTCGGGCCCGTCCGCTTCCGTTCTCCCCTCGGGTCCCCCTTCCGCTTCGCTCCGCCCGCTCTGCCCGGCGGTCCCGTCGCCCGGCCGCTCGGGGTCCTCCGGAAGATCGGCGACTCGGGCGGCGAGTTCCCGGCGTTCCGCCCGCGACCACGAGCCGAAGGCGCGGCGCAGGGCGGGGAGCGCGTCGACGAAGGCCCGAGACGGGATGCCGCCCGCCCAGCGGTCGATGACGCTCAACAGGCGCGGGTCGTGGATGAGCAGCAGGGCGTTGCCCGCCAGGAAGCCCTCGATCCACCCGGCCTGCTCGCCGGGATCGGTCGCCGAGGACAGTTCGCGGCTCAGCCGCCGGCTCGCCTGCTCGGTCGTGAGGATCCCGCCGTCCAGGAGCAGGCGCGTGATCCGCCCCGCCAGGAGGCCGGGCAGGCCGCGCCTGGCGAGTGCCGCGCGGAGGGCGTTCCGCCACAGCCGCACGGCGTCCTCGTCCAGCAGCGAGACGACGCTCTGGACCTCGTCGACGGCGTCCTTGAGCTCGACGGCGACGTCCTCGGCCACGCCGGCGGCCGCCGCGGGGAGCCCCGCGCACGCTCGGGCCAGGACGGCCCGAGCCACTCCGGCCAGGCTGTCGGCGTCGGTGCGCCGCACGTCGCCGTAACGGTGGGCGCGGGCCAGGGCGGGAATGGAGGCCAGCAGATGCAGGACGTCGGACTCCCGCGCGGCCCGGTCGTCGAGAATGCGCAGGAGTTCGGGCAGGACGCCTTCCAGGCCGGCCATCAGGGCGGACTCCACGGCCCGCGTGACGTCGGCCAGCGTGTCCGTTCGGGTCAGCAGAGCGGCGCCCGCGGCGTCGACCACGGTGTTGCCGTGTCCGGCGGCCTCGACGACGCTCACCGAGTACTCGGGCCGCCATTCCAGGGTCCAGACTTCTTTGAAGGTGCCGGTGGAGCGGGCGCGGCGCTTGACGCCCCAGGGCACGCCGAGGATGGTCAGGCGCTCCAGCAGCTGCGCCTTGGCCAGGCCCGTGGGCGTGCGCAGGTCCACGGTGACGTCTTTGGGCGCCGCGCTGAAGGCGAGGCGCAGTCTTCTGGCGGTCCGGCGCAGGTCGGCGTCCAGGGGCACCATGGGCACGCCCTCGGGGACCTCGCCCAGCGCCCGGCCCACCACGACTTCGCGTGTGACCAGGTCGGCCCGCAGATCGCTGCCCTCGCACAGGACGGACAAGGTGGCTTCGTCGAGCTCGTCGAGGCCGGGCATCGGGCGTCCGCGCATGACGGCCAGAGCCTCGGCCAGCCGTGCGGCCTCGATGATATGGGCCGAGGACACCGGCAGGTCGTGGTCGCGCAGGCTCTGAGCCACGCGGGTCAGCCAGCGGATGGCGGGGCGGTCCGGGGCGGTGAACAGGTGGTGGTACCAGCCCGGGGAGGCCACCCCAGCCCCGTAGCCGGTCGCCTGGGACAGGCGCTGGTGGGTCCAGGGCACCCACGTCAGGCTGGTCTTGGCCTTGGGCAGATTGGTCAGCAGGGCCGAGTCGGCGCTGATCGCGGGCGGCTTGCCGCTCAGCGCCGGTGCGTGCCAGGCCCCGCAGACCACCGCGATGCGCTCGTGGCCCTCCCTCACGGCCGATCGCAGGACGCGGCGCATGTAGGCCTCGCGGCGCAGGGTATGGGCGTCGGTCTCCGGTTCGGCTTCGCGCAGTAGCCCGATGCCTTCGTTCAGGGCGTCGAACGGGTCGCCGTCCAGGCGCAGTTCGACGGCGTCCTCCCACCAGGCCTCGGGATCGTCGTATCCGGCGACGCGGGCGAGTTCGGCGATCGGGTCGATGCGCCGGGCCTGCGTGGAGCCGGCCTCGGCCTCTCCCGCGCTTCCGGCCCCTTCCGGCTCGGCCGCGCCCGTCTTGCCGCCTTCCGGCTCGGCCGAACCCGTTTCGGCTGCGTTCGGCCGGTTCCCTCCCGTCTGAGCCCCTCCCGGTTTCGCGCCCGCCTCGGGCTCGACGGCGGGTTCCGCGCCGCCCCGTTCCGTCTCCCGGGCTCCGTGGGCGAGGACGACGCCGGAGGGCATGTCCATGAAGCGGGCCTGCGCCCCGTGGTCGGCGGCCCAGCGCAGAGCCTGCCATTCCGGGGAGAAGACGGCGAAGGGCCAGGAGACCGACCGAGACGGCTCGTCGACCTGCCAGGCCATCAGCGCCACGGGCGGGACCATCTCCGCCGAGCCCGTCCAGCCGATGAGGCCGTCGGCGTCCGCCGGGCCCTCGGGCGCCTGTCCACCCTCCTGTCCGGGGCGCAGGTGGGCATCACGCTGACCACCATCCTGCTCGGTTACACCATGCAGGACGCCATGGCCCGGCTCCTGACCCGGCTCATGAGCGCCTGGATGGCCCAGTCCGTGGCCACCGGCGCCGCCGTCGTCATCGCCCTGATCATCGCCAACGCCTTCTCCATGGTCTTCGGCGAGCTCATCCCCAAGAACGCCACCCTGTCCGACCCCATGCGCGCCGCCGGGCTCGTCACCCCCCTCCTGACGGCCTTCACCACCGTGCTGCGGCCGGTCATCGTCGTCCTCAACAACACCGCCAACCTCGTCCTGCACCGCATGGGCATCGAGCCGGCCGAGGAGATCAGCGGCGCCCGCAGCGCCGGCGAGCTCGCCTCCCTGGTGCGCCACAGCGCCGAGGAGGGGACCCTCGACGTCTCCACGGCGGCCCTGCTCACCCGCTCCATCGGCGTGGGCGAGCTGACCGCCGTCGACGTCATGACCGACCGCGGCCGCCTGCACACCCTCGACGCCGAGGACACCGCCGACGCCGTCGTCGACCTGGCCCGCACCACCGGGAACTCGCGCTTCCCCGTCATCGGCTCCGACGTCGACGACGTGCTCGGCGTGGTCCACCTGCGCCGCGCCATCGCCGTGCCCTACGAGCGGCGCGGCGCCGTGTCCGTGGCCTCCTCCTCCCTCATGACGCCGGTGCCGCGCGTGCCCGAGACCATGCCGCTGGCCTCGCTGCTGGTCGAGCTGCGCGCCGCCGGCAGCCAGATGGCCCTGGTCGTCGACGAGTACGGGGGCACCGCCGGGGTCGTCACCCTGGAGGACGCCGTGGAGGAGATCGTCGGGGACGTGGCCGACGAGCACGATCGCCGCCGCGCCGGCGCCCACGTGGACGCCTCCGGCGACTGGATCGTGCCCGGGTGGATGCGCCCCGACGAGCTCGCCGCCCGCGCTGGCATCCACGTGCCCGACGACGGCCCCTACGAGACGCTCGGCGGGCTGGTCATGACCGAGCTCGGCCGCATCCCCCGCCTCGGCGACACGGTGGACGTCGCGCGGGTCGAGCTGGTCGTCGAGGCCATGGAGGGCCGCCGGGTCACCCGCCTGCGGGTCCGCTCCGCCGACGCGCCCGGGGGCGCCGCCGGCGGCGGGGCCGGGAGGAAGATCGACGACGCCCCGCCCGGGGGCGCCGGCGCCGGGACGGGGGCGGGGCGATGAGCACGCCGGTCGCCCTGACCATCACCCTCCTCCTGCTGGCGGGCAACGCCTTCTTCGTGGGCGCCGAGTTCGCCGTGACATCCTCGCGCCGCTCCCAGCTCGAGCCCCTCGTCGAGGCGGGCGACGCCAGGGCCGCCACCGCCCTGTGGGCCCTCCAGCACATCTCGCGGATGCTCGCCACCGCCCAGCTGGGCGTGACCCTGTGCTCCACCGGGCTGGGCGTCGTCGCCGAGCCGGCGATCGCCCGCATCGTCCAGCCCCTGCTGACCCGGGTCGGGATCGGAGCCGCCGGGGCGCACGCCGTGGCCGTGGTCGTCGCCCTCGTCCTGGTCGTCTACCTCCACGTGGTCGCCGGGGAGATGGTGCCCAAGAACATCTCCATCTCCTCCCCGGAGAGCGCCGTGCGGTGGCTCGCCCCGCCCCTGGTGCAGGTCTCGCGCCTCTTCGGCCCCGTCGTCACCGGGCTCAACGGCTTCGCCAACTGGGTGCTGCACCGCCTGGGGGTCGAGACGAGGGACGAGGTCTCGGCCGCCTTCAACGCCGCCGAGGTCGCCTCCATCGTCGAGCGCTCCACCGCCGAGGGCGTGCTCGACGACGACACCGGCCTGCTGTCGGGCGCCCTGGAGTTCTCCGAGGAGACCGCCGGCAGCGTCATGGTGCCCCTGGACGGCCTGGTCACCCTTCCCGAGGGCTGCACCCCGCAGGACGTCGAGCACGCCGTCGCCTCCACCGGCTACTCCCGCTTCCCGCTCGTCTCCGCCCGGCCCGACGACGCCGCCGACGGGGACGTCATCGTCGGCTACCTGCACCTCAAGGACGTCCTGTACGCCCAAGGCGGGGAGCGCGCCGAGCCCGTCCCCGCCTGGCGCACCCGGGCGCTCGTGCCGGTGTCCGCCGACGACGAGGTGGAGGACGCCCTCGTGGCCATGCAGCGCTCCGGCGCCCACCTGGGGCGGGTGCGCGACGCGGCCGGGCGCGTGCTGGGCGTGGTGTTCCTCGAGGACATCCTCGAGGAGCTCGTCGGCGAGGTGAATGACGCCATGCAGCGCGAGGAGTATCAGCGGCGCGAGAGGGACTGAGACGGGCGATACGGATGCGAGCGTGCCCTTGGCACCGCAAGTATGAGATCGTTAGGGTCTCGGAGCGCGACCGATCCATCCCCGGGCGGCCGCCGCCGGGCAGCTGGGCGCCAGCACTGGCGTCCGTTCCAGGAACCACCGAGAGGCACAGTCAGTGACCGCCACACCCATGACCCGCCGCGAGCGGCGTGCGGCCGAGCGCGCCGCGCGGGACGCCGCCGCTCGTGCAGGCGCGACGGGCGGTTCGACCGGCTCGGATGGCGCGGTCGGCTCGCCCCCGACGAGCAGGCCGGTGCCCGCGTCGGCTGAAACCCCTCCGTCCCCCTCCCGGACGCCCGCCTCCAGAAGACCGACGGCGCACTCGGGCCGCCACCCGGGCCGCGCGCACCCCGCGACGAGCTGGGAGTCGGGCGGGGACGGCCAGGCGTCCATGGACTGGGCTCAGATCGTGTCCGGATCGCAACCTTCGACGCCGCCGCGGGGCCCGGCCGCCGGGCCGGGCCGGGGCGGGAAGGGCTCGGGTCGGAGATCGGGGTCCGGCCGGAGGGGCTCGGTTAAATCGGGTTCCGCCGGGTCGGGCCCGGCGACGCCGTCGGCCTCCGCGCATCGGACGGCGGTCACGCCGGTCCGGCGCGGCGGCCGCGCCGATCATCCGGCGCACCGCCCCGCGGCCCCCGCCGCACAGACTCCCCCCTCCTCCCCGACGCCCGACCCCCGCTCCTCCTCCCGCTCAACCCGGGAAGTGCCCACGCGCCGCCGGGCCCCGGCCCGCCGGGGGCAGGCGTCCCCGGCGACTCCGCCGATGAAACCGGTGGGGCCGGCGTCGCCGCCGGCCTCGGCGCCGACGCCGCCGACGGGGGCGTGGATCGCCTCGCACACGTCGTCGTCCTGGGACGAGGCGCCGCCCCGGGCGCTGCCGCTTCCGCGGCCCGGATCACCTGCTCCGCGCCAGCCCCAGACGCCCAAGCCCCAGACGCCCACCCCGCGCAGGCCCGAGCCAGCGGCACCGCGCAGGCCCCAGACACCCACCCCGCGCAAACCCCCGCTTCCGCGGCCCGAGCCGCCGACCCCCGGGCCCGAGCCGCAGTTCCCGCCGGATCCCTTCCCGCGGCCCAGGCCCCCGTTCCCGCGACCCGAGCCGTTCCGGGGCTCCGATCCGGGGGACGTCGACACGATCCCGTCCATGCCCGCCGCAGGCCCGGAGCCGCCTTACGCCGCACGCCCCGAGCCGGCGCGCCCCGAGCGCTCCGGGCCAGCCGGTCGCCCCGATCCCGCCCCGCGCTCCCGCCGGACCCCGCGGGTCGAGTCCGAGGCCAGTGGAGGGCCCCGCGCCGACGAGTTCCGCGTCAACGAGCCGGTCGAGCCCCGTGCCGACGAGATTCGAACCGATGAGATTCGCACCGACGAGTTGGTCGCGCCCCGCCCCGTCGCCCACACTCCGCTGGGGATGATCGGCCGCACGGGCGTCCTCGTGGTCCTGGCCGCTGCGACCGTCCTGGCGCCGCTGGGCACGCGGGTCGGCTTCCTCTCCCTGGCCGTCACCCCCGCCGTCGCCGCTCAGACCGGCGCCACCACCGCCGCGTCGGTCCCGGTCTCGGTGGCGGACGCGGTCCTCGGATCGGACGCCGACGTCGACGAGAACAGCGACACCGAGATGTCCAACGTCCCCGACGCCGCGACGCTCGCCCGCATCCGCGCGGCCCACGACAACGCGACCGTCACCTGCGCCTCCAAGTCCTCCGGGGCCTCGGGCGACACCGCCGCCTTCGTCTCCGCCCCGGAGGTCTTCAACCCCATGATGGAGGGCACCTACGAGATCTCCTCGCCGTGGGGCTACCGCATGCACCCGACCCTGGGCATCCTCAAGCTCCACGCCGGGCAGGACTACGCCGCGCCCGCCGGCACGCCCATATACGCCGCCGCCGCGGGGGAGGTGGTCACCGCCGGCATGGTCGACGGCACCGGCACCGTGACCATCAAGCACGACATCGACGGCCAGGTCTGGTACACGAGCTACCTGCACATGTACGAGGACGGCATTTACGTCCACGTGGGGGACAAGGTCAACGCCGGCCAGCTCATCGCCGCCGTCGGCTCCACGGGGCGCTCGACCGGGGCCCACCTGCACTTCGAGGTCCGCACCGCCAACGACGACGCCGACGAGTCGACGGTCGACCCGACCGTCTGGCTCACCGAGCACCACGCAGTCGAGTTGACGACCGACTGCTCCTGAGACCCGCGCCCACCCTGAAGGAAGCGAGGAAGCATGGTCGCCGCACGAGGCTGCACCGTCATCGCCCACCGCGGGGGCGCGGGGGAGGCGCCGGAGAACACCTGGACCGCCGTCGAGCACGTCGCCGAGCTGGGGCTGACCTGGATGGAGACGGACCTGCGCGTGAGCGCCGACGGCCTGGTCATCCTCTCCCACGACTCCGACCTCATGCGCACCGCCGCGGACCCGCGGGGCATCGGGGAGCTGACCTGGAAGGAGCTGTCCGAACTCGACGCCGGCGACGGCCGGCCCCCGGTCAGGCTCGACGACGCCCTCGTCGCCTTCCCGCGGCTGCGCTTCAATATCGACCTCAAGGAGTCGGCGGTCGTCCAGGACGCCCTGCAGGTGGTGCGCGCCGCCGACGCCCTGGAGCGGGTCCGCTTCGCCTCCTTCTCCGCGCGGCGCCTGGCGGTCCTGCGCCGCCAGGAGCCCCGGGCGACGACCTCGCTGGGGGTCGGCGACGTGCTGGCCCTGGTGCTGCACGCCGAGGCGGGCCTGAGGCTGCCCGGGACCCGCTGGTCGTGGACGAAGGGGCGCGTCGACGCCGTGCAGGTGCCGGCGCGCTGGGGGAGGGTGCCCGTGGTGACCGAGCGCTTCGTGGCCCAGGCCCACCGCGACGGGCTCGAGGTGCACGTGTGGACCGTGGACGAGCCGGAGGAGATGCGCAGGCTCGCGGCGATGCGCGTGGACGGGATCGTCACCGACGTGCCCGCCCTGGCGCTGGAGGTGCTGGGCGGGCAGGAGCCGCGATGACCCGATTGACCCGATCCGACGCGTCCTTCGAGCACGTCGCCTCCACCCCGATCGCCGTGCCGACCGGCGAGTCCGGCCCGCTCGTGACCGCGCCGGCCGGTCCGGTCCGCGGGGTGTGGAGGCGCATCGTCTCCGCCCCCGATCGCCGGGGCGACGCCCCCCGCTTCGAGCGCTCCGCCGCCTTCTACGGCATCCCCTACGCCGAGGCCCCCAGCGGCGAGCGGCGCTTCCTCGCCCCGGTGCCGCGCGCGCCCTGGACCGCCGAGCGCCCCGCCCTGACGCCGTCGGCCACGCCCCAGCGCGGCTCGATCTTCGATGACCCCGCCATCCCCGAGCCCTCCGTGCCCGGCGACGACTTCCTGACCCTCAACGTCTTCACCCCCGCGCCCGGCCGGACGGGCGCCCGGCTGCCGGTCCTCGTGTGGATCCACGGCGGCGGCTGGTCCTCCGGGTCCCACAACTCGCCCTGGTACGACGGCGCCGCCTTCAACCGCGACGGCGTGGTCACCGTCTCCATCGCCTACCGTCTGGGCTTCGACGGCTACGGCTGGGTGGACGGCTCCGACGCCCCCTTCAACCGCGCGGTCCTGGACCAGGTGCTGGCGCTGGAGTGGGTGCGGGACAATATCGCCTGCTTCGGCGGCGACCCGGGCGAGGTGACCATCGGCGGGCAGAGCGCCGGCGGCGGCAATGTCATGGTCCTCATGACCTGCCCCCGTGCGCGCGGCCTGTTCCGCAGGGCCATCAGCGACTCGGGCGCCGTCACCGACTTCCCCGCCGGCGCCGCCCGCTCCACGGCCCGGGAAATGGCGCGCCTGGCGGGCGTGGAGCCGAACCTGGAGGGGTGGCGCGCGCTGGACTACGACCGGGTCTTCGCTCTCACCGCCGAGCTCGAGAAGCGCCGCGCCGAGCGGAGCCCGCGGGTCCCGCTCGCCCAGCGCATCCGCGCCGCGCTCGTCTCCGCCCCGGATGCGGGGATCGTCTACGGCCCCGCCGTCGACGGGCGGATCGTGCCCCTGCCCGTGGTCGAGGCGCTGGCCCGGGGCGAGGGCGGCGACGTCCCGCTGCTGGCCATGAGCACCACGCACGAGTTCATCGGGGCGGCCTTCGAGCTGGTCGAGGAGCTGGGGCTGGACGAGGAGCTGGGCGGGCGCACGGCCGTCGAGGTGATGGAGGAGGCCGGCCTGGGGGCGGGGCCCGCCGCGGACTACGTGGCCGCCCACCCCGAGCTGGGCGGCGGGGAGCACCTGTACCTGGGCGCCCTCATCTCCGACGCCATGTTCCACATCCCGCTCCTGGGCTGGGCCCGGGCCCGGGAGCGCGCCGGTTCGGCGGGGACATGGCTGAGCCGCTTCGCCTGGGAGTCGCCCGCCACGGGGCTGTCGACGCACTGCCTCGACCTGCCCTTCGCCTTCGACTGCCTGGCCCACCCCTACTGCGACCATACCCTGCGGGCGGTTCCGCCCCAGTCCCTGGCCGACGCCGTGCACGGCGACTGGACGCGCTTCATCCTCACCGGCGACCCGGGCTGGCGGCCCTGGGACTCCCGCGGCTCGGGGCGCATCTACGGGGACCCGCGCGGCGCCCGGCCGGAGGGGGCCGTCGACGGCGGGGCCTTCGCCGTCGAGCAGCGCCTGCTGGAGGCCGGGCAGCGACCGGCGTAGGCCGCGTTTTGGCGCCCTGGGAGGATCGTTCGCGGCGGCACACGTCATGCGTCCGACTGCTTCCGCATGATTCCGCGGTTTTCGCGAAGCCGCTGCCGGGTGCGGGACGGAACGTTCCTCCCGGAGCACCATTTTCCGCGAACGCCGCCCTTGAACGGTCGAGCGGATCGGAGTGCGCGGGACGCCCGGCTCGGGAGGGGGCCGTCGGACCGGGCTCGGTCGGTCGCCGGGTAGGGTCGGGCCCATGACGCAGTCCATGGTCGTCGTGGCCAACCCGCGCCCGAACAGCTTCGTGCACGCCCTGGCCGAGGAGGCGGCGGCGGGCCTGACGGAGGCCGGGCACGAGGTCGTGCTCCACGACCTCTACGCCGAGGGCTTCCGACCCGTCCTGGAGCCGGAGGAGGGGCGCACGACCCGCCGGGCGGACGAGAGCGCCCTCACGGTCGGCGCCGACCCGCTCGTCCACCGTCATCGTCGCGAACTCTCGGCGGCGCGCACGCTCGTCGTCGCCCATCCGAACTGGTGGGGCAAACCGCCCGCGATCATGGCCGGGTGGATGGATCGCGTCCTGGTTCCCGGCGTCGTCTACGAGCTCGACGCCGCCGAGGGCGAGCCGACCTGCCTGCTCGACCTGCGCCGGCTGATCGTGCTCAACACCGGTGACACCCCCGCCGAGCGCGAGACCGGGGTCTTCGGCGACCCCCTCTCGTTGATCTGGGAGCGGTGCGTGGGGGCCTACCTGGGCGGGGCGGAGGTCCGGCGGCTGCTCGCCAGTCCCGTGGCCGGATCCACGCCCGAGCAGCGGCGCGCCTGGCTGGCCCGGGCGCGGGAGCTGGCGACGACGGCGTAGGCGAGCATCGGGCCGCCCGCTCGGACGGCGCCCTTCATGGCGGCGGGAGGTGACGGACGCGGGGACGTCGAGGAGGGCATGGCGCGTGGGCGCCGCAGCGGAGGCGGCAGCCGGCCCGCAGTGCTCTTCTCACCCCGGTGGGCCGGCTGCCGCCTCGCCCGGAACGGTATCTGAGACTCCACCGACTTCCCAAGACCCGTATGCCCGGCGGGGGCCCTCCGGATCTCGATGGCGTCGAACCTTTGCGCGAGCTCAACGAAGTCCACGAGGCGAAGATCGACGTTGAGGGGAAGAGCGGTGAAGCAGCGTCGGTCTCGAGAGGGTGAGGATCCCCATCGATTCTTCACGAATAAATGAGGTTCGTCACATTTTTGTAGCGACTCTCACATTGTGGTATAATTCGTTAAGGGAATGATAGTCATGTCTCGAGTCGGGACTCTGATCGTCACCGTTGTTTCCGTGGTCACTATTTGTTTCTCCGCAGTTCCAGCACGTGCCGACGCGAATACGGAAGACCTGAATCAGGAGCTTCCTGATGGAGTCACCGTCCAAGTCATGACCACAGACGCTGACATGCTTGCACAACGCGCGCTCACTTTGCGGCAAAGTCCGGCACTGCTGAGATATTTGGCCAGCCAAACGGACGACGTTGATGCCGCACTTATCGATATCGCCATGATCGCAACAGACGAGGGCATCCAGGCGCTTATCGAGAACACTCGGGGAATGAAGTTCGTTCCAGACTCCTCTTCGAACCTCGGTGTCAAACTTGTGTCAGAAAATGTCATCGCCATGGAGGACCTCGGGGGCGCCCCGCCCCTGGCGCCTCAAGGGATACCGACGTGTGCGAAGGGTTGGGCCGCGGCTTGGGCATATTTTGCGGCCAATTCGATGGTGTGCGGAGCATTCACTGTGGCTGGAGGGGTTCCCGGCATCATCTGCAACGGAGTGTTCTTCACGCTGGGCATGCTCCCAGGAAGGTTATTCTGGGTGTGTCCTGGGTCATTTCCGGGAGGCGATATGATGATGGCCCACTCCCGTGGGGTATCATGGGTGTAGAAGAAAACCCCCCATGACCCCGGAAGGAGTGGGCCATCATGATGGAGTGTACCACGGGATTGACCGATGATGAGTTCGACGGGCTGCTCGCCTGGCTGCGCGAGGAGGGGGTCGAGGGGTATCCGCCGATCCTGGGCCTGTCCGGGTCGCTGCAGGCGACTTTGATGTACCTGC
>ERZ773022.1845-NODE-1845-length-13453-cov-2.950515_pt1 | contig 13453 bp, 11 predicted proteins | sample MGYA00580839_ERZ773022 | MGnify/ENA primary metagenome ERZ773022 (study PRJEB29015, sample SAMEA2738020) | human oral metagenome | biome: human oral; feature: human-associated habitat; material: dental | place: China | collected 2044 ... | reverse complement strand
CTTATCGGTGAAAGCTCATCCCTCGTAGCGTCCCCGGTGCCGGACCGCACGGGCCATATCGCGCTTGGCGTCCCGGTCCGCCAGGGCGTCGCGCTTGTCGTAGGAGGTCTTTCCCTTCGCCAGGGCAAGCTCCACCTTCGCCCTTCGCCCGTCCTTTATGTAGACCGAAAGGGGAACCAGGGTCAGCCCCTTCTCCCGCACCTTGCTTCCCAGACGGACGAGCTCCTGCCGACCGACCAGCAGCTTGCGGTCCCGCTCCGGCTCGTGGTTGTAATAGCTTCCCTTCTCGTAAGGCGAGACGTGCATACCCATAAGCCACAGCTCGCCCCTCTCAATCGAGGCGTAAGAGTCCTTCAGGTTTAGGTTACCCGCCCTGACGCTCTTGATCTCGGTACCCGTCAGAACGATGCCGCACTCCAAAGAGTCGATGATGAAATAATCGTGCCGTGCCTTGCGGTTTTGGGCTACAACTTTATTGGGCATACTCTTCATCATCTCCTTTGGAGTCTTTTATTATAGCATTTTTCACCTGTTTGTAAATAATTTTAGCTCCAGCCCTGCCCGGCGGCCCGGGCCTTGTCCTCCGCTTTCGTGGTTGGGCCCGTATTCAGCACCCTGAACCGACTAAGAGCCGTCATCGGCAGGCGGGTGTCCGCTGTCGCGCCGTCCCATTCGCGCCGCAAAGTCGTCCCTCGTCAGGCCGACCCGCGCAGAGGCCTTCTCCACCGATAAAAGGCCGTCCCGAACAAGGGAAAAAAGTATCTCCAGGCCACCCTCGGCACGCCCCTTGGCCTCCGCGTATTTGAACGCGTTGCGATAGTCCGTCTCTGCACGCTCCCGCATACGGTACGACGCCAGGTTCCCCGGCATCCGAAAAAAGGATTGCTCTCCCCTCCTCAGCTGCCCGATTCCTGGGTCCTGCTCCACCAGACGCTCCATCTCCGCATCCCCTCCTATCCTTCCAAGATAGCGCAGAAGACGCTCCAAACCCGTCTCCTCCGCCACAGACACTTTCCCCGACTCGAAAAGACGCTTCAGCTTCGGCAGCTCGAAGAATTGAAACTCAAACAAATCGTTGTAACAACGATGGTCCTCCAAGTCCAAAACCCGATGAACGGACCGCCAGGTATCCGGCCTGTCCGGGAAAAGGACATACCTCAATATCGACACGAATACCACAGGCCTCAGCTGGTCGTAATCGTCTCCCTTCGAGAGCTGATCGACCAGGCTGCATGCGGAATAATACGTCACGCGCTCAAAAAAACTGCCCTCGTCCAGGAGCTGGACCTCGACATGAAAGATACGGCCATCTCCCGAGCGGGCCAGGACATCCAGAAAAGAGGCTCGGCCCCCATACCTCCGAGGATCGCTCTCCCGGTCCAGGCGCTCCACATCCACAATTCGGCGCTCGGGCCCTAACGTGTCGTTCAATAAACGCAGAAGATTCTCCTTGTTATCCTTCGAGGCGAACAGATACTTGAACAGGACGTCATTGAGCGGGTTTACCCTCCGGAGCAACCCATCGAGCCCTCGCTCCTCAGTATAAAGTTCCTCTTGCGGCCTCTCTTTCACCTTCGCCATCCGTCTCTCCCCGTATTCAACGCCCGGGACCGACTAAGAGCCGTCATCGGCAGGCGGGTATCCGTCAATTTTTCTAGCTCAGCCTCATTATAGCAAAGCCCGGAAGGGGCGGGACGACAGGGTCGATACACATAAAGCATAAAAAAACGCCCCCGCTAAGGGGGCGTTTTTTTTGTAACGATTGTTGGCTTAAGGCTAGGCCTTCTTCTTCAGCAGGAACGCTGCCGCAAGGGCCAAGCCCAGCACACCGAAGCCCGCGTCGCAACCGCCGCCGCCGCTGGACTTCTTGTCAGAGGGAGGCGTAGGCGTGGAGCCGTCGCTGACGGTGACCGTGGAGGCGAGCTCAGCCTTCTTCTCCGCATCGCCCTTCACGTTGGCGGTGACCTTGAGTTCCAGCTTCGTGCCATTGGCGCCGGCCTTCGCGGTCAGCTTGCCGCTTTTCACGTCAGCCGTCTTGTCCTCGCCGTTCAGCATCCACTTCACGTTCTCGACGTCCTTGCCGTCATACTTCCACTCCTTCACCTCGAAGACGACATCCGCACCGGGCTTCACGGTGGTTCCGGAGGCCGGAGTCAGGGTCGCCGTCAGCTTCGGGGTCGCAGGCTTCTCATCCTCGCTCACGGGGCCGGTGAAGTCCTGCAGGACCGGCACAAGGATGGTGTGGCTGCCCTCGTCAAGAGGCAGCAGACGAGAAACGGACTCGTCGCCCAAGTTGATGTCGGTGATGCGCTTCCCGTCCTTGTCGCAGAAGGTGACAACGACCTTTACCTTGTCCTCGTTGCGCGTTCCGGAGTATTCACGCAGATAGTGCAGGTGGTTCCACTGGATGGCGTTATCGGACTGGACCAGCTTGAGCCAGTCACCTTTCGCCAGCTTGTTCCCCAGAGCGGAGATGTCTACCCACAAGTTCAGGCGAAAGTCCTTCGCAGTCGCCCCCGTGCCCAGCCAAGTGTAGTCGATTTCGCGGGCCTTGAAGATGGGCTCCTTCAGCATGGCCGCCTCACGGCTCTTGGCAACGTCCTCGGGCTTCACGACCAGGCGGATACGAGAGTCGTTGTCAACCTGAACGTCCAGGCACTTGGAGAAGTCGCGCGCGCCGTCACCCAGGGAAAGAGTGGCATCCTGGCGGATCATGACGTTGGCGAAGCCCGTTCCGTTATCCTTCGGCAGTTTGCCAAGGTGCCAAGCACCGCGGCTGATCGCGACCTGAGTGATGTTGTGAACGCTGCCGCCGATGGAGTAGTCCGCGCTGGCGCCCTCGCCAAAGGCAACCATACCCGTCCAGGTGGGATAGGGCTGAGCGTCGGTCCAGCGGATAGAATCATCACCCTGAGCAGCAATCGTCTCCATAACAGCCCTGGGGTTGATCTCCATGGAGCCGTCGATGGTCACGTCGTTGAAGGCCACCTTCGTGCCCGAAGCCGTAGCAAGGGCTCCATCAGCAGTAATATTGGTAGCATTAGTAGGTTTTGCGTTGCTGCGCGGGCCGTTGACGATGGTCCTGTTCATGAAGGTGGAGTCCGCCACCGCCAGGAAGACCGCCTTGTTGGGAGTGCCGGCACCGCCCGTACCCACCGTCAGGGTGCCGGGGCCCTTTGGAGCGATGGAGTTGGCGCCCGCAACGGAGAGGACGCCGTTGTCGACGCGGGTCAGACCCGTAATGTCGTTCTCGGCCTTGCCCAGACTCAGCTGCGCCTGGCCCGGGGTCACCGCGGAGCCCGCAACCGCACCCAGCGCGGAAACCTTGGAGTCAACCACGAGGTCGAAGGAGCCGGACAGCTTGCCCGCGAAGTCGGAGTGCTCGTTGTTGAGGGTCACGAAGATCACCGGGCGCTCGTTCACGCCGGCCAGCGAGAACTGGTTGGCGGTGAACTCGGTGTTCTCCGCGCCGCGGAAGAAGCTGAAGATCTGAGCGCGGTCGACGATCACCTTCGCATCCTTCTCCAAGTACAGCGGGTTGTGGATGGCGCCAGTGTTGTTAGCGGAATTCAAGAGGTAGGGATCACTCTGCACCAAGCCACCCAGATCCCACACGCTGCCCAGATAGCCGGTGTAGCGATCCTGCCACGTGGTGGCGTTCTTGCCGTCGATCTTCAGCGTGCCGCCGCGGACGACCGTGCCACCCTCATGACGCGCACCAGTGATCGCCGCCAGATTCCCCGCAAGCCCCGTTCCGTCGGATCCGATGTAAAGCAGTCCGGCGCCCGTCTTGACCAGCTGAGCCACCCTTGCAGGAGCTGCGGTAGCGTTCGTAACGGGGCTAAGGCCCGTGAGAGCCAGAAGCGTGTCATCCCAAGCAGTAGCAGTAGCGACACCATTTGCATTAGTCGCATCGGTATAGGTCAAAACTTCGCCCAGACCATGGTTCAACCAAAGCTCCTGCTTCTTGTCTCCGACAGCATCGACATTGATGAACGCCTGCTGGACGTTACGATTCGCAGCCGCCGGTTCCGTCACGTCGCGGACAAGGTAGACCGGCTGCCCCGTGACCTTGCTCGCAGGATCCTCGATGCCCAGCTGCAGTTTGGTCGTCCCGTTGACGTCAAAGGTAGCGCCCTTGCGGGGGCTCTTTTCCGAGCGGGCCAGAAGGGCCACCCAACCGTGCCCCAGGGCGTTGTTCTGGGTCGTGCTCAAGGTTCCGCCATAGACGAAGGTTCCGCCGTAGTACTGGTTGAATACCGTATTCGACGGATTGTCTCCGTTGGCGCCCTTGATCAGAACCGTGCCGTTATTGGTGTTGTCCGCGTTGTCGGTAAGGTCGATGGGGCCGTTGACGATGACCTGCAGGTTATCGGTAGCATGCTGAGGCTGCACCGCACCGGCATTATTCGTCTGAGCGAGCTTATTGTTCGCAGCGGGAGCAAGGGTCACCGTGTTCCCCGCATCAGCGTTCAGCGCCAACACCATAGGGCCGGTACCGCCAGCGCCAGGAGCAGCGCCAGCGCCATCACCTGTAATCACATCGCCATTCACACTGCCGGTAATGATGCCGTTCCCCGTGATCGTATTGAACGTATCTCCCACGCTGTTGTTGGCATGGTACTTGTCCAAATTGACACTTGCTGGATAAGTGCCGCTCAAAACAATCGGTGCCGGCTCCACAAGCGCCCAAGCTACCCCGGCCGCCAGCGCGACGGTCAGCGCCAGCAAGCCAAACAATTTGAGTTTCTTACTCAACCTGAATTCCTCCTTCCAAACTTGAATCCATCCTGCGCCATTTGGGCCCCTGCAAGCGCCCTCCTCCGCCGGATGCATTCCGACCTTCAGCGCGCGCCCGCCCTTTTTTCCCAAAGACAGCAGAAAAACGCGGCGGACAAAATCTGTTGCTTCCTGTTATCCCTCCCTAGTGGAAGTCCTCGGCCGAGGCCGACGACAGCGCAATGCAACGTTCCTCTCCCAACCGCTTTGGAGAAAACCGCTGCACCGCCATTCGGATGATCTCATCCGGGCACGGCGGAGCCCTAAAAATCCCCGTCCGCTGCCGATGATCCCTCCCTTCGTCATTCTCCGCTGCGTCCTTCCGTACCCCTTCGTACATTCAGAAAAAACCTTACGCAGCCTCTCGAAAAGGGGCGCCTGCGGGGAAGATACCCCAAATACAAAAACAACACACGCCCTTTAGGGTCAGATTATACACGGTGGTACGCAGAGAATGCAAGCCCCACTACGCCTTTTTGCCGCAGAAAAATGAAAAAACCACCCCTAAGCAGGCGGCCAGCTCTCCAAAGCCGACAGGCTTTGGATGCTGTGCCGATCGCTTACGTCGATGCGCGGCACCGTTGCCGCGCTATCGACGCCAGCAGGCGACCAGCTCTGGTAAAGCCCCTAAGCGATTCGCACAGCTCGTTCCTCGCTGGCTTTCTGCTCATCCGCGGGCTTCTGCCCGCGGATGCTGTGTCGGTCGCTTATGCCGAACGGCAACACAGTTGTTGCCGTTCGGCGCAGCAGGCGACCGCCTTCCACGAGGCGGCACGGCTTCGCCGCCCTGTCTGTCCTTGCTTTTGTCCTCACGCTCGTGTATACTGAGGGCACTTCGATAGAAATTGCCGAAGGAGTGGGCCTGTGCCCGCTCCTTTTTCTTTGGATTTTACTGTGTTTCGCAGGCGTCGCATCGCGTTGTGGAGAGGAGCGTGTGGCCTTTGGAGGGCGGGGGAACGATGTGTCGGATGGAGTCTCTGGAACGGCCCATCCGCGAGCTGGTCGAGCGTTTGGGGTACGAGTGCGTTCACGTCGGCGTCGGGACGGATTCCGCACAGCGGAGGGTCCGTGTCCTCATAGACTCCCTGGGGGGGATCACCGTTTCCGACTGCGAGACGGTGTCGCGGGCGGTCAATCGCTTCCTGGACGAGAACGACATCCCGGAGCTCGAGGGGCGCTACTATCTCGAGGTCAGTTCTCCGGGGGTGGAGCGTCCGCTCTTCACTCCGGAGCATTATGCGCGCTTTCGGGGTCGGGAGGCGCGCATCCGCCTTGTCGAGCCCATGGGGGGACGCAAGGGCCTGACGGGGGAGATCCTGTCGGCGGACGAGGACTCGGTGGTCCTGTTCGCGGCCGACGAGGAGCGTGAGATCACCGTCCCGTTCGGCAACATCAGGAGCGGTTCGCTGGTCTTCCGGGGCTTCGAACCGCAGGCCCCGAAAAAGAGGAAGAAGGGCGGAAAACCTGGTTCCGACGGAGGGCTCCGGACGGGCGAGAACAAAGGGAAACATCGTGAGGAGGAGCTTTAGATGCAGCTGGGGCGCGAGTTTGTGAGGACACTGAGCCAGATAGCCAAGGATCGCAATCTGTCTCAGGAGCTGATCGTATCGAGTCTTGAGGCGGCTCTGATCTCCGCCTACAAAAAGTATCAGGGCGGCAACCAGGAGGCGGAGGTCCTCGTGGACTTCGAGACCGGCGACGTCGTGATCAGCGAGCTGCGCACCGTCGTGGAGACGCTGGAGTCCCCCGACACGGAGATCACGCTCGAGGACGCCCGAAGGCTGGGATACGAGGACGCCGCGCTGGGCGACGTCCTGCGGCTGGAGAAGAACCCCGGCGACTTCGGGCGGATCGCCGCCCAGACCGCCCGCCAGGTGATCATCCAGCGCCTGAAGGACGCCGAGCGCCAGGTTATCTACGACGAGTTCTCCGACAAAATCGGGGAGATGATGACCGGCGTGGTCTTCAAGTCGGAGAACGACCAGGTCCTGGTGCGCCTCAACGAGCGCACCGAGGCCATCCTGCCGCGCAAGGAGCGGATCCCCGGGGAGAAATACGTCCCCGGCGACTACATGAAGTTCTACGTCCTGGATGTCCGGCAGATGACGCGGGGCCCCAGGATCGTCGTATCCCGGACGCACCCGGGCCTTCTCAGGAAGCTGATGGAGCTCGAGATCCCGGAGGTGCGGGACGGGGTGATCGAGATCCGCAACATCGTCCGGGAGGGGGGCGCTCGCGCCAAGGTGGCCCTGATGACCCTGGACGCCAACGTCGACCCGGTCGGGGCGTGCGTGGGCAACGCCGGGGTGAGGATCAAGGCTATAAGCAAGGAGCTGATGGGCGAGAAGATCGACGTCATCATCTGGAACAGCGACCCCCTGGCGTATATCCGCAACGCCCTCTCGCCCGCCAAGGTCTCCAGGGTCGAGCCGGTCCTCGATCAGGAACACTCGGTCCGGGCGTATGTCTATCCCGACCAGCTCTCGCTGGCCATCGGCAGGGCGGGGCAGAACGTCCGGCTGGCGGCGCGCCTGACGGGCTGGAAGATCGACATCGACGCCCTCGAGGTGGAGCGCATGCCGACGCTGCAGGACATCTTCCACGACATCGTGGAGGACGAGGTGGAGGACGAGTAGCGTGGGCCAGCCGCGGCCGCGACAGCGACAAAAGCCCAGGACCTGCGTCGGGTGCCGGGAGGAGTCGCCCAGGAGGGCCCTGATCCGCGTCGTCCGCTCCCCTGACGGCTCGGTCGTGGTGGACGAGCGCGGCAAACTGCCCGGCCGCGGCGCCTATCTCTGCGCGAGGCGGGAGTGCCTGGAGAGGGCGAGGAAGAGCGGCGCTCTCGCCCGTGCGCTTAGGACGGCGGTCCCCGAATCCTGCTACGCGGAGCTGGAGCGCCGCATCGAGGAGGTTACGGCGCACGCCGATCCGGAGGGGTGTCTGCACGAGCTCTGTGCCCTGCTCGGGCTCTCCCGGAGGGCGGGGATGGTCCTCGTCGGCTCGGATAGTGTACAATCGCAGTGCGGCAGGGGCCCCCTGCTGCTCCTGACCGCGGAGGACTGTTCCGCGTCCGTGCTGGAGTTCGCTGACAGGCTGGCCTCGGCCGGCGCGCGGGCCCATACGCATATTCGCGCGCCCTTGAGCGTCGAGCGGCTGTCCCTGGCCCTGGGGACGGGGCGCGTACAGGTGATTGCCCTGCCGGGCCGAAGCGGCCTGGCGGATAGGATAAAGGTCTTGCTTGGGGAAGGGGGACGTGCCCTTGAACAACAGAATACGGGTTTATGAATTGGCGAAGATGCTGGGGAAGAGCAACAAGGACCTGATGAAGGTGCTGCAGGATCTGGGCGTCGAGGTGAAGACGCACATGAGCTCCATCGACGGCGAGACCGCTCAGCTGGTGGAGGACGCCCTGGCCTCTCCGGCGGGCGGGGCGAAGCTGGAGGCTGGGGCCGGCGGGGATGGGAGGAGGACGGTCGAGATCGGGGAACGGGCCACGATCAAGGCCGCGGCGGAGAAGATCGGGGTCTCCAGCGCGGAGGCGGTGAAGGCCCTGATGAAGGCCGGCCTGATGGTTCCCGCGACCGCGTCCGTCGACGCTAAGGTTCGGGAGGTCCTCTCGGGGGCCTTCGGGGTGGAGTTCGTCCTCCGGCCCGAGGAGAAGCCGAAGTCCGAGCCCGGAGGGAAAGGAAAGGCCGGGAAGGGTCCGAAGCCCAAGCCCGCGGGGCCGTCGCCCGTCCTGACGGAGCGTCCCCCCATCGTCACGGTCATGGGGCACGTGGACCACGGGAAGACGACGTTGCTGGACCACATCCGCCACGCCAACGTGACCGCGCAGGAGGCCGGGGGGATCACGCAGCATATCGGCGCCTACATCGTCACGCACGACAAGAAGCCAATCGTCTTCCTGGACACCCCCGGTCACGAGGCCTTTACGGCGATGCGCGCGCGGGGCGCGAGCGTGACGGACATCGTCATCCTGGTCGTGGCCGCCGACGACGGGGTCATGCCCCAGACGCGGGAGGCGATCGACCACGTGAAGGCGGCGAAGGTCCCGATCGTGGTGGCGGTGAACAAGGTGGACAAGCCTGCGGCCAAGCCGGACCGCGTCCGCCAGCAGCTTGCGGACGTCGGCCTGGTCCCGGAGGAGTGGGGCGGCGACGTGGTCATGGTGGACGTCTCCGCCAAGACGGGCGACGGCATCCCCCAGCTTCTGGAGATGGTGCTCCTGGTCGCGGAGATGCAGGAGCTGAAGGGGAACCCCGGGGCGTCCCCTTCGGGCGTCGTCGTGGAGGCCCAGCTGGACAAGGGCAAGGGCCCCGTGGCGACCGTCATCGTGCAGCAGGGCACGCTGCAGCGCGGCGACATCGTCCTCTTCGGGTCGGCGTGGGGAAAGGTGAGGGCCCTGTTCGACTGGGCGGGCAAGCCGATCAAGAAGGCCGGCCCGAGCATCCCCGCGGAGATCCTGGGGCTGGACGAGGTCCCGCAGCCCGGTGAGACCTTCACCGTCGTTCAGAGCGAGCGGGAGGCGCGCAGCGCCCTGGCGGACAGCCGCGCCCGCGAGCGGGACGCGGGGGCCCCTTCGAAGCGGGCGTCCCTGGAGGACCTCTACGCCCAGATGCAGGCGGGGCAGATCCCGCAGCTCAGCCTTGTGGTGAAGTGCGACGTGCAGGGCTCCCTGGAGGCCCTGGCCGCCTCCCTCGAGAAGCTGGCGACCAACGAAGTGGGGGTCACCATCGTGCACCGGGGCGTCGGGCGCATCGCGGAGTCCGACGTGATGCTGGCCTCGACCTCCAACGCGGTCATCATCGGCTTCAACGTCCGACCGGACGCCAACGCCAGGCGGGCCGCAGAGGTGAGCGGGGTGGAGATCCGGACCTACAACATCATCTACGACGTCATTGACGACGTCAAGGCCGCGATGAGCGGGCTCCTGAAGCCCAACCTCAGGGAGGAGCGCCTGGGCGAGGTGGAGATCCGGGAGATCTTCAAGATCCCGAAGGCGGGCAAGATCGCCGGCTGCCACGTCATGCAGGGGCTGGTCCGCCGCAACGCGCGGGTGCGCGTCGTGCGCGCGGGGATCGTCATCTGGGACGGCGGCATCGCGACGCTCCGTCACTTCAAGGACGAGGCCCGCGAGGTCAAGGCGGGGTTCGACTGCGGCATCGCGCTCGAGGGGTTCCAGGACTTCGAGGTCGGCGACGTCCTGGAGGTCTACGAGGTCGTCGAGGAGAAGCGCAGTCTGTAAACCGAACGGGGCGGCGGGATCGGAAGGAATAAAGGGGTGAAGGGGTTTGGGGACGTTTCGCATGGCGCGAATCAACAAGCAGCTTCAGCGGGAGATCGCCCTTCTGCTGGAGCACCGCATCAAGAACGAGGCCGTGAAGGACGCCATCATCACGGGCGTGGAATGTTCCCGGGACCTGGAACACGCGCGGGTGTTCTTCACCGCCGTGGATCCGGACCGGCGCGCCGCCCTCCAGGAGGAGCTCCAGTGTGTGAAGGGGGTGCTTCGGACCCTGCTGGGCCAGGTCCTGACCCTGCGCCATATCCCGGCCCTGGATTTCGTTCCGGACCGGAGCGTGGACTACGGGGAGAGGATCGACGGGATCCTGCACCGCCTGGGGCTCGACTCCCTTCCCGAGCAGGGGGCGGAGGGCGGTTCGGAGGAGGAGACGGATGACTGAGCGTTCCGCGCCCTGTTTTTCCGAGGTGTCCGCACTTCTGAGGGCGTTCCCCCGCTGGACGCTGTTCATCCACCAGAAGGCCGACGGGGACGCCGTCGGTTCGGCGTCGGCGCTCTTCGAGGCCGGTGCGCTCCTGGGGCGCCGGGTGCGCTGGATGGGGCCCGACGCGTCGCTTCCCATGCCGTACCGCTTCCTGCCCCACACGGACGAATACCTTTCCTGCGAGGAGCTCGCCTTTGACGATACGGGGGAGCTCTATGTCTTTCTGGACTCCTCGAACGAGGACCGCGGGGTTCGGGGCGTCAAGGGCCGTGCGCCGGGGACGACCGTCCTGAACCTGGACCACCACGAGGACAACTCCCGATACGGGACCCTGAACTGCGTCGACCCCTCCTGTTCCTCGACCACGGAGCTCCTGTACCGCCTTTTCAGGTCGGAGGGCTGGAAGGTGACGACGGCCATTGCTGAGAGCCTGTATACCGGGCTCGTCACGGACACCGGGGCCTTCATGTTCAGCAACACGACGCCGCGGGCTCACCGCATGGCGGCGGACCTCCTGGAGCTGGGGGTGGACCCGTCGCGGATCGAGGCGCATATCTACCACAACCGATCACTGAAGGCCATGGCACTTTGGGCGCAGGCCCTCTCCCGCATCGAGGTCTGGGGGAGGGACGGGGAGTTCTCCCTGTCGTGGCTCTCGCACGGCGACTTCTCCGAGACGGGCTCTCGGGCCGCGGACACCGAGGGGCTGGTCAATCAGCTGCTGACGATCCGTGGGATCCGCTTCGCCATGCTCCTCTCCGAGCTGGAGCCGGGGCGGGTCAAGATCAGCTTCCGTTCCGAGGAGGGCATGGTCCCGGCCGCGGCCGTCGCCCGGAGTCTCGGAGGGGGCGGGCACCCCAGGGCTGCCGGGGCGACCCTGGAGGGCCCCGTGAAGGACGTCGTGCGAAAGGTTCGGTCCGCATTGGAAGAGCGCCATGCCGAATGGGCTGCTGATCGTTGACAAGCCGGAGGGCGTCCGGAGCACGGACTGTGTCGCCCGGGTGCGGCGGGCCTTCGGCAGGGGCACGCGCGTCGGGCATGCCGGCACCCTGGACTCCACGGCCTCGGGGCTCCTGGTCGTCCTCGTGGGGTCCGCGACGCGCCTCTCGGACTACGTGATGCGGCTTCCCAAGGTCTACAGGGCGACGGTGCGCCTGGGAGCGGAGACGGACACCTGCGACCGAACCGGCGAGGTGGTCTTCCGCGGCGATGCCGCGTGCGTGGATGAGGCCGCCTTCGACCGGATCCTGCCCTCCTTCTGGGGCATGAGGATGCAGCGGCCCCCCGAGATCTCCGCCCTGAAGGTAAACGGGGAGCCCTCGCACCGCCTGGCCCGTTCCGGGCGGGGCGGCGTTCTGCCGGAGCGGCCGGTGATGATGGAGAGCGTTCGCCGCCGCTCCGCCCTGGCGGACGGCCGCGTCGAGATCGAGGTCGTCTGTGGCAGGGGCACCTATATCCGCAGCCTCGCGCGGGACATCGGGGCCAGGCTGGGCTGTGGCGCCCACATCGAGGCCCTGCGCCGCCTTTCGATCGGCCCTTTTCGGGTCTCCGAGGCCCTGTCCGACCTCTCGGCGCTCGCTTCCGCGCCGCTGCGTTCCCCGAGGGAGGCCGTCGCCCCCTTCCACCGGATCCTCCTGACGGAGCGGGCGGAGGCGCGCCTTCGGAACGGCCTTCCCGTGCCCCTGCGGGAGGCCGGCCGCTATGTCCCCGGGACCGTGGGGCTCGCGGGCGGCCTGTGCGTCGAGGGGGCCGGGATGATCAGCTTTGTCGACAGGGAGGCCGGGGAGAAGGGCGGGGGAGAGATTCTGCTGAGGCCCCGGGCCAACATCTCCGTTCGGGATGAGGCGGAGGGGACATGATCCTGGTCCTGGGGGCCTTCGACGGTTTCCATCGCGGGCACGTCCGCCTTCTGGGCCGGGCCCGGTCCATGGCGCGTTCCATGGGCACGGACTGGGGGGTCGCGACCTTCTCCCCGCACCCGGGGCTCGTGTTGGGGACGATGCGCTCGACCCTCTTCACCGTCAGGGAGCGGGAGCTCATCCGGTGCGTCCTGGGGATCCCCCATCTGATCGTTCTTCCGTTCGACGAGCGCATGAGGAACCTTGCCCCCCACGATTTCTGGGCGGAGCTGAAATTCCTGGCGGACGTGGAGGGGGTCGTCGTGGGCAGGGACTTCCGCTTCGGGGTCGAGGGGATGGGGACGGCGTCGCTCCTCGAGGGGTTCTGCCGCGAGGATGGGACGGCGTTCTTCGCGGAGGACCTGCTGGAGCGCGGAGGAGGGGATGGGGAAAAAATCTCCAGCTCCGCGATACGCGGCCGAGTGCGGCGGGGGGATGTCTTGGGCGCCGCGGCCGACCTGGGGTACCCCTGGTTCCTCCGGACGGACGTCCTGCACGGGGACGAACGGGGGCGCAAGCTGGGGTATCCGACGGCGAACCTGAACATTGGAGGGCCGAGAACGCTTCCGGCCGACGGCGTCTACGCCGTGTCCCTGATCGCACGGGGGCGGTGGCGCTGCGGCGCGCTCTCGATGGGCCGCAACCCGACCTTCGGTGATGTCCACGAGCGGCGCGCCGAGGTCTTCGTCCTGGACTTCGAGGGGGACCTCTATGGGGCGGAGCTGGCCGTGTTCTTCCTGGAGCGGCTCAGGCCCGAGCGGCGTTTTTCGGACGCCGCGCGTCTGACGGAGCAGATTGCCGCGGACGTGGCGCGCTGCCGCACGGTTTACGGCGAGCGCATGAGCGCGGCCCCGGAGCTCTTCGAGGCCTTTCTGCGCTGTTTTCATTAATAATATTGGGGCTTCGCCCCCTGGTGAAGAACCTAAGCGACCGACACGGCTCGTACCTCGCCGGTCGTCTGCTTAAAGCCCCCACGCCGCTATCCTGAGACTGAGCGGCCCGCAAGCGAAGCGAGCGGATGGCCGGAAGGCTCCCCTCTGGGGATAGCGG
>ERZ773022.1844-NODE-1844-length-13458-cov-7.674700_pt1 | contig 13458 bp, 9 predicted proteins | sample MGYA00580839_ERZ773022 | MGnify/ENA primary metagenome ERZ773022 (study PRJEB29015, sample SAMEA2738020) | human oral metagenome | biome: human oral; feature: human-associated habitat; material: dental | place: China | collected 2044 ... | reverse complement strand
GCCCTCGGCCTCCTTGGCGAGCGCCCACACGTACCAGCACCAGCCGGCGAACACCACGTAGGACCAGAAGTGGCGGCGCTCGCGCTCCGTGGGCGTCCGGCCGAAGTAGAACTCCAGCGCCTCATCGCCCTGCTCGAGCGACAGCTGGGCGCACACCACCATGGTGCCGAAGTCGCTGGCGATGTCGGACATGCCCGCGTACTCCCAGTCGATGAGATCGAGGTGGCCGTCGGCATCGACGAGGAAGTTCAGGGGGAAGAAGTCGTTGTGGCTCGGGGCCTTGGCGAAGCCGTCGGCGTCGGCGAGCTCCTTGAGCCGCATGACCTTGCCGCGCAGCTCGAAGTACCTGGGGACGTCAATAGGGCCGTAGCTCTTGAGGATCTTCTCGTACTTCACCCCCTCCTGGACGAAGTCGAAGTTCCTGGCCAGGGTCTTGCCGGAGTCGTGCAGCTCCCGGTCCATGCGCATGGCCTGCTTGAGCTCCTCGGGGCGGGATGCGTCCAGGTTCCGGCAGTCGGGAATGAACCGGGAGATCTTCCAGCCCTTGTCGGCGTCACCGGTGATGAACGTGCGATCGATGCCGAGGTCCCGGGCCAGGTTCAGCGCCTCGAGCTCGGCGCTCCGATCCACGATCTTGTCCGTGCCGATGCCCGGGTGCCGGTAGACGTACTGCCCGTCGCCCACGGTGAAATGGCACGAGAGGTTCGTAATGCCCTGCTTGAGCGGGTAGAAGTCGTGCACATCGTTCTTGCCGCATCCCAGGACCGAGGCGATGTTCTCGAAGATCTCGGAGTCGAGGTTGTTCACGAACATGGGGTCGAAGCCGCGGACCTCGTCGAGAGAGTCGAACTCGTTGATCACTCCCGCCGGGTACTGCCGGATGACCATGTCGAGCTCCTTGACGTGCTCGATGTAGATCTGCTCCCACAGCTTGGGCGCCGTTTCGGGCAGCGTGTAGACCTCTTCGAGAATGCGCCGGAAGCCGGTTGAGAATGCGCGGTCGAAGTAGACGTGGCCCAGCATCGTCCAGGCGTCGTGGCCGCCGACCGTCACGCCGGTGATCCGCCCGCCGGGGCCGGTGGTGATGCACCACTCCTGAGTGGGCCCCTCGACGTACTGGGCCGAGTAGTAGGCCTGATAGACATGGGAGTCGAAGGGGTTGGACGTGAAGTAGTCGTCCGAGGAGCACACGTAGGTGTTGCCCAGGGACTCTCGCACCACCCACAGCGAGCCGTTGTTGTTCCGGGTCACGTAGTCGTCGTTGACGACGATCTTGGCTCCGAAGCGGTCCGCCAGGTGGAAGAAGTACTCCTTCTTGTATCCGACGATCACGGTGATGTCGGTGATGCCGGCCGCGTGCAGCTGTTCGATCTGCCGTTCGATGAGGACCTCGCCGCGCACGCGCAGCATGCCCTTGGGGCGCTCGTAGGAGATCGGGGCGAAGCGCTGGGCCAGGCCCGCGGCCATGATGACGGCGTTGTCCACCCGGTAGGGCTCCAGCGCCTTCCGGCCGGCCCGCGTGATCCGACGCTCGGCGATGTACCCGGCGGCCTCGCACGTGCGCACGGCCGTGTTGACCGTGCCCAGTGACATCTGGGTCGACTCGTGGATCTGTCGCTGCGTCAGCGGGGCGTCCGCGCGCAGGAGGGCGCTGAGGACGTCGAACTGGGGCTGCGATAGCGTGCCTGTCATGGGCCTCACCATGTCCGTTCATTTTCCGTTCCGACTCGGGTGCGTTCAAATGTAGATAACGAATCGGAGAAAGTGAACAAAAAGTGGGAGGTGTCACCCTGCGGCCGTCCGCGGCCCGCCCGGCCCGGTCACCCCCGGCCGCGGTCCAGCAGTCCCAGCAGGTAGGTCCCGTAGCCGGACTTGGCCAGCGGCTCGGCGCGCTCGCGCAGACCCTCGTCGTCGATGAAGCGCATGCGCCAGGCGACCTCCTCCGGGCAGCCGATGGTGAGGCCCTGGCGGTGCTGGATGGTGCGCACGAAGCCGGTGGCGTCGGCCAGCGAGTCGAAGGTGCCGGTGTCCAGCCAGGCCGTGCCGCGGGGGAGGACCTCCACGGTCAGGCGCCCGGCCTCCAGGTAGACGCGGTTGACGTCGGTGATCTCGTACTCGCCGCGGGCCGAGGGCCTGAGGCCGCTCGCGATCCCGACGACGTCGTTGTCGTAGAAGTAGAGCCCGGGCACGGCGTAGTCGCTCTTGGGGCGGGCGGGCTTCTCCTCGATGGAGACGGCCTTGAAGTCGTCGTCGAACTCGACGACGCCGTAGGCGGTGGGGTCGGCGACCTGGTAGGCGTAGACGACACCGCCGTCGGGGCTGGTGTGGCGGCGCAGCTGGGCGCCCATGCCGGGGCCGTAGAAGATGTTGTCGCCCAGGACCAGGGCGGCGCTCTCGGAGCCGATGAAGTCGGCCCCCAGCACGAAGGCCTGGGCCAGGCCGTTGGGGACCTCCTGGACCGTGTAGGACAGGTTGACCCCCAGCTGGGAGCCGTCGCCGAGCAGGCGGTGGAAGCTGGGGGCGTCGTGCGGGGTGGTGATGACCAGGACGTCCTGGATGCCCGCGAGCATGAGGGTGCTCAGCGGGTAGTAGATCATCGGCTTGTCGTAGACCGGCATGAGCTGCTTGGAGGCGCCCAGGGTGATCGGGTTGAGACGCGTGCCGGAGCCTCCGGCCAGAATGATTCCTCGCATGGCTCCAAGTGTGGCCCATACGCACTGCGATCGCCGCCGTGATCGTCGTCGTGCCGTTGCGACGGCGGCCGCGCGCGTCGGTCGACGGCGGCGTCTTCGGCCCGCGACGGGAGATGGGCTAGCGTGCCCGTTATGGAAAGACTCATCGGCGCACGCCAGTCCTATGGCTGGGGCTCGGCGGCGGCCATCCCCGAGCTTCTCGGCGAGCCCCCTGACGACCGACCCTGGGCCGAGCAGTGGTACGGGGCCCACCCCTCCGGGCCCACCGGTCTGGTGGACCGCCCCGGCACCCTGGCCGATCTCATCGACAGCGACCCTCAGCGGCTGCTGGGAGAGGACGTTGTGCGGCGCTTCGGCCCGCACCTGCCCTTCCTGCTCAAGCTCATCGCCCCCGAGCGGGCGCTCTCGCTGCAGGTCCACCCCTCCCTGGACCAGGCGATCGAGGGGTTCCGGCGCGAGAACGAGGCGGGCCTGGCGCTCGACGACCCCGACCGCTCCTACAAGGACGCCAACCACAAGCCCGAGATGGTGCTGGCCCTGACCCGCTACGAGGCCGTTGCGGGCTTCCGCGCCCCCCGACGGGCCGCTGAGGTCCTCTCGGGCCTCGACTCGGCGCTGGCCCACCGCATGCGCCGCACCCTGCGGCTGAACCCCACCCGATTCGGCATCCGACAGGTCTTTCTTCACCGACCCGGTCGACGCCCAGGCCCGCCCCAGCGGCCAGGAGACCAGGGAGCTGGTGGCGCAGATCGCCGCCCGCCATGAGGCCGGGGCCTCGCCCTCACGGCGGGCGGACGCCAACGCCGTGGCTGGCGCCCGCACCTTCCCCACCGACCCGGGCATCTCCGTCTTGGGCTCGCCAATAGTCTGCTGACAAGGCACATTGACGGGCTCCACCCGTGGGCCCGTAGGCCCATGCGTCGAAGTGAATCATCCTGACGTCCGATGTACACCTGCCATGTTGTTTGCGAGACTGTGATCATGGTTGTGATCAATGACGTCGTGAAAAGACATGGGAGGCGGACTGTCCTTCATCACGTGTCCTTCACGGCGGCGTCGGGCAGGGTGACGGGCTTCGTGGGTCCCAACGGCTCAGGGAAGTCCTCGACGTTGCGTATCCTACTGGGGCTGGATAGGCCTAGCTCCGGGACAACGAGCATCGGTGGGATGAATTATCGGGCGTATCGGTACCCGTTGCGCATCGTGGGTTCGATGCTGGACGGTCCTGGTGCCCACCCGATGCGCTCGGCTCGAGCTCATCTTAGTTGGGTCGCGACCAGCAATAAGATACCCGTTAGGCGAGTGCCTGAGGTTCTTGAGCAGGTGGGGCTGAGCGGCGCGGAGAATCAGCGCATCGGAACATACTCGTTGGGAATGGGGCAGCGCCTAGGACTTGCCACTGCCTTGTTGGGCAGTCCTGAGTACCTCGTCCTGGATGAGCCCGTGAATGGGTTGGATCCCGAGGGGGTGCGCTGGATGAGGGGTTTGCTGAGAGAGCATGTCGATATGGGTGGAACAGTTTTGCTCTCGAGTCACCTGATGTCTGAGCTGGCTGAGATTGCAGATGATATCGTGGTCATATCGCAGGGCCGCATCACCGCGGCTGGAGCACTTGCAGATATCACCAGGGGGTACTCCGATCTGGAGTCCGCCTTCTTCGCCTACACGAAGAGCGGTGCTTCAGTATGATGCTGGTAGGGGCTGAGCTAAAGAAGTTGTGCACTCTGACGTCGATCTGGGTGGCAACCGTGAGCTGCATTCTGGTTCCTGTTGGTCTGGCCGCGCTCAGTGCGCGCGCGGCGCATCGTGCTCTCAGTACCGGGGGGCAAAGAGGGCTGCTGAGCACGTCTACCGTCGATGCAGGATTCGGGCATCTGATTTTTGGCACTATCGGTGTGGTGGTGATCGGCGTGATTATCATGTCGAGCGAGTACGCAAGAAATGCTCAGAAAGTCGGGCGATCGAGGCAATTGACGACTACCATGGTTGCAGTGCCTCGGCGATTTCGAGCAGTGACTTCGAAGATCGTCGTGCTGTGCATGTGGGTGATTGTGACTTCCGTTGTGGCGACGGCAGTAACGATTATTACGTCACGGCGCATACTCGGAGAGTACGCTAGCCCACTGGATGGGACATGCTGGCGGCGCGTCGCTGGAGTGTCAGTGTTCTGGGTGATGATGGCATTGATTTCCTGCGCCTTCACGGCGGTGACCCGGAGTGGTGTGCTGCCGTTAGCTGTTCTTCTCGCGAACAGCACGGTCCTCTCATTCAGTCGTCTTCTCTCGCTGGTTACCGATTCGGCTAGGTATCTACCGGACACGGCGGCGCTCAGTACGTTCTTGGTGGAGTCTCCTGTAACGAACGCCGTGGACGCGGCAACCGGTTTCTATTTATGTGCGGCATGGGCTCTACTGGCGGTAGTGATTATTGTCGTGAGTTGGGTGACGAGGGATGCGCAGTCATGAGCACTGTAGCTTCCGAGTTCAAGAAGATCGTCTCCGTGCCGGTGACATGGGCGGTCTTCGTGTGTACTGTCGTATTTTCTGTAACAGTCTCGCTGGTGTTCGAGTCTCGGTTTGGAGATCAGGGGCGGATGGTAGACCTGGATATTCTGAAAACGATTCCTGACTATATCGCGATCGGCTTTGTTGTGCTCGGGACTGTTCTCAGTGGTCAGGAGTACCAAGGAGGGCAGATATATACCACTATTTCTGCGGTACCGCAACGATCGATCCTGGTGACGGCCAAAATTGCGCTATTCTCGGTGGTGCTTTTTCTGCTGGGGCTGGCCTCAATGTCGGCTGCCTCTGCCGTAATCCTGGAAAAGGTCAGCGGGGAGGCTGTACGTATTGTGTGCTATAGCAGCATCCATCTTGCAGTTATGGGCATGCTTCCGGCGCTGCTGGCGTTCCTGGTAAGAGCCGTTGTGCCGACACTCAGTGTAAGTCTGGTGTTGCTGGTGGTGGCTCCCCCGGTGTTAATGCCGTTGACGGACTGGGTCGAGTGGCTGCCGTCGCAGGTTAGTGCGGATCTGTTCCTGAAGAGTGATCTCTCCTATGAGGCTTCTTCTGTCGCTGTGCTTACATCCTGGATCATGGGTATCGGGTGTGCCGGCGTCGGGCGTTTCGTCTATGGTGATTCATGAGCGGGCGGGGTTCAAGAAAGGGGGAGAGGACCTCGTCGGTCATTCTTCTGCTGATCTGAGCAGATGATCAGCGGTGTTCCTGTCCTGGGAAGGAGGTGAGAGCGTTGTCACACATTTCATACACGGCGCCTAGGATGGTGGTGCTCGGAGACTTCTCCGACGTCACTCGGTGCCTGTGGTGGGGGGATTGTCGGGATTTTCTCGGCTGCGGACTCGTTCCCATCTGCATCTGACATGAGGAGAACCTGATAGTGTTCGGTGGGGGTGCGTATGATGTAGTCATATGCGCACCCCCACCGAGCGGAGGCTAGGAGAGATTGGTGGCACGGTACGGTATCCTGATCCTGGAGGATGGCGATAGCAGTGACCCATGTATTCCTGATGGATTCATCGCGTTGTCTCGTTACAGCTCGGGACGCCCGTGCGTGACTGCTTTTAGTCAAGCGAGCGACTACTCAGTTGCAGATGAGCGGATTGGGATGCTAGTCGTTTTCGGGGATTATGGTGTGCGGGAGCGCATCAAGACGTTGTTCCGCTCCGCGGCCGATATCGAGGTCTTCAGTCGAGAGGTCTGTGAGATCGGTGGTCGTTGGGTCGCTGTTACACATCATGAAAAAGTGATCTACTGCCATCAGCCTTTCTTGACCAGGGATCCCATGTTCTGGAGTGTGCGTGGGCGGGGGAGGATCGCGTCAACTGATCTTGGTCGTCTCGTTCAGGGGTGTGGCACCTCGGATCTGAATACTGTTTCACTGGCACTTAGTGTGACGCCTCTGGGCGCTCCCTGGCCATTCAATAGAACCACCATCGGGAACGGAGTGAATAGAGTATCGGTCGGAGAGAGGCTGGAAATTCGGGGTAGCGGTGTTAAAGTAACGCGGGTTTGGCGCCTCCCTGAGGCGTACGCCGATCGCGATCAGGTGGTGCACGACTTGTCGAGCCTGCTTCCGGCCGTCGTTTCCACCTTGGTAGGGAGCGATGATCGCGTGGGAGTCGATTGTTCCGGGGGTCTCGATTCAACAGCGGTTGTATATATGCTGCATCACTGCGCGTGTAATATCGATGCCTATCATTATGTTGCATCTGATCCGAGCAACGAGGACCATGTGTGGGCCTCCCGGGTTCTAAGCGACATCGCCATTAAGCCTCGTCTCATCGGCAATGAGATCGCGAATATTTTCTTTCGCTCAGATGTAGAGGTTGAGGAGCCAGAGACTGGGGGCCCCTTCCTCTGGGGTGCGGGACGCATGTATCTGCGGGCCGTTGCGAAATCCAGTACAGATAACGGTGTGACGAGTCACTTCACCGGTTTTGGTGGAGATGAGCTGTTCACCTCTATGCCGGCCCAGCTGTGGTCGCACTATCAGAGATATGGTTTCAGTTCCCTGTTGACTTTAAGGCGTGCTGCTAAGAGAAATAGAGTAAAGCTTGTCGACCTGTATTCTGAGGCCCGGAGCGCCACGCCATTTCATTCAGACCTTCTTGAGTCCTGGACGTTTAGCGGAGGGAGATCTGCCGTTGATCTTTCCTGGGGGAACGCGATGGAAATTCCTGACTGGGTTCACCGTGATGCTCTCCAGGCCGTTGGGGAGGCAGTCCATCTTCTTTACGATCAGGAGATACAGCCGCTTTCGCCTGATCAGGCTCGGCATCAGGCTCTCGCTTCACTCTCATACGAGGCTGAGTTGTTAGATCAAATATCAAGCAGATTTGGACGCGATGTGGTCGAATGGCAGTCGCCATTTCTGGACTGTGAAGTGGTGCTGGCGTCCCTGATGCTCGATGTGGGCGACCGGACCGAGGCCGGCAGAGGTAAGTCTTTGCTCAAGGACTCCATGAGGGGGATGGTACCTTCATCCGCGTTTGCGCGAAGGAGCAAAGGCGACTACAGCATGGAGCTGTATAGGGCGATGGAAGCGAATCGAGAGAGTTTGCGCAGTTATTTTGACGAGTGTTACCTGATGGACCTCGGTATTGTTGATGCGGATAAGCTGAGGCGCGCGGTGCTGTCGGGTGTCAACGATACTGCTGAGCTCCATGCTATTCAATCCACACTTGAGGTAGAAAGATGGTTACGTAACATGGGTTCTCGGCATCTGGGGGTGTGAGGTGCGACTTGGTGAAGGTATTATTCTCAGTCACGTGGACGATGGGGCAATCGTTTTGGATTCGAATAGAGGGGTTTATTTCCGCTTGAACCGCACTGCGTCCTCTGTCCTGGAGAGGTTGTTGTCTGGACTGTCGAAGGAGGAGACAGCTAAGAGAATATCTGTCAGCATGGAGGTTGACGAGGGGGAGGTTCTTAATGATATCGACTCTGTAGTCGCACAGATGTCAGAGGCGAGTTTTTTGTCGAGGGTGATTGATGTGGCCATCCCGGTCGGGCCTGAGGCGTCGGTGAGAATTACTCTTTCGGAGAGAGCGAGGGCGCTATTCGCTGTAGGCGCGGGGTCGTTGGTTGCTCGTATGAGCCCGCGAAGGATCTGTAACTTTCTTGAATGGGTCGGGAGAAAGAGTGACCCAGCGGACGCGGTGCAGGCTGGAAGGGCCAGGTACGCAGTTTGTGCTGTCAGTGCGAGATGTTCGGGGATGGGGTGTCTGCTCCGCTCCGTGTCGGCCTTCATCTATTGTCGGTGTCAGGGAACGTCCCCTGACTGGTGCAGCGGGTTCCGCACCTCGCCATTCGCCGCTCATGCATGGATTGAGGTCGATGGCTGTCCGGTTGGGGAGCCTGGATCATTGTCCTCGTTTGTCACTGTACTCTCCGTGAGGCCACATCGCCATGATGCGGAGAGATACGGGATGGGTAAGGGGACGGGAGCCTAGGTCTTCTGCCATGGGGTTATGGTCGGTTCTTCCTGATGTTCGTTTGAGAACGTCGTGGTTGGACCAGGCCGCCTTCGTAGGCGGCCACTACCAGTTGCGCCCTGTCGCGGGCTTCAAGGTTCTTCAGTAGTGCTGCGACATGAGATTTCAGTGTGGAGTGCGTGATATGCAGGGTGGCTTCGATCTCCGCGTTGGACATTCCGGTGGCGATGAGCGCCAGGACCTCGGCCTGGCGAGGGGTCAGTTCTTCTTCGATGCTTGTCGGGGCATGGATGGAGGGAGACTGTGCTAACGCCAGGGATAGTGCCTCTGAAGGGAGGACCGAGTGTCCCAGGTGTAAGGAGCGCACTGCATTGATGACCTCTTCCGGTGGTGCATCTTTAGTTATGTACCCCACCGCACCATTGCGTAGAGCCTGGACAACCTTTTGGTCTTCGCTGAAGACCGTGAGCATGCACACCTTCGTCCCTGTGACAGAGGGGTGCAAGTGGATTCTTCTAGTGGCCTCCACCCCATCGATCTCACCCGGCATGCGGATATCCATCAGTATGACATCGGGCTTGAGCCGGAGGGCATCCTTGATCGCATCCGCTCCGCAACCGGACTCGCCAACTACCTCGATGCCTCCGCTGCTCTCCAGTATGGTGGTGAGCGAGCGACGCAGCAGCAGCTGGTCGTCAACGATGAGAACTCTGATTCTTTTTCCCATCAGTTTCCCATCAGTCGTCCTGGGGGTCAGGGATAACTGCATCGACAATATACCCGTTCGACGTCTCGCCTGAAGTGATGCTCCCCCCGAGTGAGTTGCACTTCTTTTGCAGCAGGAGCAGCCCGATCCCGGCGCCGGGTGAGGCGGGCGGCGCGGGCTCGGGGGCTTCGTTGCGTACGATGATGCGGATGTTCTCGTTTTCTCTGCTAATTCTTACCTCGGTGGGTGCGCCGCCGGCGTGCCGCAGGACGTTCATGAGAGACTCGTGTATCACCAACGATGCAGCTTCTTCCGCCTTCCTGCTGTGAAAGGCTGTTGTGTGTTTGACCGCCAGGCTGACACCGGAGGCGCTAGCCTGCGCATAGATCTGCTGCAATGGCGCGGTAGGTACCGGGACGTGGGTGCTGGATTGCAGCAGGGCCAGGAGCCGGCGCATCTCCCGGGCAGCGGCGCGGCTTTCCGACTCTATCGTTCTGAGTGCAACGCGCGGATCGGATTCGTCCGCGAGCAGGCATGCGCTCGCCTGAACTGCGATAGAGGCGATCCGGTTCGAGATGATGTGATGTAGGTGCTCAGTGAGACTGAGTCTTTCCTGATGGACAGCATCCGCGATCACCTGATCCCGACGGCGTCGTTCCATGGCCTTCCGGGTCCTGCTTCTGATCAGCAGCGCCAATGAGACGACGGCTAGCGATGCGATCAGTACGTACGGCGTTATGCCATAATGGGCGGACTCGGGTCCGCAGGCGACAACCACCATGACGCCGACAAATATAGCCGTTAACGTCACTGCGCTGTTGATCCTGGCTCTCGTCCCGGTCATTGCGCGTACACACCTGCTCGATCGGGGTAGAGCAACCTCTCGGCAGACGTGCGGATCAGGTTGGCGGTGGCTGCTCCCCCCCTGCACGGTTATCGTTCACCATGTCGCCGTCCATGCCGGTCAGCGCGGTGAGTGTTTCAGGACCGGCCGGCGCCGTGGCCGCGCTGGGAGCGGGCCAGGATGTCCAGGAGGTACTGGCCGTAGCCGGACTTGGCCAGTGGCTCGGCCCGGGCGCGCAGGCCGTCGTCGTCGATGAAGCCCATGCGCCAGGCGGCCTCCTCCGGGCAGCCGATGGTCAGACCCTGGCGGTGCTGGATGGTGCGCACGAAGCCGGTGGCGTCGGCCAGGGAGTCGAAGGTGCCGGTGTCCAGCCAGGCGGTGCCGCGGGGGAGGACCTCGACCGTCAGGCGCCCGGCGGCCAGGTAGGCGCGGTTGACGTCGGTGATCTCGTACTCCCCGCGGGCGCTGGGCTTGAGGGCCCTGGCGATGGCGACGACGTCGTTGTCGTAGAAGTACAGCCCGGGCACGGCGTAGTCGCTCTTGGGCCGGGCGGGCTTCTCCTCGATCGAGATCGCCTTGAGGTCGGCGTCGAACTCCACCACGCCGTAGGCGGTGGGGTCGGCGACCTGGTAGGCGTAGACGACGCCGCCGTCGGGGTTGGTGTGATGGCGCAGCCGGGTGCCCATGCCGGGGCCGTAGAAGATGTTGTCGCCCAGGACCAGGGCGGCGCTCTCGGAGCCGATGAAGTCGGCCCCCAGCACGAAGGCCTGGGCCAGGCCGTTGGGGACCTCCTGGACCGTGTAGGACAGGTTGACCCCCAGCTGGGAGCCGTCGCCGAGCAGGCGGTGGAAGCTGGGGGCGTCGTGCGGGGTGGTGATGACCAGGACGTCCTGGATGCCCGCGAGCATGAGGGTGCTCAGCGGGTAGTAGATCATCGGCTTGTCGTAGACCGGCATGAGCTGCTTGGAGGCGCCCAGGGTGATCGGGTTGAGACGCGTGCCGGAGCCTCCGGCCAGAATGATTCCTCGCATGGCTCCAAGTGTGGCCCATACGCACTGCGATCGCCGCCGTGATCGTCGTCGTGCCGTTGCGACGGCGGCCGCGCGCGTCGGTCGACGGCGGCGTCTTCGGCCCGCGACGGGAGATGGGCTAGCGTGCCCGTTATGGAAAGACTCATCGGCGCACGCCAGTCCTATGGCTGGGGCTCGGCGGCGGCCATCCCCGAGCTTCTCGGCGAGCCCCCTGACGACCGACCCTGGGCCGAGCAGTGGTACGGGGCCCACCCCTCCGGGCCCACCGGTCTGGTGGACCGCCCCGGCACCCTGGCCGATCTCATCGACAGCGACCCTCAGCGGCTGCTGGGAGAGGACGTTGTGCGGCGCTTCGGCCCGCACCTGCCCTTCCTGCTCAAGCTCATCGCCCCCGAGCGGGCGCTCTCGCTGCAGGTCCACCCCTCCCTGGACCAGGCGATCGAGGGGTTCCGGCGCGAGAACGAGGCGGGCCTGGCGCTCGACGACCCCGACCGCTCCTACAAGGACGCCAACCACAAGCCCGAGATGGTGCTGGCCCTGACCCGCTACGAGGCCGTTGCGGGCTTCCGCGCCCCCCGACGGGCCGCTGAGGTCCTCTCGGGCCTCGACTCGGCGCTGGCCCACCGCATGCGCCGCACCCTGCGGCTGAACCCGACCCGTTTCGGCATCCGGCAGGTCTTCTCCGACCTCGTCTCCACCGGGACCCGTCCCACGACCGCGGAGATCGATGCGCTGGTGGCGGAGATCGATATGCGCCTTGAGCGGGGGGCCTCCCCCTCCCGGCGCGCGGACACCAATGCCGTGACCATGGCCCGGGCCTTCCCGGGCGACCCGGGGGTGGCGGCGGCGCTGCTGCTCAACCCCGTCACCCTCCGTCCGGGCGAGGCCCTCTTCGTGCCCGCCGGCAGCGTGCACGCCTACATCAGCGGCCTCGGCGTGGAGATCATGGCCTCCTCCGACAACGTACTGCGGGCGGGGCTGACGACCAAGCACGTGGATGTGCCCGAGACGCTCGCCTGCGTGGACTACGTGGCCGCCCCGCCGGTGCGCCCGGCGCCGGACTACCTCTCTCGGGCGACCCGCGCCTACTACGCACCTGTGGACGACTTCGAGCTGCTCGCGACCACGGTCGTCCCCGCCGACGGCCGGGTGCAGGTGCCCGGGCGCGGGCCCCGTATCGTGCTGGCGGTCGAGGGGACGACGACGGTGACCACTCCCGCCGGCCAGGCGGCTCTCGTGCGCGGCCAGGCCCTGTTCGTCGGCGCCGACGAGCGCGTGCTCGCCGTCGAGGGGGACGGCGTCGTCGTCCAGGCCGACGTCCCCTGAGACGCCTGGTTCTGGTCGGCACGGCCCGCATCCGCCGGGCCCTGGCTACTGGGGCTCGGCCCGCGCGAGCGGCTCAGCACCCTCCTGGCGCGCCGCGGCGGCGACCAGGGCCGCGTCGGCGTCGGGGGAGACGAGCACCGCCGTGAGCCCGGCCCGCCAGGCGGCCAGGACGCCGAGCAGCGCCCGTGCGGTCGTCCCCTGCCTGATCAGGAGCGCCCGGGCGCCCGCCGCGCGCGCCGCCTCGGCGTCGGCGTCCGGCGCGCCCCCCGCCAGCGCGTCCCGGCTCACCGTGCGCTCTCCGCCGTCGCCGACGACCCGGAGGGCGGGTTCGGAGCCGCTCGTCGGGACGGCCGGGAAGCGGTCCGCGAAGGGCATGACGTCGGCGATCCCGTCGAGCACCAGCGGCGGGAGGGGGCTCGACCACCGGGTCGCCAGAGACTCCATTGTCACAAGTACCTGAACGTCCGCTGAGGGAAACAACCAACGAATCCTGAATGCGACCGACACACTGGGGGTGTCTTCTAGTAGGTTTTCTACAAGAAGGTCATTGCTTTCGAGCAGTATGGGTGTGGCGCCTGCCATCCATGCGCCCGCGCACCAGGTCACCGCTCGCCAGTGCGGACTCATTCCCAGGTGCACGCCGGCGCCAGGGCCCGCCTCGGCGGTGATGAAACCTGCGCACTTGGCGTGCCACATGCTCAGGACGTGTCCGGTCAGCTCGATGCGCTCGTCAGGGGAGTACCACACCAGCCAGGGGCGCGAGGAGTCCGAAGTGGAGGGCAGAACCCGGATCAGTGCGTCGGTCATGGGCCGATTCAAGCAAAAAGGGAGCGCGGTTCAAGCGGGCGCGCCCTCTGGGGCGCCACCGGCTCGCGGCGGCCCGGCCCCGGGCGGCGCGGCGGCCT
>ERZ773022.1836-NODE-1836-length-13493-cov-10.021432_pt1 | contig 13493 bp, 11 predicted proteins | sample MGYA00580839_ERZ773022 | MGnify/ENA primary metagenome ERZ773022 (study PRJEB29015, sample SAMEA2738020) | human oral metagenome | biome: human oral; feature: human-associated habitat; material: dental | place: China | collected 2044 ... | reverse complement strand
CCCGCCTTCGTGCGCACCAAGATCAAGAACGTCCTGTCCGGCAAGACCGTCGACAGGACCTTCAACGCCGGCCTCAAGGTCGAGACCGCCACCGTCGACCGTCGCGACATGCAGTACTCCTACAGGGACGGCGATGGCTTCGTCTTCATGGACGTCAAGACCTACGAGCAGACCTATGTGGCCGCCGAGACGGTCGGCGACGCCGCCGACCTCATGCTCGAGGGCCAGGACGTCATCGTCGCCTTCCATGAGAGCAGTGTCCTGTTCGTGGAGCTGCCCGCCGCCGTCGTCCTGACGATCTCCCACACGGAGCCGGGCCTGCAGGGCGACCGCTCCTCGGCCGGGACCAAGCCCGCCACCCTGGAGACCGGGGCCGAGATCCAGGTCCCGCTGTTCCTCAACATCGGGGACAGGGTGAAGGTGGACACGCGGTCGCGCTCCTACATCAGCCGCGTCACCGACTGACTCCCGATGACCATGGCTGAGGACACCGGCGACGTCGAGGACGGCGTCGAGCAGGACGGCGCCATCGCTGCCGGTTCTGTCGATGCCGTCGGCACGGCCGACGACGAGGACTCCCGCCCGAGGAAGGCAGGCAAGCACCCCGTCACCGCCCGGACCAAGGCCCGTCGCCGCGCCGTCGAGATCCTCTTCGAGGCCGACCAGCGCGGCCTGCTGCGCGCCGTCGGGCCCGATGCGGACCCATTGGGGGCGACCGGCACTGGTGAGGACGGGGCGGCCGGGCGCCTGCGCGAGTTCGCGGCCGAGCGCGCCGTGCACTCCGCCAACCACACCGAGGCGCCCGCCTACACCCGGGAGATCCTCTCCGGGGTCGCCGACCACCTGGCGGAGGTCGATGAGACCATCGAGACTTACGCCCAGGGCTGGGCGCTGTCCCGCATGCCGGCGGTCGACCGCGCGATCGCCCGGGTCGCCACGTGGGAGATCGTGTGGAACGACGACGTCGACGCCCCTGTCGCCGTCGACGAGGCCATGACGCTGGGACGCATGCTGTCCACCGACGACTCCCCGCGCTTCCTGAACGGCCTGCTCGGCCGCATCGGCGACCTCGCCGACACCCTGCGCTGAGCCCCTCCGCCGACCCCGCAGGGCCCCGTTCATGTTCTGCCGTCGCCGACCGGAGCTCGTCTCATATGCGCCTGCCTCACCATGAGTTCTCATCATCCTCGTCGTCCTTGATCGCGGTGACCGGCGCCACGGGGAAGGTCGGCGGCGCGGTCGCCGAGCAGCTGCGAGCCGGGGGACTGGCCCCTCGGCTCGTGGTCCGCAGCGCCTCGCGCGCTCCGCAATGGGCCGACGACGTCGCCGTCGCGGCCTACGGCGACCTGCGGGCCGCCACCGCCGCTCTGACGGGCGTCGACGTCCTTCTCATGGTCTCCGCCTCCGAGTCCGCCGACCGGCTCGCCCAGCACAGGACCTTCATCGACGCCGCTGCCGCCGCCGGGGTGCGTCACGTCGTCTACACGAGCTTTCTGGGCGCCGCACAGGACGCCGTCTTCACACTGGCGCGGACCCACTGGGCCACGGAGGAGCATCTGCGCGCCTCGGGAATGGGCTTCACCCTTCTGCGCGACTCCTTCTACGCCGACTTCCTCCCCGACCTGGCCGTCGACGGCGTCATCGCCGGCCCCGCCGGGACGGGACGCGTGGGCGCGGTCGCCCGGGCCGACGTCGCCCGCAGTGCCACCGCCGTCATCCGCGGCCTCGTCGCCGGAGGCCGCCGGCACGACGGCGCTGTCAGTGCTGTTAGTGCTGCCAGTGCCGTCTACGAGCTGACCGGCCCCGAGGCCCTTACGCTGGGCGAGGCCGCCGCCATCATCACCGAGACCACCGGCCGGCCCACCGCCTACCGCGAGCAGACCCTTGAGGAGGCCTACGCCTCCCGCTCGGTCTACGGAGCCCCCGACTGGGAGGTCGACGCCTGGGTGTCCACCTACACCGCCATCGCCTCGGGCTGTCTCGACCGTGTGACGGATGATGTCGAGCGGCTCACAGGGCGCCGCCCGCTCGGCCTCGCCGAGCTTCTCGCCGGCCGCCGCTGACCCGCGGCCGCCGGGGGCCAGCGCTCCCCATCGACGCCCCCGGCCCAGCGTCTAGGCTGGAACCGTCACTCGTACCTCCTGCTCCTCCTGCATATTCCCGCCCCGCTGGTCCCGGCGGGGCCGCCACCGACCCGCGCACGGCGCCGGAGGCTCAGCGAGGATGCGAGGATACGCACACTGGACACGGGCGGACGCCGCAGCGAGGCTGCCGCCGTCATGCACGCACTCGAAGGAGCAGAAATCATGGGGCAGTACCCATCGCCGTACGAGTCCGGCCCGTACTCAACTGCTCCCCAGAACCCTCACGAGGTCCCGTACGCCGCCGGCAGCCCGGCCTACGGCCCCGGTGGGATGCCGCCGAACGGCTCCATGTACGGCCCGGGCGGGGCGCCGTACGGCCCCGGCGGCGGCCCTTACGTGCCGGGCATGCCCGTGCCCATGGTCATCATCCGGCCGCCCGACCCCGAGGAGCTCGCGGAGAAGAGCAGGCGGACCACCCGCGGGCTGGGGCTGGGCGCGGTGATCACCGGAACGGTCTCCGTCGTGATCCAGGTCCTCGTCGTGCTGGGCATCATCCTGATCATCAGCGCCAGCGGCTCCTCGTCGGACGCGACCCTCGTCCTCGGCTTCATAGTGATCCTGACGGGATTCTTCATCGTGCCCATGCTGGTCTTCGCGGCATGGGCGACATCCTTCGGGCTGGCCCTGGCAGCGTGCGTCAGAGCGAACAGCGGCGGGACGAGTCTGCAGCAGCCCGCGCACTGGGCCGGCGCCGGCGGCGTCATGGGCGGCCTCCTGGCCGCCTCCATCTTGCAGGGCGCACCGTTCGTCATGCTCTTCTTCGCCGCCGGGCTCTACGGGGACAGCGCCTCCTCCGGGAACGCCATGCTGGTGATGACGGCCATCACCGGGCTCGGGCTCCTGTTCGCCCATATCGTCCTCATCATCAAGGTCCGCGGTCTGGGACTCCAGATCGAGAAGCAGGTTCCCTACGCCCAGGTCCCCTACTCATGACCACGTGCTCGGCGGTGTGAGGTTCCTCCCGGCTCGCTACGGGAGCCGATTGAGCGAGCCCGGGGAGGAGGAGGCGCGCTACCATCACAAGCGCCAGACATCCTTGAAGCCCGTCCAGTGAGGCGGAGAAGGAGGTCCACTCACCGTGGCCGAACACCAGTCCACCGGGAAGCAGATCCTCGGCGCAGCCGAGATCAAGCGCTCTCTCGTCCGCATCGCTCACGAGGTCGTTGAGCGCAACCGCGGCGTTGACGACGTCATCCTCCTCGGCATCCCGTCCGGGGGAGTGCCGCTGGCCCGCCGCCTCGGCGAGGCCCTGAGCATCGCGCTGGCGGAGGACGCCGCCCTGACCGGCTCCCGGCCGGTCGCCCCCTCAGCGTCCGCCTCGACGCCTGTTTCGGCGCCCACTTCAGTGCCCGTCGGCACGCTCGACATCACCATGTTCCGCGACGACCTGGGGCGCCACCCGATCCGCGTCCCCCAGCCCACCTTCATCCCCGGCGACACCCTGGAAGGGCGCACCGTCGTCCTGGTCGACGACGTTCTGTACTCCGGGCGCACCATCCGCGCCGCCCTGGACGCCCTGGGCTCGATCGGACGCGCACGGGCCGTCCAGCTCGCCGTCCTGGTCGACCGCGGTCACCGCGAGCTGCCGATCCGCGCTGACTACGTCGGCAAGAACCTGCCAACCTCCCGCACCGAGACGGTCGTCGTCTCGCTGACCGAGCTCGGCGCGGCCGAGGACGCCGTCACCATCCACGACCTGGCCGCGGCCGAGGAGGCCACCCGATGAAGCACCTGCTGAGCGCCAAGGACCTGACCCACGACGAGGCCGTCATGGTCCTCGACACCGCCGAGGCGATGGCCGCCACCCAGCGTCACGCCGTCAAGAAGCTGCCCACCCTGCGCGGCAAGACCGTCGTCAACCTCTTCTTCGAGGACTCCACTCGCACGCGCCTATCCTTTGAAGCCGCCGCCAAGCGTTTGAGCGCCGACGTCATCAACTTCTCCGCCAAGGGGTCGAGCGTCTCCAAGGGCGAGTCGCTCAAGGACACGGCCCAGACGATCATGGCCATGGGGGCCGACGCCGTCGTCGTGCGTCACCGCGCGTGCGGGGCCGCCCACCTGCTCGCCCACGCCGGTTGGATCGACGTCCCCGTCCTCAACGCGGGCGACGGCACTCATCAGCATCCCACGCAGGCGCTCCTGGACGCCATGACCCTGCGTCGCTGGTACGCGCCCGGCGGCCCGGACTCGGGCGCCGCCCGCGCCGGGGACGGCACCCCGGCGCCGCAGGGACGCGATCTCGCCGGGGCGAGGGTCGTCATCGTCGGGGACGTCCTCCACTCCCGCGTGGCCCGTTCCAACGTCGCTCTGCTGACCACTCTGGGAGCCCGGGTCACCCTCGTGGCCCCGCCGACTCTCCTGCCGGTCGGCATGGATGAATGGCCCTGCCGGGTGCGCTACGACCTCGACGCGGCCATCGAGGAGGTCGAGCCCGACGCCGTCATGATGTTGCGCATCCAGCGCGAGCGGATGAGCGCCGCCGGGGGCGGCTTCTTCCCCAGCCCGGCCGAGTACTCGCAGGCCTACGGTCTGAACCTTGCGCGTCGCGCGGCCATGCCGTCCCACGCCATCGTCATGCATCCCGGTCCGATGAACCGCGGCCTGGAAATCACCGCGGAGGCCGCGGACGACCCCCGCTCACGCGTCATCGAGCAGGTCGGCAACGGTGTGTCGGTGCGCATGGCCGCTCTCTACCTCCTCCTGGCCGACGAAGGGAATCAGTTGTGATCGCGCACCTGCTGACCGGAGCTCGCCCCTACGGCGAGTCCGCCGCCGACATTCTGCTGGTTGACGGCATTATCGCCGCCGTCGGCCCCGACGCCGCCGCCCGGGCTCCGGACGACGTCCACCGCTATGACGCGGATGGCCTGGTGGCTCTGCCCGGCCTGGTCGACATCCACACCCATCTGCGCGAGCCCGGCGGTGAAAGTGCTGAAACCGTCTTCACCGGTACCCGGGCCGCCGCCGTGGGCGGGTACACCGCCGTGTTCGCCATGGCCAATACCACTCCCGTCCAGGACAACGCCGGCGTCGTCGAGCAGGTTCTGAGGCTGGGCCGCGAGGCGGGTTGGGTCGACGTTCATCCGATCGGCTCCGTGAGCGCCGGTCTGGAGGGCCAGCACCTGTCGGAGATGAGCGCCATGGCGCACTGCGCCGCCCGGGTCCGCATCTTCTCCGACGACGGGCGGTGCGTGGCCGACCCCGTCCTCATGCGCCGCGCACTGGAGTACGTCAAGAGCTTCGACGGGGTCGTCGCCCAGCACGCTCAGGATCCCCGCCTGACCGAGGACGCCCAGATGCACGAGGGCGTCGTCTCCGCCGAACTGGGGTTGCGCGGTTGGCCGGCCGTGGCCGAGGAGTCGATCATCGCCCGCGACGTCCTGCTGGCCCAGCATGTGGGATCCCGCCTGCACGTGTGCCATCTGTCGACGGCCGGAAGCGTCGACATCGTCCGCTGGGCCAAGGCTCGCGGCATCGATGTGACTGCCGAGGTCACTCCGCACCACCTGCTGCTGACCGACGAGATGGCGCGCACGTACTCGCCCCTGTACAAGGTCAACCCGCCGCTGCGCACCGCCGAGGACGTCGAGGCCGTGCGTCGAGCGCTGGCCGACGGCACCATCGACGTCGTCGGCACCGACCACGCTCCTCACCCGCTGGAGGACAAGGACTGCGAATGGCAGGCCGGCGCCTTCGGCATGACGGGGCTGGAGACGGCCCTGCCGGTTCTCATCGAGACCATGGTGAGCACTGGGCGCATGAGCTGGCGCGACCTCGCTCGGGTCATGTCGAGCGCGCCGGCCCTCATCGGGCGGGTGGACGACCAGGGGCGGGGCCTGGAGGCGGGCGCCCCCGCTAATCTCACGCTGATCGACCCCGACGTGCGGCGCACCGTCGACGGCCGGGCGCAGTGGACGCATTCGGCCAACACCCCCTACGCGGGCATGCGGCTTCCCGGTCAGGTGCGGGCCACCTTCCTGCACGGCCGGGCGACCGTGCTCGACGGGGTCCCGATCCGCACGCGGGAGGCCTGAGATGCCGATTGCATCCGCTGCGCGCACGGCGCCGGGATCGCGGCGCTCCCAGACCCGCGGAAAGGCTCTGCTAGTCCTGGAGGACGGCTACGTCCTGCGGGGCGCGGCTTACGGCGCCGCGGGGCGCGCCGTCGGGGAGATCGTCTTCAACACCGGCATGACCGGCTATCAGGAGACCCTCACCGACCCGTCCTACCATCACCAGATCGTCGTCATGACGGCCCCGCACATCGGCAATACCGGCGTTAACGACGAGGATCGCGAGTCGGGGCGCATCTGGGTCGCTGGCTACGTCGTGCGCGATCCGGCGCGGCGCGCCTCGAGCTGGAGGTCGCGTCGGGAGCTAGAGGACGAGCTGGCTGACGCCGGCGTGGTCGGCCTCTGCGAGGTTGACACTCGGGCGCTGACCCGGCATCTGCGCGAGCGCGGCGCCATGCGCGCGGGCATCTTCTCCGGGGCGGCCCTGCCCGCCGGCGCCGATGATCCGGCGGGACCGTCCGCAGCGGCCGTCGACATCTGCCTGGACGCCGTGCGCGTCTCGCCCCCCATGGCCGGTCAGGCCCTGGCCGGCGAGGTCAGTACGCGCGAGCACTACGTCGTCGAGCCCTCGGGACGCTTCGAGGGGCGCGAACCCGTGGCCCGGGTCGCCGCCATCGACCTGGGCATCAAGGCCCGCACCCCGTGGCAGTTGGCAGAGCGGGGCGTGCGCGTCCACGTTTTGCCGCAGACCACGTCTCTGGCCCAGGTGCTCGCCCTCGGTCCTGACGGCGTCTTCTTCTCCAATGGGCCGGGCGACCCGGGCGCCGCGACAGGTGAGGTCGAGCTGCTGCGCGGAGTTCTGGACGCCGGCATCCCCTTCTTCGGCATCTGCCTGGGCAACCAGATCTTCGGGCGGGCGCTGGGCTACGGCACCTATAAGCTCGGCTACGGCCACCGCGGCGTCAACCAGCCGGTGCTCGACCGCGCCACCGGACGCGTCGAGATCACCACGCACAATCACGGCTTCGCCGTGGACGCGCCCATCGACGCCCCCAGCACGGCCCCCTACGACTCGGGCCGCTACGGGCCCATCGAGGTCTCTCACGTCGGGCTGAACGACGACGTCGTCGAAGGGCTGCGGGCCCTGAACATGCCGGCCTTCTCCGTGCAGTTCCATCCCGAGGCGGCCGCGGGCCCCCACGACGGGGAGCACTTGTTCGACCGGTTCATCGAGCTCATGGTCTCCCATCGGGACGGTACGGCTCCCGAGACGACCCAGGAGGCGCACTGACATGCCGCTGCGTCCCGATATCCGCTCCGTCGTGGTCATCGGCTCCGGGCCGATCGTCATCGGCCAGGCCTGCGAGTTCGACTACTCCGGTACTCAGGCCTGCCGTGTCCTGCGCGCAGAGGGCATCCGAGTCATCCTGGTCAACTCCAACCCGGCGACGATCATGACCGACCCGGACATGGCCGATGCCACCTACGTTGAGCCGATCACCACCGAGGTGCTCGCCGCCGTCATCGCCAAGGAGCGCCCCGACGCTCTCCTGCCGACCCTGGGCGGGCAGACGGCGCTCAACGCCGCCATGGGCCTGGTTGAGGCGGGCGTCCTGGAGCGCTATGACGTCGAACTCATCGGGGCGAGCGCCGGGGCCATCAACGCCGGCGAGGACCGCGACGAGTTCAAAAGCGTCGTCGAGCGCTGCGGCGCCGAGGTGGCCCGCTCCATCATCGCCCGCACGATGGTCGAATGCCACGAGGCCGTCGAGTCGCTGGGCGGTTATCCAGTCGTCGTGCGCCCCTCCTTCACCATGGGCGGGCTCGGCTCCGGCATCGCCTTCGATGAGGAGGACCTTACCCGCATCTGCGGGCAGGGTCTGGCGGCTTCGCGCACCACCGAGGTGCTTTTGGAGGAGTCCATCCTGGGTTGGAAGGAGTACGAGCTCGAGCTCATGCGCGACAAGGCGGACAACGTCGTCGTCGTGTGCTCCATCGAGAACGTCGACCCCGTCGGGGTCCACACCGGCGACTCGATCACCGTCGCACCGGCCCTGACGCTGACCGACCGGGAGATGCAGCGCCTGCGCGATATCGGCATCGCCGTCATCCGGGAGGTCGGCGTGGACACCGGCGGCTGCAACATCCAGTTCGCCGTCGACCCGGTCACCGGGCGCATTATCGTCATCGAGATGAACCCGCGCGTCTCGCGCTCCTCGGCCCTGGCCTCCAAGGCGACCGGCTTCCCCATCGCCAAGATCGCCGCCCGCCTGGCCGTGGGCTACACCCTCGACGAGATCCCCAACGACATCACCGGCTCCACGCCCGCCTCCTTCGAGCCGACCCTCGACTACGTGGTGGTCAAGGTGCCGCGCTTCGCCTTCGAGAAGTTCCGCAGCGCCGACCCGACGCTGACCACCACCATGAAGTCGGTCGGCGAGGCCATGGCCATCGGCCGGTCCTTCACCGAGGCCCTCCAGAAGGCCATGCGCTCCATCGACAAGAAGGGCGCGGTCCTCCACTGGGACGGCCCGCGCCCGGACGCCGCGGCCACCGCCGCCCTGCTCGAGTCGATCCGGATGCCCTCCGAGCGCCGCCTCGTCGACCTCCAGCAGGCGGTGCGCGGCGGCGCCACCGTCGAGAGGCTCCACGAGGCCACGGGTATCGACCCCTGGTTCCTGGACCAGATGGTGCTGCTGCAGGAGGTCGCCGAGGAGGTCGCCGGCGCCCCCGCGCTGAGCGCGCAGGTCCTGGCCAGGGCCAAGCGCCACGGCTTCTCCGACCGCCAGGTGGGCGACCTGCGGGGCATCGGCGAGGACACGGTCCGCGAGATCCGCCACGCCTACGGCCTGCGCCCGGTCTACAAGACGGTCGACACCTGCGCCGCGGAGTTCGCGGCCCGCACCCCCTACCACTACTCCTCCTACGACATGGAGACCGAGGTCGCCCCGCGCGAGCGGGAGGCCGTCATCATCCTGGGAAGCGGTCCCAACCGCATCGGCCAGGGCATCGAGTTCGACTACTCCTGCGTGCACGCCGCCCTGGCCCTCGCCGAGCGCTACGAGACCGTCATGGTCAACTGCAACCCCGAGACCGTCTCCACCGACTACGACGTCTCCGACCGCCTCTACTTCGAGCCGCTCACCTTCGAGGACGTCATGGAGGTCTACGAGGCCGAGTCGGCCGCCGGCCCCGTGGCCGGCATGATCGTGCAGCTCGGCGGGCAGACCCCGCTGTCCCTGGCCGCCCGCCTCACGGCCGCCGGCGTGCCGGTCCTGGGCACCAGCCCGGAGGCCATCAACGCGGCGGAGGACAGGCAGGCCTTCGGCGTCGTGCTGGAGAGCGCCGGCCTGCCCGCACCCGCCCACGGCACCGCCCGCTCCGACGAGCAGGCCGTGGCCGTGGCCGGACGGATCGGCTTCCCGGTGCTGGTGCGCCCCAGTTACGTGCTGGGCGGGCGCGGCATGGAGATCGTCTACGACGCCGACGGCCTGACCGACTACCTGCGCCGCGCGGGCGCCCAGCCCGCAGGCGCCTACGCCGACGGCCCGCTGCTCATCGACCGGTTCCTCGACGACGCCGTCGAGATCGACGTCGACGCCCTCTACGACGGCTCCGAGCTGTTCCTGGGCGGCGTCATGGAGCACATCGAGGAGGCCGGCATCCACTCCGGCGACTCCGCCTGCGTGCTGCCGCCCATGAGCCTGTCCGACGCGGAGATCGCCCGCATCCGCCGCTCCACGCGGGCCATCGCCGACGGCGTGGGCGTGCGGGGCCTGATCAACATCCAGTTCGCCCTCATGAGCGACACGCTCTACGTCATCGAGGCCAACCCTCGGGCCAGCCGCACCGTTCCGTTCGTCTCCAAGGCGACGGGCGTCCAGCTCGCCAAGGCCGCCGCCCTGCTCATGGCCGGCCAGTCCATCGCGTCCTTGAGGGCCGCGGGCCTCCTGCCGCAGGAGGACGCCGCCGTGACCGATCCCTACGACCCGATCGCCGTCAAGGAGGCGGTCCTGCCCTTCAGGCGGTTCCGCACGCCGACCGGACGGATCGTGGACACCGTGCTGGGCCCGGAGATGCGCTCGACCGGCGAGGTCATGGGCTACGACGTCGACTTCCCCCGCGCCTTCGCCAAGTCGCAGGCCGGCGCCTACGGCGGCCTTCCCGGCGAGGGCACGCTGTTCGTTTCAGTCGCGGATCGGGACAAGCGGGCCGTCATCCTGCCGGTGGCCCGCCTGGCCGAGCTGGGTTTCACCATCCTCGCCACCACGGGCACGGCCCAGGTGCTGCGTCGCAACGGCATCCCCGCCACGGGCGTGCGCAAGGTCAGCGAGGGGCGGGGGGCCCACGGCGAGCAGACGATCGTCGAGCTCATCGAGTCCGGCGCCATCGACATGGTCGTCAACACCCCCAGGGGGCAGGGGGCTCGCGCCGACGGCTACTCGATCCGGGCCGCCACGACGAGCGCCGAGCGCCCCATCATCACCACCGTCCAGGAACTTCAGGCGGCCGTTCAGGCCTTGGAGGCGCAACTGCGCGGGCCCTTCGGGGTGCGCAGCCTTCAGGAGCACGACGCCGAGCGGGTCTCCCGTCTGCGGAGAGCGGTTGAGGGCGCTGCGACGCAGCGGGCTCGGGCATGAGCTCCGCCGACGTCCGCGGAGGAGTCCGAGACGAAGATGAAAGGGCGAGGGACGTCCCGGGCACGCTGCCCTTCGGAGCTGCCCTGGCCCGGGCCATGGATTCCCACGGCCCGCTGTGCGTGGGAATCGACCCGCACCGTGCGCTGCTGGAGGCCTGGGGCCTGCCGGACACGCCGCAGGGACTGAGGGAGTTCGCCCTGCGCACCGTGGAGGCTCTCGGCGGCAGGGTCGCGGCCGTCAAACCGCAGTCGGCCTTCTTCGAGAGGCACGGGGCCGCCGGCATCGCGGTTCTGGAGGAGACTCTGGCCGCCCTGCGCGCAACCGGAACCCTGTGCGTCCTCGACGTCAAGCGAGGTGATATCGGTTCCACCATGAGCGGTTACGCCCAGGCCTACCTTACCGACGGCTCTCCGCTGGCCGCTGATGCCATCACGGTCTCGCCCTACCTCGGGCTCGGCTCGTTGGCCCCGGCGCTGGAACTGGCGGAGAGCAACGGGCGCGGCGTGTTCGTGCTGGCTCTGACGTCGAATCCGGAGGGCTCCGACGTCCAGCACGCCGTCATGCGCACGACGGCGGGGGAGTGGTCCGTCGCCCGGGGTATCGTCGAGGGCGTGGGCGCTCTCAACGAGTCGGCCCAGCGTGCCGGGGTGCTCGGCAGCGTCGGTCTTGTCATCGGTGCGACTGTCGGTGGCGCCGTGGCCGAGCTCGGCATCGACCTGCGGTCGGCGGGGGGCCCGCTACTGGCGCCGGGCGTCGGAGCGCAGGGGGCGGGGGCCAAGGAGCTCGCTGAGGTCTTCGGCGACGCCCGGCGCCACGTGCTCGCCTCCACCTCGCGCGGCGTGCTGCAGGCGGGACCACACGCCCCGGCCTTGCGGGCGGCTGCGCGGGTCGCGGCCCAACAGGCCCTCCTGGCGCTGCGGGGCTGACCGCCGACGCGAACGCTTGGGGCATCATACGGGCATGGCAGCCTCCCCGGTTCCGTCCTCCCGTCTGACCGTTCTCGCCGGTCCCACAGCCGTGGGCAAGGGCACGGTCGTCGCCGAGCTGCGACGCCGTCACCCCGATCTGTTCGTTTCGGTTTCGGTGACCACGCGCCCGCCCAGGCCGGGTGAGGTCGACGGTGTGCACTACTACTTCGTGTCCGACGCGGAGTTCGACGAGCTGGTCGCCGAGGGGCAGATGCTGGAGTGGGCCCTGGTTCACGGGGCGCACCGTTACGGCACACCCCGCGAACCGGTTCAGGCTCGGCTGAACGACGGTCGCCCGGCCCTGCTCGAGATCGACCTGGCGGGAGCCCGGCAGGTCCGCCGGTCCATGCCCTCGGCCCAGCTGGTCTTCCTCATGCCGCCGAACTGGGAGGCGCTCGTCGCGCGCCTGACCGGTCGCGGCACGGAGAACTCTCGCGAGCAGGAGCGCCGTCTGGCCACCGCGCGCATGGAGATGGACGCCGCCGGGGAGTTCGATCACCTCATCGTCAACGACACCGTGGCACGTGCCACGGATGAGCTCGAATCTCTCCTGGGGCTCAAAGGTTAGACTGGCGCGGCTACCATCAGCACTGATACGTCAGTCATCACGTCATCCGGACGCCGATTGAACGTCGACGCACGGGAAAACGGGGAGAAGCTCATGCTCGGAACCTCTGCACAGCCCGAGGGCATCACCAACCCTCCGATCGACGACCTGCTCGAGAAGGTCGACTCCAAGTACGGGCTCGTGGTGGAGGCCGCCAAACGCGCACGCCAGATCAACACCTACACCCAGCAGCTCGAGGACAACCAGTTCGAATTCTTCGGCCCGCTGATCGAGGCCGACGCCGGCGAGAAGGCGTTGAGCATCGCTCTGCGCGAGGTGTTCGAGGACAGGCTCCAGGTCATCCCGGGGGACGAGGCCCGCACCCGCCGCGCGGAGGCTGAGAAGGCGCGGCGCGCCGCGGAGGAGGACATGTTCTCCGACATCCCCCTGGACACTGCGCCGGCCGGAGGCGACGAGGCCGTCGAGGGCCCCGCCTCTACGAACCTCGACGAGATCCAGTTCTGAGCGCGCACCGCTCGGATGACGCCGCCCCGCGGGTGCGGGGCGGGACTTCGCGTTCCGGGTCAGTGGAGCGGCAGACGGGGGTGCGGAACGTCATCGTCGGCGTGTCCGGATCGATCGCCGCCTACAAGGCCCCCTCCGTCATCCGATTGCTGCGCCGGGAGGGGCATGAGGTGCGCACGGTCGCGACCGAGGCCGCACTGCGCTTTATCGGGGCCCCGGCCCTCGCCGCCGTTACCGGACGCCCGGTGAGCACAGGTGTCTTCGACGATCCTGCAGCCGTCGAGCACGTGGAGATGGGGGAGTGGGCCGAGCTCGTCGTCGTAGCGCCGGCGTCCGCGGACCTGCTGGCCCGTCTGGCGGCCGGCCGGGCCGATGATCTGCTGACCGCGACCATTCTGATGACGACGGCCCCCGTGGTCCTCGCACCCGCCATGCACACCCGGATGTGGACCAGCCCCGCCACCGAGGAGAACGTGGCCACGCTGCGCCGTCGCGGTGTCAGCGTCATCCCTCCGGACGCGGGGCCTTTGACAGGCGGCGACTCGGGAGCGGGACGGCTGCCCGAGCCCGGGCGCATCGTCTCCGCCGCCCTCGCAATTCTCGGCGCGGCGGGCGATGCGGTGCCTATCGCTGATGCGGCCGGCTCTGCGGCGGGG
>ERZ773022.1834-NODE-1834-length-13498-cov-12.230157_pt1 | contig 13498 bp, 12 predicted proteins | sample MGYA00580839_ERZ773022 | MGnify/ENA primary metagenome ERZ773022 (study PRJEB29015, sample SAMEA2738020) | human oral metagenome | biome: human oral; feature: human-associated habitat; material: dental | place: China | collected 2044 ... | reverse complement strand
GGCGACCTGGTCTCCCGCGTCCACGCCGACGGCGAGATCGACGCCGTGGAGTACGGGGAGGCCGGCACCCGGGTCGTGGCCCGGGTGGATCCCGCCCTGGCAGCCGAGCTGGAGGCCGCCTCGGAGCCGGCGCCGTAAGTCCGTCCGGCGGGCGCACGGGCGCCCTATGCGCGCACCCCGGGCTCCGAGGGCGACGGGCCCGGGGACGTGCTCTCCCGTCGCTGATGCGCTCGTGACAGCTGCACGCCCGTGAGCACGGCGGCGGCCAGGGCGACGCACCCGGCCGCCGTCAGGACGACGGCGTCACCACGCCCCGTGACGAGCACCCAAGGGCGCTTGCCGGCGACCTCCAGGAAGAGCATGACGGCGACCGCCGCGTTGCGGGCGACGAGCATCCAGCTGACCCTGGTCCTGGTCAGTGAGCCGAAGCAGCCGCACTCGGTAACGATTCCCCGCAGGAGCGCCTGCGCCATGGCCGCCGCGAAGCAGAGGAACAGCAGGCCCCCTGCGATACAGGTTCCGGCTCGGTGCGCTCCCGCAATGAGAGCGGCGCCGAGCAGGATCTCCGCCCCCGTCAGGGCCGCCAGGCAGGCCGGCTGGAGCGGGCGCGGGACCATCCTGTAGCGGTCGATCGTGTCGAGCCTCCTGCCGGGCGGGCCGCGGTGCTGCGCGGCCGCGGCGACCAGCAGCACGATGCCCACGAAGACTCTGAATACGGATAGGAAAGCCGGCGCGCTCGTCATGATGGCGGCCTCCTGTCGTTGAATCATGATCGGCGCAGTACTCTGGCGACCCGGGTGCCGAGCATCCGGTGGCGGGCCTGATTATAGAAGATCCCGCACGGCCTGTGCCCACGGGCCTGCGGTCCGGTGATCCTCACGTATCCTCACGGCCGTGCCGCCGACATCAGCCGCCCCGCCGCCCGCGCCCCCGGGCGAGCACGGCCGGCGCACCCGGGCGGCCCTTGACGAGGCCGTGCGCCGCCTCGGCGGCGCCCCGCGCACCGGGCAGGTCGAGATGGCCGATCGCGTGGCCGATGCGCTGGACGCCGGTGACCACCTGCTGGTGCAGGCCGGCACCGGCACCGGCAAGTCGCTCGGCTACCTCGTCCCCGTCATGGTCCACGTCCTCGACGCCGGGGAGCGCGCCGTCGTCTCCACGGCGACGCTCGCCCTCCAGCGGCAGGTGCTGACCAAGGACGCGCCCCTGGCGGCCGACGCCGTCGAGGCCGTCACCGGGCTGCGGCCCGGCGTCGCCCTGCTCAAGGGCTGGCAGAACTACCTGTGCCGTCACCGGCTTCAGGGCGGCTACCCCGACGACGACGCCGGCGCTCTCTTCTCCGCCGGGGAGGCGGCCTCCCCGGGCGGGATCGGCGAGGCGAGTCGGCGCAGCACCGGGGAGCAGGTCGTCCGGCTGCGCGAGTGGGCCGCGCAGACCGCCACCGGCGACCGCGACGACCTCGTCCCGGGCGTCTCGGACCGCGCCTGGGCGCAGGTGTCGGTCTCCAGGGCCGAGTGCCTGGGCCCGACCTGCCCGCTGCGCGAGGAGTGCTTCCCCGAGCTCGCCCGCGCTGCCGCGGCCGAGGCCGATGTCGTCGTGACCAACCACGCCATGCTCGGCATCGCTGCGGCCGGCAACACCGGGGTGCTGCCCGAGCACCGGGTCCTGGTCGTCGACGAGACCCACGAGCTCGCCGACCGGGTCCGCTCCCAGGGCACCGCGAGCCTGTCCGCGGCCGCCGTCATGCGCGTGGCCGCCACCGCGCGGCGGGGCGCCTCGATCGTCGTCACCGAGCTGGAGTCCGCCGGCCAGCAGCTCCAGCTCGCCCTGGCCGACCTGCCCGACGGGCGTCTGGCAGACGGGCTGCCGCCGGCCGGGCGCGAAGCGCTCGTCGTCCTGGACGGGGCCGCGCGGCGGGTGCTCGCCGATGTGCGGGGAGCATCCAGGGCGAGCAGGGACGGGGGCACCGACGCCGGGGGAGCGGCGCTGGCCCGCACCGCAGTGGCCGACCTGATCGACACGATCGAGCGAATGACCTCGGACTCGGTGCGCGAGCGTCGCGATGTCGCCTGGGTGGAGCGGCCTCGCGCGGGGGCGGAGCCGCCGCGCCTGACGCTGGCTCCCATCGATGTCGCCGCCGCGATCGCCGACTCCCTGCTGAACGATCGCGCGGTCGTCCTGACCTCGGCCACTCTGGCCCTGGGCGGCGGTTTCGAGCCGATGGCCCGCGCCCTGGGACTCACTGTCGCCTCGGATCGGTGGGACGGCGTGGACGTGGGCACCCCCTTCGATTATGCGCGTCAGGGCATTCTCTACGCGCCTACCCACCTGCCCAGGCCGGGGCGGGGGATCTGCGAGGCGGTTCTGGACGAGCTCCTCGCGCTGACCGAGGCCAGCGGCGGCGGCATGCTGGGCTTGTTCTCCTCGCGCCGGGCCGCTGCGGAGGCCGCCGAGGTGCTGCGCGGCGCTACGGACCTGACCGTTTACGCGCAGGGCGACGATCAGTTGTCGACTCTTGTGGAGGCCTTCGCCGCCGACGAGGACGCCTGCCTGGTGGGGACCCTTTCCCTGTGGCAGGGGGTGGACGTGCCCGGACGCACCTGCCGTCTCGTGATCATCGACCGCATCCCGTTTCCGCGCCCGGACGATCCCGTGGCCCAGGCCCGTAGCGAGGCCGTCGCGGCCGCGGGCGGCAACGGATTCATGAGTGTGTCGGCGACCCACGCGGCTCTCCTGCTCGCCCAGGGGGCTGGACGACTGATCCGCCGGCCCGATGACCGCGGTGTTGTCGCCGTCCTCGATCCGCGGCTGCGCACCGCCCGTTACGGCTCCTTTCTGGCTCGGTCGATGCCGGCGCTATGGCCCACTGGGGATCGCGATACCGTTCTCGGAGCCCTGGGACGGCTGGCCCGGTCCGGTTCGTGAACGCATCGCCGGCCCGATGACGACCTGAAGACTCGGGTGCACGGCGTGCTCGTCGGCTGCGCGGTCCTGCTTTGAACGGATACGGATAATGACGTTTTCCCCACGGGCGGGTTTGCACCGCGTACGCTTGGCCTTGGCCGGCTCGCCTGCCGTGCCACCACCCGATTCGGAGGAAGACCGTGTCCGAGGCCATCAACACCAACAGTGCTCAAGGTTCCTACCCGACAGGCTCGGGAGGTCGTCCGTCCAAGGTCGCCGTCATCGGGGCGGGTGCCGTGGGCTCGACACTCGCGTACGCCTGCGTGACCAAAGGCGTCGCCCGCGAGGTCGTGCTGCAAGACATCGTGAAGGACAAGGTCGAGGCGGAGGCCCTCGACATCGCCCAGGGCATCCAGTTCACCTCGGCCGGTTCGGTCTCGGGCTCCGACGATCCCGAGATCTGCCGCGACGCCGACGTCATTGCGATCACCGCCGGGGCCAAGCAGAAACCCGGTCAGTCGCGCCTCGAGCTCGCCGGTGCGACGGTGGGCATCATGGAGAAGATCCTGCCCAAGCTGGTCGAGGTCGCTCCGAACGCGATCTTCCTGCTGGTCGCCAACCCGGTCGACGTCGTGACCTACTGCTCCAGGAAGATCACCGGTTTGCCGGAGAACCAGGTTTTCGGCTCGGGCACCGTGCTGGACACCGCTCGCATGCGGTACCTCGTCTCTCTGGAGACGGGGACGGCCACCCAGAACATCCACGGGTACATCGCCGGCGAGCACGGCGACTCCGAGGTCGCCCTGTGGTCCTCCACGGAGATCGGCGGCGTGCCGATCACTCAGTGGGGCAGGACTCTGGACGGCGGCGTCTTCGACCAGGACAAGCGCGACCGCATCACTCACGACGTCGTGCGCTCCGCCTACCGCATCATCGAGGGCAAGGGCGTGACGAACTACGCCGTCGGCCTGGCCGTCCAGCGCATCATCGGGGCGATTCTCAACGACGAGCAGCGCGTGCTCACGGTGTCCCCGTTGTTGGACAACTGGCACGGCATTTCCGACGTCTGCATGTCGGTGCCCACGATCGTCGGGCGTAAGGGTGCCGGGCGCCGCCTCGAGCTGCCGCTGACCCTCGACGAGCGCGACCGCCTGACCTCGTCGGCCGAGCGGCTGCGCGAGGTTGCTCGCGGCCTGGGGTACTGAGAGCCGCTCGGCTCCGGGAGGAGCCCGCAGTTCCGACCGCTCACGACGTCGCAGCACCATCACGGGGCCCGGCTCCTTCTCAGGGCCGGGCCCCGTCGTATCGGCGCGACGCGGAGCCGCGCAGGCGGAGGAGACGACCTCGCGGGCGGCTGCGGGAGTGTCGCGCTACAGCGCACGCAGGACCGTGACGACCTTCCCCATGATGCTGGCCTCGTCCCCGAGGATCGGGGAGTAGTCGGGATTGCGGGGGAGCAGCCACTGGTGGCCGTTCTCGCGCGAGAGGACCTTGACCGTGGCGGAGGCGCCATCGACGTCATCGAGCAGGGCGGCCACGACGTCGCCGTTCGAGGCGTCCGCCTGAGCGCGCACCACGACCCAGTCCCCGTCGCAGATGGCGGCCTCGACCATGGAGTCGCCGTGGACCTCGAGCATGAAGAGCTCGCCGTCGCCGGTCAGGCGCCGGGGCAGCGCCACGACGTCCTCGATGCTCTGCTCGGCGAGGATGGGCGAGCCCGCCGCGATCCGGCCGACGAGGGGCACGGCAACGGCCTCGCCCTCGACCACGCCCGGCAGAGTCGGCGACGGGGCCGGCCCGCCAGATTCTGCGAGCCGCGCGGGGGCGGGATCCTCCGGCTCGTCATCGGGACGCTCGGGCACGAGGACCTCGAGGGCGCGCGGCCGGTTCGGGTCTCGTCGCACCAGGCCGAGACGCTCGAGCTTGTCGAGCTGGTGCTTGACCGACGACGGGCTCGTCAGACCGACCGTGGCGCCGATCTCCCGCATGGAGGGCGGGTAGCCGTGCGCGGTGACAGCCTCCCGGACGGCCTCGTAGACGGCGCGGGCGCGTGCATCAAGAGTCGCAAGGGCCGCATCCATGGAGGCCGGGGCGGCCGGAGCGGCCGTGGCGGCGGGGCTGGGGGCTTTCATGGCCGGGCGATCCTTCCTCGGCCCCGTCCCGGGCGCTGACCGTGGTGGCTCGTGGCTGCTCATGGTGGCTGAGGCTCGGCCGGTGCGGTCGGGTAGAGGGCTCGAACTCGTGTCGGTGGCCTGTGGTGGTCCTGACGCATCCAGTTTACGGTGGAATCACCACAAATTCAAACGTGTGTTCGAAGATGCTCTGGACACGGCTCCCGCTCGTCGCTATCGTATCGAACAGATGTTCGTCGAACATGTGTTCCAGGAGGTCCTCGTGAGTGCCCGCACCCTTCATTCTCCCCTCGGTCCGAGTGCCGTCTCGGCCGCCTCCCGTTCTCATCTCCGCCTGCTGGACGGCGGCTCTGCCTCCCGTTGCTCCCGGACGGAGGAGGCCGTCGAGCTTCCCGCGGAGCTGATCCGGCGCCCCGCCGCCCCACGGGCGGCGCGCGCCCGGCGTAAACGGGGCGAGAGAACCGAGCGGCCGGCGGGTGCTGCGGGGGCGCGTCCCGCGGATCTCGCACCGCGGCACCCGGCCGTGCGCGCTCAGCGTCGCCGTGAGATCGAGGCGCAGCGGCGGGTTGCGGAGCGCGCTGAGGCCCCGCGGCGGCGCGTCGGGAGCTCTGCGGGCCCGCTGCCGGTCGGGCTGCGTCGTCTCGCCGTCCTGAGTGCCGTGGTGCTCGTGCTCGCTCTCGCCGTCTCCCTGGGGATCGTGGTCTCCGGCCTCGTGGGCGCTGGACCTGCGGACGCTCCCGGCCGGACGACGACGGCGACCGTCCGGACCGGGCAGTCCCTGTGGGACGTGGCTGCAGCCACGGGCGAGGGCGATATTGACAGGACCATGGAGCGGATCGTCGAGCTCAACGGCCTGGAGTCCTCCGTGCTCGAGCCGGGCCAGGTCCTGGTGGTTCCCGCCGAGTGAGCTCCGCTCCGACGCCGGTTGCGACGATCCGGCCCGTGCGTTTAGTCTCGATTGCACACCAGTGGTGACCAGTTGGAGGATCTCGGCGTGCACTGTCCCTTCTGCCGACATGACGGCTCGCGCGTGGTGGACTCCCGCACCGCTGAGGACGGGACGTCGATCCGCCGTCGGCGGGAGTGCACCCGGTGCGGGCGCCGTTTCACCACGGTGGAGACCGCCAGCCTGTCGGTGCGCAAGCGCTCCGGCGCCGTCGAGCCCTTCTCGCGCGCCAAGGTGATCGGGGGGGTGCGTCGCGCCTGTCAGGGGCGGCCCGTGTCCGACGACGATCTGGCGCTGCTGGCCTACAAGGTCGAGGAGACGATCCGGGGCAGCGGCCAGGCGATCGTCGACTCCCACGAGGTCGGCCTGGCGATCCTGGGGCCGCTTCGCGAGCTCGACGAGGTCGCCTACCTGCGCTTCGCCTCCGTCTACTCCTCCTTCAACTCCCTGGAGGACTTCGAGGCGGCCATCGCGCAGCTGCGCGTCGGGCACGCCTCGCACGGCGCCTGATCCCGGCCGCTGTCCGGCCCGAGGCGGCCGCGCCGCCGTACGGCTGGGCCCACCGCGCGGTGCGCTCGACCAGGACCTCGGGGGCCTCGGCGTCGACGGTCACCGGCGTGCTCTCGGCTCGGCGGCAGGCCCGCACCACCTCGGCGACGTCCGTTCTGCCGCCCCCGCCGTGGCCCGCGGCAGCCGGGCCCGCTGGTGGCACACTGGGACCATGCGAGTCCTCATCGTCTCCGACTGCTACGCGCCGCGCCTGGGTGGGATCGAGACCCAGGTACGTGACCTGGCGATGAACCTCCTGGCGACCGGGCACGAGCCGGCGGTGGTCACGGCGACCCCGCTCGGCCGGGGGCGCGGCCGCAGCATCGAGAGGCCCGACGGCTTTCCCGTGTTCCGCACCACCGTGAGCCTGCCCGGCGAGCTGCCCGTGCACCCGCGTGCCCGCCGTGAGATGGAGCTGCTCATGGGGCGGCTGCGACCCGACGTCGTCCACGTGCACGTGGGCATCGTCTCGCCCTTCGCCTGGTCCGGGATCGCAGCCGCTCGGCGCCTCGGCCTGCCTATCGCCATCACCTTCCACTGCGTGCTGGGCCCGTGGGCGGGGGTCGCCGGGGCTCTGGGCCCGCTGAGCCCCGTGCGGCGCTGGCAGCGGGCCGGCGCCGACCTCACCGCGGTGTCCTCCATGCTGGCGCGCCAGGTCGAGGCGGCCGGCGCGCAGGCCCCCGTCGAGGTCCTGCCCAACGGCATCACCCTGGCCGACTGGCGCCTGGACCGCTCGGCGGGACGGGACGGTCGGCGTCCGCTGCGAGTAGTCGCCTCGCTGCGCCTGATCGAGCGCAAGCGGCCCCTCCAGGTGGTGCGCGTCTTCACCTCCGCCGCCATGCGCTGCGGGGACCGGGAGGTGGAGCTGAGCATGTACGGGGACGGCCCCCTGCGGGCCCGCCTGGCCCAGGAGGCGGCTGCCAGCAGCGCGGCCGAGCGCATCGCCCTGGGGGGCAGGGTTGAGCGCGATGAGCTGGCGCGGGCCTTCGCCCGGGCGGACATCTACCTGCAGGCCTCAACCACGGAATCCTTCGGCATCAGCGTCCTGGAGGCCCGGTCGGCCGGCCTGGCCGTGGTCGCCCTGCGCACCAGCACCAGCGGGATCGGCGACTTCATCACCGACGGCGTTGACGGGCTCCTGGCCGACGATGATGCCGGTCTGGCCGACGCCCTGACCTCCCTCCTGCGCGACCCCGGGCTCCTGGAGCGGATCAAGGAGCACAACCGCACCGTGGCGCCGCTGGCCGAGTGGGGCGCGGTGACGGGGATGAATGTGAGCGCCTATCGCAGAGCCGCCGCCCTGCGTCCGGGACGCCGAGGACCTGCCTGACGGCCGCGGTGCCAAGGTCCGCAGGGGCGGCGGGTCGAGTCGGAGCGGCGGGAGCGTGGGACGGGGAGGAGAGGACCTCAGCCCTCGTCGTTGTTGCGCAGCACCTCGGACAGGCGGCGCGCGGCGGCCATGACGACCCCGCCGTGCACACGGCCGGGCTGGCGGCCCATCCGCTCGATCGGCCCGGAGATCGACACGGCGGCGATCACCTTTCCGCTGGAGCCGCGCACGGGGGCCGACACGCTGGCGACGCCGGGCTCCCGCTCGCCCACGGACTGGGCCCAGCCCCGCCGCCGGACGGCCGAGAGCATGGTGGCGTTGAAGCGGGCGCCCATCAGGCCCCGGTGCAGGCGGTCGGGCTCCTCCCAGGCCAGGAGCACCTGGGCGGCCGAGCCCCCCTGCATGGACATGGTGGCGCCCACGGGGATTGAGTCGCGCAGACCGATGGGGCGCTCGGCGTTGGCCACGCAGATGCGGACATCCCCCTGACGGCGGTAGAGCTGGGAGGACTCGTGGGTCTTGTCTCGCAGCGCCGCCAGCACGGGACCGGCCGCCGCCAGGAGATGGTCCTCCCCGGCGGCCGATGCGAGCTCGCTCAGGCGCGGGCCGAGGATGAAGCGTCCCTGGGAGTCGCGGGACACGAGGCGGTGGTACTCCAGCGCCACGGCAATGCGGTGAGCGGTGGGCCGCGCCAGGTGGGTGGAGGTGACGAGCTGGGCCAGGGTGGCGGGCCCCGCCTCCAGCGCACTCATGACGAGGGCGGCCTTGTCGATGACGCCAACGCCGCTGCTGTTCTCGGTGTCGCTCAACGCGTCCATAATCTGATATTGCCATCCCGAGGGATGAGACTTCAAGTATGCTGCGGCGCAGAGGTGGCGCTGTGTCAGAATCTTCACGCGGGCGGCGTCCAGCGCGGTCTCGCACCGCCGTCGGGGCGCTGGTGCGGTCAGCGCCCTTGGAGTCCCCGAGGAACCCCTTACGTCAGGAAAGGATGTGCAGCGATGGGAATGACCCTCGCCCAGAAGGTCTGGCGAGACCACGTCGTCTCACGGGGCGTGGACGGAGCTCCCGACCTGCTCTACATCGACCTTCACCTACTTCACGAGGTCACCAGCCCCCAGGCGTTCGAGGGGCTGCGCCTGGCGGGCCGCAGGGTCCGCCGCACCGACCTGACCGTGGCCACCGAGGACCACAACACCCCGACGCTCGACATCGACATGCCGATCGCCGACGTCACCTCCCGCACCCAGATCGAGACGCTGCGCGCCAACTGCGCCGAGTTCGGCGTGCGCCTGCACCCCCTGGGCGACGCCGACCAGGGCATCGTCCACGCCGTCGGCCCCCAGCTGGGCCTGACCCAGCCGGGCATGACGGTGGTGTGCGGCGACTCCCACACCTCCACCCACGGCGCCTTCGGGGCGCTGGCCTTCGGCATCGGCACCAGCCAGGTCGAGCACGTCCTGGCCACCCAGACCCTCCAGATGGCGCCCTTCAGGACCATGAGCGTGACCATCGACGGCGATCTGCCCGCCGGCAGCGGCGCCAAGGACATCATCCTGGCCATCATCGCCAAGATCGGCACCAACGGCGCCCAGGGCCACGTCATCGAGTACCGCGGCCGCGCCATCGAGCGGCTGTCGATGGAGGCCCGCATGACCATCTGCAACATGAGCATCGAGGGCGGGGCCCGCGCCGGCATGATCGCCCCCGACCAGACCACCTTCGACTACCTGGCCGGCCGCCCCCACGCCCCCGTCGGCGAGGACTGGGACGCCGCCGTCGAGTACTGGAAGAGCCTGCGCACCGACGACGACGCCGTCTTCGACACCGAGGTGGTCCTTCAGGCCGCCGACATCGAGCCCTTCGTCACCTGGGGCACCAACCCCGGCCAGGGCCTGCCCCTGTCCGCCCGCGTGCCCGTCCCCGGGGACATCGCCGACGAGACCGAGCGGCGCGCCGCCGAGCGCGCCATCGAGTACATGGACCTGACCCCGGGCATGCCGCTGCGGGACATCCGCGTCGACACCGTCTTCCTGGGCAGCTGCACCAACGGGCGCATCGAGGACCTGCGCGCCGCCGCCGAGGTCGTGCGGGGGCGCAGCAAGGCGCCGGGCGTGCGCATGCTCGTCGTTCCCGCCTCCGCCCGCATCCGCCTCCAGGCGGAGGCCGAGGGCCTGGACCGGGTCTTCAAGGACTTCGGGGCCGAGTGGCGTAACGCCGGCTGCTCCATGTGCCTGGGCATGAACCCCGACCAGCTCGCCCCCGGCGAGCGCTCGGCCTCCACCTCGAACCGCAACTTCGAGGGCCGTCAGGGCAAGGGCGGGCGCACCCACCTGGTCTCGCCCGTCGTCGCGGCCGCCACCGCCGTGCGCGGCAGGCTGTCGACCCCCACCGATCTTCCGCCCCGATCGACCCCGGTGGGGCTGGAGCCGTCCGCCGCCTCCACCGCCGCCTGAGCCGGACGCAGAAGAGGATGCAGAGGACGCGGAGCCGGCCGGACAAGGCTGGAGAAGCCGGAGACAAGGAGACTGACGAATGGAGAAGTTCATCCGCCACACGGGTATCGGCGCCCCCCTGCGCCGCAGCGCCGTGGACACCGACCAGATCATCCCCGCCGTCTACCTCAAGCGCATCACCCGCACCGGCTTCGAGGACGCTCTCTTCGCCGCCTGGAGGGCCAACGAGGCCGACTTCATCCTCAACCGGGAGGCCTACAGGCGCGCCAGCATCCTGGTGGCCGGGCCCGACTTCGGCACCGGATCCTCGCGCGAGCACGCCGTGTGGGCGCTGAAGGACTACGGCTTCAAGGTCGTGCTCGCCCCGCGCTTCGCCGACATCTTCCGGGGAAACGCGGGCAAGCAGGGCCTGGTCGCCGGCGTCATCGGCCAGGACGACGCCGAGCAGCTGTGGAAGATCCTGGAGACCGAGCCCGGCACCGAGATCACGGTGGATCTCCGCGAGCGCACCGTCGACGCCGGCGGCTTCCGCACCACCTTCCAGATCGACGACTACGTGCGCTGGACCCTCATGGAGGGCCTGGACGACATCTCCCTGACCCTCCAGCACGAGGACGAGATCATCGCCTACGAGCGTGCGCGCCCGGCCTTCAAGCCGGCGACGCTACCGGCTCACCACCTGCCCAAGGAGGAGGTCGTGCCCGCGCGCGCCGCCGACATGCCGGTGATCGTCGGGCTGCCGGGCGCGCGCCCGCAGGCTTGAGGCGCATGCCACGGGCTGTTCGCCGATGGCACGCCCATAGGCGTCCGCGACGCGCCTCGTCTCGCCTATGCTGAAACGGCTCTGCGCTCATCGGGCGCGCTCGTAGGAATACGCGGTGCCCGCGACCACATCATCATTTCGGAGGTACTTGATGGTCGACGGATTGCTCCTGGTCCAAGGCGGACGCCCGCTCAATGGCGAGATCACGGTGCGCGGGGCGAAGAACCTCGTGCCCAAGGCGATGGTCGCCGCCCTGCTGGGCGCGACGCCGTCCGTTCTGCGCAACGTCCCGCTCATCCGCGACGTCGACGTCGTCTCGGGGCTGCTGTCCCTCCACGGCGTGACCATTGACTACGACCAGACCGAGGGCGTCCTGCGGCTGGATTCCTCCCGCGTCGAGACCGCCCACATGGCCGACATCGACGCCCACGCCGGCAGCTCCCGCATCCCCATCCTGTTCTGCGGCCCGCTCCTGCACCGGCTGGGGGAGGCCTTCATCCCCGACCTGGGCGGCTGCCGCATCGGGGACCGGCCGATCGACTTCCACCTGGAGATCCTGCGCAAGTACGGCGCGGTCGTCGACAAGCTCGAGGGCGGCATCCGCATCACCGCGCCCGACGGTCTGCACGGCACCGTCATCGACCTGCCCTACCCGTCCGTCGGCGCGACCGAGCAGACGCTGCTGACCGCGGTCCGCGCGGAGGGCCTGACCGAGCTGCGCGGCGCGGCGGTCGAGCCCGAGATCCTCGACCTCGTCGACGTCCTGCAGAAGATGGGCGCCATCATCTCGGTCGACACCGACCGCACCATCCACGTCGAGGGCGTTGACGAGCTCTCCGGGTACAACCACGCCGCCCTGCCGGACCGCATCGAGGCGGCCTCCTGGGCGTCGGCCGCCCTGGCCACCCGCGGGGACATCTTCGTGCGCGGCGCCCACCAGAGCGACATGACGACCTTCCTCAACATCTTCCGCAGGGTCGGCGGCGCCTTCGACGTGCGCGACGACGGCATCCGCTTCTACCACTCCGGCGGGGGCCTGAGAAGCATCGTGGTGGAGACCAACGTCCACCCCGGCTTCATGACCGACTGGCAGCAGCCCCTGGTGGTGGCCCTCACCCAGGCGCAGGGCCTGTCCATCGTCCACGAGACCGTCTACGAGAACCGCTTCGGCTTCACCGGCGCCCTGCGCAAGATGGGCGCCACCATCCAGGTCTACCGCGAGTGCCTGGGCGGCACGGCGTGCCGTTTCGGTCAGCGCAACTTCTACCACTCCGCGGTCGTCTCGGGCCCGTCCCCGCTGCACGGCGCCGACATCGTCGTGCCCGACCTGCGCGGCGGCTTCTCCCACCTCATCGCCGCCCTGGCGGCCGAGGGCACCAGCCGGGTCGAGGGCATCAACCTCATCGATCGCGGCTACGAGCACTTCATGAGCAAGCTCTCCGCCCTCGACGCCGACGTCGCCCGACTGGCCTGAGGCGCCGCGGGCCCGCTGAGGCGCGTCCGGCCGGGACGTACCCGGCTGCGGCCGTGCGCCGGGGCGCGGGCACCGGCTAGAGTCGCGTCGTGCCCACGACCCGACGCATGACCCCCTTCTACCGGTTCGCCTCCCGGGGAGCGATCATCCCGTTCCTCAAGCTGGTCTCCCGCCAGCATGTCAGCGGCACGGAGAACATCCCTCGCGAGGGGGGATTCATCGCGGTGTGCAACCACCTGTCGGACCTGGACTCCCTGACGGCCATGCGGTGCCTCGTCGACGAGGACGTGCCGGCGTACTCGCTGGCCAAGTCCACGATCTTCGACGTGCCGATCCTCGGGCACGTCTTCAAGGCCGGCGGCCAGATCCCCGTCTACCGGGGCACGAAGGAGGCCGGCAGCTCCCTCGTCGAGGCGGAGAGGCGGCTGCTCGCCGGGGACGTCATCATGATCTTCCCCGAGGGTACGCTCTCGCGCGACCCGCTCCTGTGGCCCATGGTCGGCAAGACCGGGGCGGCGCGCCTGGCCATGCGCACCGGCGCTCCCGTGCTGCCCATGGGACAGTGGGGGGCGCAGGACATCCTGGACTCCTTCGGCGGGGGCTTCCACCCCTTCCCCCGCAAGGACGTGCGGGTCCTCATCGGCAAGACCTTCACCCTGGAGTCCTTCGGCGCGGACACCGAGGACCGCGCGGCGGTGCGCGCTGCGACGGCGGAGATCATGCGCCGCATCACCGTCCTGGTCGAGGAGCTGCGCGGGGAGAAGGCGCCGCGCCCCTACGACGTGCACTACGACGGCGATCCCGGCAGGAAGCGCCACGGGGTGCGCAGGCCCGACCCGGCGCCCGGCGCGCAGGCCGAGTCCGGCGACGACGGCGGGACCGGGCCGGGCGGGGCCGGCTCCGAGTCTCCCGGCGGCACCGGCACCCAGACCGGCACGGAGGCG
>ERZ773022.1831-NODE-1831-length-13511-cov-8.019842_pt1 | contig 13511 bp, 15 predicted proteins | sample MGYA00580839_ERZ773022 | MGnify/ENA primary metagenome ERZ773022 (study PRJEB29015, sample SAMEA2738020) | human oral metagenome | biome: human oral; feature: human-associated habitat; material: dental | place: China | collected 2044 ... | reverse complement strand
CCCTACATCATCAATTTCTGGGCGACGTGGTGCCCGCCCTGTCAGGCGGAGATCCCCGATCTCGCGGCATTCCATGCGGCGCATAAGGATGCGGTGGACTTCTATGCAGTCAACCTGCAGGAGGAGGCTGCGCCGGTGCAGAAATTCATGGCGGAGCGCAAGGCGGATCTGCCCGTTGTACTTGACGCACAGGGGACGGCGGCGAATCTCTACGGCGTTCGTGCGATCCCGACCACCGTTGTCGTGGATCAAGAAGGCAAGGTCGTCTACCGCAAGACGGGCGGTGTGACGAAAGAGGAACTCGAAGATGTTATCAACAAACTCTAAGCGTATGTGGGGAGGCTTCGGTGTATGGAACTGACTCTCCTCGGCGGCGCATTTCTCGCCGGCTTTCTCTCGTTCATCTCGCCCTGCGTTCTGCCTCTTCTGCCCACGTTCTCGCTGATCCTCGCGAAGAACAGTCAGCAGGACGGTAAGGAAACGCAGCGTCTCTATGCGAATACAACCGCCTTTCTTGCGGGCTTTACGCTCGTCTTTGTCCTGCTTGGCGCGACGGCGTCATTCATTGGCTCGTGGCTCTTCGCCTATCAGGACGTAATGCGGCAGGGGGCGGCCGTCCTCATCATCGCCATGGGACTCTTCATGACGGGATGGATCAAGATTCCGCTGCTCCTGCGTGAGTACCGCCCGTTCCAGCAGCGCGGCTTTGCCGGCATCGGGGGTGCGTTCCTGCTCGGCTGCGGCTTTACCCTCGGCTGGACACCGTGTACGGGCCCCATGCTCGCCACCATCCTCCTCTATGCGGGGGATACGGCGACCGTCGGCGCGGGGGCGCTCCTGCTCCTCGTCTATAGCCTCGGCTTTGCCGTGCCGTTCTTCCTGCTCGCGGTGATATGGCGGCGTCACATCATGAAGCTGCGCGCATTCTATCAATATCTGCCGACGATTCAGCGTGCGGCGGGCATTGTGCTCGTCCTCCTTGGTGTCCTGCTCTGGTCGGACTCGCTGAGCTATCTTGTACGTATTTTGTCGTAATGCGGAATATATGACGACCTCCCTTCATCGTTTACAGATGAGAGGAGGTCGTTTTCGCATGTGTGCATTGCAATTTGGAGCATGCTGTGCTATGGTATAGAGTGAAATTAGGAAGGAGTTGGGAGAGATCCAAAATGGAATTTCATGTGACATCTGAGAGCAAATATGATATCAGTGTCTGTGTTCTGACATATCGGCCGGATGTTGAGCAGTTGTTTATTACACTGACTTCCTTGATTCAGCAGGACGGCTGCAGCTATGAAATCGTGATCGGAGATGATGGGACACCGACATTTCCGCAAGAGGAAATCGAGCGCTGGCTTTTCCATCACAGATTTACGGATTACACATTGGTACGAAGTTCCGAGAACAGAGGAACTGTGCATAATGCAATCAATGTTCTGCGTGCGGCGCAGGGACGTTATGTCAAACTGATCTCGCCGGGGGATTATCTTTACAGTAAGCATGTTCTGGCGGATATGCTGCACTTCATGGAGAAGAAGAACTATAAAATAGCATTTGGACGAGCGTGCTATTACATAAGACGTGATGATAAATACTATCTCGTCAACCGCATGAACCCGTTTCATCTGAGACCGTATCAGGAGGAAGATTATGCCGCTGCTAAGACGTCCTATCTCGTTTATCAGGACTACGCGGTTGGTGCTGCATTTATGGGAGAGCGTCATCTGCTTGCTGCGTATACAGAGATTATACTTGACCGCATTATCTATACAGAGGATGCGATTTATCCCATCATGGTCGCTGATGATATTCGGATTGGGTTCTGGGATGCGAATTTAGTATGGTATGATTACAGTACCGGCATATCGAATGATTCGTCAGAGAAGTGGCGCGCGCGTCTTTTACATGACAGCAAAGTCACACTTGCCATCATCGAAGAGCGGCACAGCGATATTTTGGATTTTGTTTTTGCTTCGGCTGACGGAAAAACTCGTGATTATGACGCATATACGAGAAAAAGAGAAGCCTACTATGCGGAAGCACAGCGTATGCTAGACGCCGGCTCTTATCTGCAAAATATTGATCCGGGAGAACTGGAAAAACTGGTACATGCGGAAGTTGTCCTTAAGGATGTACCGACCATTAGGAATAGATTTGGAGGAGAAAATGCCACATCAGAATATTGAAAAAACTTCATTTGCCACACAGGAACTTGTCTTTACCGCACTCATGACAGCGCTTGTCTTTGTGGCGACGTATCTGCCGCATATCCCGATTCCCTTGGGCTATGCTCATCTCGGGGATGCGGTGATCTTCTTGCTTGCCCTTCTTGTGCCGCGCCGCAGTGCCCTTCTTGCTGCGTGCATTGGCTCGGCGCTTGCCGATCTTCTCGGCGGGTTTGCACTCTGGGTTGTGCCGACACTTATCATCAAATTCGTGATGGCGGAGATCGTCTGCCGCATTGGACGGCGAGGGACTGCTCTTGCACCCCGCATCAGCATCATCGCAGCGCTTTTCCTATCGAGCCTCTGGATGGCGGTCGCTTACACACTCGCGGGTGCTCTGCTCTATGCAAGCTTCTCTGCGGCACTAGCCTCCGCGCCCGGACTTTTGATGGAGGGCGTTGTGAACAGTATCATTGCATTTTTGCTGCTGCCCATGCTGCGGGAGCGGTTTCCGAAGTTTTGATGTTTCAGCAAATCTGAGATCATCCGATACATGTAGTATGAACCGGTGATCACGGGGGCAGTAAGGTGAATTTCCGTGTGACATTGGAAAATAAGGATGCGTGCATTTGTAAAATCAACAATGAAGACGGGCGAACCGTATTAACGGTCGCTTCCGGCTCCTATCTGCTTGACGGGATTTTATTGTTGAGAGGAATGATGCTCATGTGCTGATCGGGCGGTACTCCTCGCTGTCGGACAACATAACCTTTGTGTTTGAGGAGACAAAGGAATGTAATGCTGCTGCAAATCACTCTTTTGATCCGTTGACAACGACGAATGTTCGAGCTGCAGGTAAGCGGCGTCAAATTATTATTGGCAATGATGTGCGCATTAGTGCCGGTGTCATCATCATGGGAGGGGACTATATTGGCAATGGAGCTGCCATTGAAGAGGGGACAGTAGTTTCGGAGAACGTGCCCGCCTATGCGGTCGCTGTAGGAAATTCGGTGCGTATCATCCGATGTCGTTTTGATGAAGAAACCATAGATCTGCTCCAGAAAATTAAATGGTGGAATTGGAGCAAGGTGAAGATTCGGGAGAATATCCATCTGCTGAGCGAAGATGTTGCAATGTTTATCTATAAATTGTTCTGCGTCAGACAACGATGCATCAGAGTAGGAATCAACGAGGCAACTGTGGTTGCTTAAAAATCAGTGATACTGTATCTATTACTTTGTACTGGACTTTTCGTCTGGAGAAGCCCTTTGGTGAAAGGTGATCCGAGACTTTCTTTGCGTTTATACGGACAAGGAAAAAGTAGCGCTGTTCGTAGGATTTTCTGCTGGAGAGACTCACTGGGACTTATGGAGATCCTTGAGTTACTTTCTGTATTGGGTGATAATGCACCCCTTGTACTCGCAAATACCTGTGATACATTCTCTCTCGGAGGCTTTCCAAGACAGACTATGTCACTACTACCAAGGAAGATAGAGTATCCCCATGTGCTGATTATGTTGCTGGGACAGACGTACGGATTCTCTACGGCGGGGATGAGCAAAGCAGTTTGTTTCGTGTGCAGAAAACATATGATGTTAGTGTTTGTGTTTTGACGTACCAGCCGAGCTATGAAAAAATATTTGTAACTTTGACCTCTGTAATTCAGTAACACGGATGTAGCTGCGAGATTGTCATCGGAGACGATGGGACAGCGACCTTTCATTGTGAACACGATGAATCCGCTCGACCTGCGTCCCCATATTGATCAGGATATTCTGAGAATCAAAGAGTCCTATTTGATCTATGGCGATTTTCCGTGTGAAGCCGTATTTATCGAGGATCGAAGACTGATGCTATCGTATACAATGGATATTCTTGATAAAATAGTCTATGGAGAAGACAGCATCTACGCTATGATGCTCGCAGACGGAATTCGGCTTGGATTTTTGAATGAGAACTTGTATGGTATGAATATGGAGGCGGGATTTCTATGGGGACGAAAGATTGGAAATCTCATGTTGGAAGAGATAATGCCATATGTTTGCACTAATTGAACATAAACTCCGGAGATCCAAATGGAAAAGGAGGAGCTTTGTCGTAGGCATGGTGTGTCTGATTTTAATGAGATGCGCCAAAACCATGCGAGAAATGTTGTAGCTGCGTAGGTGGAAGCAGAGGGCAATTTAAAGAATGTAGATCTGAATGAACTCAAGAATCTGGTAAAAAACAGTGTTGTCTTTACATAAGCTACAGATATACACCGAAATGGTTTTGGGATATACATACATGATGAACAGGGGGCTTTATGCAGATTGTAAAATATATGTTTCAGCCGCATGGGGACGAGCGCGGGATGCTTGTCGCACTCGAGGAGTTTAACGATATTCCGTTTCGCATTAAACGGGTTTATTATATGTACGATACGATACCAGGGGTTGTGCGCGGATATCATGCCCACCGTTCACTTGAGCAGATCCTCATCTGCATCCATGGGAGTTGTAAGATACGGCTCGACAACGGGCGGGAGAAGAAGATTGTTCCTCTTGAAAAACCGTACGAAGGCCTCTATATCTCAAATGAGATGTGGCGAGAGATGTATGACTTCTCGCCAGATGCCGTGCTAATGGTACTTGCGTCCGAGGTCTATGACGAGTCCGACTATATCCGTGACTATGACGAGTTTCTGCAGACGGTAAATGGGGAGAGTGTATCGGATTCCTTTGAGACTTGATATAAATGGAGAGAAATATGCATAGAAGTGAGAGAATTGCATACCATCCAGACATTGATATTTCAGTGTGTGTTCTTACATATCATCCAGACATGGCGAAGCTGTTTGCCACTCTTGAATCTATCGTCTGCCAGCAAGGATGCTCCTTTGAAATCATCGTTGCGGATGACGGAACGCAGGATTTCAACAGAAGCGTAATTGAGGCATATTTTGCGCAGAGAGATTTTCATACCTATACGATTGTGGCGAACCCGTATAATAAGGGGACAGTGAAAAACACCGCAAGTGCATTTCCCGTGATGCGGGGACGCTATATTAAAGCCATTTCGCCAGGGGATTTTTTATACGATGAAACTGCTTTAGCACGTATGCTTCGATTCGTGGAAGATAACCAATATCGTGTCGCCTTCGGGTGCACGTATCAGTATCAAAAAAAAGGAGAGCAGCTCTATGAGGTTCTTGGTCAGCTTCAGCCTACTAATTTAGAATCATATCGCAGGAGAGCGTTTTCTGAAATTAAGAAGGAATATCTCATTGCACAGGATTTTCCTGTTGGCTGCGCCTTCTTTACAGAGGCACAGTTGCTCATTTCCTATACAGAGAAGATTCTTGGGAAAATTGTATATGGAGAAGATTGTGTATATAACATCATGATCGCGGATGGGGTCGAATTTGGTTTTTTCGATGATCACTTTACTTGGTATGAAAAGGGATCTGGTGTTTCGTGGCAGGAAGAGTGGCAGGGGAAAATTATGGCTGATCGCAATATGTATTATATGATCATAGCAGAGGATCATCTTGGATTGCGCGATCTATGCAATTGGAAGATTGATCCGGCTCACCACGAGGGAGAACTCTATGAATCATATATCAATGAATATATAAAGGAAGCTCTTCCTCGCCTTCATGAAGAAAACGCAAAATACATGGAGACGGTAAACCAAGAGCGTTTAGTTCACTGGATTAGTTTTGGCTTGCAGTATGCAGACAAAATGAGATAAGTATTGTATGTTGCAGTAGCATATGAGTTATACTTGTGTATTCTTCCGGATGGTAAAGGAAAGTTATGAACATTGATCTTGCTGTGCTTGGGCGGCAGTATAAGCTCCACGAAGCGGCATTCGATGAGGCGGCACTGCGTGCGCTGCGTTCTGGTTGGTATATCATGGGACCGGAACTCGATGCATTCGAGCAGGAGTTTGCTGCCTATACAGGGGCAAAGTATGCAGTTGGTTTGAACTCAGGCATGGATGCGCTGATCCTCTCTGTTCGGGCACTTGGAATCGGTGCGGGGGATGAGGTGATCGTGCCTGCAAACACCTATATTGCAACGGTGCTTGCGGTTACGGAAAATGGAGCGAAGCCTGTATTCGTCGAGCCGGATGAATACTATAATCTTGATGTTGCACGCGTGGAAGCTGCAGTCACGGAGCGTACGCGTGCAATTATGCCCGTTCATCTCTACGGACAGGCGGCGGATATGACGAGCATCATGGAAATTGCACAGCGGCATCATCTTGCCGTGATCGAGGACTGCGCCCAGTCCCATGGCGCACATTTCGGTGATGTAATGACAGGGCGTTTCGGCAATGTAGGATGCTTCAGCTTCTACCCGACGAAGAACCTCGGCGCATTCGGCGATGCGGGTGCGATCGTGACCGACGATGCGGCACTTGCGGAGAAGATCCGTATGCTGCGCAACTATGGCAGCAAAGAGAAATACCACAACGAACTGTGCGGTGTAAATTCCCGTCTGGATGAGATACAGGCGGCTCTGCTGCGCGTGAAATTGGGACACCTTGCGGAGCTGACCGAAGAGCGCCGGGAGATCGCCGCGCGCTATCTGGCGGGGATCCGAAACGAGCACGTCCATTTGCCGGAAGTGCGTGCAGACGCGGAGCATGTCTACCATCAGTTCGTCGTGCGGACGGCGACGCGCGATCACTTTAAGGCGTATCTTTCGAAAAACGGCATCGAGACGGTTATTCACTATCCGATCCCGCCGCATCTCGCGGAGTGTTATAGAGATCTTGGCTACGGGCAGGGCAGCTTCCCCATTGCAGAGAAGTATGCGGACGAGGTGCTGAGTCTGCCGATGTTTAACGGGATGCGTGATGATGAGATCACCTATGTAGTTGAGATTGTCAATGCATATTGTCCATAATATCTAGCGAGGAGGGGAGTATGCAGGAGTTTCGTCTTGAAGGAAATACCGTATATTTGGAAGAAGCAGCAGAAAAATATTTTCCATACATCATTGCCTGGCGCAATGATCCGAAGAATAATCGCTATCTGAACCAGCCTTTTCTTCTCGATATGGACAAACAGAGAGCTTGGTATCAACATTATTGTGAAGATCCAACACAGGGACTTCTGGTCGTTGTGGACAAGCAGAATGACACGCCGTTTGCTACGATGGGCTGGACCAATCATGTTCCAGAGGAGAGGATCTGCGTAACAGGACGTCTTCTTGTCGGTGAGCGACGTTATCGTGGAAGTTCTCTGTTTGCGGAGGCAACGTTGATTTTTGCAGACTTTGTGTATGGTACACTTGGTGTGGATACTTGCTATGCCCATATTGTATGTGAGAATGTGGCATCGATACGATACCACGAAAAATATGGATTTCATCAGAATGAGGAAATGGCATGTTTTCCGAATGAGCTTGTTGTAAATGGTATGGAACAGGTTGAATACATTCGCTCCAAGGACGATTGGACTGCTGTCAGACAAACTGTAGAGCAAAGGTTGTCAGAGCTGAAAATAAGGATGTAACGATGCAGAGACACTCATATTTTAATCCGTATATTAGTGCATATTACTTGACAGAAACGCATAATCGCCCGCGCACGGAGCATAAGATGCGGATTCTTTTCCTCGTGCAAAATGACTTCATTTGGGACAAGCAGTCTCTTGTCTATGATGCGCTTGCAGCAGATGAGCAGGTGGAGCCGATCATTGTGCTTCTTCCAAGCTATAGTGCGACGGATTTTTCAGCAGGGAAGCCTGTGGGAGAGTATGAAGAACGCTATTGGCATTTCTTTCATGATCGCTACCAAGATGTCTATGACTTTACGAATGTACTTGATTTACGACTCTTGAAACCGGACTATATCTTTTTGGGTCTTCCTTATAAAGATCTGCGCCCACTGGTTGGCACAGGTACAGTAGAGCTCGCGCGAATTGCAAAGCTTTGCTATATTGCATACGGGACACAGGGATTGAAATTTTTTATTCAATGGGAGACAATGATGGCGGATTTTTTCTCCTGTCTGTCATTTCACTTTTGTGACTCTTGGGAAGAAAAGCATGTGATGGAATCTGTCTATCCAGGTACTGCTGCAGCAGGGCTGCAATCTTTTGAGGATCTTGGCTATCCCAGCTTTGAGCCGTACTTGAAGCATCACAGCCGGCAGAACGACGTACGCAGAATCCTATGGACGCCGCGTTGGACAACAGATCCAATGGTGGGCGGCAGTCATTTTCTTGCTTATAAAGAGTTCTTTCTTGACTTTGCACGAAGGTATGGAAGTAATCAGCTGAAATTTACAGTTCGGCCGCATCCGTTTATGTTTGACAATTTTATCCAGCGGGGGGATATGACAGAGGATGAGGTTTCATCTTACAAGGAAACATTGGCTGAACTCGCGATCGAGCTTGATGATGGCACATATACGCCGTTCGAGGCTCTTAGCAGTGCAGATATCCTGTTGACAGATTTTTCATCGCTTAACATGCCGTTTTTCCTTCTCGATCGACCGTTGGTCTATTGCCCAAATGGCACGGAGCTAACCGATGATTATCAGAAAATGATAGAGGGCAGCTATGTAGCAGAGAGTTGGGCGCAGGCAGAATATCATTTGGAACGTTTGATTCGCGGCGAAGATCCTGCCGCAGATCGGCGCCGGATGATTGTTGACACATTCCGTGAGAAACATATCGGTGCGGCAAATCGGATCGTTGATCGGCTCAAATCAGATTATGCGGAACGTATACATCCGGTGCAGGTATATCTGCCTGATGTTGAAAAATGGATCTTTGATCAAAAACGAGAACTTGTTTCTGTGATAGCAAGCGGAAATGAGGAGCTGCTTCAAAATTTTTGTATGCAGGCATGGTATCCACTCTATTTGACACTCTTGCCCTTGCGTGTTCACGATAAAAACCTCGTGTGGGGAGAGGAGCAGATCCTTGAAAAGCTCCAAGAAATCTACGACGTTGCTGAGGAGCGGGCTCATCGCTCTTGCATTGTACTTGCGATGCTTCTCTTTGCGGATCCGTTGACGCTTCGCGTACCTGTTGAAATTGATCTGTGGGCTGAAAACTTATATCACGATATACAGGAGATCTTTCGACAGTATCGCATGGAATGCGGTGTTGTATGAATGTAGAATGGAGCATCGTGTGTGATGTCAACACCAGAAAAACGAGCGGGGTCGATACAGACAAATGAGGAGCGCTTTATCCGACGTACGATTCAACTGCATTTTGGTGAGAATGCAGCGGATAGTCCTCTTCTTCCGCTCAAGGAAGGAATGACAAATGATTCGTTCCTATTCGCTGTAAACGGGCAGAAATATATCTTTCGCTATAACGGGCAAGGAACGGAGCTCCTCATTGATCGTGAACATGAGAAGGCTGTCTATGAAATCCTTCGTGCTACGGATATCACAGAACGGATCATTGCCCTCAGTATTGAGCCTGGCTATAAAATTTCATGCTATTATGAGGGGGCGCGTGTCTGTGACCCCAGAGATATGAATGAGGTTGAGCGGTGTATGAGAGCCTTGCGCTCATTTCATGAGCGCAGATTGACTGCAGAAAAGGTATTTAATCCTTTCGAAGCCGTATGCCATTATGAAGAAGTCCTTTCAGGGAGGGAGTATGTCCATCCTGAATATCAGGAGGTAAGGGCAGGAGTCTTTTCCTTGCAGCCCTTTCTTGCCCCCTTTTTAGAAAATAGTTATACGCTCTGTCATATTGATTCAATCTCTGATAATTTTTTGTTTGTTGATGGGCGAGAGTTTCCCTATCTTATCGATTGGGAGTATGCAGGATGCTCTGACCCGCTCATTGATATTGCGATGTTTGCCATCTATGCAAATTATACGGAGGAAGAGACGGAGCAGCTGCTTGCAGGATACTTTCCTGAGGGATTTGATGATCGGATAAGGGCAAGGGTATATGCCTACATGGCGGTTGGTGGCTTGCTTTGGAGCTGTTGGTGCATCTATAAGAGTTCGTTTGGTGTGACTTTTGGTGCATACGCAGAGAATCAGTTTTATTTTGCAAAATACTATCCGGCAAAGGCATGGGCACTATTGGGAGATGTGCAATGAAGCGCTATCCTCTGTGGTTGGCACTCGGTGTTCTGAGTGGATTCCTTTGGGGCTGCAACAATTATCTTTATGATGCCGGCGCACGGTCTGCACCAATAGAGGATGTGAGCATCCTATTTCCACTTGCCTGTACGGCTGTCAATGATATGAGTGCAGCTATTTTTTTGCTTTTGGTCAATGGCTTGCGAGGGAAACTTTGTTTCGTTTACAAAATGTTCAATCGCTCCATGATTTTTTTATGTTTGGGGGCATTGCTGGGCGGCCCTTTAGGCCAACTTTCTTATTGCCTTGGCATTATTTGGGCAGGACCCGCCTATGCGCTTGCTTTGTCAGCGCTTTATCCTGTCATTGGCTGTATACTTGCGCGATTTTTTTTGCATCAGAGAATGACCATGCGTATGAGTGTTGGGATAGTTCTTGCTGTTGCTGGGGCGATTATTACGGGGGGGACATCGTCTGATCTGGCTGCCCCATTGCTCCTGCCCGGGATGATCTGTGCGCTCTTTGCTGCTCTCTGCTGGGGGAGTGAGATTGTGCTTGCTGTGCGTGGGATGGACCAAATAGAGCCGGATCTTGCAATTACACTCCGTGAGACTATTTCGGGTGTGGTACTGCTCTCTATGACGCTCGTATTTTTTTCTGGAGGTGGGACGTTTCGGAGTCTTTCAGCTGAGCCGATGGCACTCGGCACACTTGCTGCAGCAGGTGTCGTTGCAGGGATTTCCTATTTCCTTTGGTATGCGGTCAATCGCACAATTGGCTGTGCGCGAGGAATGGCGACGAATGCGACCTACATCATCTGGGGCGTTTTGCTGCAATGGGGGCTTGGGGGCGCTGTGATATCGGCACAGATTGTACTTGGATGCGGACTTGTCTTTGTGGGCGTCCTGTTGGTCTCCCTCTATCCCAGGAAAGAAGAGACGATATTGTGACAAACGAGGAATTCCTGCGCCTCCGTACCATGTATATGGCAGGTAAGGTGCAGCAGTGCGAGAGTGTGAAAGATGTTCTTGCCTCCTATCGCGTGAAAAACGCCGTGTTAATGGCTGCCGGATATGGCAGTCGCCTTGCACCGATTACGGATAAGATGCCGAAGGGCTTGCTGCGGATTCGTGGCGAGGTGCTCGTTGAACGCCAGATCAGTCAGCTGACAGAGGCGGGAATAGATGAGATTTTTCTTATCGTGGGATATCGGAAAGAACAGTTCGCCTATCTTGCTGCGAATCAGCGTATTCATATCGTGGAGAATCAGGATTACTACCGCTATAACAACATTTCTTCTCTCTATCGAGTCTTGGACGTGCTCGATAACACCTATATCTGCTCGGCGGATAATTATTTCACGGAAAACGTCTTTGCACCATATGTTTACCGTTCCTATTATGCAGCAGTCTATGGGGATATGCCTACGGAGGAATACTATCTGTCTGTAGACGCGGATGAGCGCATTACGGGGGTGCAAATTGGCGGCGTGCGTGGCTGGTACATGATGGGGCATGTGTATTTCACGCACGCATTCAGTGAGAAATTCCGAACGCTGCTGCGGTATGCGTATAAAACGGATGCTGCAGTGCGCGAAATGCTCTGGGAGCAGTTCTATATGCAGCATCTCGATGAACTGACGTTGTATCGGCAATGCTATTCGCAGAATGTCATCTATGAGTTCGACACATTGGCAGATATTCTAGCGTTTGATCCAGAATTTGTGAATTCGAATACAGATACGGGGAAATTTATTGATTTGCCTGGTGAGGATGTACTCGAAAATTTAGATGGTCAGCTCTGATCTAAATATGAACGGAGATGCTGCGTACATGCAGTATCTCTATTTTAATGAGAATTTCTATTGATTATTGAGTGGTAACATATGTTACGTCTATGGAGAGGCTCCTTTGCTATAATCAACACAACAAATGTGTATTGTTGCAAAGGAGAATTATCCATGGATGCTAAAATGTTTTGTTATCAGTGTCAGGAAACAGCGGGCGGCAAGGGCTGCACGGTGCAGGGTGTCTGCGGCAAGAAGCCGGATGTCGCCGAGATGCAGGATCTGCTCGTCTATGTGACGAAGGGGCTCGGCGCGGTGACGACAGCACTGCGCGCAGCGGGCAAGAAGGTTGCCATCGAGGTGAACCATCGCGTGACGATGAATCTCTTCATTACGATCACGAATGCGAACTTTGACCGCGAGGCGATCATGGACGTGATCGAGGAGACGCTTGCAATCAAGGCGGATCTGCTCAGTCAGCTCTCCGATGCGTCGCATCTGCCGGAGGCGGCACATTGGACGGCGCCGCGTGCGGAGTTCGAGGCAAAGGCGAAGACGGTCGGCGTGCTCGCGACGGAGAACGAGGATGTACGCAGCCTGCGTGAGCTGACGACGTACGGTCTGAAGGGGCTGTCCGCCTATGTCGAGCACGCAAATGCGCTGGGGCACGAGAACGAGGAGATCGACGCATTCATGCAGCACGCGCTTGCACAGCTGCTCGATGATACGATGGACGGCGATGCGCTGACGGCGCTCGTGCTTGAGACGGGCAAGTGGGGCGTTGCGGGTATGGCTCTGCTCGACGGTGCGAATACGGGCACGTACGGTCATCCCGAGATCTCAAAGGTCAACCTCGGTGTTCGTAACCGCCCCGGCATCCTCATCTCCGGGCATGACCTCAAGGATCTTGAGCGTCTCTTGGAGCAGACGAAGGGCACGGGCGTCGATGTCTATACGCATGGCGAGATGATCCCCGCGCATTACTACCCCGCATTCAAGAAGTACGACAACCTCGTCGGCAACTACGGCAACGCATGGTGGCTGCAGAAAGAGGAGTTCGAGAAGTTCAACGGCGCGATCCTCATGACGACGAACTGCGTTGTTCCGCCGAAGGACAGCTACAAGGATCGCCTCTTTACGACGGCGGCAGTCGGCGTACCGGGCTGCACGCACATCCCGCTCGTGAACGGTGAGAAGGACTTTACGCCCGTCATCGAGTGCGCGAAGAAGTGCGCGCCTCCGACGGAACTGGAGACGGGTGAGATTGTCGGCGGCTTTGCACACGAGCAGGTCTTTGCCGTCGCGGACAAGGTGGTCGAGGCGGTGAAGAGCGGCGCGATCAAGAAGTTCGTCGTTATGGCGGGCTGCGATGGCCGTATGAAGTCGCGTGAGTACTATGCTGAGTTCGCCGAGGCACTGCCGCATGACACGGTCATCCTCACGGCGGGCTGCGCGAAGTACAAGTACATCAAGAAGGATCTCGGCGACATCGGCGGTATCCCGCGCGT
>ERZ773022.1830-NODE-1830-length-13516-cov-10.062551_pt1 | contig 13516 bp, 10 predicted proteins | sample MGYA00580839_ERZ773022 | MGnify/ENA primary metagenome ERZ773022 (study PRJEB29015, sample SAMEA2738020) | human oral metagenome | biome: human oral; feature: human-associated habitat; material: dental | place: China | collected 2044 ... | reverse complement strand
CTATTAAAGTCCTCATTTTTAGCAGGAGCTTGTTTTTTGACATTTAGTGATTTAGTATCAAGAATTGTCTTAGCACCTAAGGAAATAAGTGTAGGTATAGTAACTGCACTTATAGGAGCACCGTATTTTATATATTTAATAGTTAAAATTAGAAGAGAGGGGAAAACCCTATGAAAAATATTTTAGAATTAAAAAATATATCTTATTTTGTTGGGGAAAATAAGATATTAAAAGATATAAGCTTTAAATGTCAATCAGGAGAAATTATAGGAATAATAGGACCTAATGGTTCTGGTAAAACCACTCTTTTAAAGACTATAAATGGAATAAATCCTATAAATAGTGGAGATATTTTATTAAATGGTAAAAGTATAAAAGAATATGATGAAAAAGAATTAGCAAGGGATATTTCATTTATGAACCAAAATACTAATATAGAATTTGACTTCCCTTGTATAGATATAGTAGTTTTGGGAAGATATCCTTATTTAGAGAGATTTCAAGAATATTCTAAAAAAGATATAGAACTTGCTGAAAAATATATGAAACTTACAAACACATATAAATTTAGAGATAAATCTATATTGCAATTATCAGGAGGAGAAAGGCAAAGAGTGTTATTTGCAAAAATTCTCACACAAGAAAGTCAGGTTATACTATTAGATGAGCCAACTGCTAGCCTTGATATGAGATATGAAGAAGATTTATTGAAGGAAGTTTCAAAAGAAAAAGATAAGGATAAAATTATAATATTGGTAATTCATAATCTAAGGACAGCTATTAAATATTGTTCAAGGCTGATACTTTTATCTGAAGGAAATATTGTAAAAGATGGAACTGTTGAGGAAGTTATTACAGAAGAAAATTTAAATAATGTTTTTAGAATAAAAACTAAGGTTTATTATAATGAGATTTCTAAGTTTTTAGATTTTTGTATAATATAGAAAGGAAGACCTATGAAAATGTTAGATACAGGAGATAAAATTTTTAAGTATAACAAAAGTGTTGCTATAAAATTCATAGGAAAGAGAGCAGTTTTAAGTACAGGAGTTATAAATGGAGGATATAGTGAGAATTTAACTTCTATTTTTAACCATGATACAAAAACAGCACCTGGAATGGGTTGCCAATTAAAAGCAGCTACTTATAAAGAACATATGGAAATAATTTCACAGGAAATGGGATTAAATCCTAAATATACTACTGGCATAGCAACAGCTGCTGATATGGAAAATATGTGTATAGTTGTAGAAAAATTTAAAGATTTATCTGTAACAGCTCTTGTAACAGCTGGAATAGAAACAAATGGAGGGCGTGTTGGAGATAAAGCCTCTTATACAGAAAATAATGGGGAAATTGAAAAATTAAATCACGGAACTATAAATATTATTGTTTCAGTTAATGCAAATCTCCCTCCTAGGACTTTAACAAGAGCTTTAGTAACAATAACTGAAGCAAAAACAGCTGCAATACAAGAATTATTAGAAGGTAGTAAATATTCTCATGGCATAGCTACTGGCTCTGGAACAGATGGAACAATAGTTTATGCAAATTTAGAAAGTGAAAATATTTATAGTGATGCAGGAAAACATTCAAAATTAGGAGAACTTCTTGGAAAATCTGTAAAAAAAGCAGTAAAAGAAGCTCTTGCCAAACAATCAGGATTAACTCCTCAAAGACAAAAATCAGTTTTTAGAAGATTTAAGAGATATGGTTTAAATGCTGAAAAAATATGGAATAAATATATTGAAATAAAACCTGAAATGTTAAATAAAAAATTAGAATATATTGAATTTATTGAAAAAATAGAAAAAGATGAAAAATTAGTTGCTCTAACTTCTCTATATATACACCTTATGGATCAATTTGATTGGGAGCTTCTTTCACAAAAAATTGTTGAAGAAGAATGTTTGAATATTTTAAGACAGATTACTAATTTACTTGAATTTGATTTTAAAGAAATTGAAAAAAAATATACAAAAAAAGAGAATGAAGATTTTTTAGAATATTTAACAGATAATTTTATTTTTATGTTAGTAAAATTTGTTGAAGCAAAATGGAGAGAATAATGTTTAAAATAATTTTTATTACCTCAATGTTTGATAATATTTATACAATAAATAAAGTTTCTCATACAATATCAAATGAATATAAAAATCAATTTGAATTTAGCTATTATAAAGCAACAGAGATTGACTTTTCTTATCAAAAATATGAAGAGCTTATAAAAGACACAAAAAATAGTAATTTGATATGTATTATATTGCATGGAGGAGTTTCAACTTTTAGAAATTTTTTAAAACTAAAAGAAGAAATAAATGGAAAAATTCCATTCTTTATATATTCAAGTATAGAAGATGAAAATAGAGAATTTATATCTAAATCAGGATTGTCTCCTTTAATTCAAGATAAAATTAGTAAATATTATTCATTAGGAGGAGAAAAAAATTATAGAAACATGCTTCTGTATATGGCAAATTCATTAAATCATTCCAATTATAAAGTGGAAGATTATGAATATCCTCAATGGGAGGGTATTTATGACTATGAAAAGAAAAGTTATCTTAGCAAAGAAGAAGAAAATGTATATTTAGATAAGTTGTTAGAGGAAAAAAATATAATTGCTTTAATTGCCCATGGTAAAGAATGGGAAATAAAGAAAATAAAGGTTATCAATAAATTTATAGAAGAGATTAAAAAAGAAGGAGGTCGTCCTTTAGTAGTTTTTACAAATTCAGTTCCTAACCCAGAAATAAAAGCTAAGGGGACTAGATGGGTTATAGATAACTATTTTAAAAGAAATGGAAAGATCATTCCAGATTGTATAATAAATTTAGTAGCCTATTCTCAGAGTATTTTTGATGAGCCTGGTGATGGAACAGCTATGGTTGATAAAAGTATTTTTGAAGATTTAGGTATTCCAGTGATACAAGCAATGAATACCTATCAAAATAGAAAAACTTGGGATAATGATGTGAGAGGTTTGGATGCTATGTCTTTGACTTCAAATGTTTATTATCCAGAATTTGATGGGCAAATTATTTCTGTTACTTGTTGTACTTATGAAACAATGATTGATGAATTTGGAGAAAAGTCAATATTTCTTCCAATAGATGAAAGAGTAAATAAAATAGCAAGAATGGCAATGGGGTGGTCAAGATTAGCAAATAAAGAGAATAAAGATAAAAAGATTGCTATTATACTTCATAATATGCCTCCAAGAAATGATATGATAGGTTGTGCCTTTGGATTAGATACACCTAATTCAGTTTATAATATGGTAGAAACTTTTTCAGAAATGGGAGTACCAATAGATTATAAATTTAAAAATGGAGATGATATAATTCAAAGAATTATAAGAAGTGTAAGTAATGACCAAAAATGGTTGACAGCAGATAAAGTTTTAGAAAGAAGTATAGATACTATTGACAGGGAAAAATATAGTAGATGGTTTTCAAAACTAAATTCAAAGATAAAAAATAAAATGGAAGAACAGTGGGGAACAGCTCCTGGTGAATTTATGGTATATGAAGATTTATTACCTGTTCCAGGAATATTAAATGGCAATATTTTCATAGGATTGCAACCAGCTAGAGGAATGATGGAAAGAGCAGAAGAGCTTTATCATAATACAGATTTTATTATTCCTCATCAATATTATTCTTTTTATAAATGGATAAAGGAAGAGTTTGAAGCAGATGTTATCTATCATGTTGGAACTCATGGAACACTTGAATGGCTACCAGGAAAGGAAATAGGACTTTGTGATGCATCATGTCCAGATTTCAATGTAGATGATATTCCTCATTTATATGACTATTCTATTAATGTAACTGGAGAAGGTTTGCAAGCAAAAAGAAGAAGTTATGCAGCCCTTATTTCATATATGATTCCTGCTTTAACTTTGGCTGGAGAATATGAAGATATTGAAGAGATAGATGAACTGATAAAACAGTATTATCAAGCAGAAAATTCAGGTGACACTAAAATAGAAGAAATAAAGGAAGATATTTTAGAGAGAACTTTTAAATATAGCTATAATTTAGATATGAATATTGGTAAGGAAGAGATTAGAGAAAATTATAAGAATTTTATCAATAAATTTCATTCATACATAGAGGAGCTAAAATCTTCAACAATAAAAGATGGTTTACATATTTTAGGAGAAGTTGTCACTGGAGATAGGTGTGCAACTCTAATTCAGGCACTTTTAAGAATAGATAATTGTGGAATGTTAGCAGCAGACAGAGCAGTAGGGAAGTCTTTAGGTTATGATACAGAAGAACTTATAGATAAGCCTCATATATTAAAAGATGGAAAAACAAATTTAATGATATTAGAGGATATAAAAAATATTACTACTGATATAATTAAAGAAATTATATATTCTAATAAAGATGTGTCTAAAGAAATATTTAAAGATAAATATTTAAATTATAAAGTAATAGAAAAAAAATATTTAAAAACATTAAGAAAAAATATTTTAGAAATAATCTTACCTAAAATAAATGAAACTGTCAGGGAAAAAACAAGTACAATAAAAGGACTTGAAGGAAAGTTTATTCTTCCAGGACAATCTGGATGTCCAACCAGGGGAAATATAAATATTTTACCTACTGGAACTAATTTCTATTCAATAGACCCTAATAAAATTCCATCAAGAGCTTCTTGGAAAGTTGGTAAAAAATTGGGAGATCAGCTTATAGAAAGATATATTTCAGATGAAGGGAAAATTCCACAAAATATTGCAATGTTAGTCTATGGTGGAGAAACAATGAAAACTAATGGTGATGATATTGCAGAGGCACTTTATTTGATGGGAGTTAGACCAATTTGGTTAAATAATGGAGATAGAGTGATAGGACTTGAAGTTATCCCCTATGAAGAATTAAAAAGACCAAGAATAGATGTTACTTTAAGAATAACAGGATTGTTTAGAGATACTTTTCCTATATTGATTAGACTTTTAGAAGAAGCAGTAAATTTAGTTTCTCAATTGGATGAGTCAGAAGAAATTAATTATATTAAGAAAAATATGAATGAAGATATTGGGCAGCTTTTAAAGGAAGGTTATTCTTTAGAAGAATCAGAAAGATTATCTAAAATGAGGATTTTTGGCTGTCCTCCTGGAACTTATGGAGCAGGAGTTGGAGTATTGATTTGTTCAAAACAATGGGATACAAGAGAAGATTTAGGAAGGGCCTATGTGAATTGGAGTTCTTATGCTTATGGATCAGATTTTCATGGAACAAAAGTTGAAAATATTTTTACACAAAGAATGAAAAAATCTGAAGTTACTGTAAAAAATGAAAGCTCAATTGAAATTGATATGTTGGAAAGTGATGATTATTTTGTATATCATGGAGGTTTGGTTGCAGCTGTTAAATATGCAAGTGGAAAAGATCCAAAATCATATAGTGGAGATGCAAGTAATCCAGAAAGAGTAAAGATAAAAAATTTAAAGGAAGAAACAGCTAGAATAATAAGAGCTAGAATATTAAATCCTAAGTGGTTTGAGGGATTAAAAAGACATGGCTATAAAGGAGCTCAAGAAGTCAGTGGAGCAGTAGATATATTTTTTGGTTGGGACGCCACAGCAGAAGTAGCTGAAGATTGGATGTATGACAGGATAACTGAAACTTATATAGAAAATAGGGAAAATAGAGAATGGCTTGAAGAGCATAACCCTCATGCAGTATTGAATATAAGTGAAAGGCTATTGGAGGCAAATCAAAGAAATATGTGGAGAGCTTCTCAAGAAAAATTAGAAATATTGAGAAAGATTTATTTAAATATTGAAGGAGATGTGGAGGCTTATGAAGAATAAGAATGAGATAAAAATAAAATATCTTGTTCTTTGGCTTGCAGATAGTTGTAATCTAAATTGTAAGTATTGTTATGCACATCCTAATTTTACAAATAAATTTATGAATTTTGAAATTGCAAAAAAAGCAATAGATTTATATGCAGATAAAAATTTTACTTTAATTTTAGCTGGAGGAGAACCTTTTTTAAATTTTTCTCTTATAGAAAAAATATATACTTATATAAAATCTAATAAAGAATATAAGGTTAAAATTGGTTTACAAACTAATGCTACACTTATAGATGAAGAAATAGCTAAAAAAATATCAAATATGGATATAAATATAGGTGTCAGTTTTGATGGAGATGTAGAGATAAATGAAACTTTAAGAGGTGGAACTAAAGAAACATTAAGGGGGATTAAGCTACTTGCTCTGTATAAGAAAAATATAAATTTGAATACTGTTATTTCCAATAAAAATATAGAAAAATTAGAAAATTTAATTGATATAGCATATTATTTTGAGAATATAAATGCTGTTGGATTAGATTTGTTAAGAATATCAGGAAACTGTTTACAAAAAAATATTGATTTAAAAGTGGTAAATGATGAAGATATCTATGTTAATTTGAAAAAAGCAAATGAAAGAGTAAAACTTTTAACAAAACTGACTAATAAAAAAGTCATTATAAGGGAGATTGAAGATGCAAAACTTAGACAGTGTACTTTTTGTTATTCAGGAAATTATTGTTATTCTTCATTAGGAGAAGCTATGGTTGTAATAGCAAATGGCGATACTTATCCTTGTAGTTCTTTTGTTGGAAATAAAGATTACTATATGGGAAATATAAATGAAAGTATAAATATAATAAAATTAAATTCAGGTAAATATGAAAAATGTAGTTCTTGTGAATATGAAAAAATATGCAAAGGTTGCTGTCCATCAAGAATGGTTTTTAATGAAAAATACGATGTTGAAGACAAAGACTGTGCTTTAAGAAAAGCAATTTTTAGAATTTTAAAAGAAGATAGAATACAGGAGGAAATGAATGGCTAAAAATTTTTTATATCCATTTACTGCCATAGTGGGACAAGAAAAAATGAAAGAAGCACTTATTTTAAATATAATAAATCCTAGCTTAGGAGGAGTTCTTATAAGAGGAGAAAAAGGGACAGCTAAATCAACTTTAGTTAGAGCTTTAGCAAACTTATTGGCAGAAAGAGAAGAAAATTCTTGTGAGTTTCACTGTGAACCTGATAAAATAGATAATTATTGTTCTCAATGTAGTGAAAAATATTTAAAGGGAGAAAAAATAGAAAAACATAAATCAACTATGAAAGTGATAAATCTTCCTATAAGTGCAACTGAAGATAGAGTTGTAGGAACTCTTGATATTGAATATGCAATAAAGACTGGAGAGAAGAAGTTTGAAAAAGGGATACTTGCTCAAAGCAATAGGAATATTCTATATGTAGATGAGATAAATCTTTTAGATGACCATATAGTTGATGTACTTTTAGATTCAGCAGCAATGGGGGTAAATACAATAGAAAGAGAGGGAATTTCGTATTCCCATCCAGCTAAGTTTGTTTTAGTTGGAACAATGAATCCAGAAGAAGGAGATTTAAGACCTCAGTTGCTTGATAGATTTGGACTTGTTGTAGATGTTATAGGAGAAAGAGAGACAAGTAAGAGAGTTGAAGTTATAAAAAGGAGGCTGGATTTTGAAGCAGAGCCAGAAAAGTTTATAAAAAAATATTTAGCAGAAGAAGAAGAATTAAAAAATAGAATTGAAAATAGTAAGAAGATATTGGAAAATATAAAGTGTAGTGATGAGATATATGAACTGGCAGCAAAAATTTCCATTGCTTTAAATGTAGATGGACATAGAGCAGATATTGCAGTTGTAAAAACAGCAATCACTATTGCTGCTTTTGAAAATAGAGAAGAAGTTATAAAGGAAGATATGTTAAGAGCTGCTGTTTTAGCTCTACCTCACAGAATGAGGAAAACACCTTTTGAAGATGGAATTTTAGACAAAGATCAAATAGAAAAATTGGTAAATAGTTTGACTATGTAAGGAGGAAGTATGATATTTCCTTTTGTAGCAATAGAAGGTCAAGGAAGAATTAAGAAAGCCTTGTTGCTTAATATAATCAATGAAAAAATAGGTGGAGTTCTGATAAGTGGAGAAAAAGGAAGTGCAAAGTCAACTTTAGTTAGAGGTTTAGAAAAAATTTTAACAGATAAAAAAGTTATAAATTTACCTCTTAATATAACAGAAGATAATTTAGTTGGAAGCATAGATATAGAAAAAACTTTAAAAACTGGAAAAAAAGTTTTTCAAGAAGGAATTTTAAAAAAATGTCATAATAATATTTTGTATATTGATGAAATAAATCTTTTAGGAGAGAGTATAATCAGCACTATTTTAGAAGTTATATCAAGAGAGAAAAACTATATTGAAAGAGAAGGAATAAGTTTTTCTCATGATTGTAAATTTATCTTAATAGGAACAATGAATCCAGAAGAAGGGGATTTAAGAGCAGGACTTTTAGATAAATTTGGACTATATGTAAATGCAGAAGGTTCAAAGGATATTTTAGAAAGGATAAATATAATAAAGAAGAGATTGGAATTTGAAAAAAATCCAATAGAGTTTTCTGAAAAATATTCTGAAGATGAAGAACTTTTAAGAGAAAAAATTTTTTCTGCTAAAGAAAAATTAAAAAAAATAAAAGTTAGTGAGCAGATTATGAATATAGCAATTAAATTTATTGAAGAAGCTAATTGTTTAGGAAATAGAGCAGAGATAATTTTGATAGAAACAGCAAAGTCTATTGCTGCACTTGATAAAAGAACATATCTCAATATAGATGATTTAAAGGAAGCTGCAACTTTTGTATTACCACATAGAATGAATGCTAAAAATAAGGCTTTACCTAATGAAGCTAATAACAAACATAATGATAATACTGATAATGATAGTCATCAAACTAATACCCAAACTGATAATTCAATGAATAACAGTGAAAGTGCTCAGGAAACTGAAAATAATTCACAAGATAACAATATTCAAAAAAATGAGAATAAAGATAATGATAGCTTAGAAAATTTTTCAGAAGAGGAATTTGATATAGGAGAAATTTATAAAATAAAAAATATATTTTTAGATAATACTAAAGATAAATTTAAAAGAAAAGGTACTGGAAAAAGGTGTAAGACAAAATCAAGTTCTTTACAAGGAAGATATATAAAAAGCAGTATACCAAGAGGAAAGATAAGAGATTTTGCTTTAGACGCAAGTATAAGAGCAGCTGCACCCTATCAATTAAAAAAAGATGATAATTCACTTATGATAAATATAAAAAAAGAACATATTAGAATTAAACAGAGAGAAAAAAGAACTGGAATATCCATTCTATTTGCTGTGGATTCAAGTGGTTCTATGGGAGTTAAAAAGAGAATGGAGGCTGTGAAAGGTGCTGTCATGTCCTTGCTGAAAAACGCCTATGAAAAAAGAGATAAAGTGGGAATGTTGTCTTTTCGTAGAAATAGAGCAGAGGAATTGTTACCATTTACAAGAAGCATAGATTTGGCACGAAAAAAGTTAGAAAAACTTAGTACAGGAGGGAAAACACCTCTTTCAGAAGGATTATTAAAAGCATATAATATTATTAAAACTGAAATGAAAAGAAATAAGGAAGTAATTCCAGTTTTGATACTTCTTTCAGATGGAAAAGCAAATTTTTCATTTTCAGGAAAAGACCCAGTAATAGAAAGTTTAGAAATAGCCGAAAAAATTAAAAAAGAAAAAATAAAATGTATAGTTATTGATACAGAAGAGGGATTTATTAAATTAGAAATGGCTAGAACTTTAAGTGAAGCTATGGAAGCTGATTATTATAGACTTGATAATATAAAAAGTGAAGATTTAATTCAACTTGTAAAAAATAATATATAGATATTTAATAGAAAGGATAAAATATGTATAAATTATTAAATATGGGAGATTTTTATTCAAATGAAGAACTTGAAAAGGAAATGAAATATTTTTCTAAAAAATATGGATTTGATGGCTATGAATTAATTAAATTTACTGATAAAGATGAAAGTAAATTAAAAGATTATTTTATAGGCTACCATATAAGATTTTTTCCATCTTGGATGGAATTTTATTTAGAAGATTTTGCTTCTTTATACAGTGAGCTTAAAGATAAAAAATATTTTAAATCTCTTTGTGGAGGAGAAAATTCAAAAGATGAATTGGTAAATTATTTTAAAAAAGAATTAGAGATTGCTAAAACATTAGAAGTTAAATATATAGTTTTTCATGCCTGTAATATAAAAATAATAGAAAGTCTCACATATAATTTTAAATATTCTGATATGGAAGTTTTAAAAAATGTTGTAGATATATTGAATGAAATTTTTGAAGGAGGAAATTACAATTTTAAACTTCTTCTTGAAAACTTATGGTGGTCAGGACTAAGACTTACAAACAAGGAAGAGATTGAATATCTTTTAAAAAATATAAATTATAAAAATACAGGTTTTATTTTGGATACAGGGCATATGATAAATAACAATCCTGAAATTAAAAATTCAAAAGAGGCAGTTAAGTACATTAAAAAGAATTTAGAAAATATTGGAGAATATAAGAAGTATATTTTGGGAATGCACTTAAATTACTCTTTATCTGGGTCTTATGTCAAAAAAACAATAGAAAAAAATAGAAAGCTGAATTTAGATATTCATGAATGTATGAAAACTATTTATGAGCATATAAATAATATAGATTATCATGATCCCTTTGAAGATAAAGAAATTATTAATGTTATAAATTCACTTCCAATAGAATATCTTGTTTTTGAGTTGATAGGGAATACAAAAGAAGAATTAGAAGATAAAATTCAAAGGCAATGGAAGATATTTGAATAAAAAATAAAGATAGTATCAGTAAAAAATTTACGGGTACTATTTTTTTATTCTCAAATAAATTTTAAAACAAAAAGTAATATAAAGATAATATTTATATATCTAATTTATTATAAAGATATATAAAATATATTTGACTGGGGGGGGGGGGGTGAAAAAATGTTATTATAAAATATATTTTAAAAATTTTAAAGTATAAATTGTAATTAATATTAAATATTACTAATAAAAACTTTAATAGGGGGGTGAAAAAGTATGGCAATAGCATCTTTGATTTTAGGGATAATTTCATTGATTTTATCATTTTTTGGATTAGGAATAATTAGTATTTTTACTGCAATAATAGGCATTATTTTAGGTGTACTAGGAAGAAAAGATCCAGAAAAAAAAGGTATGGCAACAGGAGGATTAGTATGCTCTATAATTGCTTTGGTGCTTGGAATAATAATGTGGATAGCATGTGCAGCAGTTGTTGGTGGAGCAAGAGCTTTTATGTAATTTAGTTAGAAGAATAAAAAATGGAGATTTTAATTTTCTCCATTTTTTAATAATTTTTAATAGAGACAATAAAATAAAAGGAATAAAATAATGTGTGAACATATAAATCATATAGGAATATACATAGGAAATTTTCTAATTCCATACTATGGACTTTTTGCAGTAATAGGTTTAACAGTAGCTTTTTGTGTAGCTTATTATCAAGTAAAGAGATATAAATTAAATTTTGATAATTTTATATTATTAAGTTGTATAGCAGTTTTTTTTGCAATAATAGGTTCAAAGTTACTATTTATAATAATAAGTTGGAATGATATAGATGTAAAAGAATTAAAAAATATGAACTACCTTAAAAATATTTTAAATGGAGGTTTTGTATTTTATGGAGGTTTAATAGGAGCATTAATAGGAATTTATATATGTAAAAAAGTTTTGAAAATAGAAATAAAAGAATATTTAAGATATTGTATACCTGTAATACCAATCGTACATGCCTTTGGAAGAATAGGCTGTTCCTTGGTGGGATGTTGTTATGGATGTCCATTTGAAAGTCCAATTTCTGTAACATATACTAATTCCATATTTGCTCCAAATAATATAGATTTGTTTCCAGTTCAAAGAATAGAATCAATAAGTTTATTTTTAATAGCAATAGCCTTATTAATTTATATAAACAAATTTAATGGAAAATATGCTTTTGAATACTATATTTTGGCTTATGCAGTAGTGAGATTTATTTTAGAATATTTTAGATATGATGAATACAGAGGAGTATTAAATGGTTTGTCAACATCACAATATATTAGCATTTTTTTAGTAATATGTGTGATAGTTAAAATAATAATATTTAAAGATAAGTAGAAGGAGAGGATAATATGAATATTCAAAAAATTAAAAAGAAAGGTTTTTTTCTAATTTTTACTATTTTAGCTTTATTTTGTTTAGTTAATTGTGGTAAAGATAATGATAGTCCAATTGAAGAAAATAATTCAAAAGAAAGTATCTCTAATGAAAACACTTCTAAGGAATTAGAAGCCTTGAAAAAACCAATAGATTTATCAGCTTTAACATTTAATGAAGCACAACAAAAATTGATAGATATACATATTGCTGATTTTCCAAAAGATACAGAAGTAGTGGAAGGGAAAAATGCAATAGATGAAAAATTAGATAGTGTTATACAACATTATTATCGTAAAACAAAAAATGGAGAATCAACAGGAGGAGGATTTAAAGAAATTTATTTTAAAAAGGGAACAAAGGAAGGTTTTACAGGTAAAATTATACATAGTGATTTTTACACATCAAGTTATATTGAAGAGTATATTAAAGATGGAGTAGCAGTTCTTAGAATAAGTTATGGAAATGGAGAAAAGTATAGGGGTGATGCACTTCTTATGGGTGGAGGTATAGAGAAATATCCTGGAAGTGAAAATAGTTTAAAAATATTAGATTATTTAAATGTATCTGATGATAAGAAAAATCAAATATCTTATGATTTTAAAAGTGATTTTATTAATGAAAATTACGCAAAAGAAAATGGAATTACACTTGATGATCATAAACAATGTCCTATATTAGTGATAACTGAAGAAATGAATGGTATTGTTATTAAAAATACATATTATTATTATGATTTCAGTACTGGAAAATTCGTAACAAAATATGAAGAAATTTTACCTGAAAATTTAGAATTTGCTAAAACATCAGAAATTATATATAAAGATAAATAATTAGAGATAAAACTGTTTAAAATAAAAAATTACTAGAAGAGAAATTTATGAAAAAACTATTTGTATTATGTTTATTTGCTCAAAAACTTAAAAGTGATTGAAAATCTCATTAGTTATGTTTTACGATTTAATTTTAACAGGAAAATTTTATTGTCTCAACTTTTTTATAAAAAAAATGATACTGACAGAAATGTATTACATTAACATCATTTATTAAACAACCAAGAGAGAGATGTAATAGATGGAGAAGATATTTAAATCTTGTTTGTTGTTATATAGTATTAAAAGATAAAGAAAATGTTGAAAAATATTTAGAATTCATTAGGGAAAAGACAAAAAATGTTTCAAAAGAAAATGTAGACGAATTTGAAAATACTTTAAAAGAATTAGATTTAATAGTAAAGGTATAAAAAATTGCTTGACAGAATAAAAAAAAGGGGCTATAATAACGAGGTATCAAAATATAAGTCGGAATATAGCGCAGCCCGGTAGCGCACCTGCCTTGGGAGCAGGGGGCCGCAAGTTCAAATCTTGCTATTC
>ERZ773022.1826-NODE-1826-length-13539-cov-7.817042_pt1 | contig 13539 bp, 10 predicted proteins | sample MGYA00580839_ERZ773022 | MGnify/ENA primary metagenome ERZ773022 (study PRJEB29015, sample SAMEA2738020) | human oral metagenome | biome: human oral; feature: human-associated habitat; material: dental | place: China | collected 2044 ... | reverse complement strand
GAGGTCGAGGTCCTCCTGGGCCCGCACCGAGGACAGGATGGCGAAGGACCAGCGCGTCGCCAGAGGGGGGAGGACCAGCGCGAGGGCGACCGGAATGAGGACGCGCGGGGCGGTCGTGCCGGCCGGGGCGAGCAGGCGGCGGGCGAGCGCCGTCCCGGCGGCCACCGCGCCGGTCGAGGTCAGGCCGAGCAGGACGATCCGGCCGGTGCTCAGGAGCGGGGCGAGGACGCACAGAGGACCTCCGACGACGATGGTCAGCTCCGCCGCCAGACGGGGCGGGGAGGCTACTCCCGGCGGGAGCGCCCCGACGGCGGTGGCGGCGCCGGCGACGGCGGTGACGGCCAGGAGCGCCAGGCACCACCGGGGGACCGGCGCGCCGTCGATCTCATGGGCGGCGACGCGGTGGAGGACGATCCCGCAGGCGGCGGCCTCGGCCGCCTGGAGGACGAGGAAGGGCAGCGTCCAGGAGGTGTAGGCCGGTGCGTCCGCGTACAACCGGGCGAGGGTCAGCGGCCAGAGCGCCAGGAGGACGTCCATCGGCCACAGGGTGTACTCGCGCAGCCTGGCGGTGCCCTCGCCCCGGCGCCTCCTGCCGGGCGGGCGGACGGCGGGCGTGGTGGTCATGGACGGGCTCCTTCGGCTCCTCGCTGCGTCGAGATAGACATTTTCGTACGAGGTAGACGGTGTCACCGCCGATCTCGTACGAAAATGTCTATCTCGACGCCGGTGGGGCGGCGACGGCGTGGGGCGGCGACGGCGCGTGGCGGGGCCTCAGCGGCGGCGGGTGAAGCGCATGGTCCGGCGGGCCACCCACCAGGCGGCGGCGCACCAGCAGACCAGCAGGAGCGCGGGCCGGCCGGCTGCGGCCAGGGTGCCGGCGAACCCGTCGGCGGTGACGCTCCCGTCCAGGCTCGTTCCCGTCATCCCCAGCGAGATGAGGTCGGACGTGGCGTACAGGGGGCTCCTGGCGGCGACGGCGCGCAGACCCTCGGGCATGGAGCCCAGGGGCAGGCAGCTCCCCGACAGGAGCATGAGGACCATGAACACCGGCATGGTGGAGTACTGGGCGCCCTCGACGGTCGCGGTCCACGTCGAGCTCCACGCCGCCGCCGCGGCCAGGAGCACGATCCCGCCCGCCAGGGCGACCAGCATGAGCAGGGGGTTCACCAGCGAGCGCATCTCCATGAATGCCATGGCCGCCGCCGTCCCGAGGACCACCTGGACGACGGCGACCGCGGCCGACGGCAGGCAGGTTCCGGCGAGCGCCTCCCACGGGGTCGCCTCCCCGGTGGACATGCGTTGGAAGACCCCCTCCTCGCGCCTGGTGACGAAGATGACCGTGAGGTTGTAGTAGACGACCATGAGCAGCGACCAGGTCGCGAGCATCTCCGTCAGGAAGGTCGCGAAGGCCGGGCCGATCAGGTCCCGGCCGAGCATCGGCCCCATGATCACGACCATGGCGGGCGCCAGGAGCAGGGCGGTGGCCAGGATCGTCGGGTTGCGGGCGAACAGGGTGACCTCCGCCCGCCCGATGGCCGCGACGCGGCGCAGGGGGCCGGCGGTGCGGGGCGCGGCGAGAGGCACGGCGAGAGGCGCGGCCGGGGCGGTGGGGCTGTCGGGGGCGGCTGGACTCATGGTCTGCTCCTGGGGCGGGTCGGCGAGGGTGGTGGACGACGGTGGATGGGGCGGGCGGGGCCTCAGGCGGCCGGGGGAGCGCCGTGGCCGGCGTCGTCGGGGGCGAGTGCCAGGAAGGCCTGCTCCAGGGACGCCGAGCGGGCGCTGATGTCCGCCAGGCGGGTCGCGCGGGAGTCGGCCAGGCGCATGAGCGCCGACAGCGTCGCGTGCAGGTCCGAGCTGGACAGGTGGACCCGATCCCCCCTCCGCTCCGGGTCGCCGACGAGCGCGGGCAGGGCGCGCAGGTCGCCGTCGTCGATCGGTGAGGGGGCCGGGAGGCTGAAGGACAGGCTCGCGGGCCGGGCCGAGACGATCTCGGCGACGGTGCCCTGGGCGCGGATGCGGCCGGAGGCCATGATCAGGACGCGGTCGGCGAGGTCCTCGGCCTCCTCCAGGTAGTGGGTGGTGAGCAGGACGGTGACGCCCTGGGCGAGCATGCGGCGGATGAGGTCCCAGGTGCGGTGGCGCGAGGCCGGGTCCAGTCCCGTCGTCGGCTCGTCGAGGAAGAGGACCCGGGGGCGGCCGAGGATGGCCATGGCCAGGTCGAGACGACGGCGCTCGCCGCCGGACAGGGACTTCACGCGGATGCCCGCGCGGCGGGTGAGGTCCACGAGCTCGAGGGCCTCGGCGACGGGGCGCGGGTCGGTGAGGGTCCCCGCCCACATGCGCAGGGTCTCTCCGACCGTCAGGGCCTGGGCGAAGCCGGCCTCCTGCAGCATGATCCCCGTGCGGGGGCGGATGAGAGCCCGGTCGCGCACCGGGTCGTGGCCGAGGACGCGGACCGTGCCCGACGTCGCCGGGGCGATGCCCTCGACGACCTCGACCAGGGAGGTCTTGCCGGCGCCGTTGACGCCGAGGACCGCGACGAGCTCGCCGCGCTCGACGGCGAGGCCGACTCCTGCGACGGCGGTGAAGGCGCCGCTCCCCCTGCCGTAGGTGCGCGTCACGTCGGTGGCCTCGATGACGGCCATGCTGCCCTCCTGGTGCCGGTGCTTCTGAGCTTCTGACCGGCTCCAGGCTCCCCCGGCCCGTGGACCGCCGGTACTGCGAGACGTCACCGGTTCTCGTGGGGCCGACACGGGTCGGGCATGACGTTTGTCATGGACCACCGCCACGAGCCGCCGAGATCGGTTCAGCCCCGCGCCAAGGCCGGACTGTCGTCGCACCGCGAGATTCCAGAGGCGCTCAGGCCGCCCGATAGGTGAACCGCTCCCAGTCGAGGGCCTCGATGCGCTCGGCCATGCGCTCGCAGGCGGCGTCCCAGCCCGCCGCCGTCACCGCGAAGTCGCCGGTCGTCCCCTTGCCGCGCGCCTGCTGCAGGGCGTAGACCCGCGCCCCGGCCTCGTGCACCCTGCGGGCCACCTCGACGGCGTCGTCGGCGGTCACGTCCCCGGGCACGACCGTCGTGCGCACCTCGAACGGGATGCCCGCCTCCAGCAGGACCTGCAGGCTCTCCCACGCCTTCGCCGCGGCCCCGGGACGCCCGACCACGTCCTGGTAGTGCTCGGGCAGCGCCTTGACGTCCAGCCCCACCCAGGAGATGAGCCCCGAGGCGACCAGGTCGTGCAGGCGCCGCGGGTAGGCGCCCGCGGTGTGGAGCCCCACCCGGAAGCCGGCCCCGGCGACCTCGCGGGCGGCGTCGGCGAGCGCGTCCTGGCGCAGCGCCTCGCCACCGGTGAAGACGACGCCGTCGAGCAGCCCGCGGCGCCGCCTCAGCAGAGCGCGCACCTCCTCCCAGGCGACGGCCCCGGGCGTGCGCGTGGGGATGAGCGCCTGGTTGTGGCAGTAGAAGCAGTTCCACGGGCAGCCCTGGGCGAAGACCGTCGCGGTGAGGTGGTCGGGCCAGTCGACGGTGCTCATGGGAACCAGCCCCGCGATGACCAGGTCGTCGGCCGCGTGCGACCGGGGGCGGGGGCGGCGGGCGTGTTCCCGACGGCGGTCGGGTTCCCCGTCCCGCCGGCTCCGTCGGTGGGCGTCGCCCCCTGACTGGGGGAGGTGCCGTCGGCGGCCAGGGACACGGACTCTTCGGGGATGGGCTTGTCCTCCCGCAGTGCATTCCAGACGTCGTCGGCCTGGTCGCTGGGAGCCAGGCGGTTGGGGTCGTAGAGGTCCTGCTCGACCGGCATGGTGACGAAGTTGATGTTGTCCATCCCGATGTTGGCGGCGCTGTGGGCGATCTGCCCGAGCCTGCTGAGATCGCCCAGGTCGGAGCTGACGGTGAGCGTGCTCAGCGCCGAATTGGCGAAGTCGTAGAGCGAGTTCGTGTCGGTCAGGAGGTTCTTCGACTGGGCGGTGCGCATGATCGCCGCGACCAGCTGCTGCTGACGCCCGATGCGCGAGACGTCCGAGCCGTCGCCCAGGGAGTAGCGGGCGCGCGCGTAGCCCAGAGCCTGACCGCCGTTGAGCGTGGTGCAGCCCTTGGTCAGGTGCAGGTCAGCCTTGTCGTCGTCGACGTCCTCGTCGATGTACATCGGCACACCGCCCAGCGAGTTGACCATGTTTTCGAAGCCGGTGAAGTCGACCACCATGAACTCGTCCATGCGGACGTTCGTAAGCTTCTCGACCGTCTTGATCGTGCAGCCGGCGGCGTACTTGACGTCCTTGGAGTCGGTCGAGCCATCGGCCCCGGTGGAGAACGCCGAATTGAAGATGGCGTAGGAGGAGGCATCGCTCTGCGAGCCGTCGGGAAGCGGGCACGCGGGGACCTCGACCATCGTGTCGCGGGGGATCGAGACGACGTCCATGCGGGTGCGGTCCGCCGACAGGTGGACGATCATGGCCGTGTCCGAGCGCATGCCCTCCGTGCCGTCGTCGACGACCTCGCCGCTGCGCGAGTCCGATCCCATGACGAGGATGTTCAGAGCCCGTCCGTCGAAGTCGCTTCCCTCGGGAGCCGAGGGTCGGTCGGCGCCCAGGATGTCGTCAACGCTCACCGTCGTCAGCCGCGACTGGAGGTCGTGGTAGACGGCGAAGGCCGCCGTGCTCACGAAAAGCGCGATCGTCAGCAGGCTCAGCGTGACATTGCGTAGCAGACGGTGGCGCATCTCGCGCGCGGCATGGCGTACGGGTGACGTAGACACAATAGGCACGATACGTGGTTGATCCTTGTCATCATATGACCCTAGTCTCGGGTGCGGCGTGACGAGGGCCCTCATCGAGGTTCATCCTCGCCCTGCTCGTGCGCCGCATCCGGGATGACGCCGGCGTGCCGGGCGCGTGATCCGCCCCTCATGTCCCGCATGCCCGACTCGCACTCGCCATGCCCCGCCCGGCGCCGCGGCGGGGATGAGGACGGGAGCCGGACCCCGGTGACGGGCGGTCCCGGGCCGGACGCCGGTGACGGAGCGTCACTGCGACACTCCGCCCGCAGGACCTCCGCAGGATGCGCCGGGCTTAGACTTCTTCTCTCGTTTCGGACGAGCTCGATCCGAGAGCCCCGCGGGCCGCGATGAGCCGCCCTTCGCCGTCGCGGACGAGCGCCGCACGAGGAGAACAGGACAACACGATTCAAGAGGTGGATGCCTGATGCCGCACGAGTTCATCCCCGTGGCCAAGCCGATGATCGGACCGCGGGAGCGGTCCGCCGTTGATGCCGTCCTCGCCTCGGGGATGGTGGTTCAGGGTCCGCAGGTCGCGGCGTTCGAGGAGGAGTTCTCCGAGCAGGTCGTCGGCGGAGTTCACACCGTCGCGGTCAACTCCGGGACCTCGGCCCAGCACCTGGCGACCCTGGCGTGCGGCTTCCCGCCGGGCGCCGAGGTGATCATGCCGTCCTTCACCTTCTCGGCCACGGGCAACTCCGTGGTCATCTCGGGGGCCCGCCCCGTATTCGTCGACATCGACCCGGTGACCTTCACCCTGGACCCCGCCGGCGTCGAGGCCGCGATCACGGCGCGCACCGTGGCGATCGAGGTGGTGCACCTGTACGGTCTGCCGGCCAATATCCCCGAGATCCTGAGGATAGCCCGAGCTCATGGCCTGACCGTGCTCGAGGACTGCGCCCAGGCGCATGCCGCCGCCGTCGACGGCCGGCCGGTGGGCACTTTCGGGACGTGGGGATCCTTCTCCTTCTACGCGACCAAGAACATGACCTCCTTGGAGGGGGGCATGGTCACCACTCGCGACGCCGGACTGGCGCGCCGGGTGCGACTGCTTCGCAATCACGGCATGGAGCGGCAGTACGCCAACGAACTGGTGGGTCTGAACAACCGCATGACCGACTCGTCCGCGGCCGTCGGCCGGGTCCAGCTGAGCAGACTGGCCGAGTGGACGGCCCGGCGCCGGGGCAACGCGGCCTTCCTGGACGAGGGTCTGGCCGGCGCGGCCGGCGTCGTCACCCCCACCGCGCCCCCGGGCTACACCCACGTCTACCACCAGTACACCGTCCGCTTCGAAGGGGCCACGGGCGCCGAGCGCACCCGCATCCAGACCGCCCTGAAGGACGAGTGGCAGATCGGCACCGGCGTGTACTACCCGATCCCCTGCCACCGGCTGGAATCCCTGGCCCCCTACGCGCCGGGTCTGGAGCTGCCCGGCACCGAGAAGGCGGCCCGCGAATGCCTGTCCCTGCCCGTCCACCCCTCCCTGTCCAGGGCGGACCTGGCGCGCATCGTCGAGGCCGTCACCGCGGTCGTGGGCGCGGGAGCCTGATCGTCGACGGGCCTCGGTCCGCCCGCCGAACTGGGCGCTCGGGATCGGCCGCGGCACCTCGGGCGGCCCGCTCGCCGAACTGGGCGCTCGGGAGCGCGGGCGAGCGCCGGCGTCTGCCGGTGAGTGTGACGAATCGGTCTCGCCGAGTATGGTGAGGCCCGGCGGGCGCCATGCGCTCGCGTTCCTCCTGGTCCGTGCCCCTCACGGCCCCTCACGGCGGGAGCGGACGCTGGTGCGTCCGGGCCGCGTCATGGTGCGTCATGCCGCATCATGTCGTCGACCCTGTCGTTCGTCGTGGTCGCACGCATGATCGGGTGATCACGCCCCGCCTGCACGATCGGTGCCCGCCCTGTCGCGTCCGGGCCCGACCGCACAGTCCCCTGCGACGCGCATGACACCGTCCGTAAAGCCCCAGATACCCCGACACGAGGACGAATGATGAGCGCTGCCACCGTCTGGCCCCGCGCTGAGGTCTCCCTAAGCCAGGAGGGGCGCGTGCGCATCAACATCGGCGGCGTCACCAGCACGCCCGAGACCGAGAATCTGGAGGGCGCCCGCGCCGTCGTCGTCGACTTCATCGCCCGGCGCGCCGCCGCTCTCGGCAGGGCGATCCCCACCTCCATCCAGGAGCCCACCGGAACCTGGCAGGTCGACATTCATCCGGACGGCACCGTCAGCAGCGACGATGCGGATCCGGACGAGGAATCGGAGTCGGATGCGGGCGTCGACGCCGGACCTCGAGCGGGCAGGGGAGCGGCGACCGCGTCGGGGGTTTCGGGGCTCGAACGGATCTTCGCCGACTCCGATCCTCCCTCCCGGCTTCCTCCTCCGCCTCCCCCGCCGGCCGTGCCGTCATCCGCATCGTCGCCGGTTCCAGTCGCTGCGGGACCGGCGGCTCCGGCGTCGCCTCCGGCCGTCTCGACCCCGATCGGGCCGGCTGAGCCGACCGGGCCGATCATGTACGTGCCGGACCCGGTCCCCGCCGCGACCGCTCGGACCGCATCCGCCTCCGCGGAGATCGAGCCGAGCAGCCGCGGACGGCGACGCAGGGAGCGCCGCGACCGGGGTGGACGGGAGGCCTCCGCTCCGACCGCGTTCGGCGGCCCCGCGCGCCCGCTCGCGGATGGCGCAGGGCCGCCGGAGGAGCGGAGGATCGCGAGGGGGATGCGACCGCCCGTCGCATCGGCCGATGCTCCAGCCCCGCCGCCCGAAACCGCCAGGCAGTCGCCGGCGTCCACGGGCTGGCGCGGGGCGGTCAACCACGTGGGGCTGCACCTGTCGCCCTCGTCGACTGAACTGCTGCACCGGGCGGAGGCGGCCGCCGTGTCCGCCCACTGGCGGGGGCCGCGCACCGTCGCAGTGGTCAACGGCAAGGGCGGTGCCGGCAAAACGCCCACGACGATCCTGCTGAGCGCGGTATTCGCCCGCTACGGTGGGGCGGGGGTCGTCGCCTTCGACAACAGCCCCACGCGCGGCACCCTGAGCTGGCGCACCGAGCCGGGCCCCCACGCTTCCACCGTGATCGACCTCCTGGCCTGCGCCGACCGTCTGCTGGCCCTGCGGGCCCGGCCGGCCCACATCGCCGGTCTCGTCCACCACCAGCAGCAGGACTGCTATGACGTGCTGCGCTCGCGCTCCGAGGTCCTGACCGATGCCACCGTCCTGGACGCCTCGACCTTCCAGCGGGCGCACGATGTGCTGTCCAGGTACTACCGGCTGATCGTCATCGATTCCAGCAACGATGAGAGTTCGCCCCTGTGGCGCGCCGCGATCGCCCGCGCCGACGCCCTCGTGGTGCCCACCATCACCCGGCCCGAGCACGCCGAGTCGGCGCGCCTCCTGCTCGACGAGCTCTCCCGCGCCGATGCTCGTGCGGCCCGGTTGGCCCGCCGGGCGCTGGTGATCGTCTCCCGCAGTTCCAGAACCGAGCCCGAGCCCCGGGAGTTCGTCGAGGCGTTCTCCCGGATCTCCCGCAGCGCTGTCGCCATTCCCTACGACGCGGCCATGTCCGATCGGCCCCTGCGCCTGGACTCCCTGGCGCCGGCCACGCGCCAGGCCTGGATCTCGGCGTCGGCGGCCCTGGCCACCACGTTGAGCACGACGGCGGGAGAAACCCTATGAACCGGACCACCGGCATACTCATCGCCGCGGGACTCGCCCTGATGTCGATCCTCCTGCTCCCGGTCTCCGTGCTCCTGCTCGTGGATACGGGGGATTCCGGCGGCGAGGGCGGAGGCGGCAACAAGTCGGTCGCGAATGTGCCGAGTGAGTATGTTGATGTCATTACTCGGGCGGGGTCGGTGTGCGAAGCGATCACTCCCGCCCTGCTGGCTGCGCAGATCGAGCAGGAGTCGGGGTGGCAGCCGCAGGTCGGGTCGAGTGCGGGGGCGCAGGGGATCGCTCAGTTCATGCCGGCGACCTGGGCGTCGTCGGGCATGGACGGTGATGGTGACGGCGTGGCGGACATCAACAATCCCATTGACGCGATCTGGTCGCAGGGGAACTACATGTGCGGCCTAGCCGGGCAGGTGCAGGGGTACATCGACCAGGGCGCGGCCAGCGGTGACGTGGTGAGCCTGACCCTGGCGGCCTACAACGCGGGCGCCGGGGCGGTCGAGCAGTACGGGGGAGTGCCTCCGTACGGGGAGACCACGCACTACGTCGAGGTCATCACGGCCAACGCCAGCAAATACGAGGGATCGACCGGTGGCGGTGGGGGTGACCGCGGGCAGCAGGTCCTTGCCTCGGCGCGTGCCAGGATCGGCATGCCCTACGTGTGGGGAGCCGCATCGGATTCGGTGGGCTACGACTGCTCGGGCCTGGTCATGGTCGCCTACTCGGAGGCCGGGGTCGAGCTGCAGCACTCCTCGGGCAGTCAGTGCTCGTCGGGCACGCAGGTCAGCAAGGAGGAGGCCCAGCCCGGAGATCTGGTGTGCTGGAGCGGTCACGTCGCCATCTGGGCCGGCAACGACACGATCGTCGAAGCGCCCACCGAGGGCGTGCCGGTCAGGGAGACCGCCGTCTACACGATGGATGGCGGCCCGTACTTCGTCCATCTCGACTAACCGGTCCGACAGCTGCTGAGCGGCCCTTCGGGGCGGGCTCCCGAGCAGTCTTCGACCGGCTTCCGACTTCGCGGGGGACACATATCATGCGTTCGACTGCCATTCTCGCCGCCGTCCTGGTGCTGACGGCCGGTTTGACCGCCTGCGCGGGGCACGGCCGCCCCCAGTCCGCGTCCACGGCGTCCGCCGACGGCTCGCCCCCGCCGGGGCGCAGAGCTCGAGCCCGTCGGTCAGCCCGTGGCCGGCCGCTCTCGATCTCGACCCCGACGCCGTCGACCTGACGGATCCGGACGCCGTGGCCGACGCCGTCGCCCTGACCCGCACGGTCCAGGACGCCCGCACGGACCTGACCTCCGTGGCCGTCGACGTCCGCGGCGGGCGCTGGGACGATCCTCATCTGCCTCGCGCGACCGCCGAGTCCGAGGTCGCCCGACCCGGCTCCCACTGGCAGGACCTGGTGGCCCACAACGCCTACGACGCCGTCCTGGATCTCAATCGGGACATCGACGACCCTCCGCCGGACACCAGCACCCGTGTGGCCCGGGCGCGCGCCGTCACCTGCCAGGCGATGAATGACGCGGGCTGGACGGGGCAGATCCGGACGAGCCGCTACTGGATCACGCTGACCAAGGATGACGCCGGGCAATGGCGGGTCTCCGAGTTGAGGTCCGACTCGCAGTAAGGACACTCCTGCGACATACGAGCTCTCGATCACCTTATAGGACGTTCCCATATTTGTCGGGGTCGTGTTGAGAACGCATCGATCTGTCTGCTCGAGCAGAAGCCTTTACCTCTCGTCCCGATGGCTGATAACGTCGGTATTACGACGCCCCCCAGATGTCGAGACGGAGCCCCTCCCTAGTGTCCACCACCAATCCTTGGGTGACGCGGTCGACCCGTGCCCCTCGTGACGAGCCGCAGGAACAGACCCCCGATCCATTGCCTGCGCTGACGGGACCGGCCACCCCGCAGCACGGGGTGGCCACCCCCGATGAGAACGCCATGCTGCCGATTGCGGCGCGGCCCGTCCCCGGCGTCCCGTTGTGGGTGCTCGGAGCGCACGGCGGATCCGGTGAGTCGACTCTGGCCGACCTCGACGATCGGTGGCGGGCGGCCGGGCACTGGTGGCCCGCCCCCTGTCCGCAGGCGTCGCCCACCGTACTCGTGACGCGCACGAGTTCGCAGGGGCTCATGCGTGCTCGTGCGGTCCTCACGCAATGGGCGAGTCGGACGGTTCCGCATATCGAGTTGCTGGGGCTTGTTCTGATGGCGGATGCGCCCGGACGGCTTCCGCGTCCCTTGCGGGATCTGTCCAAGCTGGTCGCCGGAGGCGCTCCGCGCACATGGTCGCTGCCGTGGGTGGAGGCGTGGCGCCTGGGCCAGGCGCCCGCACTCGATGACCTTCCGCGTCAGGTTCGGCGCCTGGTGAAAGACCTTGTTTCATTAACAGCACCCCGGTGACGACCGTCGCCGACACGAAAGGAGTATGTCAATGAGTGCTGCAGCGTCCCTGATCAATGGGGCATCCCATTTGTCCGCGTTCGCCGCGGATCTGCCGGACCCCGATCCGGTCCAGCCACCCGGCACCTCGAATGTCACGACCGTGCTCGGCTGGGCCAAATGGGTCTGCCTAGCCGTGTGCATTCTAGCGATCTTCGCCGCCGGAGCGATGATGGCCGTGCAGTCGCGTCGCGGTGAAGGCGGTGAGAACGTCGCCAGGCTCGGCTGGATCATGGGCGGCGTGATCATTATCTCAGGCGGCGCCTCGCTGATCAGCTTCCTGGCCACGTGAGACGGGCGGCCGTGGCCGCCTCCCGCGGCATCGGAGCGGCGCTGAAGCAGGACCGGCGGGCTGCGGGGCGGCGCCGCGTCGGTCGGCGGCCCCGCCGCGGCCGCCGACCGACGCATCGGCGTTCGTCGCCTTCCGGCGGCGGCCCCCCTCGGCGCCTTTCCGACGGCCGACGACGTTCACCCGATGCCGGTCGACGTTCATTGATGATGCTGCCCGCAACGACGGGTCCCGCAGGGAAGAAGGTTCTCGATGAGTGAGGAAGAAGAGGGGGCGGCCTCGCCGTTCACACGGCCGGGATTCATCGCGTCGGCGCTGGTGGTGGCGCTCGTGGTGATCCTCGGAATCGTCGTGGTCGTGACGCACAAAGGGGGAGGGAGGACGCCTGCGACCAGCGCCACAGCGTCCTCCGGCGGCTCCGACGCCGCCTCGGCGGACTCCTCAGAGAGCGCGCCGCCCCAGGAGGCCGAGTCGGACAGCGTGTGCGGCCTGACGGGGGTGGTCATGAACGGGACCGTGTCGCAGGCTCCTCAGGCGCAGTGGGATTACATCGGGGTCTTCCCGTACCCGACTTCCGACCAGTACGGCCCGGCCGCCACGGCCGATGAGGGATACAGGTACTGCTTCCAGCACTCCCCGCAGGGGGCTGTCTTCGCCGCTGCGACCGCTGCGGCGCAGGCGAACAATCCGGTATCCATCAAGGAATGGTTCGCGTACGTCACTGCCGACGGTACGTATCACGATCAGATTCTAGAGGAGAACACCGATGCTGATACGACCACCGGCGCCAGAGTTAACTCGATCGGTTTCAAGGTGCTCAGCTACAGCGGGGACTCGGCGACGATAGACATCGGGTTCTCCGGTCTTATAAACGGGAATCCGTATGTCGCGTCGGCGGTGGAGTACCTGGTGTGGCAGAACGGCGATTGGAAGCTGAGTTCCGAGACTCAGAGCCCGCTCAACCTCGCTATGATTCCCACTTTGGACAACTACATCGTCTGGAGGTCCTGACCGATGGCGGATGAGTGCACCGGTAATTTTGCCAGCATCAGTCTGTGCTATGTCGAGAAAGGTATGGACAAGGTGGGGGATGCTGTCTCCAACGCATGGGGCAAGGCGGCTGAAGCCACCGGCGAAGTCGTGGGGGCCGGCGTGGGGAAGGTAGCCGATAGCGCCATCGAGAAGCTGTCCTCCTCCATCTCCGAGGCCCTGGGCAAGGCGGTCTCGAGCCTGGGCACGTTCTGGGTCAATATCAAGACCCCCTCGCTGACCGACGGAGAGGCCCAGGACGCGGCGGGAGGCGCGGGAACGGATTCCTCCGGCATCGACACGGTCCTGGGATACGTGACATGGATAGCCCTGGCCGTCGCGCTTCTGGCGCTGTTCATGCTCGGGGCCAGGATCGCCCTGGGGCTTCGACGGGGCGAGGGAATCGTCTCGGCGGGCAGGATCGGAATAGTCCTGGGCGCCGTCGTCATGATATCCGGAGCCACCTCCATCGTGGCCGCCATGGTTCCCGACGCGCAGGGCGGGGGAACCGTCTTCTTCCTGCAGTCGAGCCTGTGGTGGTACACAGGGGCCGCCGCGATCGTGTCCGTCATTATCGGCGGGGTGCGCATGGCATGGGAGCAGCGCGCGGAACCGGGGTTGGAGACGGTCAAGAGCATGCTCACCCTCATCGTCGTCGGAGGCGCGGGCGTCACTATTGTCAGTCTGCTGGTCACCGCGGCGGACGGCTTCTCCTCATGGGTCATCGATCGATCTCTGGACGGAGGCGGATTCGCCGAGAACATCAGTGCACTGCTGTCTCTGTCCTCCTCCTCGCCGACGCCGCTGCCCGCCATGACGATCATCGTCCTGGGGCTGATCGCCCTCATCGCCTCGTGCATTCAGATCGCGCTCATGATCGTCCGCAGTGGAATGCTCGTGATCCTGTGCGGCGTCCTGCCGCTGACCGCCTCGTTCACCAACACCCAGACCGGCAAGTCCTGGTTCACCAAGTGCATCGGCTGGCTGACCGCCTTCATCATGTACAAGCCGGCGGCTGCGATCGTCTACGCCGCCGCCTTCAGGCTTGCTGGAGCGGACGCCTTCAGCGATGACGGAACCGGGCTCATCAGCGCCATCACCGGCATCATCCTCATGGTCCTGGCCCTGTTCGCCATGCCCGCCCTCATGCGGTTCGTGACGCCCATGGTCGCCGCGACGGCCGGCGGGGCCGCCGGGATGTCCATGTCGGGCGGCCAGCTCGGCCAGATCCCCACCGGGTCCATCAGGGGCAGCCAGCTCAGCGGTCCCGGCGGGGGCGCTTCGGGCGGGGGCGGTTCCGGAGCGGGCGCCTCGGCCGCCTCCAAGGGCGCCGGA
>ERZ773022.1825-NODE-1825-length-13542-cov-3.205828_pt1 | contig 13542 bp, 12 predicted proteins | sample MGYA00580839_ERZ773022 | MGnify/ENA primary metagenome ERZ773022 (study PRJEB29015, sample SAMEA2738020) | human oral metagenome | biome: human oral; feature: human-associated habitat; material: dental | place: China | collected 2044 ... | reverse complement strand
TTTTAACTTCTGGTTGTGCTAAATATAAGTATAATAAATTAAATTTAGGAGATATTAATGGTATTCCAAGAGTATTAGATGCTGGACAATGTAATGACTCTTATTCTTGGGCAGTAGTAGCACTTAAATTAAAAGAAGTTTTTGGTTTAAATGATATAAATGAGTTGCCATTAGTATTTAATATAGCTTGGTATGAACAAAAAGCAGTAATAGTTTTACTTGCATTATTATACTTAGGAGTTAAAAATATTCATCTTGGACCAACATTACCAGGTTTCTTATCTCCAAATGTTGCAAAAGTATTGGTAGAAAAATTTGGTATAGCTGGAATTACAACTGTTGAAGAAGATTTAAAAAAATTTGGGTTATATGAAGGTTCTGCATTAGCCAATAATGCAAGAGCATAGTTAAATTTTAAAAATTAATTAAGTTCAAAAAAGAAAAGACACTAAAATTTGTACTGCACCCAAAATCTTGAGCACAAGATTGGAGGTGCAGTTCAATTAGCGTCTTTTTTTTAAATATATTGTAAAATGATTACTTCTTCTTTTGACTTACTACAAAATTATCATAGTGTTCAGGAAAATATTTTTTAATATTACAAAGTCTTAGGTATTTTAATGATATTGCCATAATTCAATTTGAACTTTACCCCTTAAATATTTCAAAATTTAAAATAGCTTATAAATCTTTTTTAATTTTTATATGTTGTCTTTTTTCTAGTATTGGATTAACTAATATATTTAATTTACCCTCTATTTTATCCTTTATGATAGTCTTTTCTTTTTTTATGGTACTTCTTTTAAAAAACAAAAATGAAAATAAAGTTTATTATATATTAAAAAAATTGATACTTTTTATAATGTTTTTTTTAATAATAATATGGGCAAATATTAAAATAGAAATTAATACAATTAAATTTTTAACTCTTATAACTACATTCTATTTCTCAATAGATAGAATTTTTTCAATATCAAAAGAAGTAATACAACTTATAAAATCTGAAAGTATTTTATATTATTATGAACATGAAAATATCCCTAAGAAAATACTATTAGAAGAAGTCATTGAAATTAAATATATTGGTAAAGAAATTGATGAAGTTGAATTAGTTAAACAAATAATACTATTTCAAAGACTAAATCTAAATGATGAGTTGCTAAAACTAATAAATATTTATAAAAAATCTAAATATACAAAATATCTTCAATTAGTTGAAAGTATTGAATATTTTATTTTTAGCAAACCTGATAAATCAGGAAATAAAAAATTCTTAAAAAAGAAATTAAAGAAAAAGTGGGATTGATAGCTTCTGTCGGTATTGCTCCTAATAAATTTTTGGCAAAGATGGCAAGCGATTTAGCTAAACCGGATGGACTGTATATTATTCCATATGGAAAAGAAGCTTCTACCTTAAAATTATTACCCGTAAGAAAATTATGGGGAGTAGGTCATATTACGGAGAAGAAATTATTGCAGTCCGGATTTAAAACGATTGGAGATATACAACAAGTCGATATTACAAAACTCGCTAAAATAGTTGGTAACCAGGCTAAGCGATTAAAAAACTTATCGCTGGGAATAGATCATCGTCCTATTGTATCCAAAAGAATTATTAAATCTATCAGTGACGAGTCTACTTATGAAACGGATTTAAATGATATTCATGAAATATCCAAACAAATTTCACTACATAGTGATATAGTGGCTAAACGATTAAGAGCGCATAACTTATCGGCAGCTACAATTACGTTGAAAATTAAATTTGCATCTTTTAAAAGCATTTCACGTTCCATGTCTTTGATAGATCCGACCTGTCTTGCATCTGAAATTGATATGGTAGCACAGAAATTATTACAACGAATGGCAATAAAAGAGGGCGTAAGGCTTATTGGTGTTACAGGAAGTCATTTAACGAAAACTATGGAAATGATGAACCTGTTTTCCGATCGTAAAGAACGCTATAATAAGGTGGCTTCTGTTGTGGATGAGATACAACACAAATATGGAGAGATGGCTATACGTAGAGGTATTTGGCTCGAGGATGAGAGCCACTCCAAGAAGAAAAAGAAAGAAGATTCATAAAGATATTCTTATAGGATTGTGTTATAGTGAATGATAAATGGTATGTGAGGAGGAATTTATCACTATGGAGAATAACGGACCCCTATGGCCCGAATTATTGATTTTATTTTTGCTTATTTTAGGGAATGCAGTATGTTCATTAGCTGAAATTTCTATTGTTGGTGCCAGAAAAACGAAGTTAACGGAAATGGCAGAAGAGGGCAATAAAAAAGCAGAATTGGCTCTTCATATGGCACAACATACAGAAGAGTTGTTTTCTACTATTCAAGTAGGAATTACTACGATCGGCATTTTAACAGGTATGTTTTCCGGTGCTTCCTTAGCAGGTCCCATGGCAAATGTACTTAGAAAGATTCCTTTGTTAGCTGACTATGCAGAGGGATTGTCTTTATTTATTGTTATGGCATTAGTTACCTATGTATCTTTGATTATAGGAGAATTGGTACCAAAGTGGATTGCTATTGCACAGCCGGAAAAAGTAGCTTGTTTAGTGGCAGGTCCTATGTTATGGACAGCTCGTATATTTAGACCGATTATATCTTTTTGTACTTGGTCTACTAAGCATGTAGTTTCTGCTATGGGAATTCATATGGAGCGTGAAAAGTCTGTATCGGAAGAAGAAATTATGGTTTTATTACAACAAGGTGCACGCCTTGGGACTTTTGATAAAGAAGAGCCGGAAATTATCGATCGTGTATTTCAGATGAATGATTTAACAGCAGCGGATTGTATGACTCCTCGCAGTGTGTTTTATTGGGTGGATATAGACGAATCTGATGAAGTGATTTGGAAAATGGTAGAGCAAAGTGAACATTACAGACTGCCTGTAGGCAAAGGCTCCTTAGATGAATTTTCCGGTCTTATCGGGACAACGGATGTATTACTTGATCAACATCAAACACAAGGTAGGCAAAGTATAAAGGAATCTATAAAAAAATGTTTATATACTCCGGTTTTAATTCCTGAGACACTTACTTTAGACAAAATCCTTTCTACTTTTAAAGAAAAAGGGACTCACGAAGCTATTGTCATTGATGAATATGGTATATTAACAGGAATGGTTACTCTTCATGACGTATTAGAACAACTTTTAGGAAATATGCCTGGGAATCAAGAAGATGTAGCAGAGGAGAAAAATAAAATCGTTCCCTATGCGGAAGATACTTGGCTAGTGGAAGGTCTTTGTACAATCGATGATTTTAGAAACTATTTTTCAATAGAAGAAGAGTTACCCGGAGAAGCAAAAGATTACTATAAAACTGTAGGAGGATTTGTAACATATCGTTTTGGATATATTCCTAAAGAAACAGAAAAAACAAGTTTTGGAGAGTTTATTTTTGAAGTAATAGATTGTGATAATCGTAGAATAGATAAGGTACTTGTTACAAGAAATAAAAGAGACGTTATATAACGTCTCTTTTTTGATATGGCAGTTTACAGTCGTAGTAAACTGAGGTTTGGTATAATAAAAAATAAATGAATTATCGATGAATATCTTTAATATATAAGTAATAACAGATGCTTATGCATAGGAGGCATTATGAAATTTATACATACCGCGGATTGGCATTTGGGAAAACTGTTTTATGGAGGATATCTTACTGAAGAACAAGAATGGATATTAAAAGAGCAATTTATCCCTCTTGTAGATGAAGAAAAACCGGATGTTATTTTATTAGCCGGGGATGTATATGATAGATCTGTTCCTCCTGCAGAAGCAGTAGATTTATTTAATGAAATAGTATATGAAATTTGTGATAAAAGAAAAATTCCAATGATTGTTATTTCCGGCAATCATGACAGTGCAGAACGCTTATCTTTTGCATCTCATCTTTTACGTAAACAGGGACTTTATATATGCGGAGAACTGGGAATAACTACGAGCCCTATTGTTTTAAAAGATACATGGGGAGATGTAATTTTTGTTCCACTTCCTTATGCGGAACCTAGTGTGATTCGTCATTATTTGCAATGTGATGCTATTCGAGATCATGATAGTGCGGAGCGGGCTTTATCAGAAAGTATATTAGCAACATTACCTCAGCATTCTCGTAAGATTGCTATTGCACATGAATACGTAGCAGGTGGATTGGCAAGTGATTCAGAAAGACCTTTAGATATCGGAGGTACGGAACAAATTCAAGCAGATATTTTTAAAGACTATAATTATACTGCATTGGGACATTTGCATGCTCCACAGAAAGCGGGGTCAGATGTTATTCGTTATAGTGGGAGTTTATTGAAATATTCTTTTAGTGAAGTAAAGCAGAAAAAAGGTATTATTGTTGGAGAAATTAATGGAGAAGGGCAGGTAACTACTCGTTTTATACCATTAAAACCAAGACATAATGTAAGAATTATTACCGGTACTTTTGCAGAATTAATGCAACAAGAAGATTTATATAATGATGATTTTATTCGTGCTGACTTGATGGATGAAAATCCTGTTATTGATGCGATGGCTCGATTGCGCACACGTTATCCACATATTATGGCATTAACCAGTAGAAGATTAACTAAAGAGGATAGTGGGGAGCGTCATCTTGATTTGCATAAAAAAGTTAGTGAACTGGATATGATAGAAATTTTTATGGAAGAGTTTAGAAATAGAAAATTAAATGATGAGGAAAAAAAGTATATTCAACATATATTAGAGGAAATTAAAGAAGAGGCGACCCAATGAGACCGATAAAATTAACTATGAGCGCTTTTGGTCCCTATGCTGATTTACAAGAGCTTGATTTTACTACGTTAGGAAATCATATGCTATTTTTGATTTGTGGACCTACAGGTGCAGGAAAATCCACTATTTTAGATGCTATGTGCTATGCCTTATATGGAAGAACGAGTGGTGAAATGCGAACTGGAGAAAGTATGCGTTCTTCCCATGCAACTCTTGAGCGAGAAACCTATGTAGAGTTTGATTTTTGTTTGGGGGATAAGTATTATCGTGTACATCGAAGCCCTACACAACAGGCAAAACGAAAACGTGGAGATACTGATAAACCGGTAGAAAAAGCTGGTAAAGCACTTTTTAATGAGATTGATAACAAAGGGAATGTTATTCGAAACATAACAACTAAGGGTGTAGAAAAAGCGGTGGAAGATTTATTGGGAATCGGATTTGACCAATTTCGACAAATTATTCTTTTACCGCAAGGAGATTTCAAAGATTTATTGTTGGCAGGTTCCAGTCAACGGCAAGAAATTATGCAGAAATTATTTGGAACTTACAGATATGGGTTAATTGAGCAAAAATTAAAAAGAATGGTCTTGGATTTAGAGCATGAAGTAACAGGAATGAGAGAACGAATTGCAACTCTTTTGACTACACAGGAATTTGCAAGTACAGAAGCGTTAAAACAATGTATTATCCAAGATGCGGCGTTAGAAAAAGAAAAAAGAAAAAAATGGAAAGAGTTGGAGCAAAAACAAAAGCTTTTCCAAGAGTCTTATAGTAAGGTGGTTGCACTTAATGATGCTTTTTCTCGATTATCTATAGCAAAAGAATCTTTGTCCGGATTGGAGTCAAAGCATAAAGAGATGCAGCAGAAAACCATTGAACTGGATAAAATTAAAGCTGCAGAACGGTTAGCACCTACTCGAAATGCTTTAGTAGAACTTTTTAAAAATCGATTGGATAAAAAGAAAGCTATAGAGAAGGGGATAAATCAATTTGAAATTATAGCAAAAAGAAAGGAAGAAGCAGAGCTTGCTTTTGATGCTATACAAAAAGATAAGGAAAAACAGGAAGAAATGGCAAAAAAACTTACCATTCTGACTACTTTAAAACCGGAAGTTGAAAAATTTGAGGAAATTACAGGAGCTTTAGCGAAGGCAAAACAAGAATGGGAACAAGCACAGTTAACTTATCAAAAATTAGATGATGTGTATAAAACGGCAGAAGAGAAAGTAAGGTTGACTCGAAATATTGCAGAAGCTTTAGCAGAAAAATTTACTCATAATCAAGCCTCTTTTTTGGCAAATACATTAGAAGATGGAAAACCTTGTCCGGTATGTGGTTCTTTAGTACATCCCAAACCGTCTGCTTATAGAGAAGAATCCATTACAAAAGAAGATGTAAAGCAAGCTAAAAAACAAGCGGTAGATGCGGAACAGATGGCAAAAGAAGCGAGAGGAAAGCATGAAGAGTACCGAAATAAAGAATTTCTTTTGAAAAAAGATACCTATGTGAGGACAGAAAGTCTCTGGGCTGAATTGCATAGAAAGATTCCGCAAGAATTTAAACAATTAAAAGTACTTAATAAAAAAATACAAGAGTTGGATTCTATCTGTAATTCTTATGAAAAACAACGACATCAAATAGAAACTTTGCTTAATGAATCTAAACAAGAGTTTGAGAAACAAAAAGCGTGTTTACAGATATTAAAAAATGATTTATCTGTACTTAATAATACCTATGAGAATTCTTATTCCGACTTTAAGAAAAAAATTAGGGAAGAAGGTTTTTCTGATGAAAAAGAACAGCAGAGATATAATCAGAGAATTCCTCAAATTAAAGAGTTAACAGAAGAGTTAACTGCTTATGAAGCGGATATAAAGTCTGCAAAACAAATTATTGAAAATGAGAGTAAAAGAATTGCCGGAGAGAAAAAGCCGGATATAGAGGCATGGAATAAACAAAGAGATACATTAGATGGTAAAACGAAAACGGTTTTATCAGAATTAACTAGATTGGAAGAACAATATAAGACACGTAAAAAGACTTTAGAAGAAATTGAAAAACTTGAAACATTAGGAGCGGAGAAAGAAAAGAAACATGCAGTTATAGGAGGTTTACATATGGTTATTCGAGGAACGGAGACTGGTGTAAATCTTGAAAGATTTGTTCTTGGTGCCTTGTTGGATGATGTAACTCGTAAAGCAGATGTAAGGCTTTCTGTCATGAGTGGAGGTCGTTACCAGCTGCAACGTGCTCGTGGTGAAAGAGTGGATGCCAGAAAAACGGGAGGATTGGATTTAGAAGTTATGGATAGTTATACCGGAAAGTCTAGAGTAGCTTCTACTCTTTCCGGAGGAGAAACTTTCTTAGCTTCTCTATCTTTGGCACTTGGATTGGCAGATGTAGTACAAGAGTACGCCGGTGGAGTCTATTTAGATTCTATGTTCATAGATGAAGGGTTTGGCAGTCTTGATCAAGAAACCTTAGATTTAGCCATGAAAACTTTAATTGCAATGCAAGGGCAAAACCGTATGATTGGGATTATTTCTCATGTATCAGAGTTAGAAGAAAGAATTACTACTCGTTTACGTATAGAAAAAACGCAGCGGGGAAGTATTGCAGCATTTGAAATAGATGGATAATAAAAAGGAAGCTATAGCTGTTTTTCTATAGCTTCCTTTTTAGATAAATAAATTATATTTCACTGGAGACTTTTAATAAGAAATAATTTTTCTTACCTTTTTTTACAATAATATGTTTTCCGTTTGTGTTAGGATGTGCGGTAATGGTTGCTTCAATATCTGTAATTTTTTCTCCATTGATGCGAATAGCTCCGTTAGAAACGTCTTCTCTTGCCTGACGTTTTGATTTAATAACTTCACCACTTACTAATGCTTCTACAATATTCATTGGAACACTGTGTAAAGTACCTCCTTTGGTATTGCGGAAAGCTCCTTCAATTTCTGCTGCACTTAATTCCTGTACATTGCCGCTAAAGAGTGCTTCTGTAACTCGAAGTGCTTCATTAAGTCCTTCTTGTCCATGAACGAAACGGGTTACTTCTTCAGCTAATTTCCTTTGTGCTTCACGTTTTTCCGGATGAGTATTTACTTCTTCTTCTAAGGCATTAATTTCTTCTTGAGAGAGGAAAGTAAAATATTTAAGATATTTTACTACATCACGGTCATCTTGGTTAAACCAGAATTGGTAGAATTCATAGGGGGATGTCTTTTGTGGATCCAGCCACACGGCACCGCCTGCTGTTTTACCGAACTTGGTTCCATCTGCCTTGAGCATTAATGGAATGGTAAGTCCATATACCGGAGCATCTGAACCGTCAATAGTATGAATCATATCAATACCGGCAGTAATATTTCCCCACTGATCTGCTCCTCCTATTTGGAGTTGCACCTTATAAGTGTTATATAAATGTTTAAAATCGATTGATTGAAGGATTTGATAGGAGAATTCTGTAAAAGAGATCCCTGTTTCTAAGCGGCTGGCTACGACTTCTTTTGCTAGCATTTTATTAATATTAAAATACTTGCCATAATCTCTAAGGAAGTCTAGTAAGTTAATTTCAGATAGCCAATCATAGTTATTAACAAAAGTAATATTTTCTTCTCCACCGAAAAGGTGTGTTAACTGTTTAGTTAAGTATTCTACATTATGTTGCACCTTATCCATCGTTTGAAGAACACGTTCTGTTTTGCGTCCGCTTGGATCACCAATACTTCCGGTACCTCCACCGATTAACATATAAGGGTGATGTCCTGCTAATTGAAAACGTTTTAAAATCATAAATGGAATCAAATGTCCGATATGCATACTGTCACCGGTAGGATCTACACCGCAATATAGAGCAATGGATTTATTTTTTACTAAATTATATAAACCGGTTTCATCTGTTTGTTGGTTAATCGCTCCACGCCATTTTAATTCATCAATGATATTCATATGAAGTAAGTCCCTTTCTGATAAATTTAGAATCTGCTTAATGAAGTATTTAAACAAAAAAGACGACCATAAACGATTGTAGGTCGCCACGCTATTCCGATAAGCAAGGCTATTTGATAAATATAGTGTATCATATTCAAAACTATATAGAAATATGAAAATTAAAAGCTATGTTATACTACAAACATATTTGAGATTTTTAAAAATAGAAATTATTTTAGGAGAACAATAATGGAGTTTTTATATGAAAGGACAGCACTTCTTATAGGGGAATCTGGTATAAAAAAATTACAAGAAGCAAAGGTGGCTGTGTTTGGTATTGGTGGGGTCGGCTCTTATGCAGCAGAAGCTTTAGCACGTGCCGGTGTGGGACATTTGGTTTTTATTGATGACGATATTGTTACAGAAACTAATATGAATAGACAGCTTGTTGCTGATTATACGACCATTGGTCAGTATAAAGTTGACGTAATGGAAGAACGTGTGAAAAGAGTAAACTCTTCTTGTGTTGTGCAAGCATTGGTCGCTAAATATACTCCATCAGCTATAGATTTTGTTTCTAATTTACAGGTTAATTATATTATTGATGCTATCGATGATATCTCGGCTAAAATAGCATTGGCAGTTTCTTGTTATGAACAAGGGATTGTTGAAATTGCTTCTATGGGTACAGGAAATCGATTGTATCCGGAGTTATTAAATATTACAGATATTTATAAAACAAGTTCTTGTGGATTGGCAAGAAAAATGAGAAAAGAGCTTAAGGAAACATGCGTAAAACGATTGCCTGTGGTTTGTTCAACAGAGACACCACTTAAATCGTTGGGGAATAATAAAATACTAGGATCCATTTCTTTTGTACCTCCTGTAGCGGGAATGATGATGGCAGGATATATTATTCGTACTATTTTAGGAGAAAGTATAGTCAGATAAAAGATGTGTTCTAATATGATAGAAAATAAGAATTACATATTTCTTATTTTTGTATTCATGCAATATGTAAAAGGTGAATCTTATGAAAATACATAAAATTTTAGTGCCGGTAGATGGTTCCGCAGCATCTTTTGCAGCTTTTCAATGGGCATGCGAATTAGCACAAACTTTTGGTGCACAATTACATATGGTATATATGGTACATGTGCGTTGGGAAAATTCAGGAATAGGTCGCATGCCTATCAGCGGAAGTACAGAAGAAAGTGATGCTCGCAAAGAGGGACTTCGTGTTATCAAGGAGTTTTCGGGGCATGCTCCTTCTGATATACAACCTATACAATTGATTGCTGTAGGGCCGCCGGCAGAAGGGATTGTTCATTTAGCTCATTCTATAGGTGTAGATTTAATTATTATGGGAAATCGAGGCTTGGGGATGGTAAAAGGATTAGCTTTTGGGTCGGTATTTTCTTATGTATTAAAGCATGCAAATTGTCCTGTATTAGTAACCAAAGAAAAAATACAAAAAGAGAATCCTGTTTGTTAGAAAATTAATGAGTGATTATATTGTTGACAGTATATGGGGTGCATGATACTATATTGTAAATTTATTTTTGTCGCCGGATAAGAATAAGAGCATTTTACGTGACCTGTAGGCTACATACGTTAATCGTTGAAAAGGCACGTAGAGTGCTTTTTTTGTTAATTAGCTGAAAGGAGAAGAAAACAAGATGTTTACTAAAAAATCTTTATGCAAACAAAGGTATCGACGAAGATTTTATGTTTATAAATTATGTACTCTTGTTTTCTTTTAATCGGGGATATAAGAAATATGTTTATGTCAGTTTTTTCTTTACTATTAGTACTTTTTGCAGGTATCGGATATCATTTGGTAAGCCGTAAAATACCGGAAACGGGAAATCATTTTTTAGGTGTAGGAATGGCATATATTGTTGGTTTTTTTGTTTGTATGATATTGTTTTTATTTACTAAAGAAAGTTCTTTGAATACAGAACTTGGACAAATTTCTTGGCATTATCTTTTACTTGGAATTATGGTTCCCGGTATAGAAATCGGGTTCATTGCTATGTATCATAGTGGTTGGAAAGTCAGTAAAGCAGCATTAACTGCCGATGTATTAGTCACAAGCATTTTAGTTCTTGCCGGTGTACTCCTGTTTTCTGAACAGTTGAGTTGGATTAATATACTCGGTGTTCTGAGTTGTTTTTCCGGTGTTATTCTTTTAGAATCTTGAGGAGGGCATGATGAAAAATAAAGGTATATATTACGGCTCTCTATTATTAGTTGTAGTAGCTAATGTAGGATATCACTTGTCGAGTAGGAGTATTCCTGCTCAGGGAAATCAATTTTTAGGAGTAGGTCTTGCTTATATTATTGCTTTTCTTGTTTGTATGATTTGTGTCATTTTATTTAAGAAACCGACTTTAAAGGAAGATTTAAAACAGACTTCTAAAAGATATTTATTTTTTGGTCTATTTGTTCCCGGTTTGGAAGCAGGATTTATTCTCATGTATCATCATGGATGGCAAGTAAGTCAAGGAGCTTTAGTGGCAGATATATTGACTTCTGCCATACTGGCAACTATTGGTATTTTGTATTTTGGAGATAGGCTCGGAACTAGGAATATAGTTGGAATTATACTTTGCTTTATTGGGGTCATCTTAGCAGCTGTATAAATAGTAATTATAGAATGATTAAGATATGTATAGTTAAAAATGTATGCTATAATTGAAATACAGAAATGCTAGTAAGAATATATAATAAATAAAGCTTTATGTAAGAGATAATTTTTCAAAAGGAAGGATGGATGTATATGTTAAAATATAAAAAAATTATGGTACCATATGATGGCTCTGAACATGCAAAAAATGCATTGTTGCATGCTTGTGATTTAGCATCTGCCGCAGAGAATGCAACCATATACATCGCGTCTATTTGCAACATGGTGGCGGCTATGAGTAATTTTGATCAAGTATCTATTGCAGAGGGATGTCTTACTACGACATTGGCACAAGAGCTTGAAAATCAATGTAAGGCGGATTTAGAGGAAGCAACTGGACTTATTCCTAAAGGGATTGCACACGAAGAGTTATTTGAAATTGGATCTCCGGGACCGGCACTTTTAGAGTTGGCTGATGACAATCACATTGATCTCATTGTTATGGGAAGTCGTGGACTTGGACAAATTAAGGGGATTTTTATGGCAATTCTCGTTTGCGGCGGCGCCGGCTACATCGGCTCTCATGCCGTGCATCAGCTCATTGAAAAGGGAGAAGAGGTCGTCATCGTTGACAACCTGCAGACGGGTCATCGCGGTGCGATTCACGCGCGGGCGAAGTTTTACGAAGGCGATATCCGCGACCGCGCCGTGCTCGATGCGATACACGATCTACGGCGATGACTACAAGACGCCCGATGGCACCTGTCTGCGCGACTACATCCACGTCGTCGACCTCGCCGACGCGCATGTGCTCGCACTCGAATACTTGCGGAAGGGCGGCGAGAGCGACATCTTCAACCTCGGCAACGGACAGGGCTTCTCGGTCAAGGAAATGATCGCCGCCGCAGAGAAGGCGACGGGCAAGAAGATCGCGGCAGAAATCGGCGCACGCCGTGCAGGCGACCCCGCGCAGCTCATCGCTTCCAGCGACAAGGCGCGCCGCATCCTCGGCTGGCAAGCGCATTTCACCGACGTGGAAGAAATCATTGCGACGGCATGGAAATGGCACGAGAAGCATCCTGCTGGGTATGGAGAGTAACTTTCTGGCTAAAGTGCGTAATCGGTGCTATAATGATAATAGAAGGTGGAAGAGAAATAGTTCTCATACAACAAGGAGAAATCCTAATGGCAGAGAATGTAGGAGATTCCTATCAAGATCCGACATACGATCAACATGCCAAACGTTTGCTTTCACAAAGAGCGATCATGGCACGTCTCTTGAAGCGAACTGTGCCAGAGTTTAAGGATGCTGCAATCGCTGACATCGCAGAAAAATATATCGAGGGCACGCCACAGATCAGTGAGATTCCCGTGGACAGGGATAAGACGAATACCGTAAGAACTAGGAAAGATTCGCCGAAAGAATTCCTCGGTGATGCCACGGAAAATGTCGGCATCACGGAAGGCTGGGTTCGCTTCGATATACTTTTCCACGCGAGAGTTCCCCAATCGGGTGAACGTATTACCTTGATTATCAATGTTGAGGCACAGCGGACACAGAAAAGAGCGAAGCTGGGCTATGCACTCCTGCGCCGAGCCGTCTACTATGCGAGCCGCTTGATTTCTTCGCAGAAAGAAACTGAATTTACAGGATCATCCTACGATGAAATCAAGAAAGTCTACAGTATTTGGCTTTGCATGGACTCCCCGGACGGCAGGAGCGCCATCAATCGTTATGACCTTGCCGAGCATCATATTCTGTACCATCACAAGGAAAAGCGTGCTGACTATGATTTGATGAGCATCATCACGGTTTATCTTGGAAATGAACGACAGCAGGACGAGGATTGGCTCATTCGATTCCTGCAGATCTTGTTCAAAGACATGGAAATATCTCCGGCAGCGAAGAAGCAGCTTTTAAAAAATGAATTTGATATGGATATAAGTGCAGATATAGAAGAGGAGATGAGGACAATGTGCAATCTGAGTACAGGTATCTATGAACAAGGCATGGAGCGTGGCATGGAGCGTGGCATGGAGCGTGGCATGGAGCGCGGCATGGAACGTGGGCGGGAGGAAGGAAAGGTTGATATTGTTCTGGAAATGCTGCGAAATAAGCTGCCGCTCGAAATGATCGCAAGCATGTCGAAGTTTTCCTTGGAAAAAGTGAAAGAGCTTGGCAAGATGCACAGCTTGCTTTAATTCA
>ERZ773022.1824-NODE-1824-length-13542-cov-8.917995_pt1 | contig 13542 bp, 14 predicted proteins | sample MGYA00580839_ERZ773022 | MGnify/ENA primary metagenome ERZ773022 (study PRJEB29015, sample SAMEA2738020) | human oral metagenome | biome: human oral; feature: human-associated habitat; material: dental | place: China | collected 2044 ... | reverse complement strand
GGCGGATCGATATAGATCATCTTCACCTTGCCGAGGTACGTCTCTTGGAGCAGCTTCAGTACATCGAGATTGTCCCCCTCGATGTAGAGGTTTTCGCTGTCGAATGCGCCCTCTTTGCCATCCCGCCCGACACTGTCCTCCACAACGGGACGCAGTGCCATCGCAATCGGCGCATTTGCTGCAAGAATCGCCTGCCGCTTGTCCGGCCATGTGAACGCATAGCGCTCCTCACGCCCCTCCACGATCTCACGCGCGAGCTCCTGTCGCAGCACATCAAAGTCGATCGCCTGCACGACCTTCCCGTCCCGCATGACCTCCGTCAGCGCATTCGGGAAGAGCTGCCCCACCGCCTCGATATGCGCCGCCACGTTGTCCCTGCTGTGCATCTTCATCCGCTCCATCGTACGCTCCCTCTCGATCACTTCAAATAATAAAAAGAAATAGTCCGTATGCCCGCACACAAACTATTTCTTTCGGTAATAGGTTTCTTCGAGATGATCCAGGTTCGTGATAATCTGTCGCGAATCGTCCATCCCTTTTAATACATCACGCTCACATGGCGCATAATCGTCAACATAGTCTGCACGCACCCGCTTTGCTTTGAGACGGTTGAGCTGATTCCCGATTTTTCTGCAAGATGTACAAAAAGAATTATCATTTCGATTCATACACTGGAATGCAACAATCACCTTCTCGTGCTCTCCTCCTGTTTTTTGCGGAATCAGGTTGTTTTTTTGCAAGAACTCTCGCGCAGAGTGAAATGCGGCATAGTAAACCCTGCTGAGAATGACACGATAGGATGTTACAGGCACTGCCCCGTCGCCACACGAAATGGGCGCACGAAAGAGCATCTCCGAGAATTTCAGATAGTGTTTCCAATCGTAGCTCATTCAGAATACCACATCAACGACGATCCCCTCTAATCGCTCTGTGTTTGGTACGATATAGGTATCATCAAACTGATCAAATTTCTTCATCGCCTCGCGCACCGGCATTTGTGCATGGATACCAACATAAAGACCGCAAAAGATCCCATTTTCATCGAAATTTTCTTCGATGCTCACAGGTGTGTTGGGAAAATATTTCTGAATCTTATCTTTCATTTCAAGAAGAATACTTTGATATGGCAATAAAGATCGGATATTTGATTTCACAGCGGGGGACATCTCATAGTATATTGGCAAGATGGAAGCGTTACTAATGCCCTGCATCGAGTTCTCAGCGAAAAAATATGATGGTACTGTACTATAATTAGCAGCATACATCCCCGATGAAAACACCATCGCGGCAGCTATAGCCCCAGCCGCCGTCTTCCCATGCGCGGAGATTCCCATGGATACCGCAGCCATTCTGTACTCCTCCTCACATTACCATCGGTGGTAGGTCGTGTGCAAGAAATTCCGCATAGAGTTCTTGCAATCCTTTCAGCGCAGCATCGTCCGTATTTTTTGCTCCTTTACCAATGTTGTATTCATAACGATTGTTCACATCAACACTGATTCCAAGGGCTTCATCCTGCCCTGCACGCAGATTGCTCAGTGCAACATTTATATAATAGCGATCTGATTTGACATAGGTCATGCGTGCAATGATGTCATAAATGTCCTCATGAACACCATTTGTAATGTAGTTTTCGCGTATGAATGCCACGGGGTTTTTGATATCTTCCTCTACAAAGTCGGAGATGATACCGCCAAAGAGAATGCGCCCGTCCGATATACTTTTTATCAGCGCATTGATTTTATCAATGCGCTCCTTGAGATAAAGCCAGCACGTGCTGAGATTTTCGCAATAGGCTTGGTCGAACGCAGTGTTGAGCCGAAGCTCTGTTTCACTAATATACAGACTGGAATGCCCGAATCGTGAGATCGCCATGATACGAGGAACCTCTGACGGAATCTCAATCGGAATTTCTGATTTGATGGCGTAGTCGAATACTTGATAGGACTCTGCAGGAAAATACTCCGTCAACATGTCCTGAATGCGCTGTCGGTGTTCTATCATCGTGCCCTGCGGCTCGAAGCTCACAATGTATTGCGCGTTCATCTGCTTTAGCATGGACAGTCTTCCTCCAAGATATCATACATTCATGTTGTTTTCATATTATATCGATGGAGAAGACCGCCGTCAAGGAACCCGTGTGCCCTTCAAGGTCATAATTTCCATCTATCAAAACGCCCGCCCCACTCCCTCGTGCAACAAGAGAGCAGAGACGGGCTCTTTTTGTATTCTGTTACTCCGTCCGTGTCTTTGCATAGAAGTCCTCGCGCGGCTCGGGGCTCCTGGTCATATATCCCCCTCACTGCACCTCCACCTGACACATCCGCATGGCATTCAGCGCATTCGCATGACTCTCAGGCGTCACCCCCGCGCAGCAGGAGGCATCGACGGTGATGCGTTTCTCGGGATAGAATGCCTTGAGGAGGAGGGCGTTGGAGATGACGCAGATATCGGTGCAGAGCCCGACGAGTTCGATTTCATCGCAGTCCGCGAGGGCGGCGGGGAGTGCGGTCGCGCCAAATGTCGGCTTCTCCACGACGGCCGCCGCTGTGCGGACAAAGGGCTGAAGTGCATCCGCGATCTCCCAGCCCGCTGTACCGCGGATGCAGTGCTCGACGGGCAGTTTCTGTCCCTCCTGCGTTTGGAGATAGTCTGTCCCATGTGTATCCATGGTAAAGATGAGCACCGTGCCCGCCGCCTGCTCGGCCGCGAGTTTCTCCACGAGATGCGGCAGCATTGCCTGCGCCTCCTTTGTCCCGAGTGCTCCGTCAATGAAATCGTTCTGCATATCGACAACGACGATTGCTTTGCGCATGATGTTTTCCTCCGTTTTCCCCGTTACTCTCCAAAGAGATCGGCATGTGTCCCCGTTGCTGCAGCGGACAGGATCAGTCGATCCTCAAAAAGCTGGTACATGAGCAGCCAATCCGGCTCAATGTGGCACTTCCGAAAATCCCGCAAATTTCCACCAAGCGGATGGTCTCGGCAGTTGTCGGAGAGTGGTTGTCCGTGTTGCAGGAGTGCCAATACCGCAACGAGCTTTCTCATGTCTTTGCCGTGTTTTTTCGCACGGCGCACGTCACGTTTCATGCGATTCGTATAGACGATCTGATACACGCTAGTCCTCCAGCATGGACGCAACGGCTTCCTCCGCAGAGGAGAATGGACCGTGCAGGTTCCGCCCCGTGCGGCTGTCGCATATCGCCTCCATCAGGTCATCCGGCATACCGCGCTGCTGCACGGAAAAGGGGATCCCCGCGTGTGCGATCGATGCCCGCAAAAAGATCCGAATTGCCGTCGCCGTATCTAGCCCAAGGCTGTCAAAAAGCTCATCTGCCTCCTGCTTTACATGATCGTCAAGCATTAACTCGAATCGTGTCATGATGTTTTCCTCCGTATCTGCTTCCTTTGGAAAGCGTTGAGAAAGGAAGCTCCGATCACTCAGCCCCGTATCAGCACAACCGCCACGTCGTTGACGTTGGTACCGGTGGGACCCGTGATGATAAGCCCATCGACGGCGTTGAGCGCCGTGTAGGAGTCGTTCTCGGCGAGTGCCGTCGCGGCATCCATGCCCGTGCGTGCAAGCGCTGCCGCCGTGTCGCCGTCGACGTAGCCGCCCGCCGCATCGGTGGGGCCGTCGGTGCCGTCGCTGCCGATGCTGAATACGGCGATGTTGTCATGTCCTGCGATGCCATCCGCCGCCGCGAGTGCAAGCTCCTGGTTGCGTCCGCCGCGCCCCTTGCCCACGAGCTGTACGATGGTCTCGCCGCCGGCGATGTAGGCGTAGGAGGTGCCATCTCCTGCGTGCGTACGCGCGATGCAGGCGAGGAACTGTCCTGCCGCGCGCGCCTCGGTGTCCAGCTGATCAGTGAGCAGAACGGGGGTATAGCCGCGTCGCTCGGCTGCACGCGCCGCCGCTGCGCATAGCTCGCGCACGCTGCCCGTGATGTGTGTCTCGACGTTCGGGAGTGCGGTTGGCAGCGGTGCATCGAGGAGGGCAGCCGCCTCCTTGGAGAGGTGCAGCCCGTATTTTTGGACGACGGTGTGTGCGTCCTCTGCAGTCGATGTGTCGGGGTGCGCAGGACCCGAGGCAATCATGTCGAGCGGATCGCCGAGGATGTCGCTGAGGACGATGGAGAAGACGTGCGCGGGGGCGCAGTGTGCGCCGAACCGCCCGCCCTTGACTGCGCTCATGCGCTTGCGGATGGTGTTCATCTCGACAATGGATGCACCCGATGCGAGCAGGTGTTCAGTGAGCGCGGTCAGCTCTGCGGGAGGGATGAGCGGCTGTTCAAAGAGGGCGCTCCCGCCGCCCGAGAGGAGGAATAGGACGGTATCCTCCGCCGTGAGGTTCTCTGTGAGTGCGAGCGCCTCCATGGTCGCCGCAAGCGAGTTCTCATCGGGTACGGGATGCCCCGCCTCAACACAGCGGATGCGCGGGATCTCGCCCATGACATGACCGTATTTCGTGATGACCAGCCCAGTGTCAATGCGTTCGCCGAGTACGTCCGCCGCCGCATGCGCCATCTGCCACGCCGCCTTGCCGACAGCAATGAGGACGACGCGCCCCGCGCCGAACGTATACCCTCTGAGTGCCTTTTCTACGGCGGCATCAGGAAGGATCTCCGCGAGGGTCTCTTGGATGATGCCGTCGGCATCGCTTCGTAAATTCATAACAATGCCTCCTTTTTCCTACTATTATAGCACAGTGAAACAGATCCCCAAAGTCCCCATTGACCAGAATGACTTTCTATGGTCTAATAGTATCATAAATATGGAACATGGGCTTTTTAGGCAGCAAAATCGAGCGATGAAGGTCGGTTCATGGCGGAGGGACGTTCACAGAATCAGAAGGAGTATGCACAATGGATATACGAGATAAAGTCGTTTACCAGATCTATCCGAAGTCCTTCTACGATACGAATGGCGACGGGCTTGGCGATCTCGCGGGGGTCACGGCGAAGCTCGACTATCTGAAGGAGCTTGGCGTCGATTTTCTCTGGCTGACTCCGTTCTTTGTCTCGCCGCAGAACGATAACGGCTACGATGTCGCGGACTACTGTGCCGTCGACCCGCGCTTCGGCACGATGGAGGATGCGGAGGCGCTGATCCGCGCGGCGAGGGAGCGCGGCATCGGCATCATGCTCGACATGGTATTCAACCATACATCGACGCAGCACGCGTGGTTCCAACGTGCGCTTGCGGGTGATCCCGCCTATATGGACTACTATATTTGGCAGGACGGCAGGGAGGGACGACCGCCGACGAACTGGGTGTCGAAGTTCGGCAAAAGTGCGTGGGAGTACGTGCCCGCCCGCGGGAAATACTACCTCCATCTCTTCGATGTGACGCAGGCGGATCTCAACTGGGAAAATCCACGCGTGCGCGAGGAGCTGAAGCAGGTCATTCGTTTCTGGAAGAAAAAGGGCGTGAAGGGATTCCGCTTCGATGTCGTGAACCTCATCTCAAAGCCCGCCGTTTTCGAGGACGATCATGAGGGCGATGGACGGCGCTTCTACACGGATGGGCGACACGTCCACGAATTTTTGAAGGAACTCACGCGCGACACGGGCATTGATGCGATGGTCACCGTTGGCGAGATGTCCTCCACTTCCTTAGAGAACTGCATCCGCTACTCCAACCCCGCCGAAAAGGAACTCTCGATGGTCTTCAGCTTCCACCATCTGAAGATCGACTACAAGGACGGTGCAAAGTGGGCGCTGCAGGAGCCGGACATCGGGGCGCTCAAGAAGCTCTTTGCTATTTGGCAGGAGGGGATGGCGGCGGGCGCCGGCTGGAACGCCGTCTTCTGGTGCAACCACGATCAGCCGCGCATTGTCAGCCGTCTCGGCGACGACGGAGCGTATTGGAAAGCGTCCGCGAAGATGCTCGCCGCATGCACTCATTTTATGCGCGGCACGCCCTACATCTATCAGGGCGAGGAGCTCGGCATGACGAATGCGGGCTACACGGACATCGCGCAGTACGAGGATGTCGAGAGTCTGAACTACTACGAAATCCTCCTTGCTGCAGGGAAATCCAAGGAGGAGGCGCTGCATATCCTCTCCGTGCGCTCGCGCGACAACAGCCGCACCCCGATGCAGTGGAGTGCGGCGGAGAATGCGGGCTTTACAAGCGGCACGCCGTGGCTTGCCCTCCCTGACAATTTTACTGTAATCAACGCTGCGGCAGAGCGTATTGATCCCGACTCGATTTTCCGCTTCTATCAGACGCTCATCCGCCTGAGGAAGGAGATGCCTATCATCCAAAGGGGCGACATCTTCTTCCTTGAGCGCGAAAACGCGAGCATCATCGCCTATGAGCGCGCGTATGCGGAACAAAAGCTGCGCGTTTACTGCAATTTCCGCGCGGCAAATGTTCCCCTCATGGAGGATAGCCTCGACGCACTCACGGAGGCGGGCTGGAAGAAAATCCTCGGCAACTACGAGGGGCTTGCGGCGAATCTGCGCCCGTACGAGGTCGTCGTGCTCACGAAGTAAGGCGCAGGTGCCTGTTATAATAAACATAGAAAGAAACGTCCTTTGACGGCATCTTTCCAAACTTGCTGCGTTGTTTTTTCAAATAACCGCTCACCCCCGTTCGGGGGAAAGATACCGCCGCAGGATTTCTCCTGCCCAGGACGTTTCCGTTACAGGATAGCAGACGGTCTCTAAAATCACAAACAAAAACGGGGCTGTTGCACGAAGCTTTTTAGCTTCATGCAACAGCCCTTGTCATTTGTCAGCGGTATCGCTGCAAGCGCCCCTTCCACCGCTTACGCGGTCCCCCTCCCCCGTGCCGCACGGGGGAGGCTAGGATTACGGCATCTTAGCTTCCCCCGCCAGAGCGGGGGAAGTGGCGAGTGCAGCGAGCCGATAGGGGCGTCCGTGCAACAGCCCCGTTTTTATAGCTCTTTTCTACCCTTCCACAGGCACAATGGGCGGAGTCTGGGTGAAGGATACCGCCGAGAATCCGCGCACATCTCCGCTTTTCTGCCAGACGCTCGAATCCATTCCGCAAAGCATCTTTGCATCCGACCCGTCTGTCCGTGTGAGGATATATGGCGGCTTCTTCACGTTTTTGACCAGTGGTGTGATTTTACGCTCCGCACCGAGTTCGCTGCCCCGCCAGATGCCGACACCGCCCGCGCGGAAGGCGATCTCTCCGCCGCTGACGAAGGAATCCCAGAGTGAGAGGGTATTGTCCCGCGTGACGGCGATCTCCTCCTGTGTCTCTGTGCCCTCCGCACTGTAGGAAATACGGATGTCTGCGCCGATGCTGAGATTGATATGGTCTGCGCTCAGTTCACTGCCCTTGAGCAGGCAGATCACGCCGCTCATGCTCCGAACCTCCTGCGCACTGATGAAGGTGTTCGACAGGTAGAGCGGTGCGGTCGAGCGCAGATGATACGTCCCTGCACTCTCCTCGGATTCCCCGACGCGGATCTGAACACGTGATGCCGTGATCCCGCTGTCTTGCATGGTCATCTTTGCCGCATCGATCTTCACGTCCGTTCCGTCGATCCGTGTCCCGTCCGTACGGAGTCCACCGCCACAGATGATCGCCAGCGGATGTGTGCCGATCTGCGTGATTTTTCCGCGCAGCAGAGTCGCCTTGCCCGCAGGTACGCGGTTGATGATCGCACCGTCTATGGTATCAAAATGCAGTTCGTCCGCCGCCGCAAGGTCGAAGTCCGTCCACTCGATGACGCTGTCCTCCGTTGCCTTGATCGTTGCGCCGTTCGGCAGTGCCGCAAGGCTTCCCTGATCGACGGTGACGTTCCCCTGCACAAGTGTACCGCTCGACGGCATTGCCCACACCGCACCTGTCAGTGCTGCCGTAATGAGTGCTGTCAGCATTCCCGTCCGCAGAAATTGTTTTTTCATCGCGTTCAACTCCTTCTCTCTTAACATCTTTTTCCTCCGTATGACAGAAAAATCCTCTTAGGGAATCACTGATAAAATGAAGTCCGTCAGATTGGTGTAGATTTTACGTCCTATCAAGGCGGCAAACCGGACGCATAGCAGAGCTATGTGGAGGATTTGCCAACGATGAGAGGACGGAAAAGATGCACTAAGATGACGGTGCTGAATTTATCAGTGCTTCCTTAGTTCACCACATTTGTCGGCTTGCCGTCCATAAACGCACGTACATTGTTCGCCGTCATCTGCATGATGCGCTCACGTGCCTCCTTGGTCGCCCATGAGATGTGCGGGGTGATGATGCAGTTCGGCGCATGGAGGAGGGGATTGTCCGCCGCGATCGGCTCGCTCGATGCTACGTCCACCGCTGCCCCGCCGACCTTGCCGCGCGTGAGCGCCGCCGCCAGATCCTCCTCCACGATGAGCTGCCCGCGTCCGTTGTTGACGATGATGACGCCGTCCTTCATCTGCGCGATGCGTGCGGCATTGATGATCCCATCGGTCTTAGGTGTGAGCGGGCAGTGCAGGAAGATAAAGTCCGCCTGTGCGATCAGATCATCGAGCGGCACATAGTCCGCCAGCGCTCGTCCCTCGGGACGCTCCGTCCTGCTGTAGGCGAGCACACGGACGTTCATTGCACGCAGGATGCGGGCGACTGCCTGTCCGATGCGTCCAAAGCCGATGATGCCCGCCGTCTTGCCGCTGACCTCGATGAGCGGGCGCTGCCAGTAGCAGAAGTCAATGCTCTTCGTCCACTCCCCTGCGTGTACCGAGCGGTCATGATGCCCGATGTGGGAGCACGCCTCCAGCAGCAGTGCAATGGCATACTGTGCGACATTGTCCGTACCGTAGACGGGCACATTCATGACGGGGATATTTTTCTCGCGTGCATACGCCGTATCTACGATGTTGTAGCCCGTTGCGAGTACGGCGATTGCCTTGAGGTTGGGGCACGCGTCGATCACGGTGCGCGTGAGCGGTGTCTTGTTCGTTACGGCGATCTCCGCATCACCGATGCGCGCGGCGATCAGCGGCGACTCCGTGAGTGCGGTGCGGTCATAGACGGTCAACTCACCGAGTTCCGCAAGGGGCGACCAGCTGATGTCTCCCGGATTTTCGGCATAGCCGTCGAGTACAACAATCTTCATCGCATTTCCTCCTACCTACTCAATATGCAGCGGCTCCTTGCGCGTCGGCGGCGGGAAGGCGCGGTCGATCGCGGCGCAGTCCTCTGCTGTGAGATCGAGCGCATCGGCGCCCGCATTGCTGACGGCGTGCTCCTTGCGTCCCGTACGCGGAATGGCGATGGTGTTCCCGTCGCGGATCGCCCATGCGAGTGCGACCTGCGCAGGGGTCGCGCCATACTTTGCCGCAATCTCTGCGATCACGCGGCTCCCGAGGAGGTCGCAGCCGAGCCGTCCCACCTGTGCGAGCGGGCAGTACGCCATCAGTGCGACATGATGCGCCCGCATCCATGGCAGGAGGCTGTAGTCGATGCCGCGCGAGCCGGCATGATAGAGTACCTGATTGACGGCGCAGTGCGTGCCGCCGGGGATCTGCCACAGTTCCTCCATGTCCGCCGTGTCGAGGTTTGACACACCCCATGCGCGGATCTTGCCCGCCGCACGCGCCTCCTCCATCGCCGCCACCATCTCTCCAAGCGGGCGGCTGCCGCGCCAGTGATAGAGGTAGAGATCGAGATAGTCCGTCCCGAGATGGGCGAGGCTGCGATCCAGCGACTTCATCAGCTGCGTACCGTACGCGTTCGACGGCATGACCTTCGACACGAGGAAAAGATCTGCGCGATCGTATGGGCGGATTGCCTCGCCCACCAGCCGCTCCGCGCGTCCGTCGCCGTAGTTCTCCGCCGTATCGAGCAGCGTCAGCCCCGCCTCGATTCCTGCGCGCAGTGCCTCTACCTCACGATCGTAGCTCTCCGGCGCATCGCCGAGATACCACGTCCCCTGTCCGAGCGCGGGAACCGATGCCCCGTTTGAGAGTGTTACCGTATGTTTCATTTCGTCATCCTCCTACACATTGGAGCAGTATATAGAAGAGCGGGCTGCTCCATTCGTATTCTTTTCTTAATTTTACACGAATTGCACCGATAATGAAAGTTTTTTCATAATAAAAAGAGCTTTTGACAGGGCGCCGCTCAATCTCTATAATCATGTGCAGACGCACATCTATGGAGCAGCGATCAGGAGGCACTATGACACGCGAAACACCACGGCACGGCGAGATCTGGCGGCACTTCAAGGGCAACCTCTACCGCATCGAGACGGTTGCGGAGCACACGGAGACCGGCGAGCGGCTCGTCGTCTATCAGGCACTCTACGGCAGCTATGGCATCTATGCGCGTCCGCTCGCAATGTTTATGAGCGCGGTGGATCGCGCCAAGTATCCCGATGCGGCGCAGCAGCATCGCTTTGAAAAAGTACAGCCATAATACACGAACACCCCGACGAAAATGGCGGGGTGTTCGTTTGCTATGCAGAGAACGTCAGATCATGGCGCGGTGTGTCAGTGCGTGCGGACGGCTCCTCACCCCTCGACATTCAGTACGATCAGCTTTTCCTCGGTGAGCTCGCGTATGGCGTAGGCGGGTCCCTCCTTGCCGATGCCGCTTTCCTTCACGCCGCCGTAGGGCATATTGTCCATGCGGAAGGTCGCACCGTCGCCGATGATGACCCCGCCGACCTCAAGATGCTCGGCACAGTAGTTCGCGACGGCGAGGGAGCGCGTGAAGACACCCGCCTGCAGACCGTAGCGCGACGCATTGACCGCCGCGACCGCCTCCTCGATGGTATCGTAGGGAATGATGCTGACGACGGGCGCAAAGGTCTCCTCGGAGACGACCTTCATCGCGGGGGTAACGTCCGTGAGGACGGTCGGCTCATAGAACGCTCCCCGCCGATTGCCGCCCGTGAGCACGCGTGCCCCCTCATCCTCTGCCTCATCCACCCACGCCTCGATGCGCTGTGCCTCGCGCTCGGAGATCATGGGACCGATCTGCGTGTGTACGTCCATGAGATCGCCGCTGCGGAAGCTGCGCGCCGTCTCTGTCATTGCCGCACAGAACGCCTCGTAGATGCTGCGCGATACATAGACGCGCTGGCAGGAGATGCAGACCTGCCCCGCATTCACAAACGCATGGCGCGCGCAGTGCTCGGCGACCCATGTGACATCCGCGACATCCTCGTGCACGATGTTTGCGGAGTTCGAGCCGAGCTCCAACGAGATGCGGCGAAAGCCCACCGCCGCATGCAGTGCCTTGCCGACGGGCACGCTGCCCGTAAACGAGAACATCCGGATGCGCTCGTCCGCCGTGAGGAGATCGCCGATTTTGCCGCCCGCGCCGTAGACGAGGTTGAGACACCCCGAGGGAAGTCCCGCCTCCTGAAACACGTCACAGAGAAGCGATGCCGTGAGCGGCGTTGCCGAGGCGGGTTTGTAGACGACGGTGTTGCCCGCCGCAAGCGCCGGGCCGATCTTGTGGGCGGCAAGGTTCACGGGGAAGTTGAACGGCGTGATCGCACAGACAACGCCGAGCGGACGGCGGATCGTAAACGCCATGCGATTTCCGCAGCCGGGAGCACCCGCCAGCGGCACCGTCTCTCCGCGCAGACGCTTCGCCTCCTCCGCCGAGAGGATGAAGGTCTGATAGGCGCGGTCAATCTCGCCGCGTGCGTCGCGGATGGGCTTGCCCGCCTCGGCTGAGAGTGCCGTCGCAAACTCCTCACGGCGCTCGCACATGAGATTTGCTGCGCGCATGAGGATCTCGTAGCGCTCGTAGGGGCTGAGCTGCACCTCATGAAAGGCACGCTCCGCCGCATCCACCGCCGCACGCACTTGCTCTGCGCCCGCTGCGGCGATCTCGGCGATCTGCTCCCCCGTCGCCTTGTGATAAACGGGGAGCGTTCCCTCGCCCGCAACGCGCACGCCGTCGATGAACATTTCGATTGTCTTCATTGTGGTCTCCTCCGTACAGATTCATTTTCTTTCAATTATAAATGTACGGTGGAAATGTGGCAAGCAAAAACGGAGCAGAATTCCCTGCTCCGTTTTTGCTTTCCTGTGAAGAAACGATGTGCTATAATGAACCCAGCGACTGGTGAATGTCGGTTTACTCCCTTCCGGGGGGTGATGTGCGTGACGCTTTTTGAAAAGCTATCGCTTCTGATTGCGGCGGCAACGCTCGTGGTCAACATCATATTTCTGATTACTAGATAGGCAGAAAAAAGAACCGTACGTGCGGTTCACGTCGGCTCCTCTTTCAAGAACATAAAATTCTGCGGAGAGACCGGCGGTACCAAACACCAGTCGTCCTTTTATGCTGTTATTATAGAAAAATATTCTACAAATGTCAAGCACGGCACATCCCGCTCGATGAGATGTGTCGTTTTCTTATGCCCCGGCCTCTCTAATCTATACGAATATATCTATTATATCCGCTGCGAGAGATTTTCATTGACAACGGCTATGAAATGCCGTATCCTCGACATGAATATCATTCGTGTTTAGGAAATACGCAGTATTCTCACAGAAAGGGATTTTTCTTGCACATTAAAGCTATGCTCGGCTCGCCGCCCGCACTCGCCATCCTGCTCATTCTTGTCGCCGTACTCGCTATCTCGGCAGGCAGTGTCTCCGTGCCGCTCGCCGATACGCTCGCCATCATCACGGCAAAGCTCGCGGGGCGCATCCCCGCCGTTGATCCTGCGCTCACGGACATTATATGGTCGCTGCGCGTGCCGCGCGTCCTGCTCGCAATGACAGCGGGAGCGGGACTGGCGCTTGCGGGTGTCGTCATGCAGGCGAGTGTGCAGAATCCGCTTGCGGAGCCGTTCATCCTCGGCATTGCCTCGGGCGCATCCGTCGGCGCGACACTCGCGATCCTCATTGGGACGGCGGCAATCCCCTTTGGTGTGCCGGGCTGCGCTTTCCTCGGCGCGATTCTGGCGACACTTGCAGTGCTCATGCTCGCGGGGATTCATCGGCGCGTCTCGACCGTGAAGCTCGTGCTCGCGGGTGCGGCGATCAGCGCGCTCTGCGTCGCAGCGACCAATTTTATCGTCTATATGGCGGCGGACGCGGAGGGGATGCAATCGGCGGCGTTCTGGACGATGGGCAGCCTTGCCGATGCGAAATGGCACAGCCTCTTCCTGCCCGTTCTCATCGTCACCGCACTCGCTGTCTACTTTCTCTCCCAGCTGCGCACGCTCGACGTGCTCCTGCTCGGCGAGGAGCTTGCCGTGACGCTCGGCATCGACGCAAGTGCAAAGCGCCGTCTCTACATGGGGCTTCTCGCGCTGCTGACGGGTGTCCTCGTTGCGACCTGCGGCATCATCGGCTTTGTCGGGCTGGTCGTCCCGCATCTCGTGCGTGCCTTTACGGGTGCGTCCCATCGTCGGCTGCTGCCCGCCGCGCTGCTCGTCGGTGCGATCTTCCTCGTCGTCGCCGATCTCCTCGCGCGCACCCTCCTGCCGGCGGGCGATCTGCCCATCGGCATCATCACCGCACTCATCGGCGCACCGCTCTTCATGAAGCTGCTCTTCGGCAGCAGCGGAAACTTCGGAGGCGGACGATGAAAAATATTCACATCGAAGGTCTGAAATTC